>Ga0256841_1000363_pt1 | contig 48620 bp, 26 predicted proteins | sample 356308metaG_FD_185971 | JGI IMG/M metagenome (GOLD analysis project Ga0256841, IMG submission 185971) | Hydrothermal vent microbial communities from Mid Atlantic Ridge, Atlantic Ocean - 356-308 | ecosystem: Environmental > Aquatic > Marine > Hydrothermal vents | place: Atlantic Ocean: Mid...
AGCCTCTTTATAACCTATTTGACCACTCAGACCATGGAGAAATTGAGTTTTCAAAAAAGTTTGTTGAGTAGAATTAAAAATACAGATTTGGAGGGGCTAAAAGAAGCGCTTTACACGCTCTTCGCTGCCATTCCCTATAGCCATTTTACCAATAACAAGTTGCTCGAATACGAAGGGTATTACGCCAGTGTGGTCTATGCCTATCTGGCGAGCTTAGGGATGACGGTTATCCCGGAAGATATCACCAACCTCGGGCGCATAGACCTCACCCTGCAGTATGAGGACAAAGTCTTCGTCATCGAATTCAAACTGTCCGAAAAGGCGACCGGCAGTGCCCTTGAGCAGATTAAGGAAAAGCGCTACTATGAAAAATACCAATCTTATGAAAACGTTTATCTCATAGGCATCGAATTTAGCCGGGAGCAACGCAATATTATCGGGTATGAATGGGAGAAGCTTTAGATAGAAAAAGAAAAAAGGCTTCATACAAGTAAGAATAGGCTTAAATCTTTCCAATGTTTAATTAAAAACTCAAGTTTCCCTCCTTTGGATATGTAATACGAATACAAAGCGGGATTCAATCGCCTACTCATCTTAGGTAAGAAATATCTTGGAATATCCATCAATGCTCTGTTTTTAAATTTTTTGTTTATCTTGAAGCAACTATTTATGTATCGTTTGCATATATCATAGTATCTTGCACAAATAATCAAATATTAACTCTATTCAACGTGTCAAAAAGGAAAGAGGATCTAAAGCTTATTGAGGCTTGTCTGCAAAATGACAGAAAAGCCCAAAAGCAACTGTATGAAGAACACAAAACAGCATGGTTTTTGTGTTGCTTAAGATATGCAGAGGATAGGATGGAGGCAGAGGATATATTGCAAAATGCAGTTATCTCTATCTTTACTTCTCTCAAATCCTTTGATCCGGACAAAGGGACTTTTAGTACTTGGTCTAATCGGGTAGTCATTAATGCAGCACTCCAATTCTTGCGCAAATGGAGACCGGTAGATTACCGTACAGTTTCCGAAGCGGAAGCCTTGGATTATCCTGATAAATCAGAGACGATTTACGACCGGTTGAATGCACAGGAATTAGTAAGGATGGTGCAACAATTGCCCCTAGGATATCGAATGGTGTTCAACCTCTATGTCATCGAAGGATTCAAACATCATGAAATAGCCGAGCAGCTCAAAATAACTATAGGTACATCCAAAAGTCAATTGTTCAAAGCCAAGAAAATGCTTAAAAAGCGACTGGAATTATTGTTTCAAAATCAATGAAAATGCGAGATCCCATAGAACAAATATTTCAAAAATACCTCAAAAAACAATCACCTGAAAAGGAAGGGTGGAATACTCCTTCTGACGATCTTTGGGGTAAAATTGAGTCTGAACTTCCTCTTAAAAACGAGGATAAAAGACCGGGGTTATGGATAGGAATCGGTATTATATTGCTTTTTCTTGGACTATCGGCATCATTTATATGGTTGTATTCGCTTCAGAAAAAGTTGGAATACATGCATTCGATAGAGCCCAAATCCTCTTTGCTTACCAATGAGGATACGGTCCAACCCAATAGAAAAGATAAACTGATTTCTTCAGATAACAAAAGAAGTGCTTCATCAGATAGAATATCCACTATTCCTCGTTCCACCAAAAAAAGATTTTTGAAGGATAATGCTGGCAGCAAATCGTATATAGACCCAACCATTTCATACCAAAGACCTTTCGTTAAAAAACAAATTCTCCGCTCTGCATCTTCATTTGGAAAGTTGCAAGAAAAGGAAAACTGCGCTATATCGGACAAGGTCAATACGCCGACTCATTCTATCATGATGCATAACCGGAATGGACAACCGAATGCTAGGATTGCAACTCTTCCATCCTTGTCGACAAGACTTCAATCGGAAGGAAGAGACTACGCATTGACTATGGGAGGAATAGCGGTTCATAAATCTACCTCTAAACCCAATGAGCTTACACCATTGTCTATCATAATGTATACCGGACTATCCGCCTCATCAGCTCCCATAAAAGGAGAGATGGCACAAGGCTATGAGCGGGTATTGGAAAGCAATAAAATGATGCCTACTTATCATGTTGGGATTGAGTTATTAAAAGGGATCTCCTCCCATTGGTCGATTCGAGGAGGATTGAATTATCTGGATGTCAGCCTTTGGTCTTACTCTGATATTGAAGCGACCTATGATCCCGCTTCTGAACAAAAATCCGACAATGGAATGATGAAAAGTACTCAGCGATTTAGTGTGCCTTCTCATTCGGGTATGCGGAAAGGGTTAGCCCGGCTGCAATACCCTCAATCTATGGGGGTCTCGAAAGGAGAAATCATTGAGGGAAATATTGATATTGTTGAAAAATATCATATCCTAAAGTTTCCGCTGGGGATCCAATACGCATTGCCTTTACCATCTCGATGGTCCGTTTACACAGGAGCAGGGGTGAGCTGGAATTGGGTAATGGGTGGAAGAGCGATCGTTAGAGAGATGAGCATTAAAAACAAGCAATCCATGGAAGTCGAGGCCTTGCAACTTACGCAGCCCATCATCCCAAATTATATCGAATGGCAGGGTAGGGCAGGTGCTCATTATCGTATGAACTCCCAAACGCACCTCTTATTGGAAACAGAAATAAGAAGAAGTGTTCGCCCCATTCTTGATATCGATCAGATGAAATCGCATATCTTTGGGTATGATTTGAGGTTAGGTGTCTCTTATCGAATATAATGTTATATTTATATAAATTATAACTAATTGACACTCGTGACAATGGACAATACTTCTTCAAAATCTCTCGTTCTTGGATAACTATCTTTTGATTAATTTACATTGCTAAAGCGGTAGTATGAAATTCTTTAACTCTTTTCTCGTCCTATTCCTTTTTGTCAACTGCAGCAGACCGGTGGGCAATTCTGATATGAAATCCCCCTCCCCTGTCAGCACCCAAGAAATACAAGTCGATAAAACGCTAGATATCGATACTACTTGGGTTACTAAAATAGAAAAGTCAGATGATTATTGGAAGAAAACATTAACGCCAAAGCAATATTATATCGCAAGACGAAAAGGGACAGAACGAGCTTTTTCACATCCTTATTACAAGAATAAAGAAGCGGGCATTTACCTCTGCTCCTCCTGCGGTAATCCCTTATTCTCTTCGAAGGCAAAATTCAAATCCGGTACAGGTTGGCCTAGTTTTTGGAAGCCATTTTTCTCCAAGAGTGTAGAAGAAAGAAAAGATCGCTCCTTGGGTATGGTTAGAGATGAATTGGTTTGTGCTAAGTGTGGTGCTCACATCGGGCATGTCTTTAATGACGGCCCGAGACCTACAGGGTTGAGATATTGTATCAATGGTGTTTCACTCGACTTTGTACCCCAGTCCCGTATACACCGTATTCTTTCACCACCTAGGATTAGAAAGGCGGTATTTGCCCAAGGTTGTTTTTGGTGTACCGAAGAGATTTTTGAGTCTATACGAGGAGTTTTGGATGTGGAATCCGGTTATGCTGGAGGAACCGAGCCCAATCCCACCTATGAAGAAGTCGGGCGAGGAAAGACAGGCCACGCAGAGTCCATCCAGGTAACCTATGACTCCAGCAAGATCTCCTACGAGGAATTATTGAAAGTGTATTTCAATTCCGGAGATATTACTCAGGTCAACGGGCAAGGTAATGACATAGGAAAACAATATCGATCCATCATCTTCTACACTACACCTGAGGAAAAACAGTTGGCGGAGGCTTACATCCGCCGCTTAGAGGAATCCGGAAATTATACTCGCAAAATAGCCGTAGAAATTACCCCCTTCACTACTTTTTACCCAGCTGAAGAATATCACCAAAACTATGTTAAATTACATCCCAGACAACCCTATGTTAGGGCTGTATCCATCCCGAGATATAAACGCGCCATCAAGAAGTTTCCTGAGTTGCTAAAACGTCCTTAAGAGCCTTTGAGAAGGAAGTTTGAAGCCAAGCCAATACTATCTATTTTTTCTCTTTAAAAATACATAAATCTAAAAGATTTTTGTTCCCTTATTTATTAGGCTGTTAATAGGGTGTATAACTTATACTTAAAAAATAATTTCGTCCGACCTGATATGATTTATAGACTTCCTTTTTGGCTTCAAAAGAACTGTAATACTGAAGAACAGAATTGCTTAATACATTTTTTACTCCAATACTCAAATTGATATTATTTTTCTTTCCAAATTGTACTCCGGCATTGACATTTATTCTATGAAAAGGGGCTTCATAAACATCAGGAACAATCCCACTCCCTACAAGCAGCAATTTGTCTCCCTGTACATTATAACTGATATTGGCATGTAGTCCACTGGATCGATGTGAAAAATTAAGCGATGAGTTAATTATGTAAGGCGCTTGCCCCTGCATCGAACGGATGGGTTTGACTTTTTCATCTTCTCCTGACTCAGTTATTCTGGCATTATTCACTCTTAGTTCGTATTCGGTTTTTCCATTAATGTCCACGATGATATCCCTTGTATCCACCTGAGAAACAATATAGGTTAGGTTAGTCCTTAGATTGACGAATACTGCTGCATCCGGAGGTGTCATATTTTTTCTCAATTCAAATTCAGCTCCATATACAGTAGCTGATGCTATATTTTTGGGCTGGATATTATTGGGATTCAGTTGGAAGGGTACTAATTCTATTGGATTGACAAATTGCTTATAGAATGTACTCAGCGAAAGCATTTGTTTGCCTCTATAGTACTCTAGCCTCAAGTCGTAATTTAGAATACTCGTCTCCTTTAAATTTATATTGCCAATAAATACAGTTTGGGAAATAGGATCATCGATATGAGCATTGGACTTTTCTTTAAAAGATGGCCTAGCCAGAGTTTTAGTGAAAGAAGCTCGTAGGTTCATCTGATCCAACAATTCATATATCAAGTTAACAGAAGGCAGTAATGATAATTTATTATGCACCCAATCATTAAGTGGTTTATTATTGTAATATCCATTGTAATGCATGGTTGCCCATTCTGCTCGGACTCCATAATTTGCCTTTAAGGCGGGCAAAAGATCTATACTATGCATCATATAACCGGAAGATACCTGCAAAAGCGATAAGTATTGATTGTTCCGATCTCTGTTGCCTATGACATACATGCCCGATCCCTTGTTCGAAGTCCAAAGATTTTGCGTTTCTAGAATTTCATTAAAATTACCCGTGAAATGATTAAAATCTGAGGTTCTATTGAACTGGTACAGCAGTATTGCATAAGAACGTCTTTTTACAATATTCGATACCCCAAACTTTAATTGGGATGTTTTTCCTCTATTATTTTTTAACGACAGTTTTAGGTCGGTTTTAGTCGCTAAATTAAATTCATTCAAATAGCGAAAATATCTATTGATTCCAGCGCCTTCACCCATTTTTAAGCTGTAAGTATGATCCTCTTCATCGTAAGAAAGTGATGTAGATCGTACATCCGGATCCAGGATACTAGAGAAGGAAGGAGAAATTTTCCAACCCAGGGATAGTTTAGCATTTCTAAAGTTATGTTTTCCGCTAATCAGTAGGTTTGTGACAGATTTTTGCGAGTAATCGATGGCATTTTTATAAAGTGTTGCACTTGTCTCATCAAAATTATGAGAAATAAACTCCCCAGCTTGACCAATACCATTTTGGCTATGAATAACAGTAAAGCCAAGTTTGTTATTATTATTCTTTATTGCTATGCCTCCTAAGACATTCCATAGGACATCATTTCTACCTATATTGCCAATACTTATTTCTCTTTTATCTAAATTTACAATATTTCTATTGGAATGTTTAAAGTATATCCCTTGCTTTACCCCCTGATAAAACGAGTAGGAATTACTGTAGTTTGCGATCAAATTAACTCCTAAGGTGTAATTTTTTTTATCGTATTGATTGCCAAATGAAAAGCTATAGCCTTGGTTGATAAAACTAGGGGCAGATCGACGCACTCCTAACTCCTTATTGAACGAATTGGAGTATTGGTACAATTTCGGATTATTAGCTGTTTCATCGGGTATGTTCGTATTGGTATGAAATGGCAACATCCGTTTTTTTCCAGCAAAACCTGCCCAATCATAAGCCCCATGCTCATATCCGATAAAATTCTTATTAAAGTTCATTTTGGGATTGCCATTGATATTTATCGATGTTTTTATGGTTTTCTTTATGGGGAAATCCCTTGTTACTATATTTACAAGACCACCGGTAAAGTCGCCATCCAGATCAGGAGTAAAGGTCTTATAAACTATGATATTATCGATCAAGCTAGTAGAAAACATATCCATTTGTAGCGTATTTTTATCCGGGTCTAGACCCGGTATGGTTACCCCGTTAAACGTCACCTTCGAATACCGATCCCCCAATCCTCTGACATACAGATATTTTCCTTCTTCAATCGTGATACCGGGAACCCGTCTTATGGCCATAGCTGCGTTTCCATCTCCTAATTTATTAAATGCTTCAGATGAGATACCGTCCAAGAGCGCTGGAGAGCGTTTTTGCAATGTCAAGACAGCAGCTTCTGACTGCTGACTATGTCTTCCCGTAACAATCACTTCGGCTAGCTTAGTGGCCACCTCTCCTAAGCGGACATTGAGTGTGACAACTTGTCCTGCCTGCACTTGTACTTTTTCGAGGATATAATCAGAATAACCAAGGTAGGTGAATTTTAGATTATAGATTCCCGCTGGCAATTCAATCCTGTAATTCCCATCCAGGTCAGTGGTCGTTCCGGTGGAATCATTGACGTAGACATAAGCTCCGATAATTCGCTCGCCCGATGTCCCACTCACAACGGCCCCCTGGATAATACCCAAATTCGCTTGCGCAATATAGGTAACTATAAAAATAAAAATAAAAGTGATTTTAATTTTCATATTTGAAATATTATATATTTAATATTGAGATTAATTCATTATAATATTATGTATGGATGAAGCTTGCTGACACTTGCCCTTTGCTCTTTTCTACATTATATTTAAACCTACATCCCGTCTTAAGCCATTTCATAAATGGGGCAAATAATATTGATGACTTTTATCTGTAAACTATTGATTAGCACTTCCATTCTCCGGAAGGCTTATTAAGATGCAATATCAATTTTACCTCTCCGTGAATGTCAAATTCTCGATTTTGCTCAAATGCACTTCTTAATCTATTGCACGATTTGGAATATAAGGCCAAAAGCCTTCATCCAGCTTTTCATAAAAAAGATGAATATATCGAAGGCTTTTGGCGATAAACATGAATCCCTAATTTATGGGTTAACAGATCTACCTAAAAATAGAGCGTTTCATTATATTAACTATCGACAAGTATTTTGTCATCTTATGTGTAGAATTATTAGCTACATTGAAGTTCAGTGGATAACTAGGAATACTTAAAAAATTGCAGTCTGATACACTCTAATTTAATTGTAGATTTTAGGTCAAAATAAGCAGAAGATATTTTTATATTTTTCCGTTTATCGATGACCATGTCCAACCCTCAAAAGCAGATAAATCAGCTCCTTCCACTTGAATGTCCTTACCATTGCCGGCCTTGTCGAAAATCGACTGAACGGCTCCTTTCATCTCGTCGGTAATGCTACAAGTATTACCATTGTTATCTTGTGATTTGGTATATATATAAATTTGTGCATCCGTTTTATTTCCGGTCACTTTAAGGTTAGAGTCGATGTAGTTGTTGTAGGCATCGTGCTTTAACGTAGTACAATCTTCTTCGAACTTAGCACTCAGTTGAAATCTTGTCAACCCTTCAAACTTACAGTTGGTGATCACCCCTTGTGCTTTTGACTTTAGGTCAACTGAGCCATCTCCCGTCTTAGAAATAAATGTACAATTTTCGACGGTAAACTTCCCTTCTGCATAAGTACTGTTTTCCGGACCATCAATTTCTAAAAATTCATCTCCGGTGTTATCGTAAATAGCTGCTGAATTGACAAATGTTCCTGCAAAATTTTGGTCAATGTCAAATGCATCATCTCCTTGATAAGCCACTAAGGCATGTTCTACTGTTACAGTTCCTCCAAAACATTCTATACCATCATCTAGATTGGCTACGATCTCAATGTGGTGGATAGTGGTGCCGGAGCCGACGCCACCCAAGGTCAAGCCATTAATCTCGTTGCCTTCACCTATAAGTGCTCCCCCATGTCTGATAGATATATAGGCTAAGGTTCCTGAGTTATCTTTATCATCCTCTCCTCCGTAGCGACCATAGTCTTCATCTGCCGGTATACCTTCGATTTGACCTTCTGTATCTCCTATTTTTGCAGAGACCTTGGCTTTACCTAGAAGAATTACTCCTCCCCATTTTTGTCTATCCTTTTCATCGAGATTGGTTCCTGTCTTTTCACCTAATTTGATATTGTCCAATACCGAAGTGAAAATAATCGGATGCTCTACCGTGCCCACCGCTTCTATTTTGGCTCCTCTTGCAATAACCAATGCAGAAGCCAATGCTCCTGTACCTGTCCTTCCTTTAATAATCGTCCCCGGTTCAATAGTCAATGTCGCTCCTTGCTCAACAACAACTTTACCGTCTAGTTCCCAAATACGATCCGCCGTCCATGTGGTGGCGGTCTGTATTCTTCCGGATACAACCTGGACATCATCCTTCTTTTTATCCGGATCAAGTATGCATTTGCCTTGATCACAGATGTACCCTTCAGGACATGTGGTCTTTGCACATTTGTCTTGACAAGATGCCAATGTCAATATCAGTGCACCAGACATCAAAATTTTTTTAACCAAGTTTCTTTTTTTCATTTTTTAGTTTTTTTCAATTTTGTTAATGAATTATATCTGATGCAAAATTAGAGCTCCATATTGTGGTTAATGTTTGGATAATATCATGTAATGATGAAGTCTTTGAGGCTTAATAATTACATAAGTCTGAATTTAATGTTACCTCCCTCCCCAGTAGACTTTTACCGCCCTATGTATGCCTTAGTTTGGCACGTTTATCTTGCCTTCCTATTCTCATATTTTGAGAATGTTCTCTTGTTTTATTCATAAAATGACCTTGTCCCCTATTCAGCAATCTCCATTTTTTGAGAGTTCTGTCCAGAAAACTCGCTTTCTAAAATAATCCTGCGTCCTCCATTAAAAAGAAATTTATTAGAGTAGGCAACCCTTTGACAAATTGTCGCACATAAAGAGTAGTTGCAACTTACTCGGTAATGTCTCTGGTGCACTTAGAACATTACCCTTCTTTCGTTTATCCATCATTCATTAAAAAACACATTAAAATGAAAAGTTATATTTATTTATCTATCTTGCTCATTGGTCTCGGGATGTCTTCTTGCAAGAAGAAAGAAGAGATGAAGGTCAGCAATAACTTTACTGTGACGATTGAAAATATATCGCAGGGAAAAAAATATTTCAATTCCGGAAAAACAGGTCTCATAAAACCCGGAGAGTCCGCTTCCTTTAGTTTTAATGCAGGGAAAGGGCATTATTTGCAATTTGGGACGATGTACGTTCAGTCCAATGATTTATTCATAGCTCCCGGAGAGGAAGGAATACCCCTTTACACCAATGGAACACCCTTGACGGGAGATATCACAGGGATGCTCCAATTGTGGGATGCCGGCACGGAAGTCAATGAAGAGCCCGGAAAAGGCCCCAATCAACCCCTTCGACAAGCAGGCCCCAATACCGGAATGGATGAAAATGGTACGGTGCATCCTGTAATGGATGGATTTACCTATCCTGCTGTAAATGAAGTCGTCCAGGTGATGGTGACACATGATGGCGGGACGGGTTTTACCGTGACAATAAAAAATATCTCAGCAGCCTCTGCTATTCCTTCCCCATTAGCCCCCGGAACTTGGGTGATACACAGCAAAATGCAAAAACCTATGTTTGCCAATGGAGAAAAAGCTTCTCCCGGATTGGAAGGGTTGGCTGAAGATGGCAATATCACTAAGATGGACAACAACCTTTCCTCTAATAGTGGCCTCGTCATTCCTTTCGCTCCGGGTGCTTATGCCACAGGAGCCCAGAATGATATTTTTACGGTAGGAGCCAAAGCCAGTGCGGCCTTGGAAGCATTGGCGGAGGATGGAATGGCCGCCGGATTCACTCAGGTGTTCAATACACCTGAAGGTGCCTCTTCACCGGGCCCACTTACCCCCGGAGGTAAGTATAGCTTCACTTTCACTGCTGAGGAAGGGGACAACTTATCCTTTGCACTCATGTTTGTGCAGTCCAATGATTGGTTTGCCGGTGTTGATAATATAGCTTTGTACAATGGGTCTTCACCCATGGAGGGAGACATCACGGCTAAGGTCACCCTTTACGATGCAGGTACTGAAGTAGATGAATATGCCGGAGCCGGCAATAATCAACCTCTTCGTCAATCAGGCCCCAATACCGGAATGGATGAAAATGGGAAGGTAGCTATTGAGAATAGTGTTAGTGACAATGTACCTTCTGTTTCTAACATGCTTAAGGTAACACTCAAACACGACTAATCAACTGCGATTACTGTTAATATTTTGATTTATTTGTGAAAAGGGACAATCGGAGGATTGTCCCTTTTTTTCTTAGATTTCCTGGAGTAGTAGTTACACAACTATAGGCCAAATACCACAATTTTGCCCCCTACAAGTTCCAAGCCTTTAACTTGCTGGAACAGGATAATTGAGATTCCGGTGTTCTACATTCACCCAATAAGTCATCAGCATGAGTTTAGACAGGAATAAGGGTTCAAATGTACACCCTCCCGAGCATATATCATTTAGTGAGATGGGTATGAAATGGTTCTACCCCCTCTTGATTTTGTTAGTTGTATCAAGATAAAGGACTAAAAAGGTTAACAACGGCTCCAAGGTCTCAAACGCACCCTATTCGTCAAATGTAGGAGTTTAAACACCACCAACGCTCTAAACTTACCCACCTGAGCAATACCATCTATCGCAGAGAATAAAAAAAATTGAGCGGTGGACGCTTGATTCTTGGCATTATGACGAAAAGATACATTGCCATTATCAATAAATTAGATCAATGAATGAACATTAATCGTATTTTTACGATTAAATAAATAAAAAGAATATTATGCAAAAGAAAAAGAGAGATTTAAAGGATTTGGTACGCGAAAAATACACACAAATCGCGGTGGGCGCGCAAGGTGGCAGCTGTTGTGGTTGTGGTCCGGAATGTGGGACAGACTACACCGTATTTTCCGAGGACTATTCGGATAAGGAGGGATATGTCCAAGAGGCAGATCTTCAATTGGGCTGTGGCCTTCCTACCGAATTTGCCGGTATTCGACCGGGAGATACTGTCGTAGATCTGGGGTCAGGCGCAGGTAATGATGCTTTTATAGCACGTGCTGAAGCTGGGGAGATAGGACAGATTATCGGGATTGATATGACAGAAGCGATGATCGAACAAGCGCAAAAAAATGTCACGAAACTCGGCTATCAGAATGTATCGTTCCTCTTAGGGGATATCGAGCAGATCCCCTTGGAGGATCATGTGGCGGACGTCGTGGTTAGTAATTGTGTCTTCAATCTCGTGCCGGACAAGGAAAAAGCCTTTCAAGAGACCCTCAGAATTCTGAAGCCGGGAGGACATTTTAGTATTTCAGATGTCGTCATCAGAGGGGATTTGCCTAAAGTACTTCAAGAGGAAGCTGAGCTTTATGCCGGCTGTGTAAGTGGGGCAATTCCCATCGAAGATTACCTGGATATCATCAGAGGTGCCGGATTTGTCAATCTTCAATTGCAAAAGGAAAAAGAAGTTGAACTGCCGGATTCTATATTGGGTAAGTACATGGATGAAAGGGAGATCAATGACTTTAGAAGGAGTAAAACAGGGATTTACAGCATCAATGTATATGCAGAAAAACCCAAATAGACCCCTTCTATAACAGGATATTCAGATGGGGTAGGAGCTCAGATCGAAATAGAGAAACGGAGGCCGTACCCCCCCGGTTCTGCGACAGGAATACATCCAATTTTGTCGCTCGATGCCGACCATTTCATACCGGGAAATGGGTCAAAATAATAGACCAAAGCCGGAATTAAAATACCTATACCGGCTCCTGCCAACACATCATTCACCCAATGTCGATTATGGACGATTCTCAAGAGGCCCGTCGCAACCGCGAAGCTATACCCACTATAGGCTAGCACAGGATGTGTGTCCTTGTATTCCCAATAGAGTACAGAGGCCGCTGCAAAGGCGTGGGTGGTATGTCCCGACGGGAAAGACAGATGCCCCCCGTTAGGTCTGCGCTCATTGATAGCCTCCTTGATAAGCGAGGTGAGCCCGACTGCGCCGACATTGGCCATAAGGGCATAAATTAGCTGTCCTTTTACGGTGTGCATGGGGTGATATCCACTTAATTGTGCACCTACCAGAACGCCGTACGAACCATGCTGAAGGTAGTCTTCTATCGTCCGATCATGTTGAATATGCCCCAATACCCAAGCCTGAAATTTTTCCTTGGTCGATGAATGATAGGTGGCGATCCCTCCACTTATAAGCCCAAGAGAAAGCAGCATGGGATTGCGATATTTTGGTATGAAATGGCTGGTGTCCGGGTGACAGCGAATCTGAAATTGGGCTTGAACTTCTGTCAACAAAAGTGGACTACTTAAGAGCATGAAAATAACAATTATCTTGTATTTATTCATATCGTTTCTTTTGGATTGCAAATGCTAAGGTATTTATTTTACCAAAATACAGCAGATATCGCGGGGATTATTCAATGCAAGAGTCTCCATCGCTCTATTCTAGGACTGTTTAAAAAAAGGATGCTTTTTCATAAAGAGCGGTATAATATTTTGATTATAAATTATCACACGTTATTTCACCATTTTATACAAGTAGAAAACCTAAAGTTTCCTCAAAACTTGGCTATTCAATAAAAATGTTTATCTTTGACCTTAGCAATCATTGTTTATGACAAATATGTAACCATTTAAAATATTAAAGATATGAAACGAACATGAATTTTATTAAACATAAATTTCACACAGAGTTTTGTTTAAAAAAATTCATGTGAGAGCGCAGCGGTTACATAGCTGCAGGAAATTTATAATACATTTATTTTCAATTTATTAGAAATTTTTAAAGATATGAAACGAACGTTACTCGGCTTACTTATTCCGGCAATTATTTTCTTTATCTGGCAATTTTTATCCTGGGCTGCCTTGGGGGTCCATGAAGATAATCTGCGCTATACCCCCAATCAAATGGAAATTCTAAATACGCTCAAAGGCCAATTAGAAGATGGGACCTATTTTCTACCTAAAGCTCAACCGGGGATGTCTTATGAGGAAGAGCAGGCCTTTATGAAGGAACACGAGGGAGAAGCCTGGGCCGTTTTATCCTATCACAGCAGTTTTGATAGCAGCATGGGGATGAATATGATTCGTGGTTTTGCCACTGATCTGGTGATTGGGTTTATTTTGTTTTGGCTGATGGCGCAGATGGCAGGGATGAACACCAAGAGAGGTGTGATGATCGGTATTGCCATAGGTTTTTTGGGATTTTCTGCGATTAAATACATGAACAGTATTTGGTTTGATCAGAATACGATTCCGGATTTAATCGATGCGGTTGTCCCTTGGGCATTATCCGGCGCCTGGCTTGGATGGTGGCTACCCAAGTCCGCTTAAGGACGTTGAACTTTAACTCAAGATGGAGTACTATTTTTTGAATGCATCCACTTTTTGTGCATGCATTGAGACTTCATTTGCACGGTCTGTGTACAATGAAGCCTAGCAATTGTATTTTTTTTCATACTTTAACGGCCTCAAAACAATCAGGTACAGATGTTCGACATATGAGAACGCAGCGGTTCCATATGCGCAGAAGATTTGTAATACCTTTATTTATGATTTATGATAAATTATTAAAGAGATGAAAAAGTTAGCATTGCATTGGAAGATACTAATAGGCATGGTCCTAGGGGTATTGTTTGGTATCGGGATGAGTCAGTTGTCATGGGGGCCGGGTTTTGTTACAGAATGGATCAAGCCAATGGGTACGATATTCATTCGGTTGCTTAAGCTTATCGCTATACCTTTAATCATTGCGTCATTGATTAAGGGGGTTTCCGACCTTCAAGATTTATCCAAATTTTCCAGGATTGGTGGTCGAACGATATTGCTCTATATCTTTACGACGGTGATTGCTATTAGTATTGGGTTAGTGTTAGTGAACCTGCTCCATCCCGGTTCAAGTGTCGGTGAGTCCGTCGTTCAAAGAATAACAGAAGCGTATGAATCCACTGCGTCCGGCAAAGTAGCGCACGCGATGGAAGCCAAACAACGGGGAAAACTCCAGTTTTTAGTAGATATGGTACCCTCCAACTTTTTTGAAGCAGCTAGCAGCAATAGAAATATGCTCCAGGTGATCTTCTTTGCTATTTTCTTTGGCATCGCTCTTCTAATGGTAGAAGAAAAGTATGCGAAGCCTTTAAAATCTTTTTTTGATGGGCTCAATGAGGTTATCCTTAAAATGGTCGATCTAATCATGCTGATCGCCCCTTATGCGGTATTTGCACTCTTGGCCGGATTGATTACAGATACGCAGGATCCCTCTTTATTTGTGGCTTTGGGATGGTATGCATTTACTGTGGTTGTAGGATTACTTCTGATGTTGGTCTTTTACCTCACACTGAACTATTTCATAACAGGAACCAATCCCATTACTTTCCTTAGAGGGATTGCCCCTGCTCAGCTTCTGGCCTTTTCAACCAGTTCCAGTGCGGCGACGCTCCCCGTAACGATGGAAAGAGTAGAAGAGCACCTCGGAGTCGAGGGAGAAGTGGCTTCATTTGTCTGTCCGGTTGGTGCTACGGTCAATATGGATGGAACTAGCCTGTATCAAGCGGTGGCTGCTGTATTTATCGCTCAGGTCTTGGCTTTTGACCTGAATTTTAGTGACCAATTGACCATTATTGTGACCGCTACAATGGCTTCGATAGGAAGTGCGGCGGTACCCGGAGCTGGGATGATTATGCTCGTCATCGTATTGGAAGCGATAGGCCTGCCTCAAGAGAAATTAGCTGTGGGATTGGCCTTAATCTTTGCCGTCGACCGTCCATTGGATATGTGCCGTACGGTGATTAATATTTCCGGAGATGCGACTGTGGCTATGCTCGTGGCAAAGTCCGTCGGCAAACTTTCCAAACCCCAACCTAAAGAATGGGACGACCATTACCCCAAGGACGGGGAATAAATATGGGTATGCGGTGGACGTAGATCGGATATCTTTTGCCACAAGGTGTCCGGACCTTGCAGGGCAGCGCCTTTTTATGCCTAAGCCAGTGGGTTTTTGTAAATGCCCCATCTGGGTAATTTTTTTACCTCTTCTCTACCAATTCTATATAATCATCGGCGCTTAATACGGTGTCATAGAGCCCAATCTCCTCGCCGGCATGTCTGTTAATGCCAATGTATTCCAAACTCGCATCTTCGTACCTTTTGAACTTATATACCGCATCATTCATTAAAGCCCCATTAAATACTCCGAGACTTACAAGCAATTCAAAATCCTTGACTTCAAGTCCGGTTACTTTTTTAAATAGACCCGGTTCGAGCTGAGTAATTACATCTTTCAAACTTCGTTCACGATAATCTGTCAGGTACATGAATACCGGTATTCTTGTGGCAAATTTGATAAGTTTATCTTGAATTTTCTTTCTTAAGCTTTTATATTCTCTTTCTTCGTCCGTCAATTCTTTTTTCGCTTTCTTTGAAAGCTTTTCATCATTAGCTTCTTTCTTAGCTTTTTTTACTGCTTCCGATTTGTTGATAATGGTTTCAATGTCTTGATTTAGATTTCTAAAGCCTTCGATGCTCATCAAAGCGTCCAGAGCCGCATCGTTTTTCATTAGACGAGCTAGGGTTGCATTATCCACGTTTACGAGCAATGCACTTTCCCACCGCCTTGCCAGTAATGTTGCGGTTGTCCCGCTCATGGCAATATCGAGTACTCCTGCGGCATCGATTCTTCTCATCGAACTTCCATCATAAGCGAGTACGGGTAAGAAATGAATAAATTCTGCTACATTTTTTTCAGGGTTCGATTCATTGACATTTAACCGACAGGCATAATCTGCGACTTGACTCAGCGCTCGATTGGGGGCAAAATCAAAGACATAGCATTCATTTTTTATGATTTCGGTTGTACCGTCAGGTTTATGTATTGTCCAAGGAGATTGCACTCTAAAAGCGGCTTGAAAATAGGTCTCGGGGCTTGACGAATTACGAAGCATAAAAATACCTGTCCAAGGTTTTACCGTAACTCCGGTGGTCAATTTTCCACAAGAAAGTGTAATTGTTTTTGTTTCTAGAGGATTATCCATTGCTTCATAAACCGGTGGTAAAGCATGCACCCCTATCCCCGCTTGCGTTCCTGCTGCCACTACAATCTCATAATCATGCCAAAATGTGTTTTGTCGTTGGTGCATTAAGTTTCGCATGGCGTAACAAGAAGCGACGCTCGGCAAAAACCAAAAGGTATGCGTTAAAATATTCTTCAAACGAGCATCTGAAAAGGGCATGGGGGGCTTTCTAGCTCCCATTTTCAAATTATCCAGCATGGTTTCTCTATAACTCCCACGAATTAAGTCTAACCACTTTTGAACATCGCTCTCCAACTTAAATTCAGCACTTTCCCCTGTGCCTTCTGCAGCAAAGAATACATTCAGATCAAACTCATTAAACTCTCCGCCAAGAGCAATTTCTCGTATCGCATCGGGCATTTGATAGGTAAGCATTACCATTCTTGGAAGCGCTGCATAAGGATTTTCTCCTTTTGAATCGTCCCACTCTTCTTTGGCTCTTTGCTCATCTGAATAGGTCCAGTTAAATATTTGTTCTTCTATAAATTCACCCGAAGTAATGGCGCGAAAAGGTGTGCCCGAAAGATACAAAAAGGCATCGGTAGTAATGGGTAAAATATCCTCGTCAAACTCTCTCACATCTCCGGTATCTAGAATTCTTTCTCTCGCTTCACTTTCAAAGAGGTCTTTGGCATTTTCTCTCCATGCTCCATAGTGGTATTCATCAAAAATCACACAATCCCAATTTATCAAATGTACCCATTCATTTTTGGTTTTTATTCCCCCTGTTGATGTGTTTTTGCCGAGAAAATCTTGAAACGAACCAAAACAAACAAAGGGTTTTTCCTTGTCTGCTTCTTCGTATGACAACCCGCCACGGGAAATAAATTGCCAACCTTCAAAATCTACATGAGTCATTAAATCTTCTTCCCATGCACTTTGAACGGCAGGCTTAAAAGTAAGTACTAATATCTTTTTCCACCCTTGCTTTTTTGCCAATTGATAAGAGGCAAATGTTTTCCCGAAACGCATTTTTGCATTCCATAAAAATCGTGGGGTTTTATCTTTGTTTTCCGGTTCTTTTCTAAAGCTCTCAAAATATTGAATCGTTTTATGGACAGCTCTTTCTTGCTCGGGGCGCATCTTGAAAGTCTGAGTTCTGTCCTCGATGTTTTCTCTTCTTTCTTTAATCGCAATAATAGCCGCTTTTACATCACGAGTATTACAAGTAAACCATTCTCCAACTGTATTTTTAAATCCTTTCTTACGTAGATATTTATGTATGTCGTGGTCAGAAAAAGAACTTCCATCGTTACGGATGGCCGATTCAATAAGAACAATCTCGTATCTTGCACGAGTTGCACCAATCTGCTCGTTAATTCGCTCTTGGGCCGAACGAGTAGTAAAGCCGATTTTCAGTTGACCTTTGCGAGAAGTATCATTTGGCAGGGTATAAGCGTAAATGGTTGGTTTTGCTTTGGGGCGCTGTGGGAAAAAATCATTTTTACTCATTGTTGCTCTCTATAATTTGGTTTAATGCTTCAATTAACTTTTCTTTTTCAGGTAGATAAAGTTGGTATTTGCTCACAAAAAGTTGATTGCTAATATTTTGGGTGGCATACTCTACAAGAATATGATCCTTATATGCTCCGAGAACTATACCGATTGGCGGATTATCACCCTCTACATTTTCTTCGTTGTTGAAGTAGTTGAGATAGAGATTCATTTGACCAATGTCATTGTGTTCAACTTCTCCTCTTTTGAGATCTATAAGAACAAAACATTTAAGAATACGGTGATAAAAAACCAAATCGACAAAGAAGTGGCGACTGCCTATTAAAATTTTATATTGTCTGCCAATAAATGCGAAGCCCATGCCAAGCTCTAATAAAAACTTTTCAAGATTAGAGATTAGTTTTTCTTCAAGTTCACCCTCTAAATATCTATAATCAACAGGAATATCTAAAAATTCAAAGATATACGGCTCTTTTATTATATCCTCTGCTTGGGTTATTTCTTGCCCTTTATTGGATAAGTCCAAAACACCTTGTTTATCTTTGCTGAGTGCCAAGCGATGAAAAAGCATACTTTTCATCTGTCTTTTTAGCTCTCTGACACTCCAATTCTCCTTTTCACACTGTTTAAGATAGAAGTTTAACTCCAACTCATCATCACATTTTATAAGCTCAACATAATGGCTCCAACTCAATTGTTCAGACAGTGTCTGGATTTTTGGAAATTTTATATAAAACAATCGTATTTGAAATAGATTGGAACGACTAAACCCTTTGCCAAATTCAAGTGAGAGGTCTTTTGATAATTTTGTTAGAAGTTCCTTGCCATATTTGGCTTTTACCTCTCCTTGTTGTTCAAACTCTACAATGTGATTACCAATATGCCAATAGGTTTGCAATAAGATGGTATTAACCGACTTAAATGCCCGCTTACGACCTTGCACAAGAAGCTTGCTAATCTCTTGTTTAAGATTTTGGTAACTGTTTGGTGTTGGTAAGTTATTCATAGTTGTCTATTCCATCGGTCGTATCATGGATTCTATAAAATCTATCTCCTCCTGCGCAAGTCCATATTTTTTGTAGAGTTTTTCGTCTGTCCATTTTTCCTGCATATTCTGAACAGGGACAAAAGAATAAGAATCTTTGCTTATGTGATGCGAATACATAAATTGTGATACAAGAAACCTAAAAAAACGTGTCTTCATATATTTGACAAGATTTTCTGCCTCATTTCTGGAGTCGTAAACTCCAGTGACAAGATAAGTCTCAGTGCAAATGGTCCCTGGCGGTAAAATATCAATTTTAGAAAAAACGCGCCGTCTTCCGTCTTTTCCGGGAGAACCCGCATGATCATAACCTACATAAGATGTGATTACTTTCCACTTATCAATCATCTCAACACCTACCGTTATTTCATCTCGCATAAAAGGTCCTTCTCCTTTTTGCCAACGTAATATTATGTGACCGTGTTTTAGAGGTCGTACATTTGTTGCTAATCCAAATGGTTTTCTGCTTGATACCTGTTCACTCATTCCTTTCTCTTTTATTTGCATAACTTTTCTGATTATTGGTACTGCAAAGCTATGCCGAATAAAGGTGTCAAATTCGTTAAGAGACCTTACTACCACATTTATTTCACCATTTCTAATGTTGGCTACTTGACATTCACCATGAAAATCCCTGTTCCACAAAAAGTAACAAACTCCACCGGCTATATCAACACCAGGAAAAACCTCAGTTGCATTTTCAAAGTCGATGATTTTCTTAATCCGATCATCATTCAACATTTCTTTGCGAAACTCATTCAGACCCTTCCCGCCTCCAAACCATCGGGACGGTATGATCATAATCAAATATCTTGGGTTCAGTTTCTTTGCTTGTTCTACAAATTTATGATAAATAGGTCCGGCACTTCTTCCATGTCCCCCATCACTCAACTGATAAGGTGGATTTCCAATAATTACATCAAATTTCATATTAAATATTTTCTCCGGTTTATTCGTATGTATAAACTGATAAGCGTAAGTTTCCAAACTATCGGCTCTATCGTACACCTCTTGGCTTGCTCCGCAAAAGCTACACTTTCCTCTGTGCCAAGTGTGCTGTATATTACTAAAAACAATATTGCCTTGTGTGTCATTAAATTCCGTGCAAAACGAGTATTTCCCATTGGCGGTTTTGCTGCCGTAAACCGTTCTGCGAGAAAGCAACGAAGTAAGTTCGGTAATGGCAATACCAAATAGTTGTTTGGTGAAAATATGGTTGGCTCGTTTTTGTTGGTCCGGTATTTCTTTTTCCAAACCTTTCATTAAGCGTTTGGCTATTTCTCGTAAAAAAACGCCCGATTTACTTACCGGGTCTAGGAAGGTGGCTGTTTTGCTTTCAAACAACTCTTGTGGTAAACTATCCAAAATGTCATTGACCAATTTTGGTGGTGTAAATACTTCGTCATTACTCAGGTTGGCAATGGCATCCAGTACATCGGGATTGTAATTTACATTAATCATGTTCTGCTAACTTCAAATAATGGGTTAACGGATACTCTTTTATGGGTTTGGGCAAAAACGCCGGATCGCTATCATAAAATTCTTCAAAAAGTCCGCCCGGGACTTTGGAGGCTTCTGCTTTAAGGAGATTATCCAAGGTGAAATCCCGTCTTTTTATCATACTACCATTTACTGTTGACCATTCGGAAAACACGATGGGTCTATTCTTGTCGGAAAGTAAGGTTAGAGCATCGCCACGTAAGATGTTTCTTTGAAGAATAAATGCTACACTTTTTTTACAATCTTCTTTGCAGTTGCTTTTGAATTTTTTAGTGTATCGCTCATCGAATATATCATACAGTCGTTTTCTTGCCTCTTCGACATTGTCTTGCAAGAGGTCAATACCGTAAATACTCGAAATAGCAATCACGGCATATCGCTCGTACTCTATTTGGTTTTTACCATAGCGTTGATTTACAACGGTTAATTTTCTTCGTAAAATTTCGACCAAAAAATTGCCATTGCCGCAAGCCGGCTCCAAAAATCTGGAATCAATTCTCTCGGTTTCCTGTTTAACCAAATCAAGCATATCGTTTACTATCCAGTCAGGTGTAAAAACCTCACCGTGGTCAGCTACTCGTTGTTTGGATTTTATTTGGTTTTTCACGAATGGATGTGTTTTGATATTTTGCATCCAAAGATACAGATTTTATTCAAAATTGACTTGTTTGCATCTTAGTAGAATAAAAATATTGGGTTAAATGAAGGCCATTTTATGGCATTCACCTACAGATGATGAAGATACTTTTCATACATGATGTGACAGAAGTATAGTTTAGGAACGAGGGTATTTTCTATACAGGATCGGCAAGATATCGGACTTCCTATGCGTCTCCTCCCGCCACGCATTGCATCTCGTCTCTGAGGATTATCGCGCTATCTTTTCAATCGAACCTGTGTCCCTTTCGAAGGATCATTTTCCACAAATACGGCCACATCAACTTCTTCCTGGAGGGCTTCTACATGTGAGATGACCCCTACGATTCTATCCTCTTTTCGCAAGGCCTTTAAGGTGTCGAAGACTATGCGAAGCGCCTCCTTATCCAGTGTGCCGAAACCCTCATCGAGAAAGAAAAAATTCTGTCCCTTCCCCCGATGTTGCCGGATACTGTCCGCCAAGGCAAGCGCCAGACTCAAGGATAGCTGAAACATCTGTCCACCGGAAAGGGTGCTGACGCTCCTGACTCGTCCTTCGTTGAGATAGTCTCGCACTTGAAAGGTGTTGTCCGCTCTCAATTCCAAACTCAGCTGGTGACGGGTCAACTGGTGAAATCTCTTGTTGGCGGTGATGCAAAGTTGCTGAAGGTAGACGGTCGAGGCATAATCGATAAAGCCTCCTCCTCTAAACATATTTCTCAAGAGTTGGAGATTTTCCATCCTTTGGGACAGTAGTCGATAATCCTCCGCCAGTTTCTCTTTCGCCTTGAGTTTTGCGAGATGATCTAAATGCTGGTGCTCCAGACTCCCCAATCGGTTATTAAGCGCCTTACTTTCTTCCGTTAGGGATTGCAATTGCTGGGTGAGTTGATCGTATTCCTCTTTGTCCGGCATTTGGCCATCGAGTTCTGTTTTCAGCTGTTCAGATCTTTGTAGGAGATGGCTTTTTCGTTCTTCAAATGCCTGTACCTCACTCTGTGCCCGATGAATATCCAGCGAAGATGCCAAAACCTGCCGTACATCATCCAATGTATCAAAAGATGCCTTTCCCAAGGTATCCAATAAGCTCTCTTTTAGTTGATCTATTGATAGTTGAAGAGTGCCACGCTGTGTTTTAATCGTCTGAAGGCTAGCCTCTAAGGCTTCCATATCCAATTGGGTTTTTCGATATTTGGCCTGTGTTGAGTCAAAGATTTGTATTTCTTTTTCTATGCGTTGTTTGATTTGAAGGGCGCGCTGTTGAAGTTCCGCATCATTTAGATCAGCCACAACCTCCGGCAAGTTTTCACTCGTCTGTTTTTGCAAGGTCTCCATACCAGACACAGCCCCTTGTCTATTCCGTTCCAATTGCTCAATCAGTCGCTCGTATTTTTGCAATTCGGTAAGTGCTATTTCATATTCCTGTTCGACTGCTCGGAGTTGATTCGTTAAGATTTTAATCTGTTTTTGATCTTCATTGACAGCCTGGAGGGCCTCTTCCACAGAAGGATAATTTTCATAGCCCGGAAGATGATCCGGGAGATTATTTTGAATAGCATTCCATTCTTCTTGCTTCACGTTGTATTGGCTCTTCAGACGCTCGAATTGCTCCAATAAGGATTGTTGAGCAGCTTCAAAGGCAGACAAATACTGAAGGGCATCAGATAGTGCTTTTCGTCGGTGATGGAGTCTATGGATTTGGGCATTGTAGGCTTGGATTTCATCCTCAATACCTTCTACGACCAAGGGAGAGGGGTGATCTGTGGAGCCACAGAGCAGGCAAGGTTTACCCGGTTGAAGACTTTCGGCCTGTTCTTTGAGTTTAGCCTCCAACTCCCGGTTTTGGAGGGCTGCCCTTAGTGCCTTTTCATCGAGGGTAAGTTGATGTTCGAGCTGCACGATGGATGCATGTAACTCTGCCCTATTCATTGAATCGGCATCAAGTTCCTCTATGGAAAGGGTTTTAAGCTGTCGAGTCAGTTCAGAAGACTTCTTGTGGCGATCAGCTTCTACTCTTTCCAACTCTTTCTTTAGCTCCGCGATTTGATCTTGGAGCGTGTGAAGTCGGTGGTAGTTTTCGCTCCATTGTCGGAGTAGATTATGATCCGGGATGCGTTGGAGTAGGGTATCCAGTCTTTTTTTTATCTTCAGGCGTTTATCTTCTAAAGATTGTACCTGCTTCTTGTGTTGAGCGATAGTTTTGGCGCCGTTGAGAAGGCGGCGGTCGAGTTGATTTTTCTCTTCTCGGAGGGTGTGCATTTGCCTTAGGAGGTCGATGTCTCGTAGGGATTGGGTCAGCTCTTCCCGGAGAGCAGCAGTAGGACGCAGCCCTTCAAGTGTATTGCCCAATGTTTTAAATACTTCCTGTAAGTCGTTAAGTGCTTGTGATTGTTGCAGAATTTTCTCATCGAGTTCCCGGCAACTGATCCTTTTCTCATCGAAGGCGGATAGAGGTGTTTTAAAGTGTTCTATGCAGTACAACTTTCGCTTGATATCAACTTTGAGGACATTCATCGAAGCGGACTTTTCGAGAAGCTTGTGAAGTTCTTGTTCGACCTTTTGAGCTTGCTCATATGTTTTGGCAAGCTGTTGTAAACGAGAGTGTCGGCGGGTGATTTTTTGGAGTTTTACATCGTTCTTTTTAAGATCGGAGCGAGTATTTTTAAGGTTAGAAATTAATGTATGAAGGGATTCTTCTGTGTAGGCTTCCAGAGCGGATTGGCGTCCTAAGAGGTGTTCTAATTGGAGTTTGCAGGTATGAAATAGTCGATTGACGGGCTCGGATAAATCAAATCGTTGTAGGCCAAAAAGCTCGACGAGCATTTTTCTTCTATCCGTATCGCCGAGTTCGAGGAATTCGCGGAATTTACCCTGAGGGATAATGACGGTTCTGCGAAAATTTTCATAACTCAGACCGATAATATCATCTGCCTTGTCGCTTTCTAAGGGAATCCATTGGTTTTCCTTCCATTGATATCCCATTCGCTTGAAGGTGGCTACTTTATGAAATTGTCGGCTATTGCGTCTGCCACTAACGACAAATCGGTACCGCTCCCCCTCGTCACTTTCAAATTCGAAGTCTATGAGGAGGGTATTGCTCCTTAAGTTCATCATATTGTAGGTGCGATTGGATCGTATGCGTTCCGTCTTGTTATACAGCGCAAAGGAGATGGCTTCGAGGATGGTGGATTTTCCACTACCCACTCCACCAAAGATGCCAAACACCTTGCCTTCCGTGAGTGTTTTAAAGTCGATTATCTGTTCGGACTGGTAAGAATAGATACCTTGAAGCGCAAGTCGGATGGGGATCATGAGGCATTGTTTTGGTGAAGGATTTCGCTAAACAATTGCATAATTTCTTCATTGGGTTCTTGACCATATCGGTGTTTGAAATATCGAGCAAATAAGGTGTTTCTATCGAGTGTCAGATCGACCTGCTTCCGATGGTTTTCGACATCCAACGCATCTTTCACTTCGGGTATAATGGTGGTAATCCCCGAATGGGCGTTTTCCAGCAATTTGCGAGATTCTGCCGAGAGATAGCCCTCGGACACCATAGTGAGTTCGACCCATGTATGCGGGTGTTCTCTAAGCCATTGTGCGGCAAGTTGGACCTCTTCAAAACGCTTGCGCAATAGCCGTTTTCCGGCTTTAAGCTGAATAGGTGTGACTTGGACAGGAGTGGCGGGCTTGGCATCAATGAGAAGCACATATTTGTCCTGATTCGCCTCAGCAAAACTATAACTCAAGGGACTTCCACTATACATCACCGGACTGTTGTGCCCCGGGATGAGTTGTTTTCGGTGTAGGTGTCCCAAAGCGGTATATTGAATCTCATCCGGGATATCTTCTGTGTACACGGCTGATGCTCCGCCTATGTGTAGTATAGGGCGCTCGTCATCGGGCTCTTCGGGTATTTCGCCTCCTTTTGAAGCAAATAAAAGATGTGCAATCAGGACATTGACCCCTTCATCATCCCCCAAATGGTCTATTTGTTCTTGCCACTTCGCTTTCAACACCCGACGCAAGGCCTCCTCCTCTTCTTCATGTCCGAGATAGGTTTTTAATCGGATTTCATTGGCATAGGAGGTATGAAATATTCGCAAAGGATAGGGGCAATCCGGCAGAGTAAATTCCGTTATCCCCGGGCCAGATTTTACTAAGGCCAATCCCGAATTAAGAGCGAAGAGTGGAACTTCTGTGTTGGGATATCCGACCATCACAATACCGTTGTATCGCGCCAATGGATCGGGGGCTTCTATGCGTTCCGGTGAATCGTGATTGCCGGCAATGATAAATACGAGTCTACGTCCGCCGGCACTCAATCGATGCAGGGTCTTATACAGTAGTTCGATCGCTTCGGTCGAAGGATTGAAGTGGTCGAATATATCTCCTGCGATGAGTACTGCATCGACCTTTTGGTGCTCTGCTATATGGCAGATCTCTTCCAAAACCTCTCTTTGTTCAGGTATTCTGGGATGTCCATCCAATCTCTTTCCCAGATGCCAATCTGCTGTGTGTAATAGTCTCACCGTCTATTGTTTAATCTCAAAAACTGCTGATCAAGATACATTGCCAATTCTCCCTACTCTTTACCCGTTAACCCTATCGCTCAAAAATAGGACAAATAAACGACCCGAGGAATAACTTTCTTCAAACATTTTATGATTTCCCGGAACTAATTTTTTTATCCAAATGTTGGTTGGGTGTTCTCGGTTAAAAATTGCTATTGCGAAGATACAGCGCTGATTGGGGAAGATGCTATGGAATGCGCATTCTTCATGTGTGCCGGTGTTTCTTGGCTGTTGGGATCCACTTCCCTTGCGGATGAATTTTAACAACATAGAATTTATCTACATTTCATACCGAAAAAAGACGGCACTATACCTAGTTATCATATAACGTTAAACCAACACTTAGCCCAATCTATGGACGCAAGAATTCGACGACTAAAAAAAATTATTGCTAAAATCGAAAACCTTTACCCGCCGGATGACCTCATCCAATCCTACAGTGATTTTAAAAAATACCGCGATGTGCTGCATCATTATCAGTACAACGAAAAGGTGTTTTACAGCCTGGTGCGCGTCACCCACGATGTATGGCATTCCAAAAAACGGGTTAGCCGGCCGTCTTTAATAACAGTGATGCGCAACTACCGCAAAAAAGCCAGGGAAGTATCCACTCCTCCAACCGAAATCTCCAGTTATTTATTTGAGATATTTAAGGATGTAATCCATAAAGGGGTACTTAATCACTTGTCAGCGGACACCGTCCACGCCTGCATTCGCTACGTCAATTATTTACTGGCGGGAGTAGTCTTACGGCCTCGAGAGGTTCAATGGTTAGTCGATCACGTCGACTTTTCATACAATATCCTCAACAGAGTGCTCCGCTATCCGATCAAATCCGATAAGATAACCGCTTGGTGTAGGTCATCCTATCACATAGATCGATACCGGCATAGAAGGGCTGAATTGACAGGGTGGATACTCGATGAAGAATCGGATTATACGATAGATCCAGCGGTTATCCAAAAGGATTTCGAGTATGAAATGATTGAAATCGAAGAGAAGTTGGATTATTATGAAAGATGGGTGCTAGCTTACAAAGAAAGCCAATTGGAATTGCGAATGATGGAAAAAGAAAGCTGGGGTACAAGTTTATTTTTTAATATGGGAGAGCGAATAGACTCTTATGCTACCCCCCCAAAAAAGAAGGAAGAACGAGATGTAATTCCTCCTTCACGGGCAGGAGATCTGCTGGTGCCAGCGTCTGAATCCTCTCCGGATCCTACTTACGTCGAACCTGTACTCTCTTTGAAGCAAATGGGTTTTGATCCCAACTTTGCTCCCGATACGCCAGAATTTAATCTTTACCCCACTATCTTTAATAGAAGTAGAATCCATGTGGATGAATATGGCAATATCCTTCCCATCTTAAAGGACTGCCGTAGAGAATACGAAAAGAATAAGAAGCTTTTTTACACGCGTATTATGCTCTGGAGTATCGCCTATTCGCGTATGCCTATATCGGACAAACTCCGACGTTTTGATGCGTATTATGAGGATAGTCTATATCCTTACTTTGAACCGATGGGAAGGAGAAAACTTAAAAATAGAGCTTATTTTGAATGGTTGATGGATAAGGTCGCTGAAGCGTCGGACAAGAGGGTGTAGTACCTAAGACGATCCCTTGGGATATTCGTGTATTGGGTTGTTATGTGTCCAATGTGAAGGATAGACAGTGTGTGTGAAGCACGCATTTATCGAGGGGATGGTATAAGGGAGATAGAACCAATACCTAAACCATCTTTTTAAGACATCCGAATAGATTCCCCAATTTATTTGTAATTTTAGGACTTTAAAAAAGGGTGACGGTGTTGTTTTTTTCTTTTAAGTATTTTTAAAGCAAGTACTCGGGTTATTGAAAAGTGCCTTAATGGAAGACGCTAAAATATCCTTTTACAATACCCTATTTGGCAGCTTTGGATGAAGATTAAGTGGAGATGAGGAAGCAATGCTAATCAGATAAATATGAATAAAGGAGTAATGAAAAAAATTATACTAAAGACTTATGACATGATAGGCTCTACCTACTTGAGCCCAATGCTTAATCTGGAGCAAAGGAAAAGACCTTTTCCAAAGATAAATGAAAGAGCGACAGAATATACCTTTACGCTTAACCACCTGCGCCATTTATGTACCGGCAAGGTTCTTGACATCGGCCCCGGTAAATCTTCTTGGCCACACCTCTTGTCCACCTGTGGATTTGAAGTCAAAGCTATTGACAAAATGGAGGGATACTGGGGAAGTTATTTTAACCGACATTATAAGATATACAACGACGACATCACCAATCCCAAAACAGATGAAAAATTTCAATTTTCGACCTGTCTAAGTGTATTGGAGCATATCCCCGACCATCGAGCAGCCATCAAAAACATCCACCGGCTTCTAGAGCCCAAAGGCTATCTCATTCTAACGTTTCCCTACAATGAAAAGGAGTACAGTCCTGACATCTACAAACACCCAAATGCAGGTTATGGTCAAAATGCTAATTTTATTACACAGGTTTATTCCAGAACCCAAATCGATGAATGGCTTTCCGATACATCCTTTAAAATCATCGATCAGGAATACTATAAAGTCTTCACGGGTGAGATGTGGACGATGGGAGAACGGGTAGTGCCCTGTGAACAAACCACCAAATCGGAATTGCATCACTTGACTTGTATATTACTACAAAAAAGGGGGAGTTGACGCTGATTAAATAATATAATATTATAGGAGATTCATGATAAGCTTCTTCCCTGGGAAGGTTGACAAGACCTGGTTTTATCTTTTGATGAACTTGTATTTAACCCAAAACCTGCAGTAGAAGATTAATTGAACCAAGTAAGTATTACTCATAATGATCCTTCTTTACCCCTGTTTACAATTTAATTTCTTGTAAGCTTTTCTTCTAAATAGTGCTATTTTACCTCTGATTAATTTTAAAATTATTGCTTGCATATGACTCTAGGATATTCTTCTACTGCGGCGCATTTTGACTTCAAAAGCATACATTTCCCTTCGTCGTCATAGCCCGCTATGCCTCCTCAGCGAAATACCCGCTTTTTTGCCAAAATGCCCCTCGCTACGAATTCTATTGCAGGTTTTGGGTAACCCAAAATCTGCAGTAGAAGATTAATTGAACCAAGTAAATATTACTCATAATGATCCTTCTTTACCCCTGTTTACAATTTAATTTCTTGTAAGCTTTTCTTCTAAATAGTGCTATTTTACCTCTGATTAATTTTAAAATTATTGCTTGCATATGACTCTAGGATATTCTTCTACTGCGGCGCATTTTGACTTCAAAAGCATACATTTCCCTTCGTCGTCATAGCCCGCTATGCCTCCTCAGCGAAATACCCGCTTTTTTGCCAAAATGCCCCTCGCTACGAATTCTATTGCAGGTTTTGGGTAACCCAAAATCTGCAGTAGAAGATTAATTGAACCAAGTAAATATTACTCATAATGATCCTTCTTTACCCCTGTTTACAATTTAATTTCTTGTAAGCTTTTCTTCTAAATAGTGCTATTTTACCTCTGATTAATTTTAAAATTATTGCTTGCATATGACTCTAGGATATTCTTCTACTGCGGCGCATTTTGACTTCAAAAGCATACATTTCCCTTCGTCGTCATAGCCCGCTATGCCTCCTCAGCGAAATACCCGCTTTTTTTGCCAAAATGCCCCTCGCTACGAATTCTATTGCAGGTTTTGGGTTCAACAATTATTCCCATATCCTCTTTTTCAAAATTTGGCCCCATTGGTTGATTCCTGAATTCGATGACAATTATAGGTCGCGCCCAATGGCATTTAATACATTTTTACATTTTTTAAGTTTTCTTTAATTAAGTAGGGTAAATATTACATTCATATTTGCAAATGATTTGGCGACTAGCTAAAAATTTAGTTGACAAGTAACTGCTTATATTCTAATTTTATAGACTTGAAATCACGTAAAAATGAAAATTCTTATCAAAAAATTCTTTGGGGCATTTCTTTTAGTTATTCTAACAATTATTGGAGTTGACGTCAATGGTCAATCTGTAAATGTCACCACAGTTGTGACGCCGCCATTTCCTATTTATTTAGAAAATGTAATGTCATTTGATTTTAATACTATTGTGACGCTTACAAACTTAAAAGGAAAAAGGGAGCGAATCAAATTAATTGCAAGATTGAATGGAGATAATGGTGTTAAAGCAATTATTAAGGCTTCATATAGACCGTTAACACCCATTCTTTTACCGGCAAATGGAACATTAGTTTTAACAAAAACAGAATTAAAAAGAATTTTTGCCAACATAAAAGGGGAAGATATTTCGATTGAAGGGGTTGAGCGAAACACAATCTTCCAAACGGAGAAGTTACCTGAAGGTATTTATCAATTGTGTATTCAAGCCTTAGACTATGATACAGGGGAGGAAAAATCTAGTGCATCTACAGGATGTACAAGCATTTTTATAACGGACTACGATCCACCGGTCATTACAAATCCTACTGCAGGACAATGGTTGAAGCCTTTGTCTCCTCAATCAGTAATAGTAAATTGGACACCTACAGGTCAACCCCAATTTACAAGGTATAAATTTGAAATGGTTGACATGACTTTAAATAAACTACAAGACCCCAATGATGCCTTTATTAATATAGGGGTTATATTGCATTATAAGAAGGAGGGTATTATTCAGAATAATTACTATTATGATATAAACCACCCCAAATTAATTGAGAAGCATCAATATGCTTTGCGAGTAACGGCTTATGACCCTATGAAAAAGCTATCATTTAAGAATGGTGGTCGTAGTGAAGTTATTGCATTTAGGTATCAGGAGAAAAAGGCGGTCGTCAAGAAGGATAAAAAAATAAGTGGCGGAGGGAATATACAGTTTTCCATGAATGCTTGCCAAGAGCTCAATGGTCCCAGTGATAAGGCACCTGTGAAGGATGTTAAGGAATACGATGTTTTAAAAATAGGGGACCACAAGTTAAGAGTATTTGATATTAATTGGTCAGGCAATAAATTAAGTGGGGAAGGAAAGATTATTAATTCATATTTCAAAACACCGGTTTTAGTTTCTTTTAAGGATCTAACCGTCAATAAGTCACATGAGGTAATATCAGGAACAGCTGTTGCAAGAAACGATAACAATGTACCCTCTGAATGGGTAAGTGAATTAGGAGACGTTGATTTTCAAGGAGGAGACATTGCGAATCTTCTTTCTAACCTTATGAACAAGAATGATCGAATAATAGAATATCCATATTCAAATGCGGACAGTATTGGTCTAGGGATGCCGATCGGGATAAATAGAAAAATTGCAGGAGCTGATCAAATGATAGCAATTGTAGGTATGCAGTTTGGAGTCAAAGGAGCAGGACTAAATGCAGTTGCACAAATATCTTTCCCAAGCTATGGGAAAGATGTTCAATTAGCTGCAACATCAGTGTGTTTCAACAAGGATGGTTTTACGAAAGATGCTTTTTTGCATTTGGTTAAAGATTATACTATAAATCCAAATGGTAAGGTAAGAGTAAAACTAGACAAAGGGGAGGAAGGCGACCCACCTACCGGGACATATGTAATCATGGAGTCAAAAGGCTTTAAAGAAGCTCAATTAGAGGGAGAAGTACAGGTTGATAAAACAATAGCAAAGCCTGTAGAAGGATTGGAGGATGAGGAAGGAAACCCAATAAAAGAAGTAAAGGGAACATTTAGTATTACGGTAGAGGATCCCTCTAATTTTATTGTAGAAGATATTACTATTACACCCTTTCAAATTACAAAATTCCCTGGATTTGAAGTATCTGTCAATTCTGTCAATTTAGATATGTCAGACAAGAAAAACCCAGCGGGCATTCATTTTCCATTAGCAAATTACAATAAGGATGGCAATCTATGGAAGGGATTTTATCTGAAGAGTTGCGATGTTAAATTGCCAGACAAATTACAAAAGAATGCTCATATCCAAGCTTCTGACTTTGTAATTGACAAGAAAGGATTTAGTGGTATAATGGAAGTCCCTAAGGTGTTTGATACGGAAAAAGGGCGTTTAGGAACAAAAAAGTGGAAGTGGTCCATGAAGAACTTCTATGTCAAAATAATCGAAAATAGCATCAATACGGCTAAATTTGACGGAGATATTCGAGTTCCGATTACTAAGGATAATACTTATCTCAAGTACGATGCCTTGATTACAAAGGATGGAAATGAGTTAAACTACAATATCACACTTGTAAATCAAGAAGACATACCATTCCCCGCAATCATCGCAAAGGGAGAAATCGCCCCAGAGACAAGAATTGATCTAAATAATACTGGGAATGGATTTGAACCAGCGTTTCACTTTTATGGAAATTTAGAATTCAACAGAAAATTTGCTCTTGATGTGCAAGGTTTTCCTCTATCACTAGACTCTGTAATTATACAGGATTTAATTGTCGATAAGGAAGGTGTAGGGCTTGGCCAAGATGGGGCAATTAGTTTTAGTTATGATGCCAAACAGCGTCAAGTAAATGGCTTTGACATTAACATTGATACATTCTATATTCAAAAGAAGAATGAATTTAATTTTGCAATTTCCATTGATTTGCTGGGCGAAAATAACTCTGTGGGTGCCACTGCCGGATTTAAAATACTGACTAAGTACGAGGACAAATCAAATATGATGCGTCTTGACAAAGTTAAATTGACCGAAATTGCCATAGAAGGAGATATTAGTGTAGCAAAAATTAAAGGAGCGCTCAAAATAATGGAAGACGATCCGGTTTATGGCGATGGCTTTGATGGCTCCTTGAAAGTAACTTTAAACCTCGGAGAAAATGGAGAGGGGATTAATGCAGGAGCGAGCTTACATACTATATTTGGGAGGATGCCTGCAAAACAAAATGTAAAATCATATAAATATTTCTTCTTTAAAGGTGAATTTTTTATTGAAAGTGGGATTCCCATTTCTGCAAGTTTAAGATTACGCGGATTACAAGGGGGTATGTATTTGAATATGGTGCAAGATGATGAAGACTATAGTGCCCCCCCTGTGCCATTTAAGGGGGATAATGAAGATACAAAATTTGGAATAATTGCAGGAGTAGATATAGGACTGGCAGACGCCAAAGCATTTCATGCAAAACCAAAGTTTATAGTACAATTCGGGACAAAATCTGGCTTAGACTTAATTGCGATTCATGGAGAAGCTTATGTGATGACCGCTTATCAACAGACATTTGAACCATATGGACCTGGGACAAGTCCTGTGATGATACAAATGGAAGCTAAAATGAATTTTAAGAAAAAATTGTTTGAATTTAATAGTATTGTCGATGTACAGTATCCCTTCAAGAAGAAACCCTTTATTAGCGCTCATGGTGGTATCGAAATGATGGTCCAAGGAAAGAATAAAAAGGATCCCAACAGTAAGATATCATGGTTTATTAAAATGGGTGTTCCTAATGACAAAGAAAATATATCCGTAAATATAGCCAATTTATTTACTAAGCAGCACTACTTTATGGCGGGCAATGGTCTCCCGGGAATGCCTCCGGTACCACAAGAGATTCTAGAGAAGTTGCCCAAAAAATACAGCTCTCAGCGTAATGATGATGTAGAAAATAGCACTGCTTTAAAATTTGCATTTGGAAGTCAGTTTAGTTTTCAATCTAAGGATCTAGAAGCATGGATTTTTTATGCAAAATTCGATATACTTTTCGGTTATGATTTAATGATTCAAAAAAATTATAACACCATTACACCCTGTGGATTTGGAAAAAATTATTGGTATGTTAGAGGTCAGGCATATGGTAAATTTGCTGCTGATATAGGGATTCATGCAAAAATGTTTGGGAAGGAAAGAAGATTTAGTTTAGTATATGTAGATGTAGCGGCATTGGTTCAGGTCGGCTTGCCTAATCCTAGCGGAATACAGGCTGTCATAAAAGGGGAGGCTAGTTTCATGGGAGTTATAGAAGGAGAATTTGAGTTTGAAGCTGATCAAGGGGAGATATGCCAACCTTCCAAATCACCTTTAGATGCATTAAATGATCTAAAATATATCCAAGATGTAGTGCCAACGGGAAACAAAATAAGCGTATTTGCAAATCCTGAAGTATCTCTTTTATTCTCCGGTGCAGGAAAAAGTTATACATTAGATGAAGTAGTTGGAGAAGGCACTAATAAGCTCGTGTTGCGATTTCCGGTGAAGACTATGCGTCTCACCGTAGCAGATAAAAATAGTCCGTTAAATGGGAAGGTTATTGCTGATATGAAATCATATGAATCATTTGATGGACAATTTAAATTTGAGCATAAAGGAGAAAGAATCGTGTATGAAGCCGATAAAATTCTTCCAGGAAAAACTAGATTTAAATTAGAAATAGAAATCGAACCACAAGAATTAGTAAAAGGAAGGTGGAAGGTAATCAAAGGTATAACTAAGAATAGCGTACGTAAAATAGTATACTTTAAAACCAAAAAAGCGCCTGATCATATTGTCAAAAATAATATCTATTATATGTATCCTATGAATGGACAGCGATACTATTTACAAGATGACATTAATTATTCCTTCATTAAATTAAAGAAAGGGCAAGATAATCTATTTGATGGGTCAGAGGAAGGCGAAATCAAAATAAGATTCATCCCAATAAAGGGCGGGAATACGATCAAGGGTAAATATTTGGGGTATAGTGATAATGTTATAAAATATACACATGATAAATTAGTAAATGGTGGATTGTATGTATGTCAGATATATAGACATTTTAAGCCTAAGTCAGGGAAAGATGCTCAGTCTGGAGGAAATAAACTAGGTAAGGCAAACTTCAATCACAATATATCTAAACGATTCAAATTAATCAAGCAGACTAAACTTACCGGTAAGGATATTTTAATACTGGAATTTGTCTTTGGAGTAAGCAAGTATAATAAGCTTCCTCAAAAACTTGCTAAAATGACACTCATCCCTTCAAAATCAACCATAGCATGTTTTAATAATGGAATGCTGTCTGTTGCTAATGCAAAATTCAAGGCTTTAGAAGAAGGATTTGATCTGGCAGATATTATTCATATGAAAGCTCAATGGTTTGTCGGAGGATCGTCTCTTTACAATAAATATAAAACTTCTGATGCAGGATATACTTATTATCAGAATTATTTAAAACCGGAGCTTTATATTCCATTAAAAAAGTACGTATCTACTAAATTCAATGTTAGCTCCAATACTTTGGAGCTTGATAGAGGTGTGTTTATAGATCATGAGCCATTAATTTCTCAAAAGGAAATTAACAAAATTCTAAAGCAAAAGGCATACCCTGGATTACAATTGAAGTTAGCACCTTCTAGCAAAATTGTTAATATGAGAATTGATGGGGTAAAGGATGCTCATGAAGACTATAATAAGTTTGTCTCATATATGTGGAGTCCGGATATATTATCTAAGCCAATAAATATGAGTAAAGCAGAGAAGGAGAAGTATAAAGAGCTTTCTACCTACGTAAAGAATTGGAGATCCAAACCTCATTGCTTTAAGTATATGGATATGAACAAGACGCAACACATCTTGATGCTACCTAAAGGCATCATGCAAAATACAGGTCCATATATGTATGTAAAGGTTTTCAAGCTAAGTAAAAAATCAAATTGCAAATGTGGGAAGAAACTGTAAGGTAGATTATTTAGTAATCGAGACCAGAATAAAACTAGATGAACTAATACTTAATTTAAACGTGTTCGTATTTATGGTTTGTATTTTTAATATTACCATAACTAAATGAGCATATAAAATAGATAAAATGAAAATGAAAAAAAAATACGATATTATCATTGCAGGAGCAGGAATTGTTGGGAATACACTGGCCAAAATTTTTTCAACCAATAACTTAAATGTTTTATTGCTAGAACAAGGCAAGCATCCAAGATTCTCATTAGGAGAATCTATGCTTCCTCAAAGTGCTATTTGGCCATTTATGATAGGGGAATATTATGGAATAGATGAAATTAAACATTTAAGTAATGCAGAAGCTATTATTGAAAATATCACCTCTAACTGTGGCGTAAAACATTCCATTGGATTCATATATCACGAAGCCAATGAAAGACCTGATGGGGATAAAATACACCAATTAATTCCACCAAGTATGCCTTTTTATTCAGAAAGCCATTTACTTCGGGAGGACATTGACGATTATTTATTTACTGTGGCAAAGGATGCTGGTACAGATTCCTATGAGGAAACAACTATTACCGGAGTAGAAATACTAGAAGATAAAGTTGTTGTTACTACGAATAAAAATACATTCTATGGAAAGTACTATATTGATTCTACAGGTAAAAATTCATTATTAGCAAAAGAAAAAAAATATAGAAATCCAGTACCCAATTTAAAATCAAATTCGCGTGCTATTTTTACTCATTTTGAGGGATTAGAACCGATAGATATGTTGATAAATGAAGAAGATCATCCAAAGCAAAACAATCAGCTACATCACGGTACATTGCATCACGTTTTCGATGGAGGTTGGATTTGGGTTATCCCTTTTGACAACCATCATAAATCGAGTTCAAAACTAGCAAGTGTAGGACTAATGTTAGATCCCGAAAAGTTTCCTTTCAACGATAAAGTTAGTGCTGAAGAGGAGTTCCACAGCATCATTGATCAATTTCCAATGATTAGTGAGCATTTAAAAGCCGGGAAGAATGTTCGCCCTTGGATTAGGTCTTCTGGGAACCTGCAATATTCATCAAATCAAAGTGTGGGACACCGGCATATGATTACAAATAACACGTATGGTTTTGTTGGGCCACTTTATTCTAATGGACTTATAAATTGTTTTGAAACAGTATTTTATGCTTCAAAGATCATTTTAAATGCGTTTGAAAATGACGACTATTCACTAGAGCAATTCCAACCGATTGAGAAATTGCATAGAAAACAACTACTTGATTCCGACTTTATGATCTCCAATGCTTATAAGGCCATGAAGAGTTTTAAAACATGGAACGCATGGACTCAATTGTGGCTTGGGCAGGCTCTTTTTCATGACCTTTGCTTACAGCGATTGTGTTTTAAGTATTTCGAAAGTGGAGATAAATCAATCTTTGAGCATCTTATTATAGACGGAAGATCTGGTGATGATGCTCCATTTATGGATAAAAAGAAATTGATGTTTTATAAAGTAGAACAGACGCTGAATGATTTCGCGGCAAATAACATTGATGACGAGGAAGCCAGCTCCATAATGCTGAAAGAACTTCAAGAACAAGATTGGTTACCAAAGCATGTTTATGATTGGGGTAATCCATTGTCAAGAAATGTAGATTTTACAAATATAGAGTTAGTTAAAAGTTTTATCGGATGGGGAATGAATGATGCGCCCGAAGATATTCAAGCTAATTTATTTGATTTTAAGGTTCCCTTTTAGATGTAGTCTAACTTAAATACTTGGGTCTTCTGAATTCGATTAGTTATTATTGTTTTTAAGACGTAGCATAAGAATAGATAACTTATGCCTAAGCTGCATTGTATTGCATGGAGCTATCCTATGCTGTTGATGTATGGAACTAGCTATCATTCAATATGCACATTTTACATTTTTTTACATTTATTAAAATTATTTTAATGGTATTAGTGGGCCTTGCACTCCATCTTTGAGGCAAATATTAATAGTTGATTTCAAAGCAAAAAATAGAGTAATGAAAAAATATTTAATTTTATGTATAATCACAATTTTATCGATTAGTGGACTTCTTGGACAGCGATCAAATAGTGAAAAATCTACGTACAAGCTACATTTATTAGGCTATTATGCAGGAGATAAAGTACTATTAAGGTGGGCCCCATCTGATTATATACAATGGAAGGAAATGACTAAGAGCGGCGTAAGACTACAGAGGGCTACTTTACCGGATTCTTATAATGCGTTAGATGCGTATGATTATGACCCTTCATTTGATCATATTGTAAAAGCATTGCCAAAAGATGACCAGATATGGAAGAATTTAGTCGAGAAAGATGGATATGCAATTGCTGGCTGGGCATCACTGTACAAGGATCGTCCAGAGGTGTCGGGTGGAGTTGTCGCTAGACTGAAGTCTCAAGACAATTCAGATAAGAAAGCTTTTTTTACTGCTATGATCGCCGCTGACCATTCTCATCCAACTTCTATTGCAATGGGATTGGGATGGGAAGATTTTACTATACAACAAGGACGGAAATATCTTTATAAGGTTAGTGATATATCAGATCCATCTGTATTTGCACTAATGCTGGTTGATTGTTCTAATGAATATAAACTAGAAACTCCTTTCAGTCCATTAACTATTTCAAAAGACAAGGCGGTAACAATATCATGGCCTAGAGGATTCAATGGCGGCACATTTACTTCCTATTACATTGAAAGAGCGAACGCCATAAATGGTGAATACAGGCGACTTACAGATAAGCCTTTTTTGGATATAAATCCAAATCCTGAAGATACTTTGTCAAATACAGTATATTTCATTGATTCTGTTCCTGCTAATTACAAGCCCTACTACTATAGGCTCATAGGAATAAACCCATTTGGTATAGAGAGTAATCCATCGGAACCCGTTATGGGAATGGGACGAGACCTCACACCTCCTAGCGGTATTATTGGATTACAAGCGATCCCCCAAAAGAACTCAGCGGTCAAACTCACATGGCAAAAAAAAATAAAGGAATCTGACTTCAAAGGGTATTTTGTTTTGAAATCGGAGAAGATGAACGGGCCATATTATGTCCTTAATGAAGATATTCTCCCGTTCGAACAAATGCATTATATTGATACAAATGTGGACCCAAAAGCCTATAATTTTTACAAAGTTTCAGTGGTAGATACGGCTGGAAATATCTTCGAAAGCCTACCTACATTTGCTATGATTGAAGATCATTCACCACCGCCTACTCCAAAACTTCTTCACGGTTCAATAGATTCAAATGGTATCGTGGTTATACATTGGGCGCCAGTAGATGACCCCTATGTTATAGGTTATAAAGTATACAGTTCAAATAGCCCAAATCATACATTTATTATGAAATCGGGGGATATTCTTACAGATACTTTCTACAGTGAGAGAGTTACCCTACGTACGCTAAGTGAAATAATTATTTACAAAGTAGCAGCTGTTAATAATGGATTTGGGTATTCTGAGTTATCTGAAGGGCTAGAGTTAAAACGGCCGGACATTGTACCCCCAAGTTCGGGTGCATTCAAAGACTACCTGGTATCCGGAGATATAGTGCAGTTAACTTGGGCAAGATCAAATAGTGGCGATTTGGAGTACCAAGAATTATGGCGTAAGGATGCTAGTCATCCTTGGGCAAAAATTTCGAAGCTAGATAAAACAACGGAGAATTATCAAGATGTTGAATTGACCCCTGGCTTAGAATATAGTTACGCATTGCGTGCAGTTGATGATGATGGACTCCATTCAGAGTTTTCAAAGCCAGTGCATATAAGTACTGCAGAGTATGTGAAGGTAAAACCCATTCATAAGTTGATGTTATCCTACAACAAGGAGGCAAATACTCTTGAAGTAAAGTGGGATTATTCCCAATCGAGTAATTTTAGCTTTGTACTTTATCGAAGTAAAAATTCTAAGGAGATAGTAAGTTATAAACATCTGACTAGTGGAACCAAATTCATAGATAAAAACATCGAACCAAATAATAGCTATACCTATGCATTACGTGTCATTGATAAGGACGGTTTTGAAAGTAATGTTTCTAAGTTAACAACGATTGAAACTCGTTAAAATTACAGTTCTTTAAAAATAATATAATGTATAGTTATCTAAAATGTTGTGTACCTCTCTTAATATTCTACATTGGGTGTACATCAACTCTCATCAAGGCACAGTATCCGTATACAACAACAGCTAAAAGCAAGCATGCCTTAGGTATAAGAGGAAGTATAGGGGCTGGCACACAATTGTACAATGCATTTGGAATAGAAGATCGAAACGTTAGTCCCATGTGGAATATTTATGGCTCAGCTGTTGTTTCGATATATAATCGTTATACACTTCCTTTTAGCTTTACCATTGGTAGATATGGTATAGATGGAAGTTACCCCACTTTTAAACAATTAGGATTTAGTCCTACCTATAAATGGATAACTGTTCACTTAGGATGGAGAAATATGATGTTTTCCAAATATACTTTAGGTGGGCAGACATTTTTAGGTGTTGGGGTAGAGCTTAAGCCTGGAATATTTAGGTTCTCAGCAATGAAAGGAAGATTTAGAAAACCGCTTAATTACGATAGCAATAAAAAATATTCAAATAAATTACCTGTCTACAAGAGGGAGGGGTATGCATTTAAAGTCGGAGTAGGATCAGCTGAATCATTCTTTGATGTTATCTTTTTTAAGGGTAAAGATGACCCTGAATCTGTAGATAAATTAAACCAAGATAGTTTACCTACTCCAGGAGAAAATGCTGTATTTGGAATTAATTCAAAACTTAGGATAAATGATCACATTAGAATCTTTACAGAAGCAGCAGGTAGCTTGTACACGCGTGATGTAAATGCAAGTGAGATTGAGAATAATTTATCCATCAATGCAAAAAAAGTTTTTACCCCCAGATTATCAAGTCGTATCAATTATGCTTTCAAAGCAGGGGTTTCCTTCTCACAGAGTTTATGGAATATCGGCATTTCTTATGAAAAAATTATGCCTGAATATGCAAGTATGGGGGCTTATTATTTCAAAGATGATATTGAACGAATTAATATTTCTCCGACTTTAATTCTATTTAATAATAAGTTAAGATTTAGTGGTTCCTTCGGTTTACAACGTAACAATCTACTAGGAGTTAAGCGAGAAACAACCAAAAATATCATAGGTAGAGGAAATATTTCATATCAGATGAATGAGGTCTTTGGTATAAATGCTTCTTTCAATTCTTTTAATCTAAAACAGGAGGATGGAAATTCAGTTTTAAACGATACATTCAGAGTAGCTCAAATAAACTCCAGCTATAGTATAGCTCCTTACTGGAATTGGGTCAAAGACTCAACATTAGTACAGTCGGTTACTGCAAGTGCTAACTTTCAAAACCTCAATGATAGAAATCCATTTACAAGAGAATTTACAGACATGTCGACGTGGTTTGTGAATAGTACATATGTTCGTTCCTTGCCGATTAAAGGAATTAACATGAATATAGGTGCTAATTATAATATAATAATGTTATCGGAATATACTGCCATTCGATTTGGAGGAACTTTAGGGTCTGGGATACTTTCAAAAGATGAAAAATGGGGTCTAAACGCATCTACCACTTTTAATCTGAGCTCTATAGATCACTTATCAGATGGTTTCGTGTTGTCGGGTAATACTTCGATGACTTACAATTTAACTAAAAAACGATCGCTTACGTTTAGCGCATCCGTATTATGGAATAATTCTCAAAAATTTGATAATTATACAGAAATTATAGCAAATCTAAATATTTCACAATCATTTTAAATCCATTATTATGTCAACTAAACTTCATTTATTAATTGCAAGCTTTATCGTATCATTTCTCATTTTAAATATGGGAGAACTCTATGGTCAAGCAGGAAAACAAATAACTTATAAACCGGATAGTCTTGTATGCACTCAAGTTCCAAAGAAAATCGTAGTTACATTTAATTGCTTTTTTAATGGAAAGGTTAAATTGGAGATAGCAAATGACACACATAAAGTGTTTAAGATTTTATCGGTCAGTAATGTCGTGAAGGGGGTATTCGATTTTAAATATAAACTAAAGGCAGTTGCTCCCGATTCTCTTTTGTTACGCATCAAAGTTTTAGAAAGTGATGATCCAACGGGGTGCGCACTAGTAGGAAAGATATTTCATTCTGGTATGAAAACAAGATGCAAATGTGGGCCGATTATAACTTTAATTAACAAAACAGATGAAAAATGTTATCAATGTAAGGATGGATTCATTCATGTTGAAGCTACAGGTATGAAAAAACCAATAAAATATGAATGGGACAATGGGTTGACCGGAAATATTATTATGGATTTAGAACCTGGGAGTTATTTCTTAAAGTGTACAGGAGCAAATAAGGAAAAATGTTCTGCCACTTTCACTACAAATATTGAAGCGTACCAATGTCCTCCAACGGAAGTGTCAGTCATTATTGAACCAACAAGCTGCAATAAGATTTGTGATGGATACGCCGAGATATTAGGATTAAAAAGTGGAGCTAAGATTAAAGAAGTTGAATGGAGTGATGGTTCAAAAGAATATGTAAGGACTGATTTATGCGCCGGGAATTACACAGTGATAGCTCGTTCAAAAGCCAATTGTCCGTATAGCCACCCAGTTCTCATAGAAGAACCAGATAAGTTGACTTTAAACGTGGTTGAGAAAACTAATGCTAATGAGCCTCATAACGGAAAGATTAAGGTAAAAGCTCAAGGGGGATCTAAAAATTACCAATATTTTATTTATTTGGACAGTATGCAAGTGATGCACGACAGCCTTTTAAACGTTTATGATAGTTTAGCTCCGGGCTGTTATCGTTTAGAAGTAAGAGACTTAAATGGCTGTTCAACTGTTATGGATAGTGTTTGCGTTGAAAATAGTACTGCCACAACCCAAGTCCCAACGTCATATATTAGTGTCTACCCAAACCCGGCTTCGTCGTATCTATATATTGAAAACCATGAAGGTATTCATCTTAAATCTGTCAGTATAACGAATGATTTAGGGGAAGTGCTTCTAATGTCTAAGTCCTTTATTAAGAATGGAATTGAACTACCATCTCAGTTAAGTGGTATTTACCAGTTAGAGATTGTAACAGATGAAGGCATTTGGAGAGATCGGATTGTGATAATTGGCCATTGATGGCTCTGACAATCCAACGTAGTATTGTTGTATTCGGAATGATTGAGTCTAAGTAGATGGTTTCTTTGTTAATTAGAAATCAGTAATTAGCACTTTAGTACGGTTCTTTTAATTTACCCGAGATTATTCCCGGGTAAATTAAAGAACTTATAAATCAAATGGTTCAGATTCGGATTCAAGGTACTTGATGGATAAATTTTTTCATGTATATTTGAGCTCGTTGATAATTAATATGACCTAAAATGAATTTCAGCCAACTAAATGAGCTATTGGGCAGTCCAGTATTAATTCGTAAGTTTATTAAAAAATTTATTCTCCATACCCCGGAGATGGCTAATAAAATGAAAGATGCAATAGAGAGAAATGATTTTGATCAATTTATACTCAATGCACACAGTTTAAAATCTTTAGTTTCTTATTTGGGGCCTTCTGACTTATTGGACATCCTAAGTTTTTTTAATTGTTTAGATCCTTCTACGTCAGTCCGCAATGTTGAGATAAGAAAAAAAATGTGTACATTAGAGCTGGAATTACAAGATCTTATTGAGGAATTTATGGTGCATCTAAAGAAAAGTTGACCTTTAACCCTCTCCTGTGAATTAAATGTTAGTTATATTATGTGTAGAGGTAATCGGGTAAGCTTTATAAAAGTGTTTTGCTTCCTTGTGGTCATTTCCATGGCTTTTGTTGTTCCTCGACTTAATGCCCAGTATAAGAAGGAAATATTTTTTAAACTTGGAGTAAGAGATGGACTTCCACAAACACATGTATTTAGTATTGATACCGATCGAAAGGGATACATGTGGTTTTCCACTATGAATGGTCTTGGGAAATACGATGGGTTTAAATTTGTAAATTATTATCATGATTCTAGTGATAGCTCAAGCTTGTCTTCTTCTTTTTGCTACCAATTCTTTGAAAGTGCAAATGGTCAAACCTATGTAGCAACGACCAATGGGCTTAATATTATGACAGATAGAGTGCATGGAAAGTTTAAGAATTTCAAACATAATCCTAATGACAAAAATTCAATAAGTAATAATTCCGTGCGAGGTATTATAGATGGGCCAGATGGTAAAGTCTATGTTCTTACGGGTAAAGGTATTGACTTATTTGATCCTTACACGAATACTTTTACACATTATTTGCACCCGATGTTTGGGACTGATCGGCATTCCCCATGCATATATAGAGATAGCAATGGAGATGTGTGGGCCGGATCAGTAAATGGGTTATACCAACTTAATAAAAAAGAGGGTAATTTGAATTTTTACCCTTTAAAAAGGCAGAATGGCTCATTTGTTCAAATAAATGAAATTCTACAAGATCATTCGGGTCAACTTTGGATAGGAAGTTATAATGGTTTATATATTTTTAATACTCAAAATCATCAATTTATTCATTATGATTTGGATATAGAAGATATACTTGGAGTGAATGCATTTATCGAGTGGAAGAAAGGCCAATTATACATAGGTACTTATAATTTAGGGGTCTTAGTCTTAGATACGAAAACTAAAAAGTTGATAGATCAGTTTAATTATCTTCCGGAAAATCCTGAAGGATTAGATGACTCCAATGTATATTCTATGAATACGGATCGATTCAATAATTTATGGATAGGGCTATTTAAAGGAGTAAATGTATTATTAAATAACCCTTCTAAGTTCAAACAATATATTTTGACACCAGGAAAGGGCAACCCTAAAAACACAGTAGTTCGGATTCTTGCCGGGCAGGATTCTTCAGTTTGGCTGAGTACAATGAACGGAAATTTTGCAACTAATTTTAAAGAAGATTTTTTACAACCAGTGTTAAGGGAAAACACAAGTTCTCCTTCGTACGTGGCCATTACTTCCCTTGATAAGGATAAAAATAAAAATAGTTGGTTTTGCGTAAAAAAGAGTGGTTTATTTAAAATGGAAAAAGGCGCACCTATTTATAGAAATATTGAGAATGGAGCATTTTTTAAGCACAGGCATTTATATTCCATTCGCATCGATCGCCACAATGATTCTCTGATTTGGATAGGTACTACCGGAGGGATGGTAAGATACAACATTTTCACTAGAGACACCTTATGGTATTATCCCAAAAGGATAAATGCTACGGCATACAGCAATTATACGATGTCTGTAAGTCAAGATGATGATGGTACAATATGGTATGGGAACTCAAATAGTATTTACCATTTGGATCCATCCAAGGATAAAACACAAGTATATCATAATAAGACCGGAGATTCTCTATCCTATCATGGGGGAGGAGTATACAATTTTCAGTTTACTAATGACAGAATTTACATAGGAGGAACCCACGCGTTTTCCTATTTCGATCGACAAAAAGGTATATTTAATAATTTTCCTAAGGGCAAACCACCCTACATTGGAGGATCAACTGGAATCCTCCTCGACCAAGAAGGAGATGTATGGATGTGTGCGGGGAAAGGCATTGTCCAATATGTGCCTGATTTGGATACTTTTAAACAGTATGAAATAATATATGAAAATGTGGGTGTGATTACATTCTCCTTTTATCGAACCAAGGATGGAAAATTACTGTTTGGAGGATTTAATGGGATATTGGAAGTCGACCCTTTTCATATAAAAAAAGATACAATCCCCCCTAAGCTTGTTCTTTCAGAAGTCTCAATAATGAAACAACCAAAGCACTTTAATAAAGAGATAGAATACGTCTCCCAAGTTGACTTAGAAAAAAAGGAAAGTGCTTTGATTGAACTATCATTTACTTCCCTTAATGATATATCACAGAGAGGAATTCACTATTTTTATAGTCTGAGTTCTTCTAAGAATAATGAATGGATAGATAATGGAACGGATAAAACTGCCGTATTTACGAATCTTCCACCAGGTAGATATGATTTTCAAGTAAAAGCCGTCAATTCGGATGGAATTCAATCTGAAAACGTGTTGCATGTTGGCATCAACATTAAGCAGTCTCCTCAGTATTATTTGTGGTTAAGCCTCGGTGTAATTGCTTTTGGATTAATTGGTGTTTTACTTTATATTATTAGAGCACATACTATTAAGCTAAAGGCAGAACGAAAAGCTTCGCTTTATAAAAGTAAATTCTTAGCCAATATGAGCCATGAGATTAGAACCCCCATGAATGGCATATTGGGATTGAATAAATTAATGTTGAAGACTGAGTTAAATGAAAAACAACATCGATATGTCTCTGCTATAAATCTATCTTGTGAGAATTTATTACTTATTATTAATGATATTCTAGACCAAGCTAAAATTGAAAGTGGAAAACTTACAATTCAATATGAAGAGTTTAACTGGTATAGTATAATCGAGCAAGTAGGAGCCATTTTTGGACCTAAGATAAAGGAAAAAAAATTATTTTTCAAGGTTGAAATAGACGATGAATTGTATAAACTAGTTAAAGGAGATGGCACTCGGCTTTACCAAGTATTATCTAACCTTGTCGGTAATGCTGTAAAATTTACTGATCAAGGAGGTGTTACGATTCGTGTTTCCCTAAATAGTGAAGAAGACAATAAGTATAATTTAAGATTTGAAGTTGAAGACACCGGAGTTGGTATTCCTGCGAATAAATTGAATGCGGTATTCCTCAGTTTTGAACAAATTGTACAGGCGAACTCCACTAAGTCATACATTAATAGAGGTACCGGGCTAGGGTTGTCCATTTCCAAGGAGATAGTAGAGCTTCAAGGTGGAAATATCGGTGTTCGATCAACTGTCGGAGTGGGTTCTACATTCTTTTTTAATATTCCGTATGAAAAGTCTAACCAAGAGAGTAATTCAGCCCTTAAAGATAAAGAAGCTTTTTTTTCATTCCCGTCAGGATTAAACCTATTAATTGTCGAGGATAATGAGATTAACCAATTTTTAATAATAGAACTGCTGAAAAGTAAGCTGATCAACCCAAATATCTCTATTGCTGAAAATGGTAGAAGCGCCTTGGAGATGATTCAACTCAATAAGTATGACCTTATTCTAATGGATGTCCGTATGCCACGAATGAATGGATTGGAAGCCACTCGGATTATTAGAAGTATGTCGGGTTCATACTTTAAAAATATCCCAATACTTGGACTTTCAGCAAATGCTATCCCATCTCAAATAGAAGAATGCCTTAAGGCTGGGATGAATGATTGTTCTACTAAACCAATCAAAGCAGATATTTTGTTTGAAAAAATGAAAATACTACTTAAGAATAAGGAAGGTGTATAATGAACGATGAGATATTTCTGTTCGAAAACTATCTCACTAAGTAATAGATACCCTAAAAGCTAATACATTCAACAACAATGCAAATAATTCCAAGAATTAACAATTGAGGAGAGTAATACTGAAAAGGATGAGAATCATTTTACGACGAGTTGATAACCGCTTCCATGAATATTGAGGATCTCTATATCTTGGGAATCATTAAAAAAATTTCTAAGCTTACTTATGTAAACATTCAAACTCCTAGATTTAAAGTTGTGCTGATCTCCCCAAATCTGATTTAATGCTTGTTCTCTTAGAATTATCCCATTTGAAGACTCGCAAAACATTTGGAGAAGCTTTGTCTCTATTGAACTGAGACAAATAACTGAATCAGTTGTAGTGAGTTTTCGTGTATTTGCGTTAAACTGATATATTCCAATTTGATATAGATTTGTTGATGTATTTAAAAATTGGGTTGGTTTTGCTCTCTTTAGAATTATATTTACCCTTAGCAAAAGTTCTTTCATGCTAAATGGTTTGATGATATAATCCTCCGCTCCGATTTCGAGTCCTTTAATTCTATCCGCCTGTCCACTTAAGCTTGTTAAAAAAAGGAAAGGAATTTCTGTGTTGTACATTTGGATTTCTTTGGCAAGTTCATGACCATTTTTCATGGGCATTACAACATCAAAAATACAAAGATCAAAGCCCTCAGATTTAAAAGCTGATAAAGCGTCAAATGCATTGTGTAACAAGGTGCACTCATACCCATTTTCCTCTAAATACTCCTTAAGTAAAGGACTTATTGTCTTATCGTCATCGACTATAAGAATCCTGTTTTTCTGTACATTCATGATAATTTAACTTAAAGAAGTAAATTTTAATCTACAAATGTATGAATAAATATTGCATTTATCATATACCTCCTCTAAAGTGTGACAATACTAGTTTAAAAAACGGTGAATTAGACAAGCTAATGTAAAGAATATCTTCAACCTTAAAAAATTATTTTTGTCATTCAATAGTATTTACTTTTATCCTGTTTGGATTAGTCATAAGTTTGTTCTTTGATAGGGTCGTTTATCTTCACAACCCGCACTTCTAATATAGTACTCTCGTGTCCTGATCTATTAAATCGCCCCAACCATATTTATGCAATTGATACAGACTCGAAGGTGTAGAGTTAAAGGATAGCCCGCAAAATAAAAAAAGCCACTTCAAAAGAAGTGGCTTTTCCTACGCGCCCCCTCAAGGACTTGAACCTTGGACCTACGGATTAACAGTCCGGCGCTCTAACCAACTGAGCTAAGGAGGCAATTAAGTGGGTAGAAAGATATTTATATGTGAAGTGAGAACACTTCATTACCTCTCATCCCACTCAAAGCGGGGGCAAAAGTAATAAGAATTCAAAATTTAGTATAATCTTTGCGTGATTTTTTAATAAAAAAATAAAAAGTATGAGTTTGTTGACAGTAGGGACAATGGCCTTTGATACGGTTGAGACCCGATATGGTAGAGCAGAGAGAATTATTGGAGGCGCATGTACCTACAATGCTTGGGCTGCCTCCTATTTTACAGAAGACACCCGGATCGTATCCATTATCGGAGAGGACTTTCCGGAAGAAGAACTTCAGCTTCTTCATGATAGAGGAGGAGATACACAAGGGGTTAAGAAAATTCCGGGAGGAAAGTCCTTCTTTTGGGAAGGGAAGTACCACTCCGACATGATTGGGCGAGATACTTTGACAACAGACCTTAATGTCCTGGCTGACTTTGATCCCGTATTGCCGGAATCCTATCGAGATTCCGCTTTCATCATGTTGGGGAACCTCACACCCGATATCCAATTGAAAGTTTTAAATCAAATCAAGGGAAAGCCGGCCCTTAGCGTTCTTGACACGATGGACTTTTGGATAAATAGCGCTAGAGATACCCTTATGGAAGTCATTTCCAAGGTCGATGTTC
>Ga0256841_1000364_pt1 | contig 48606 bp, 49 predicted proteins | sample 356308metaG_FD_185971 | JGI IMG/M metagenome (GOLD analysis project Ga0256841, IMG submission 185971) | Hydrothermal vent microbial communities from Mid Atlantic Ridge, Atlantic Ocean - 356-308 | ecosystem: Environmental > Aquatic > Marine > Hydrothermal vents | place: Atlantic Ocean: Mid...
GCGGTTGGCAACATTGTCAAGCCGGGTGGAGAGGTCTGCGACGTCCGATCCCTCAGTCCGTGTCGATGATTTCGATGGCGTCCAGATCGAGGGTCAGGCCGTAGCGCGTGCTGGGCCGTTGGCCCTGGGCGTGGATGAGGTAGGCCTTGGCCAGGGGCTCGCCGAGCGTACGGTTCAATTTGCCGTTGACCCGGGAACGGCGCTGGTTGAACCATTCCCGCTGCTCGTCGGGTTTGTCGGCCATGGATTCGAGCGTCTGATGCATGGTGTCGTGGCGGGCCTGTTCGATCCGCTGGTACTCGTCGAGATACTCATCGGGATCAAATCGGCCCGGGTGCAGCGCGTGCTTCCCCCGTAGGCGGCGGCGGGCCATCATGGCATAGAAAGCGAGGTCGGCCGGCGGGAGATGCACCGCCTCGCCACTTGCCACGATCTGCCCCCGGTCCAGATCCACCACCACACGTGGGGGTTGCTGCGCCCGCTGGGCGGCGGCGATGGTCTCGGCGAAACCGGCCTCTCCCTCGGTCAGCCGTCGGGGCAGACCCTCGCGCAGGCGAACGAAGGGAATGTCGGCCAGCCACACGTGGGCCTGGGATGCATCCAGCGGATTGTTGTTACGGTCGAAGACCACCCGCTCTTCAGAAGCGGGATAGAAGAAGTCCGGGAGGGACTCGTAAGGCGCGTCCACCAGGACGTGGGAGAGCCGGTCCTGGGGGCGGCCGAACAGGCTCAGGGCGTAGCCGAGATAGAACCCCATGGTCTTGCGCCCGCCGGCGATGGAGGCGTGGACGGCCGCCTGTGGGTCCTCGGTCAGGCGGCGCACCCATTCCATGATGAAGTCGCCCACCGCCTCGCTATCCTCGGCGTTGCGGATGTCGTCCAGCGGCCGGCCGGCGGCGTCCCGCGCCACGTGGACGTGCTCGGAGTCGAAGGCCATTGGCGGGAGGGCATAGTCTTGCCGCAGGCGGCCAAACCAACCGGGCTCGTCGGACAGGAGTTGCAGGCGGATGCGCTCGGCGCCGGCGCGGGTGGTCAGCACGTGGATCTCGGTGGGCACGAAACGGCGCGCGGGCTCCGCGCCCACGGTGAGCGCCCACAGGGTCTCGGTCACCACCTGCGGCGACAGGCCGGTGACCACCAACAGGATGCGGCGCGGATGGTCTTGGGGTGACGACATGGCGATGTTCCTCGTGGCGGGGCCGATGGCGGACATTGTGGCATCGAACCGCTTTGTTCAAGCACGATGACAAGGTTGTGGGCGGCCGGCTTTCGGCAACGGCGGGCCCACGGGCAGGCGGGCGAGGCATGGGGTGCGTGGCCAGCCTCACCAGGGCAGCGGCGGCAATCCGTCGGCCTCGATGCGGTACATGCCCAGCCCCATGGTCGTGGCGCGCCCGGCGTGAACCCACTGGCCGAGCCAGAGCCAGGGCCAGAAAGGCGCGAGCAGTTGGCTGCCCCTGAGCTGAAATTCGCCGGCGATGCCGCCCAGTTGCATGCGTGTGCGCTGACGGGCGGAATAGCGCGTCCAGTCGTGCCATTGCAGGCGCACCGCCTGGATCGGGACGGCCGCGGCGCCGCGCACGTGTTCCGCGTAGGATTCGGCTCGCACGGCGCCGCCATGGGCCTGCGCCAGGTTCAGGATCCGGCGCCCGATCGCACGGAAGAACTGTTGAAAATCCAAGGCCTCGGGACGCAGCAACCGGCCTCGATGCTTCACGCGCAGGGGCGTGACCAGGCGCACCCGGCAGTGGGCGGGCACGGGAGGTGTGGCCAGCTCGGCCGGCGTAGGTTGAACGAGCGGCCGTCCGGGCCGGTACAGCTCCGCCCAGGCGCTTTGCCTAGGATCCCATCCTTCGATGCTGCGTAACGCCAACGGCACCCGCCGTGCCGTCAAACCCTGCGCGCCGGCCCGTTCCAGGGCGTGCACGACATAAGGCAGTCGATCCACGGCCCGCCGGCCGATCAGCACCAGACCCAGATGAAGCGCGTCTCCGGGCGCCAGCTCGCACGGACCCGCGGCTCGGTCTGGAACCAGCACATAGGGGTTCAGCGCGGCGGCCCCGACCCGTGGGGTGTCGAACAGGTGCGGGTACGGGCAGCCCTCCAGCAGCAGGCACCCGGCGCAGTCCGCCGCGCGCGTCACGCACACACTGCGCCGCAACGCCCGGCCGAAGGCCCCCCGCCAGGCCGAGCCCATCCACGCCGGCAACCTCGCCTGTGCCGCGACACGAAAAACCGCCCGATACACGCCCAATGTCAAAGCCGGTTGTGTTCGTGCAGACGGCACCATGCGTGGTCCCCCGTCGGATTCCCGCGGCGGCGGGATGGTTCAGCTCAGCCTAGGACATAACCACGCCGTATGGAAGGCGGTCCCCGTCCGCCGACCGCATTGCGGCCAGCGAAGGCTCACCCTGGCATGTCTTTCGGGCCCCATCCGTGGTTGAATATCCACCTTCGCCAAGATCGGCCAGGGGGCTCGCCCCGGGGCTCCATGAAACTTGCCCACGCGCAGCGGCGAGGCACCTTATCGTTTCGCCTCCTGATGGTGACGGTGATCTTCTCGCTCACCCTGCTGACCGGCGAGCCCTTGCCCTGTGCCGGGCCACGGGGAGATCACCCCGGCGTCACCGCCGACGCGGTCGGCGGTGACCGTCGAGACCTCGATGGGACAGACGTTCAACGCGGTGTTCATCGCCCGCTTGGTGGAGATGCCGCTATCCGATGCCAACCCCCGTGACAATGAAGGAGCCCCCATGAAATCCAGATTTCTGCTTGTGATCTTGTTCGGCGGCGCCGTCCTGGCCGGGGCCGCTCCCTCGGACCCGGCGAACGGACCGGTGGCGCAGCTCAGCCTGGAGGCGGCGCTGCGCGCGGTCCATGCGGCGGTACTGCGATGCCGAGAGGAAGGCTACCGGGTCAGCGCCGCGGTGGTGAGCGCCGAGGGTGTGCTACGGGCCCTGGCCCGCGATCAGGGCGCCGGCCCCCACACGGTGGACAGCAGCACCCGCAAGGCCTACACCGCCGCGAGCCTGAAAGTCCCCACCCAGGAACTGGCCGAACTGGTGGCCCGCAAACCCCAGGTCCAGGGACTGCGGGACATGAACGAATCCATCCTGATCCTGGGTGGCGGCCTGCCCATCCGCGCCGGCGGGCGCGTGATCGGCGGCATCGGTGTGGGGGGCGCGCCCGGCGCCCACCTGGACGAGGCCTGTGCCCGCGCGGGGCTGCGCGCGCTGAAAAAGGAACTACCGGACTCGGACGATTTCCCGGAGCCGCAGTGACCGCTCGCCCCGGCCTCCGTGGGCGTCTTGCGCCTCGTGCCCATCGCCCACGGCGCGAGGCCCGCCTGCGCCAGACTCAGGGCAGGAAACTGTTGAATATGGACATAGGCCGGCCGATCTGGTAGCCGACCGAGCCTGCGACCACCCGCATCTGATCCATGGCCACCGTCATGGCGCGCATGCTCTGGTCCATGGCGGCCATGTGCTCGCGCATGGGCGCCAGATCGCTCATCTTGACGTTCATCTCCTCCATGGCCACCGTCATCGTGCGCATGTCCCTGGCCATGTTGTCGATGGAGGTCGCCAGTTGATTGATGCTCCGAGCCATCTCGTGCATGTTCCCGCCCATCTGCGGATCGAACCGCTGGGCCATCACATGGATGTCGGAGGTCAGGCTGTAGATGAGATAAAAGCCATAGCCGGCCAACAGCACGAACGCGAACATGGCCGGATAGACCACGATCTCCCAGCGGCGGGCGCTGCGCTCGAAACACTCGGCGAACCGCTCCATTGCGAGCACTTCACTGGAGGGGGCCGAGGCGGCCGCGCCGCTGCCCGGTCGAGGTGCGATCCCTCGCTGCGACGGGATTGCGTTGTCGCCCGTTTTCTGCACCATGGAGTTTGTTCCTCTTCAACCCCACCGCGCCGGCGGACCCGGCTTGCAGCAGGACGTCACCCGCAGGACCGACCTTCCCCGACCCAGCGGGCGATCTGTGAAAACCCTTATCATCGTATTTGATGCGGATATTAGCAAACAGGGGATTCGATCAACCATCCGTGGATACCCTGTAGGTCCGGCGGTGGAACCCAGCGCACGGGCGCCAGGCACCCGTGCGCACGAGTCCCACCTGCTCAGCTCATGCCGGGGTCCAGCCCACGCCCGCCTCGGCCATCTCGGGGTGGCGGCGGTGCACGAGGGATTCGATCTCCCGGACGCGCGGCGGCGCCACGTCCACCATGAGCAGCACCTCGCCATGGGTGAGGGCCTCGCGGAACTCATCCAGGTGGGCGTCGGGCACACGCAACGCGAACCAGGCGCCTGCGAGGAACGTGCCGGCCATCACCACCAGGGCCAACGCCATCGCCCATGCACTCCCCGTCACGGCGGCGACCACCAGTGCGGCCAGCGCCGCGAAGAACACGCCCAGATTGAGCCGCCAGGCCTGGCGCTCGATCCGCCACGCCTCGTCGGCCTGCTCGGGCGAGCGCGGATTGGGCAGGCCCTCCAGACGGGCCGGGTCCGCGGCCACCGTGTGAATGGCCCGGCGCGGCACGCCCGCCTCACCGAGGTCGGCCACGGCCCGGCCGGCGTGTTCGGCATCGGGGAAGAGAAAGAACAGTCTGCGGTTGAACATCGTCACCTCCTTTGGAGTGTCGACTCCGTCCCGTCAGACTCGGCCATCATTACGGACGCTGAAGCACTGCGGCGCCCGCACAGAGTTAGAACACGAAGGGGGAGCCGCGTTCCTCCCTGCGGCCCGTGCAAACTCCCTGTCGCGAATCGAGGCCAGAATGCACGGCGGCACCCCCATCCGCCCTGGCAGGCGCTCGCGTCCGACCTATCCCGGCGACTGGAGTGCTTCGATGAGGGCGGCAAGGGTGCTGCGGGCATACTCGCGGGCCCCGGGCGCCTTGCTCGCCCGGGGCCCGGCCACGTTGAGCGTTCGAATGCCCCGTTCGCGCACGAAGGCGGCGAGTTTCCGCGCGGCCCGCTCCGGGGGAATGCGCTCGCCGTCGATTTCCAGACAGGGTCTGGCATGTTCACGGCAGTAACGCGCGGTCAGCGCGGTCCCGCCTTCCTGGACGCCGAAATACAGAATCACCGTGGCGTCGCTGTCGAGTACGTTGCGCAGGGTACGGTCACGGTAGTCGCCTCCCGGAAGCTCCCGCAGGGGGTAGCGCTCGGGGATCCTGCCGTCTTCCGCACGCCTTCCCGCGGGGCACCAGCCCCCGCACGGCACGCCGGCCGCCAGCGCCGCATCCAGCGCGCCCCGGTCCACGCCCGTCTGCCCTCCGGAGACGATCCGCAGGTCGGCGCGCGGCGCGCTCATCGCAGGCCCCGTTCCCAGCGTAACAGGCCTGCCTTCACCGCCCCACCCCAGTGGTAGCCACCCAGCGATCCATCCGAGCGCACGACGCGGTGACAGGGCAGAAACAGGGCGATCGGATTGGCGGCCACGGCGTTGCCCACCGCCCGCGCCGCTCTCGGAGAGCCGGCGGCGCGGGCGAGCGCCTGATACGAACACGTGTTTCCCGGCGCAACGCGGGCCAACGCCCGCCACACGCGCTCCTGAAAGGGCGTGCCCGTCACGGCCACGCGCACCCGCCCCTGCGAATCGACCAGCGCGGCCGGCACGCAGGGCTCCCGGATCCAGGCCATGGGCCTTTGCCGGCCGGCATGGACGCGGGCCGGGTCCTCCGTAAAGCCCGCCATGCACACCACGCCGGCGGCCCAGAACACCCAGAACGGACCCACGGGGCTCTGCAAGCAGGCATAATGAAGCCGGCGGACGGCCGCCGCCTCGTTCACCAGCAGAACCCGGCCGCCTTGGCGCAGCCACTGCTCGAGGTGTCGCCAGTGCAACGGGGCATCCGGCGGCGCGACGGCCCTCGGCCCGTCCCCCGCCTCAACCGGGATCGGTGACATGCGCGACATCCTGATTCAGACCACACTCTTGTTCGCCCTGTTGCAGGGGTCCTGGGCATGGGCCGGACAGTACCCGCTGCCGCCCCCCGGGGAGGCGGTGGTGGGCGAACTCCAGCATATCCCGACGCACTACGAGGAAACCCTGCTCGACATCGCGCGGCGTCACCACGTGGGCTTCCGCGAACTGCGCATCGCCAATCCCGATGTGGATCCCTGGCTCCCGGGAGAAGGCACCCAGGTCATCCTGCCGACCCGCTACGTATTGCCCGACGCTCCCCGCGAGGGCATCGTGGTCAACATCCCGGAGATGCGGCTGTACTACTACCCGAAACCCCGTCGCGGGGAGACACCGAAAGTGGTGACCTACCCGATCAGTGTGGGACGCCGCGACTGGAACACCCCGCTGGGGCTCACGCGCATCGTGCGCAAGGTGAAAAATCCGAGCTGGCGTCCACCGAAATCGATTCGCGAGGAGCACGCCGCGCGGGGCGATCCCCTCCCGGCCGTGGTCCCCCCTGGTCCGGACAACCCGCTGGGCGGCTACGCGCTGCGGCTGGGGCTGCCCGGCTACTTGATCCACGGAACCAACAAGCCGGACGGCATCGGCATGCAGGTGACTCACGGCTGCATCCGTATGTTTCCCGAGGACATCGAATCGCTCTACCGCCAAGTGGGCGTCAACACGCCCGTGCGCCTGGTCGATCAGCCCTTCAAGGCCGGCTGGCGAGGTGGGGAACTCTATCTGGAGGCGCATCCGCCGCTGGATGCGAACGAAGGCCCCCTGGATCTGACCGGTGCGGTGCAAGCGGTGACCCAGGCGCTGAACAACCACCCCGGCGTGGAGGTGGACTGGACGCTGGTGCGCCGGCTGGCCGCCGAACCCAGTGGGATTCCGGTCGTCGTCAGCCGTCCGCCCGACGACGGGCATGTCGTCGCATCGGAGCACCCGCACCAGAATACGGGCGGGGCGGATCTGTTCTGACCCGCCCCGCAACCGCCGTTCACTTCATCTGACTACGGTGGAACAACCGGTCGATCTTGGCATTGGTGTCCACGCAGCATTGTGCGGCGTCCTCGGCCAGACCCTTGGCCGAGCGCGCCTCGTTGAGGGCCTCTTCGGCGGTGGACTTGGCCGCGGCGGCCTCGGCCTGGGCGGCGTCCAGGCGCTTGCTCAGTTCCTCCAACTGCTGCGTAGTGGCACAACCGGAAACCAAGGCGGCCGCAGCCACGAGCGAAACGGCCAACGCGGGCCGCATACGATACGTCTTCATTGCAATTCCCCCTTTGGTGCACGGAAGTCGGGACCGGACCGATCCCGTCGCAAGGCCGATTATACGCCTGAGCGGGGACGCGAGAAGGACTCCTCGTCGAGCAGCACCGGACCTTCGGGATGATCGAGGTGGACCGAACGCACCCGACGCCCCTCGAGCACGACTTCGCCCTCGCGCCGGTCCACCGCATGCACGCTGAACTCGAAACGATAGCGCCGGCACAGCCTCGGCCGGCCGCCCGCTCCTCGGCAAGGCCACAAGGCCGCGAAGCGCACGGTATCGTCCAAAAGCTGCAGTCCCATCTCTCGACACAGCGTCCGCACGCGGTGCAACGCCGCCTCGCGCGCACGCATGGCATCGGCCCAGAAACCCGCCACCGCGCCGAGCGCCAGGAGGAAGAACAGGGACTTCATGGGAGCGACCTCCCCTGCCGGCCGCCCGTCAGCAGGCGCGCCTCGGCGCGCTCCAGGGCGTCCGGCGCGCCCATGAGCACCAGCGCATCCCCCTCGGCCAGCACCAGATCCTCCGAGGGCCAGTCCCCGCGCACGCTGCCCCGGCGCAGGGCCGCGACCCGCACGCCACAAGCGTCCAACCCCAGATCACCGATGCGGCGACCGACCGCCCAGGCACCGTTGTGCAACCGGACGGTGTGCAGATGATAGGCATCCCGCTCCTCCACGGACTCCGGCTCGGTCCCGTGGAAACGGCCGCGCAACAAGGCGTAGTGATCGGTGCGCGCCTTCTGGATCAGGCGCAGGATCTCGTCCTCCGGCACGCCGAGCCGTTCGAGCACATGGTCGGCCATCATCATGCTGGCCTCCAGGGTTTCCGGAACCACCTCCGTCGCCCCGGCCGCCTCCAACCGGTCCAGATGGGTGTCGTCGCGGGTGCGCACGAGCACCGGCAGGTCGGGGCGCTCCCGTCGTGCGAGACGGATCACCCGCTCGGCGACGCGCGGTTCATCGGCCGTCACCACCAACACCCGCGCGCGCTCCAGACCGGCGGCCAGGAGCACTTCCCGGTGGGTGCAGTCCCCATAGAACACGGGCTCTCCCGCATCCCAGGCCTCGCGCACCAGCGCGGGATCCAGATCCATGGCGACGTAACGAAAACCCTCCTCGGTCAGGAACCGAGCCAGGTGCTGACCGATGCGCCCGAAGCCGCACAAAATGACATGCCCTTCCATCCGCCCGGCTTCCTCGCGGATGGCCTGGGCCTCGTCCTCGCGCAGTCGCAGATAGCCGCCACGGCACAGGCGCTTGGCCAGCCGTCCGTTGTGGCGGATCAGCAGGGGCGCCAGCAACATGCTGAGCACGATGGCGGCGAGCACGGGCTGAGCCATGGACTCGGACAGCAGCCCGTGACTGAGGGCGAGGGTCAGGGCGGCGAAACCGAACTCGCCGCCCTGGGCCAGGACCAGCGCGCTACGCAGGGCCACCCCGGTGTTGTGCCGGGCGAGGCGCAGCAGGGCAAAGATGAGCGCGCCCTTGCCCAGCACCAGCGCGGCGAGCAGAACCAGCGTGGGCACGGGGTCCCGCAGCAGGGCCGGGATGTCCAGGTGCAATCCCACGTAAATGAAGAACACGCCGAGCAACACGTCCTTGAAGGGGCGGATCTCGGATTCCACCTGATGGCGAAACTCGGTCTCCGAGAGCACCATGCCCGCCAGGAAGGCACCAAGCGCCAACGACAACCCCAACGCCTGGGTGACGGCGGCGGCCGCCAGGGCCACGAACAGCGCGGTGAGGGTGAACAACTCGATGGAACCCTGAGCGGCCACCCGATGGAAGACCGGCCGCAACAGCTTCCGCCCGGTCACCAGCAACGCCCCCATGGCCAGAACACCCTTGAGCAGGGCCACCGCCAGCGACCAGGCGAGCGCCCGTTCCCCACCGGAGCCGAGGATCGGGATCACCACCAACAGCGGCACCACCGCCAGATCCTGAAATAGCAAAATGGCCACGGCGAGATGGCCATGACGTGAGTGCAGCTCGAGCTGCTCGGTCAGCTGCTTGATCACGATGGCGGTGGAGGACAGGGCGAGGGTGCCCCCGATCACCCAGGCGACCGACCAACCCATCCCCAAGGCATGGGCGACCAGCCCCAGTAACGCCCCGGAGAGCACCACCTGCAACCCGCCGAGCCCGAGCAGAATGCCGCGCATGGCGAGAAATTGCGTGAGCGAGAACTCCAGCCCGATGGAAAAGAGCAGAAACACCACGCCCACCTCGGCCAGCAGATGGAGCTCCGAGGCCGGAGGCGCCAGCTCGAATCCATGGGGACCGGCCGCCACCCCGACCAACAGGTAGGCAAGAATGGGCGGCAGGTGGATGCGCCGGGCCAGCCACACCGCCACCACGGAAAGTCCCAGCAGGAGCAAGGCGCCGTAGAAGACGGAAGTGTGCGCCATGACGCGATGCGGCGGTCCCGAAACGACGAAGGCCCCAGTCTACACCGGGGCCTTCGTCTGCGATCCGTCGAGCGAGGGAGGTCTCAGGCCACCCCCTCCAGCGCCTTGAAGATCTTGTCGCGGATCTCCTCCACGGTGCCGATCCCTTCCACCCGGATGTACTTGGGTGCGTCGGGATCACCGCTGGCGGCCCACTTGGAATAGAACTCGATCAGGGGCTCGGTCTGCTGGTGATAGACCTCCAGGCGTTTGCGCACCGTCTCCTCTTTGTCATCGTCGCGCTGGATCAGGGGCTCGCCGGTGACGTCGTCCTTGCCCTCCTCCTTGGGCGGATTGTAGAGGATGTGATAGGTGCGGCCCGAGCCGGGATGCACACGCCGCCCGCTCAAGCGCTTGATGATTTCCTCGTCCGGGACATCGATCTCCACCACCGCGTCGATCTTCACGCCCGCGTCGCGCAGGGCCTCGGCCTGGGCGATGGTGCGCGGGAAACCATCGAGCAGGAATCCGTTCTTGCAATCGTCCTGGGCGATGCGCTCCTTGACCATTCCCATGATGATGTCGTCGGAGACCAACCCGCCCTCGTCCATGATCTGCTTGGCCTTTTTGCCGAGCTCGGTGCCCGCCTTGACGTGGGCGCGCAGCATGTCCCCGGTGGAGATCTGGGGGATGCCGAACCGCTCGACGATGAACTGGGCCTGGGTGCCCTTGCCCGCGCCGGGGCCTCCCAACAGGATGATGCGCATGATCGTGTACCTCGGTTCCATGTCCGCTGAAAATCCGCGGGATTCTGCCACAGCCCGGGCACGGGCGCCCAGTTGCGTGTGCTGATGCCGGAATACAACCGATTTATACCGGCGCGCGCGCCTTTCCGGTATGCTTGGATGTTTGTTTGGAGCATCCGCCGATGATCCCGGACTTCACCGACACCGAGCGATGGGCCATCCAGAGCGCCTGCGACGAGCGCTGGGGCCAGGGGGAAATCGAGCTGGTCCCGGCCGACGTCGAGATCAAACTCGATCCGAACCAGGAAGGGCTCACCACCTGTCCGGCGCTTTTCTGGCACCGGGACGGATGGAACTTCGTCATCGCCAAGACCGGCGATCGGCGCTACCGCTGCCAGTTCTTCCATTCCAGCGACCTGGATCAGTATGCGCCTGAACGGCACGAATTCGACGATCCGGCCGACTGCGCCGTGACCCTGCTGCGGGCGCAGGCCGACGCCGTGCTTTCCCGAGAGGCCGGGGTGGAAGGCGGCGCAGGTCCGCAACCCTGATCCCGGCGCGGGATACGGATTTCAGAACCCATTCGAAACCAGACATGCTCGAGGGGAACCACGCATGAGCGAACCGAAAAACGCCTTCTACGCCCAGTCGGGCGGCGTGACCGCCGTCATCAACGCCTCGGCCTGCGGGGTCATCGAGACGGCCCGCAAGCATCCGGACAAAATCGGCAAGGTCTACGCCGGACGCAACGGCATCATCGGCGCGCTGACCGAGGACCTCATCGACACCAGCCAGGAATCCGACGAGGCCATCGCCGCCCTGCGCCACACCCCCTCCGGGGCGTTCGGCTCCTGCCGGTACAAGCTCAAGAGCCTGGAGGAGAACCGCCGCCAGTACGAGCGCCTGATGGAGGTCTTCAAGGCCCACAACATCGGTTATTTCTTCTACAACGGCGGCGGAGACTCGGCCGACACCTGCCACAAGGTCTCCCAGCTCTCCGAGAAGATGGGCTTCCCCATCCAGGCCATCCACGTGCCCAAGACGGTGGACAACGACCTGCCCATCACCGACAACTGCCCGGGCTTCGGCTCGGTGGCCAAGTACATCGCCGTCTCCACGCTGGAGGCGAGCTACGACGTGCGTTCCATGGCCAAGACCTCGACCAAGATCTTCGTCATCGAGGTCATGGGTCGGCATGCGGGCTGGATCGCCGCCGCTGGGGGGCTGGTGGCCGACCAGGGCATCCCCGTGGTGGTGCTCTTCCCGGAGGTGGAGTTCGACAAGGATCGTTTCCTGGCCAAGGTCCGGGAGAACGTGGAAAAGTACGACTACTGCACGGTGGTGGTCTCCGAGGGCGCCAAATGGCCGGACGGCAAGTTCCTGGCCGAGCAAGGCACGCGCGACGCCTTCGGTCACGCGCAGCTGGGCGGCGCCGCCCCCGTGGTCGCCAACATGATCAAGGACGCCCTGGGCTACAAGTTCCACTGGGCGGTGGCCGACTACCTGCAGCGGGCCGCGCGCCATCTCGCCTCCAAGACCGATGTGGAACAGGCCTATGCCATGGGCCGGGCGGCGGTGGAATTCGCGCTGCAAGGGGCCAATGCCATCATGCCGACCATCGTGCGGGCATCCAGCGACCCCTACCGCTGGGAGGTCGGACAGGCGCCGCTGTCGGAAGTGGCCAACGTGGAGAAGTTCATGCCCGAGGATTTCATCACCGAGGACGGCTTCGGCATCACCGATGCCTGCCGCGAGTACCTCTATCCGCTCATCCGGGGAGAGGATTACCCGCCTTACGACGAGAACGGGTTCCCGCGTTACGTGACGCTCAAGAACGCACCGGTGCCGAAGATCCTGGGCACCGATTTCGAACTGTGAGGAGAACGCGGGGCGGCCCATGGCCGCCCCGCATCGTCTCCGGGAGGCGGCACCATGACACTGGACAAGGCACGGGAACTGCTGGCCAAGCAGGTGCAGGTGGCCGGCGGCTATACCCGCAACGGCGCCAAACTGATCCTGGCCGAGGTCTACAAGGAGCACGGTCAGCAGGCCGTCGACCGGCTCATCGAGGAATTCGATCTGGAGTCGTTGTTTGGTTTCAAGCCCGGGACGCGCTTCCGGGGTTTTTGAACTCACCCCGCGCCCGGCGGGTCTATACCTTCGCCCCGGCCCCGAACGACGAGGCGGGCCGGCGCCCCGATCCATCGATTGACTGATCCAAGGAGACCGTATCCGTGTTGACCCGATCGTTTCTATCTGGGAGCCGGTGGCTCGCCGCCGCCCTGTTGGTGGTGAGTGCGGCGACACAGGCGGCGACGCTGCCCGACTTCACCCAATTGTTCAAGGAAAACCGCCCCGCGGTGGTGGCCATCCGCACGGTCCAGACCGAGGAAGGCGGCGGCGCGGTGATCTCCCCGGAGATGTTCCCGGATCTTCCCGAGGACAGCCCCTTCCGCGACTTTTTCCGCCGCTTCTTCGAGATGCCGCACGGCACCCCCAAACAGGAGCGCAAGACTCAAGGCCTGGGCTCGGGTTTCGTGATCTCGAAGGATGGTTACATCCTCACCGCGGCACACGTGGTCAAGGACGCCGACAACATCCTGGTGCGGCTCAGCGATCGGCGCGAGCTGGAGGCCAAGGTGGTCGGCGTGGACGAACGCACCGATGTGGCGCTGATCAAGATCGAGGCCAAGGACCTGCCCACGGTCCGCATCGGCGACTCCGACAAACTCGAGGTGGGTGAGTGGGTGCTGGCCATCGGCGCGCCTTTCGGCTTCGAGTACTCCGCCACGCAGGGGATCGTCAGCGCGCTGGGACGAAACCTGCCGAGTGAGAGCTACGTGCCTTTCATCCAGACCGACGTGGCCGTCAACCCCGGCAGCTCCGGCGGACCGCTCATCAACGCCGAGGGAGAGGTCGTAGGCATCAATTCGCAGATCTTCAGCCGTTCCGGCGGCTACATGGGGCTTTCGTTCGCCATCCCCATCAATGTGGCCATGCATGTGGCCAAGCAGCTCCAGACCAAGGGCTATGTGAGCCGGGGCTGGCTGGGCGTTCTGATCCAGCCGGTGACCAAGGAGTTGGCCGAGTCCTTCGGGCTGGATCGTCCCACCGGGGCGCTGATCGCCCAGGTGATGCCGGACAGCCCGGCCGCGGAATCTGGATTCCAGCCCGGCGACATCATCCTGGAGTTCGACGGCCACAAGGTGGAGTCTTCCGGCCAACTGCCCCCGATCGTCGGCAACACGCCGGTGGGCAAACGGGTCAAGGTGAAGATCCTGCGTGACGGCAAGCCGCGCACGCTGGAAGTGACGATCCGGGAGCTCAAAGAGGACAAGGTCCGTACCGCACGCTCCAGTGGTGCCCTCGAAACGCTGGGCATGAGGGTGGCCGACCTCACCTCCGACGAACGCGAGGCGCTCGGCCTCAAGGACCATGGTGTGCGCGTGGTGGAGGTCACCGATGGCCCCGCCGCCGAGGCCGGACTGCGCAAGGGCGACGTCATCGAGTCGCTGAATCATCGGCCCGTGAAAAACGTCAAGGCCCTGCGCGACATGCTCAAATCCCTGCCCCGTGGCAAGCCGATCCCGGTGCTCGTCCGCAGGGATGACGGCGCGCTGTTCCTCGCCCTGACGCTGCCCAAGTCCTGAGGGCCGTACGGCGCCCGCACGCGGAGGCCGGCCATGGTTGCCGGCCTCCGCCGTTTCGGCGGACCCCGCTCTGCGCGCCCGCGCACGAATTCGTGCTCCGAATGCGGGTACACTGTTTTGTGTTCGAATACGCGCGGCAGGTCCAGCCAGACCGGTGAACAGACATGTATGAGGCCTTCTACAAGCTGACCGTCGATCCGTTCATGATGAGCCCGGATCACCGGTTCTCGTTTCCGCACAAGTCCTACGCCAAGGCACGCGCCCATCTGGAATACGGACTGTTGCGGGGGGAAGGACTGGTCATCATCACCGGCGTCCCCGGCACCGGAAAGTCCACCGTCATCAACGACCTGCTCGAGGAATACGCCGACCAGCGCAACATCCACGTGGCGCGACTGCTGACCACGCAGCTCGAACTCGACGCCCTGTTGCGCATGGTCGCGTACACCTTCGGCATTCAGGCCGAGGGCATGGACCGGGCCACGGTGCTCCACAACATCCAGCAGTTCCTTCATCGGCAGTTCGAGGCGGGCAAGCAGGTGTTGCTCATCATCGACGAGGCCCAGCACCTGAGCGAACAAGCGCTGGAAGAATTGCGTCTACTCACGAACATCCAGCTCGATCCCGATCACCGGTTTCAGATCTTCCTGCTCGGCCAACCCCAGCTGCGAAACCTGATCCGCGGCCCGGCCATGGAACAGCTCCGCCAGCGGATCGTGGCCTCCTGCCACTTCGATCCGCTGGACGAACAGGAAACGGCCGATTATGTGATGCACCGCCTCGAGGTCGCCGGATGGCAGAGCGACCCCCAGATCACGGACGAGGCCTTGGCATTGGTGCACCGCTACAGCGGGGGCATTCCACGGCGCATCAACCTGTTGTGCAGCCGGCTGCTGCTGGCCGGAGCCGTGGACGAGAAGCACCTGCTCGACGCCGAGGACGTGGAGGAGGTGGTCGCCGAGATGCCAGCCGAGATGCTGGAGAGTTCGCTACACCCCACGCCCAAGCCCGGGGAGGTGAGCGACCTCGACCAGCGCCGCCGGCAGGGTCCGGCCTATGCCCAAGGCACCTCGCGATACCAGCGCTGGCACGACGCCATGCGCCGGGGCGCGGCGCGGACCGCGGCGGCAGTGGCGCCGGTCATCGAGGAGCCGCCGGCGGTGGAACCGGATGATACGCCGCTGCCCACCGCCCGGGACCGCGTCGACCCCGCAGGGCAACCGGAGCCTCCCCACCGAGAGGAACCGCAGCCCCCGGAGCCGACGCCGGCCGTCCATCAACGTGAAGAGCCCATCATCTCCGAGCCCCCTGTGCTCCGGGAGACCGGAGAATCCGAGCTCGAAGCGCGCCCGCTATTCGAACCCGCCGAAGACGAACCGGGATCCGACGCCCCGGAAAGCGGCCGCGGTGCGGGCCGGATACGCTCGCTTGTGACGGCCATTCTGGCCTTCACACTCGTGTTTGCGGCCACCTATGGAGCACTGTGGTGGATGGAAACCCACGGCACCCCGTTTCTGCACGCCACCACCGGAGACCACGCCCCTCCAACGGGTATCTCTCCCGAAACGGGTGACTGACCCCCATGTCGGCGTGCCGTATTCAGCGCGAGACCATCACCTTCGCCACAAAGCGGCGTGAGGAGCTCGTCGACGTGACGCAGCAAATCCGAGAGGTGATCGCGCGAAGCGGCATCCGGGACGGTATCGCGACCGTCTATGTCCAGGGGGCCACCGCCGCCATCATGATCCAGGAGAACTGGGACGACAGCGTGCAGACCGATGTCGTCCACCTCCTCCAGAAACTGATTCCCCGCGGGGTGTGGCTGCACGACCGTCAGGACGGCAATGGGGACGCGCATCTCAAATCCGGCCTGGTCGGCCCGTCCGAGACCATTCCACTGATCGATGGCGAGCTCGGTCTCTCCACCTGGCAGAACGTGTTTCTGTGCGAATTCGACGGCCCCCGGGCGTCCCGCCGGATCGTCTGCACCGTGATCGGCGCCCCCTGAACGAAACGGCTCGCCCGGTTTCCGTTGACTCCGATCAACGGGCTTGCCACCCGCGCGGCGGAATCGGTTGACCCGACACACCAGCGGGGCCTAACTTGGGACATACTGATCCCGCAATCCCGCTTGCGCTGCACACACGAGGTACGTTCCGCCATGGTGTCGATCGAAGAACTCCACCAGGAAAATCACAAGCTCACCGAACTCGCCAACGTTCTGCTCTATCTATTTCGAGACCGTGCCATGTGCGACACGGAAACGGGCTGTGAGCTTTTCTATACCTATCTCGACAAGGTACACGCCCATCTTTCCAAGGTGGACCACCTATATGGCGCACTGCTGCGCGCGAAGGACGAGCACGCCTCGGAGACGGCACGGAATTTCATGTCTGGAGAGCAGGAGATCAAACGGATCATTTCCACCTACACCCGCAAGTGGTGCGACCGCAAGCACCGCGGCCTGCGCATCGCCAACCACGAGGCATTCCTGCGGGACACGGAGGAACTGTTCGGCACGATTCTGCGGCGCATCCAGGCGGAGACGGAGAAGCTCTACCCGCTGATCCGCCGCCTCGACCAGGCGGCCTGAACGATCCCGGAATGGGGCGTCCGGCCCGCGCCGGGGACGCACCCCACCCGCAAGGCACGGCCCATCCGCGCTACCGATCGAGTCTACGAGCCTTGTCGCCGAGGTAACCCCTGCCCACACAGGCAGGGGTTACCCGCATTTGGCCGGATCAGTTGAACTCGAACCAGTTCAGGTTCATTCCGGAGGTCTCCGGCACGATGGTGATGACATGCGCCCCGGCCGAGAGATCGATCCCCGGGACGGTCACGGTCTCCCAAACCTGCCAGCCCCCCGTATTCGGCAGCCTCACCGGCCCGGTCACGTCCACACCGTCCACCTCCACGTGGAGCCCACGCCCACTCTTGGGCGTGGCCACCCGCAAGGCCAGATCGTAGCTCCCGGCCGTATCCACCCACACCGAGTACGACAGCCACTCACCACGGGCCACATTCCCCACGAGGAATCTGCCCCCCGTGTCGGCAGTACGCCAGATGTCCACGTCCTCCTCCGGACGATACCATCCGCCATCGTTGCCCGGCGTAGTGTCCTTGTAGCCACCTTCGTCGAAGTCCTCGGCCTCGATCCGGGCCGGCAACACCGGCAGTCCGGGGTTCGCAGCTCCACCGCCGGGGCCACCATCAGAGCCCCCTCCCGAAGCGGATACGGCAAACTCGAACCAGTTCAAGTTCATTCCGGAGGTCTCCGGCACGATGGTGATGACATGCGCCCCGGCCGAGAGATCGATCCCCGGGACGGTCACGGTCTCCCAAACCTGCCAGCCCCCCGTATTCGGCAGCCTCACCGGCCCGGTCACGTCCACACCGTCCACCTCCACGTGGAGCCCACGCCCACTCTTGGGCGTGGCCACCCGCAAGGCCAGATCGTAGCTCCCGGCCGTATCCACCCACACCGAGTACGACAGCCACTCACCACGGGCCACATTCCCCACGAGGAATCTGCCCCCCGTGTCGGCAGTACGCCAGATGTCCACGTCCTCCTCCGGACGATACCATCCGCCATCGTTGCCCGGCGTAGTGTCCTTGTAGCCACCTTCGTCGAAGTCCTCGGCCTCGATCCGGGCCGGCAACACCGGCAGTCCGGGGTTCGCAGCTCCACCGCCGGGGCCACCATCAGAGCCCCCTCCCGAAGCGGATACGGCAAACTCGAACCAGTTCAGGTTCATGTCCTTGCTGTCGGCCATGACCCGCAGGAGATGCCTACCCGCTGGCAGCGAAACACCCGATACCACGGTGGTGGCGAAGCTGTTCCAGGCGCCGGTCGGTATGAGCTCGATGGGCCCGGTGACGTTCCGACCATCCAGTTCGATGTGCAGTCTGCGACCGGTGTACGGCGTGGCGGCGCGAACCAACAGGTCATACGTGCCGGCGCGGGCCACGTCCACGGTGTATTCGAGCCATTCGCCCTTGGAGATGGTACCGACCATGTACCCGCTGCCCGGGTCGCCGGTGCGCCAGACGTCCACGGACTCGTTCGGCCGGAACCACCCTCCTTTGTTGCCTGGGGTACTGTCGAAGTAGGCCACGCGCTGGCCACCCTCGTCGAAATGCACCGCATGAATCCGCCCAGGGATCGCCTGCGGAATCCCTCCGTACGGCGTTGACTGGCCGGCGGATCCACCCGCCTTGATGGTGTACGTGCGCGATACCACTGGGCTCGGCCGGTATCCGTCGGCCAGGGTGACCGCCTTGACCGTCGTGGTGGCGGTCAGCACCACAGGGGCCGTATACACGGGCGAACTGCTCGACGGCACCGAGCCATCCAGCGTGTAGTGAATCACCCCGCCTTGCGTCCCGGTGCTGAGCCTGACCGTCACGGAATCCGCATAGGTGCCGGCCGCCGGGGAAAAAGCCGGCGCAGCCGCGGTGGGCGTGGGAGGAGGTGGTTCATTGCCCCCGCCGCCTCCACCCGAGGAACCCGCTCGGGCGTACACGTCCAGACGATCCACATAGGGCCCTTTTCCACTGACTTTGGTGAACTTGAGGGCGACGGTATTGGCACCCGCCTTCAGGGGGACCGTCCAGTCGTGGGTGGCCCAACTGGAGACCCGCCCCGTCGCGGCAAACTTGACCTTGTCCTTGCGCGCGCCGTTGACGTAGAGCTCGACCTCACCTGGCCCACCCTCGTGGGCGTACCGCATGGAGAGCACCCGGGTTCCACCGCCGCCGCCGTTCACGTTCCATGTGAGTTTTCCGCCTTTGCTGGGCACCACATAGCCACTGCCCGTGTAGTTCGGCTCATGCCTTGCGGTCTTGCCACCGGCGATGGTCCCATCCTCCGCCTGGTACGTGGCCAGTTTCCCGCCGCGGTGGGAAAAATCGCGGGGCACCAGGGAGACATCGTCCCACCAGGTCACCCCACCGGTCACGTCCCACCAGGAACGAAAGCCGACATCGAACCGGGCGGCACCCGGTGGGGCCTCCAGATTGATGCGCATGGGAATCCAGTCGTAACTGCCATACGGCGCCCACATGTAGCATTCCTGGGTGAGCTTGGCGCCGGCGGCACTCTTCCAGCGCAGCACCGTCAGCGGCTTGCCCCCCGCTCCGATGCCCTTGACGTTTTGGCCCTTGACCCAAACCGTGAGGGTGTACTCCGTACCGGGCTTGACGCCGCCGGTGCCCGTCTGACGCACGTCGTGGGTCTTGGAGGTGGCCCGATTGGCGGTGCCGTCGTTGATCAACTTGATGGACTGATTTCCGGTCCGCGCCACGCCCCTGACGATTGCGGACCCGTAGTCCTCGGGAACCCAGTGAGGCGCACCCTGCTCGATGGAAGGATCCATCACGAGGTTGGCCTGTACGACCCCGGCCAACGCCAGGGCGCAGAAACCAGCGACACCGAGCAGTGCGGTTCGTATTCGATCGATCATGTAAAGGACCTCCGCTGTGCGAAGCGGGCAGATGGCCGCTTCGGAACGACGAACGGGACAAACGAGCCGAGCGCGCCCACTCTACCAGCGCCGGAACACCGTTCCCAGTGTCCGGAGCATCGGAAGGGAAAAACGCTTCTCGTCGCGGTCATCCTCGCATTCCTGTGCGACGCTTCACAATTGCATGCCGAGGAAACGGACTCACGGCCCGACGAAGTCTTCGAACGGAACAAAATCGGGATCAGGCGGGTTCGCGGACGATGCCGCGGCTGCTGGTCTCCACGAAACGGGCTAGGCGTTCCACTTCACTGTGGCGCCGGCGCGCCCGTTCCAGTTCCCCGCGCTCGGATTCCGACAGGGCACCGCGCCTGATGAGCAAGCGGTACGCCCGCTGCAGCTCCCGGACCGTCGCCTGGGAGAACCCGTTGCGCTTCAGACCCTCCTTGTTGAGCCCGAAGGTGCGCGCCGGGTTGCCCGCCACCATCACGTAGGGAGGAACGTCACGGTTGATGGCCGTGCCCATCCCGCAGAAGGCATACGCACCGATACGACAGAATTGATGGACCAGGGTGAACCCCCCCAGCGTCACGTGATCCTCGATCACCACGTGGCCGGCCAGGGTCGCTCCATTGGAGAAAACGGTGTCGGAACCCACCACGCAGTCGTGCGCGATGTGTACGTAGGCCATGATCCAGTTGCGGTCTCCGACCGTGGTGCGACCGCGGTCGAGGGAGGTGCCGCGGTTGATGGTCACGTACTCGCGGATCGTGTTCCCGTCGCCGATGACGAGCTCACTGTCCTCCCCGCGGAATTTCTTGTCTTGTGGGATCTCGCCCAGGGAGGCGAACTGGAAGATGCGGTTGCCGGAGCCGATGCGAGTCGGCCCCCGGATCACCACATGGGGTCCGATGCGCGTCCCGGGGCCGATCCGGACCCGTGGCCCGATGATGCTGTAAGGACCGATCTCCACCGCATCGGCCAGCTCGGCAGCGGGATCGATGACCGCGGTCGGATGGATCAATTAGAGTTCTCTGTCCGCGCACATGAGTACGGCGGTGGCCGCGACCTCCTCTTCCACGCGTGCCTCGCCGTTGAACACCCAGATTCCGCGCCGGTCGCGTACGTACTCCACGTGCAACCGCAACTGGTCGCCCGGCACGACCTGCCGTTTGAAACGGGCCTTGTCGATGCCCACGAAGAGAAACTTGCGGTCTTCCGGCATCGCCTCCACGCTGCAAAACGCCAGCACACCGGTGGCCTGGGCCAGCGCCTCGAGGATCAGCACACCGGGCATGAGCGGCAGGCCCGGGAAATGCCCCTGGAAATACGGCTCGTTGATGGTCACGTTCTTGATCGCCGTGAGCGACTTGCCCGGGTCACAGGCCACGACCCGATCCAGCATGAGGAAGGGAAAACGCTGCGGGAGCCGCCGCATGATGCCATGGACGTCGAACACGGGCGACGATGTGTCGTTCATGGGTGACTCCTGCTGCGCCGGATGGCGTCCGGGCTCACGGCGTGGGGCAAGCCACTGGATTCAGAGGGCTCCCAGGGAAGCGATGCACAGGGTCACTTCCTGGACTTGCTCAGCCGCTTCAGGATCTTGTCCGTGATGTCGATCCGCTTCCCGGCATACACCACATGGTTTTCGGCCAGGATGAGATCGTACTTTTCCTGCTGGGCGATCTCTTTGATGACCCGGGTCACTTCCCGCTGGAGTTTGGCGAGTTCCTCGTTGAGCCGTAGCGTGTAATCCTCCCGGAAAGCGTCCTGGGCGCGCTCCAGGTCGCGCTTCTTCTTGAGGATCTTGTGCTCCAGGTCGGCCCGGCGGGACTCGCTCATGGTCACGCCGTCCTTGGCCAGCTTTTTTTCCAGCGCCTGTATCTCGCGGGCCTTGGATTCCAGCGCCGATTTCCGCGCGGAGAACTCCTTCTCCAGCCGTTTGTTCGCCGCCACCGCCTGCGGTGCTTTCTCGAGAATGATCTTGCTGTTGACGAAACCGATCTTCACCGGTGTCGCTGCCGAAACGGCATCGGCCCCAAAGGCCAGAAGGACGCACAGCGCGAAGGTGATGATCCTGATCAAGGCGGTTCTCCGTGTCAAAATGCGGTGCCGACGTTGAACTGGAAGGCCTCGAGCCGGTCCCCCCGCTGATCGTTGATCGGCAGCGCGTACGAGAATTTCAACGCCCCGAGCGGCGAAATCCATGCGAAGGCCACGCCACCGGAGGCGCGGATCTCGCCCAGGGTCCAGTCCGCCGGTTGGGCGAATACATTACCCGCATCGACAAACACGCTCAAGCGCATGTTCTCGCTCTTCTCCAGAAACGGCACGGGGAACACCAGCTCGGCCGAGGCGACGGTGCGAAAGTTGCCGCCGAAGGGGTCTCCGTTGGAGTCCTTGGGACCCAGGGTGTTGGTCCGGTAGCCGCGCACGCTGCGCACGCCGCCCGCATAGTATTTCTCGAAGAAGGGCAGGTCGCCGTCGTCGCCGTAGGTGTCTCCGAAGGCCACGTTGGCGCGCAGCACTCCGGTGATCCAGCTCCGGATCGGGACATACTGCCGATAACGATACATGAGCTTGTAGTATTCGAGATCGCTGCCCGGGATGGTGGTCTCCAGGCTGAGGGTCTGCACATTGCCGTGCGTGGCGAAGATGGCCCGATCCCGACTGTCGTGCACGAGGCTGAGCACGAGGGGGAAATCCAGATAGGAATCGCCATTGCGGTTCAGGAAGTCGTGGATCTCCCGGGGGGTGTCGTCCCGCGTCTTGACCCGGATCCACTCCGTGTCGATGGCGGCGCGAAAGGTGTCCCACTCGGTCAGTGGGATGCCCGTGTTGAAGCCGATGTCGAAGCGATCGGTGGCGTAGTTGGACACGTTCGCCTGCTGGGCGTCGATGGACGTATAGGAGACGTTGAATCCCGCGCTGATGCCGTCGATCGTGAAGTAGGGATTGGTGTAGGACAGGCTGTAGACCTGACTCACCCGGCTGTTGTCGAAGCGCGCGGAGACCCGCTTGCCCGTGCCGAGGAAGTTGTCCTCGCTCAAGCTCAGGTTGAACAAGACCCCCTGAGCCTGGGAATACCCGATACCGATGGCGAAGCTGCCCGACTTGCGTTCCTTGACGGTGACCTCCAGGTCCACCAGGTCGTCGCTGCCCGGCACCCGCTTGGTCTCGAACTGCACGGACTCCACGAAGCTCAGGCGCTGCAGTCGCTGGCGCGACAGCTCGATCTTGCTCAGCGAATACCAGCCGCCCTCCATCTGGCGCAGCTCACGGCGGAAGACCACGTCGCGCGTGGCCAGGTTGCCCCGAATGTGAATGCGGCGCACGTAGACCCGCTGGCCCGGGTCGATGAACAGCGTCAGGGCCACCTGCCGGGTTTCGTCGTCCACCTCGGGAATGGGATTGATCTTGGCGAAGGCATAGCCTTCGTCGCCCAGACGACGCTGAATATTGTCGATGCTCTTGACTACCTCGCGCCGCGAAAAGATCTCTCCCGGGTGGATGGCCACCATGCGTGAGAGCTCTTCTTCGGGCACCGGGAAGTCACCCGCAAGACGCACGTCGGAGACCGTGTAGCGTTCCCCCTCCACCACGTCGATGGTGATGTAGATGTCGCGGTTGTCCGGGGTGATGGAAACCTCCGTGGAGGCGATGTCGAAGCGCAGGTAACCCCGGTCCAGGTAATAACTACGGAGGATCTCCAGATCACCGGCCAGCTTCGCCTTGGCATACTGATTGCGCGTGCTGAAGGGATTCCACCAGGGTTTCTTTCCGGACTTGAAGTCGTCCTCCAGGTCCTCGTCGTCGAAGGCCCGGTTGCCGACGATGCTGATCCTGCGGATGCGCGCGGGCTTGCCCTCGGCGATGTGGATGTCGATGGCGACCCGATTGCGGGGCAGTTCCTTGGTCTTCACGTCGATGCGCACGTTGTACTTGCCCCGGGCGAAGTACTGCTGACGCAGTTCCTGCTCCAGCCGCTCCAGGACGGAGGGGTTGTACACACGTCCCTTGGCGATCCCCACCGACTCGAGGGCCTTTTCCAGGGCTTCGTCCTTGATGTCCTTGTTGCCTTCGAAATGGATCTCGGCGATGGCCGGTCGCTCCTTGACCCGCACCACCAGCGTGTCGCCACGGCGGTACAGGGCCACATCACTGAAGAACCCCGTCCGGTACAACGCTCGGATGACCTCGGGGGCGCGTGCCGGATCGAAGGTCTCGCCCACCTTGACCCCGAGATAGGTAAACACCGTGCCCGGCTCGATCCGTTCCACACCCTCGACCTGGATGTCCCGGACCGTGAACGGCTGTGCCTGTGAGACGGTGCTCCATACCAGCCCCGCGAGGATCAGCACCCACACTCGTACGAGCGTCCGTCTGCCGTCCCCGTGCATCACTGCAGTATCCGTATCAGATCGTTGTACAGAGCCAGCACCATCAGGGCCCCGAGCAAGGCAAAGCCCACACGCTGGGCGATCGCCAGCGTCGCCTCGGAGACGGGACTGCCCTTGACCACTTCCACCACGTAGAACAGCAGGTGCCCGCCGTCCAGCACGGGAATGGGCAAGAGGTTGAGGATCCCGATGCTCACGCTGAGCAGGCCCAACGCCCCGAGAAAGGCCGACACCCCGATGGCCGCCGAGACACCCGCATACTCGGCGATGGTCACCGGCCCACTGATGTTCTTGAGCGAGGCCTGCCCCGTGACCAGCTTCCACAGCACCTTGAACGTGAGCACGGTCACGTCCCAGGTCTTGACCGCGCCCCGGTACAGCGCCTCCAGGGGCCCGTAGCGCACCGTCACGCGCATGGCCGCAAGCGCTTCCTCGTCGATCCGGGGATAGGCGCCGATGCGGCCGATGGTGCGCCCCTCCTCCTCGGCCTCGCCGATATCCAGGACGATCGTCCGCCGCGTCCCGTCCCGCTCCACCGTCACCGGGAGCCGCTGACCCGGATGGGCCCGGACCCACTCCACCCACTGTTCCCAGGTCTCCAGAGGTTCGCCCTCCACCGCCACCACGCGATCCCCCGGCCGCAGCCCCGAGCGCTCGGCGGGGCCGCCTTCCACCAGTTTCCCGATCACCGGTTCGAGCCGGGGTCGCCAAGGCTTCAAGCCGAGGCGTTCCATGAGGTCCTCGTCGCCCAACAACGGCTGACCGTCGCGCACGTCGAGCGTCACTGTCCGAGGCCCGGTGTCCGCGCGCCGGACATCCAACCGGACCGTGCCATGCGCGAGTGCCTCGTCGAGCAGGTCCAGGGTCACGTCCTGCCAGGTGGGGGTGGGTCGCCCTCCGACGGCCAGGATCTCATCGCCCGCCTGGAGGCCAGCCCGCGCCGCCGGCGTCTGCGGCAACACCTCCCCGACCACCGGGCGCAGCCCCTGCACCCCGATCATGTACATGCCCCAGTAGACGAACACCGCGAGCAGCAGGTTCGCCGCAGGACCCGCAGCGACCACGGCCATGCGTTTCCAGACCGGCTGGCGGTTGAAGGCGCGGTCTCGCTCGGCCTCGGGAACCGGCCCCTCGCGCTCGTCCAGCATCTTCACATAGCCACCCAAGGGAATTGCGGCGATCACGACCTCCACCCGGTCCTTGCCGAGCTCGCGCTTCCAGAGCGGCTTGCCGAATCCCACGGAGAAACGCAGAACCCGGATCCCGAGGCGACGCGCCACCCAGAAATGCCCGAACTCGTGGAACGTCACGAGGATGCCGATGGCGACGATGAACGCGGCGAGATTGAACAGTACCGACACCGCTCAGCCCCCCTCCTCCAGCCGCTCGGCGATTCGGAGCGCGGCCTCCCGGGCCTGGTGGTCCGCCTCCAGCACCACATCCAAACGCTTCGCCTCCCGTGCGGGCACTTCGGCCAGCACCGTCTCGATCACCCGCGCGATGTCCGTGAAACGCAGCCGACGGGCAAGAAAACGCGCCACGGCGATCTCGTTGGCGGCGTTGAGCACCGCGGTGGCCGTGCCCCCGGCGCGCAGGGCCTCGCGCGCCAGGCGCAGGCAGGGGAAACGCGCCTCGTCGGGCGCTTCGAAGTCCAGCCGTGCCACCTGAACCAGATCCAACGGCTCGACCCCCGAGGCCATGCGCTCGGGCCAAGCCAGGGCATGCGCGATGGGGGTGCGCATGTCCGGATTGCCGAGTTGGGCGAGTACCGAGCCATCCACGTAGCGCACCATGGAATGGATCACACTCTGCGGATGGACCACCACCTCCACCCGCTCCGGGCCGGTGCCGAACAGCCAGCAGGCCTCGATGAACTCCAGCCCCTTGTTCATCATGGTCGCCGAATCCACCGAGATCTTGGCCCCCATGTTCCAGTTGGGATGGGCCACCGCCTCCTCCGGCGTCACCTCGGGCAAACGCTCCAAGGGGGTCTTGCGAAAGGGCCCTCCGGAGCCGGTCAGCAGGATGCGCTCCACACCGACCGACGCCAGGCCGCGGTCGAAACGGGGCGGCATGCATTGGAAGATGGCATTGTGTTCGCTGTCGATGGGCAGCAGTCGCGCGCCATGCCTGCGCACCTCGTCCATGAACAAGGCCCCGGCCATGACCAGGGCCTCCTTGTTGGCGAGCAACACCCGCTTGCCGGCGCGGGCCGCCGCCAGGGTCGGCAGCAACCCCGCCGCCCCCACGATGGCCGCCATCACCGTATCGACTTGCGGCAGGGCGGCCACTTCGCAAAGCCCCTCGGTGCCGGCGAGCACGGTCGTCTCCAGCCCCTGGGCGGCCAACGCCCCACGCAGCCGCTCGGCCGCGGCCGCCTCGCGCATGACCGCGTACCGGGGCCGGTGCGCCCGACACTGGGCGAGCATGCCATCCACGTCCCGGTTGGCGGTGAGCGCCACGACCTCGAAACGCCCGGGATGGCGGGCGAGCACGTCCAAAGTGCTCACGCCGATGCTGCCGGTCGAGCCGAGGATGGTGACACCCGTGCGGCCTTCCACGCCCTGGCGCCCCGTCAGCCGAGCGGCCTCGACAGGCCCTGCAGCCCGAGCGCGAACACCGGCGCGGCGGCCAACAGGCTGTCGATGCGGTCCAGGATCCCGCCGTGGCCGGGCAGGAGCTGGCCGCTGTCCTTGACTCCACACTGCCGCTTGAGCAGCGATTCCATCAGATCCCCCTCCACCGACACCATGGCCGCCAGCAGCCCGAGCAGCACGAAATACACCCCTTCGACCAGCCCGAGCCGCAACAGCAACGCTAGGATACCGGAATACAGGCCCACCGCGGCCAGTCCTCCCCATACCCCCTCCAGGGTCTTGCCCGGACTGAGCAAGGGCGCCAAGCGCCGGTGTCCGAGCGCCCGTCCCGCGAAATACGCCGCCGTGTCGGCGATCCAGACCAGGCCGAGCAGGATCAGCACCCACATCGGGCCCACCGCCTGCAGCCACACCAAGGCCGCCCAGGCGGGCACCAGGGCGAGCACGCCGGCCACCGCCAGCGCAGCGCGTGATGCGGGGCGCCGCGGCCGCCAGCGCGCCAGCCACGCCAGTGCGGCCGCCCACCACAAGGCCGCGGAAACGAACACGGCCAGCCCCATCCCATGGGCGAGCAGCCAACCCGCCGCGCCCTCTCCAGCCAGGACGGCGACCAGATAGGCCGCACGCCCGACACTCGACCAGCCGAGCAGCCCCGCCCATTCCCAGGCCCCGGCCAACAGCGCCAGCGCCACGGCCACGGCGAACCCTCGGACATCCAGGCCGAACACGACCACCAGCACCAGCACCGCACCCACCAGCGCGGTGACCACCCGCTGCCTAAGCACCCGCGTCTCCCGAACGGAGCTGCTCACCGGTGCGCCCGAAGCGCCGCTGTCGGGAGGCGTAGTCGGCGAAGGCGGCCTCCAGGTCCTCGGCCTCGAAGTCCGGCCACAGGGTGTCGGTGAAATAGAGCTCGGTATAGGCCAGCTGCCAGAGGAGGAAGTTGCTGATCCGGTGCTCGCCGCCGGTGCGGATGAACAGGTCCGGATCGGGCACGCCCTGGGTGGCCAGGCGCTCGGCCAGGGCCGCCTCGTCGACCTGCGCCGGGTCCAGCTCCCCGGCGCGCACCGCCCCGCACAGCCGTCGGGCGGCCTGGGTGATGTCCCAGCGTCCGCCGTAGTTGGCGGCGATGTTGAGCTGCATCCGCACGCACTCGGCGGTCAGGCGCTCGGCCGCCTCGATCTCCTCGCGAAGTCGCGGCTGAAAGGCGCTGCGGTCGCCGATGAAGCATACCCGGATGCCGTTTTCGGCCAGGCGCCGGGACTCCCGGCGCAGCGTGACGAGAAACAGCTCCATGAGGCTGCGCACCTCGGTGGGGGGGCGGCGCCAGTTCTCGCTGCTGAAGGCGAACAGGGTCAGCACCCGAACACCGCGCCGCGCGCAGTGTTCCACCACCCGGCGGGTGGCCGCCGCCCCCTGACGGTGGCCTTCGGGACGGGGCAGGTTGCGCGCCCGGGCCCATCGCCCGTTGCCGTCCATGATGATGGCCACATGGCGCGGGGCGGGGGGGCCTGAGGCTCGGATGCCCATGGCGTGCTGGCAGGACTCGAGACGCGCCGACTCAGATCTCCATCAGCTCCTTTTCCTTGGTCTCGAGCAACCGCTCGATTTCCTGGATGTGGCGATCGGTGAGTTTCTGGACCTGTTCCTCGGCGCGCCGGGCCTCGTCCTCGGAGATCTCCTTCTCCTTGACCAGCTCCTTGAGGTGATGGATCGCGTCGCGACGGATGTTGCGCACGGCCACCCGCCCCCCTTCGGCCTCGTGTCGCACCACCTTGACCAGGTCACGGCGGCGCTCCTCGGTGAGCGGCGGCATGGGAACACGGATCACCGTGCCCGCCGTGGCGGGGTTCAATCCCAGGTCGGACTCCATGATGGCCTTCTCCAACGGCTTGACCATGTTCTTGTCCCAGGGCGTGATGCTGAGCGTGCGCGCGTCCTCCGCGTGGACCTTGGCCACTTGGTTGACGGGGACCTTGGAGCCGTAGTACTCCACGTGGATATGATCGAGCAGGCTCGGATGGGCCCGCCCGGTGCGGATCTTGGCCAGTTCCAGGCGCAGGGCCTCGACGCTCTTCTTCATCCGCTCGTCCGCATCCTTCAGGATGTCATCGATCATCGTCCTCACCCCCTCGATTCGACCAGCGTTCCCACCGCATCGCCCCGCACGACCGCGCCCAGCGCCCCCGGCCGGAACAAGTTGAACACCCGAACCGGGATCCCGTTGTCCCGGCACAGGACCAGGGCCGTGGCATCCATCACGCCCAAACCGCGGGCCAGTGCCTCGTCGAAGCTCAAGCGATCGAAGCGCCGCGCCTCGGGATGGCGTACCGGATCGGCGTCGTAGACCCCATCCACTTTGGTGGCCTTGAGCATCAGCTCCGCGCCGATCTCGGCGGCACGCAACGCGGCGGCGGAGTCCGTGGTGAAAAACGGATTGCCCGTGCCCCCCGCGAACAGCAGCACCCGCCCGGCGTCCAGATGCGCCAGGGCCGCGCGCCGGTCGAACACCTCACAAAAGCTTCCGACGGGAAACGCAGTCATCACCCGCGCGTCCACGCCTCGGCCGCCCAGGGTCGCCTGCATGGCCAGCGCGTTGATCACCGTGGCCAGCATGCCCATCTGGTCCCCGCTGACCCGGTCCAGCGCCCCCCCCAACGAGGCCGCACCCCGAAAGATGTTGCCGCCGCCGATCACCAACCCCAGCTGCACACCCTCACGCGCCACCTCGGCCACCTCGGCGGCGAGACGGGTCAGCGTGCCCGCGTCCAGGGTATCGCCCCCCGCTGCGCGCAGCGCCTCTCCGCTCAGTTTGAGCAGGACCCGCCGGAATGCCGGTGCGGCCTCGGTCACGGCACGCGGCGGCTCAACCGCCCTTGACCTGGGCCATGACCTCGTCGGCGAAGTTCTCCTGCTTCTTCTCGATTCCCTCGCCCACCTCGAACCGCAGGAACCGCCTCACCTTCGCCCCGGCTTCCTTGAGCAGCTTGCCCACGCTCTTGTCCGGATCCTTGACGAAGGGCTGACCGAGCAGGGTCACCTCGGAGAGGAACTTCTTCAACCGCCCCTGAACCATCTTTTCCACGATCTGCGGCGGCTTGCCGCTGTCCTGCGCCTGTGCGGTGAGAATCTCCTTTTCCTTTTCCAAGACGTCGGCGGGCACATCCTCCTCGGCCACACACATGGGACGGCTGGCGGCGATGTGCATGGCGATATCGCGCGCCAGGGTCTCGTCGCCGCCCTCCAGATCCACCACCACCCCGATCCGGGTGCCGTGCAGATACACGCCCAGGTGGTCACCCTGCAGCTGGACGCGCTCGAAGCGGCGCACCTGCACGTTCTCCCCGATCTTGTTGACCAGGTCCAGGCGCGCGGCCTCCACGCTCTGGTCGCCGCCCGCCAGCATGAGCGCCATGAGCCGCGTCACGTCCTCGGGCGAGGCATCCAGCACGGTGCGCGCCACCCGCTCGGCGAACGAACGGAAGTTTTCGTCCTTGGCGACGAAGTCGGTCTCGCAGTTGACCTCTACGAGGGCCAAGGCGCGCCCGTCATCCGAGCGCGCCACCGCGATGACGCCTTCGGCCGCCGTGCGCGAGGCCTTCTTGTCGGCCTTGGCGGCCCCGGACTTGCGCATCAGTTCCACCGCGGCTTCCATGTCGCCGCCGGCCTCCACGAGGGCCTTTTTGCATTCCATCATTCCCGCGCCGGTACGCTCGCGCAGTTCCTTCACCATGGATGCGGTAATCGTCATGGGTGTTCCTACCTGTTAGGCTTCAGTGACCAAATGAAGATCGGATGCTGGACCGTGCGCCGCCCGGCGCACCCCGCCGAAGTGGGTCAGGCCTCGTCCGCAGAGGCCTCGGGTGAAGGCTTTCCCTCTTCGGCGGGCTCGCCATCGCCCGCCTGCGGAGCCGGGTCGGCGGCCACCGGTTCGGGGATGGCATCCTCCTCTTTCTCCTCGACCTCCACGAACTCGCCTTCCGAGGCGCCCCGCAGCTTGGCCTGGGCCGCACCCTCGATGATCGCATCGGCGGCGGCCGTGCAGTAGAGCTGGATGGCGCGTATGGCATCGTCGTTGCCCGGAACCACGTAGTCGATGCCCTCGGGTGAGTTGTTGGTGTCCACGATGCCGACGATGGGGATGCGCAGCTTGCGCGCCTCGCTCACGGCGATCCGCTCGTAGCCCACGTCGATGACGAACAGGGCGTCCGGCAGGCGATCCATGTCTTTGATGCCCCCGAGGCTGCGTTCGAGCTTGGCCAGCTCACGCTCCAGGCGCAGCCATTCCTTCTTGCTGAGGTGCTCGTGGCTGCCCTCCGATCGCATCTGTTCGAGATCCTTCAACCGTTTGATGGACCCCGACACGGTCTGGAAGTTGGTCAGCATGCCGCCCAGCCAGCGGTAGTTGACATAGGGCATGCCGCAGCGCATGGCCTGCTCGCGCACCGTGTCACGCGCCGCGCGCTTGGTGCCCACGAACAGGACCTTGCCTCCCTTGGCCGCCACGCCGCCCAGGAAGTTCAACGCCTCCTCGAAGAGCGGGACCGTCTTCTCGAGATTGATGATGTGGATCTTGTTCCGCGCGCCGAAGATGTACGGTGCCATCTTCGGGTTCCAGTAACGCGTCTGATGCCCGAAATGCACGCCAGCCTCCAGCATCTGGCGCATGGTGATATTGGCCACTTCGATGTTCTCCTGACTTGGGTTGAGCCTCCACGCACCCGTGCAGCGACCCGTTCCCCGAGAGAAGAGGGCACCCGACTGCCACGTATGGAGGGGCGGAGACCGCAACATCCGGCCGCCACCTCCTGGTGCGTGTGTGAATTACCGGGCGTTGTCTCCGCGCCCGGCATGGACACGGCGGTCGACGCCCGCCCGGACGGCGTATTCCAGTTAAGGGCATTTGCCACAAACGGCGGCGCTTTATACCATAAACCGTCTTTCCTCACAATTTTTTTGCATAATCAAAAGGTTCTGCATACCTCGGGACACCCGCCCCATGGCCATCACCTTAAAGACGCCCGAACAGATCGAAAAGATGCGCACGGCCGGCCGCCTGGCCGCGCGGGTCCTGGAGATGATCGAACCCCACGTGAAACCGGGGATCACCACCGAGGCGCTCGACCGTATCTGCCACCGGTACATCGTGGAGGAACTCGAGGCGATCCCCGCCCCGCTGAACTACCGCGGATTCCCGAAATCGATCTGCACCTCGGTCAACCATCAGGTCTGCCATGGCATCCCCGGGGGGAAAAAACTCAAGGCGGGCGATATCGTCAACATCGACGTCACCGTGATCAAGGACGGCTGGCACGGCGATACCAGCAAGATGTTTTTCGTGGGCCGGGCTTCGGTTCAGGCCCGGCGCCTGGTGGACACGGCCTACGAGGCCATGTGGCGCGGAATCGAGCAGGTCCGCCCCGGCGCCACCCTGGGCGACGTGGGTCACGCCATCCAGCGCTTCGTGGAGTCCCACCGGTTCTCGGTGGTGCGTGAATACTGCGGACACGGGATCGGCCGGGAGTTCCACGAGGATCCACAGGTATTGCACTACGGCCGACCCGGCGAGGGGGTGGAGCTGGCGCCCGGCATGGTGTTCACCGTCGAGCCCATGATCAACGCGGGCAAACGGCACGTGAAGCTGTTGCGCGACGGGTGGACCGTGGTCACCAAGGATCACAGTCTCTCGGCCCAATGGGAACACACCATCGCCGTGACGGAAGACGGCTTCGAAGTGCTCACCCTGCGCGAGGAGGAACGTCGGGCGGGACGCCCCGACGCGGCATGAACACCACCGCCCTCGGTCTGCCCCGCCTGCCCGAGCCCCTCGGCTCGGCGGTGGACTGGGGCGCCTTGTCCGCCCACTGCCGCGGTTCGGAAGGCCCACGCGCCCAGGCCTGCCGCGACATGCTGCGCGAGGCCGACCGGGCGCTGGCCGAGGCCTTCGCCCAGGGCCAGGATATCGAAACCCTGGTGACGGGGCGGGCGGCCATGGTGGACTACGTGCTCGAATCGGCCTGGCAGGCCTTGGGGCTGTCGGACTCCGGGACCCTCACGCTCATCGCAGTGGGCGGTTATGGCCGCGGTGAGCTGCATCCACGCTCGGACGTGGATCTACTCATCCTGCGCGCCGACGCCGTGCCGGCCGCGTTCCTGGACCGGCTGCAGCACTTCATCGGCCTGCTCTGGGACCTGGGCCTGCCCATCGGCCAAAGCGTGCGCACCCTCGCCGAATGTGTGGACGAGGCCCGGGCCGACGTCACCGTGATCACCAACCTCATGGAGTCGCGCTTCCTCGCGGGCGACCGCGCCGCCTTCGGGCGCCTGCACGCGGCCATCGGACCGGACCGGATCTGGCCGGCCCCGGCCTTCTTCCGCGCCAAGATGGAGGAGCTGGCACGCCGCCATCGCAAGTTCGGCGACAGCGCCTACAAGCTCGAGCCCAATCTCAAGGAGGGACCCGGCGGGCTGCGCGACATCCAGATGTTGTCCTGGGTGGCCCAGCGCCACCTGGGCGTGAGGCGGCTGCACGAGCTCGTCCCGCGCGGCTTCCTCACCGAGGACGAGTACACGGCGCTCATCGAAGGCCGGGCTTGGCTCTGGCAAGTGCGTTTCGCCCTGCACGTGCTCACGGGGCGTGCCGAGGAACGCATCCTGTTCGACCATCAACCGGAGCTGGCCCGGCGCTTCGGCTACCGGGACACGGCGCACGATCTGGCGGTGGAACAGTTCATGCAGCGCCATTTCCGAACCGTCACCGATATCGAGCGGCTCACGGAGATGCTCCTGCAGCATCACGAGGAAGCGCTGCTCCCCCCGAGGCGCGACGACGTCCCGGTCCCCCTCAATCGTCGCTTCCAGGTCTACCGGGGTTTCCTGGAGACCACCAGGGAAGACGTGTTCCGTCGCTACCCGTCGGCCCTGCTGGAGTTGTTCCTCATCCTTCAGGAACACCCCGAGATCCAGGGCGTGCGCGCCGCCACCATGCGACTGATCCGGCGCCATCGGCACCTCATCGACGAGGCATTCCGCGCCGACCTGCGCAACCGCTCGCTGTTCATGGAGATCCTGCGTCAACCCTCGGGCGTCTCCCACGAGCTGCGCCGCATGAACCGTTACGGGATTCTCGCCGCCTATCTGCCCGCCTTCGCGCACATCGTGGGACGCATGCAGTACGACCTGTTTCACATCTACACGGTCGACGAGCACATCCTCATGGTGCTGCGCAACGTCCGCCGCTTCTCCGTGCCGGAGCACGCGCGCGAGCATCCGCTGTGCCACGAGGTCTTCCAGCGCATCCCCAAGCCGGAGATCCTGTATCTGGCCGCCCTGTTCCACGACATCGGCAAGGGCCGCGGCGGCGATCACTCGGAGATCGGCGCCGAGGAGGCCGAGCGATTCTGCCGCGCCCATGGACTGAGCGATTTCGACGCGCGCAAGGTGGCCTGGCTGGTGCGCAACCACCTGCTGATGTCCATGACTGCCCAACGCAAGGACATCAACGATCCCGAGGTGGTCAATCGCTTCGCCGAGGTCATGGGCAACGTCAACCGACTGAACTATCTCTACCTGCTCACGGTGGCGGACATCCAGGGCACCAATCCGGAGCTGTGGAATCCCTGGCGGGCGAGCCTCCTGAGCACGCTGTACCACAACGCCCTGCGCGTATTGCGCCGCGGCCTGGACAATCCGTTGCTGGAGCGGGAGGTGATCGAGGAGGCACGCTCCGGGGCCCTGGAGCGGCTGGCCTCGGAGGGCATTGCCGCGCGCGCCGTCGAGTCCCTGTGGTCCCGCTTCGACCGAGAGTATTTCCTGCGCCACTCGGCCGAGGAGATCGCCTGGCACAGCGCGGCCATCCTGGGTCACGAGGAAGACACCCCCATCGTCCTGGCGCGCAAGTCGCCCACGCGCGGATGCACCGAGATCTTCATCTATGCGCGGGACCATCCGCGCCTGTTCTCGCGCGTGACCACCGTGCTCAACAACCAGGGACTGAACATCGTGGATGCACGGATCATCACCACACGGGACGGATACACCCTCGACACCTACGCCGTGCTGGACCGGGAGGCGGAGCTGTGCGGGGACCCGCAGCGCATGAGCCAGATCACCCTGGCCGTGACCGAGGCCCTGTCGGACCTGGGCAGCGAACCCCGGGAGATCGTGCGGCGCACCCCCCGCCGTCTGAAACACTTCCGGGTGGAGCCCAGGGTGCGCTTCGAACAGGATCCCCGCAGCGGCTACACGCGGATGGAACTCACCTGCCTGGACTATCCGGGCCTCTTGTCCAAGGTCGGCCGGGCCTTCGCCGACCAGGGTGTCGTGGTGCACAGCGCCCGCATCGCCACCCTGGGAGAGCGCGCCGAAGACCTGTTCTATCTGTCGGACGCCGACGGCGCCCCGATCACCGATCCCACAGCCCAGGAGCGGCTGCGCGCGGCCGTGGTCGCCCGCATCCACGAACTGGCCGACACCTGAGCGCACCGGCGGCTCAGAGGCCGGCCAGCACCCGGCGGGCGCGCTCCTCCCAGGTATAGTTGGCCAGAAAGTCCGCCCGGGCCCGTTCCGCCAGACGCCGGCGCAGCGCCGGGTCCCCGGCCAGACGGCGCACCGCCTCCCCCCAGGCATCGAGATCTCCGGGCGGGCAGATCCAACCGTTCTCCCCATGGGTCAGCACCTCGCGGATCACGGGGAGCCCCGAGGCGATCACGGGACGCCCCGCGGCCATGTATTCGAACAGCTTCATGGGCGACATCCAGCGCGCGATGTCCTGGCCGCTGGAGACCACGACACGCTCCAAGGGGGGCAGCAAGGCCACATCGAATCGGGCAAGCCGCTCCGGGATCTGTTGGTGCGGCACATGGCCGTGCAGGCGCAGGTTCTCCGGCACACCGCGTGATCGAATCCGCGCAATCTCTTCTTCCGTCCCGCCCACGATGTGGAAGTCGTGCTGCGGAAAGCGGTGGGCCAGGGCCACCACGGTCTCCCAGCCTTTGCCGGGCAGCAGGCTCCCCACATAGCCGAACTGGACACGCTCACGCTCGGGCGGTGGGGGCAACGCCTCCATGGGATCGGCGCCATCGTGCGCGGCCACGACCTGGTGAGCCTGCAAGGTGTCGGCGAACCGCTCCAAGTAATGCGCCCGCAGGGACTCGGTGATCACCACCAGCCGCCGGAAAGCGGCCCCGCGGAACAAACGCCGCAGCAGCCGGGCCTTGGCCCGGCTGTCCGGCGGCGTATGCTGCTCGAGCACCACGGGCGACCCGGCGGCTGCTGCGCTGGACACGGCGTACAGACACCGCCCGTAGACGAGGTCGGAGGGCACTTTGCGCGCGAAGCGCCATGCCGTGGACATGCGCAACAGCCGCTTCGCGCCGGGGATGCGGGTATGACCATAAGAGCGGATCGAAAACCGCCCGTTCGTCCCATAGTAGCGATGGATCTCCGGGGCGGTCCCGGAACGCACGTGCGCGAACACTTCCACCCCGTGTCCATTGCGCGTCCAGGCATCGGCCATCTTCATGATGAACACCGCCTCCGCCGACGACGTAATGAAATGCGTATCGGAAAAGTACAGAATCCTCATACACCCGCCTCGCGGAGCAGCCGTTCCAATGTGCCGATGTGCCTTTCCAAGCCATGGGCGGCCACCGCGTATGCGCGCGCGCGCCGCCCCATGGCCCGGCGGCGGTCGGCGTCGTTCAGCAGCGCCTCCACGTCCCGCGCCAATCGCTCCGGCGTACCCGAACGCATGCCGAGCCCCCGGCGGACGAGCACCTCATCGGGATCGACCTCCAGAGAAACCACCGGGACACCGCGCATCCACGCCTGGATGAAGGTATTGGGAAACCCCTCGGCCCGGCTCGTGTTCACGAAGACATGGGCCTGAGCCAGCACTTCGTTGACCCGCTCCAACGGTTGTTCGCCCAGGTACCGCACCTGCGGGTGGCGGCGCAGGCGCGCCTCGATGCCCGCCTGGTAACGAGGGTGTTCCGCCCGTCCGATCATCACGAACTCCACGTCCTTGCGCTGCGCGAGCCGCCCGGCCAGGTCGAGAAAGACCTCCGGCCGTTTCATCGGCTTGACGTTGGCCACCCACACCACCCGCAGGGGGGCGTCGGGCTTGATCGGCTCCGGGGGAATGGGATGCACGTTGGGGAAGACCCAATCCGCACGCCGGTGCCAGCGCGTTTCCAGCACCTCGGACTGATAGCGGGCCTGCGCCAACACCCGATCGGCATGCCGGATGCCGTATTCCAAGAGGCGGCGGTTCCAGAGCGCCATGGGCAGGGTCCGGTTGCGCGGCGCACGGAACGGCAGCAGGTCCATCACACTCGCCACCTGCCACACCACCGGAATCCCCCGGCTGCGCCCATAACGCACGGCGAGTCCCGTGAGCCCGTTACCCACGCGGTTGAGGATCACGTCCGGACGAATGCCGTCCAGACGACGTGCCAGCGGCCGCCACATCAAGGGGTGATAGGGGTAGAACAGCCGGGCCAGGAGGGGATGGATACCCATGGGATGCAGGCGCAACGGGGTGGGCGCCACCGGTGTGCCGCGATCCCGGTAGACGTAGTGCACCTCCCAACCGCGCGCGGCCAGCGCCTCGCCGATCACCTTGAGTTGATACTCGGCCCCACCCTGCAGCTGGTCCCAGTACCCGTCGCAGACGATGGCCAGGCGCATCTCAACCGCCCGCCGCGCAGCCACTCGTGCGGTGAGCCCAGTCGAGCACCGCCTGGACCCGTGGAACCAGCAGTCGGCGGGCCGCCGCGTAGTCGAGCCAGCGGTACTCGTGGTGTTCCGGCCGCCCCAACTCCGGATTCACGCCGAGCACCACCGCCTCCTGCGGGGTAGCCGCCAGATAGTAGCGCGCGACCTTGCCACGCCCGTAGGGCGGGGTCTCCATGTACACCTCCCCCCAACGAAACTCCAGTACAGTGATTCCCGTCTCCTCACGAACCTCCCTGCAGGCCGCCTCCAGGGGATCCTCTCCTGAGCCCACCTCACCTTTCGGAAAATCCCAGTACCGATAGGCCCGCAGGAGCAGGTACCGGCATCCGGTCGGGGTCTGGCGGATCACCACCACGCCGGCCGAAAGGACCCCAGAGCCGCTTGCGACCCCCTCCACGCTCATACTAAGCTTTGCCGCCTTCGAAATTCAGAACGGGAGGCAGACGGCCATGGGTGCAGGCGACATGCGCACGCGGCGCGGAAAGATCCGGGCGGGCAGCTACGGCAACACACGTCCACACAAGCCGAAGAAGAAGTCGAAAAAATCGTGATCCGGCGGCCGGCCCGAAGCCGGCCGTTCCATTTCGGGCAGGAGGTGGTCACGGGACCATCCGCCCGCGCAGATCGTAGACGTCGGCCGTCTCGATCCGCACCCGCACGCGATCGCCCGGTGTGACGTCCGGCCGCGCCGGGAATCGCACCTGCCCGTCCACCTCGGGCGCGTCCCAGGGCGTGCGCCCCACCGCCTCGCCCCCTTCCACGGCGTCCACCAACACCTCCACCTCCACGCCCACCCGCCGGGCGAGCCGCTGCGCGCTGACCCGCGCGGCCACCTCCATGAAACGCGCCTGGCGATCCAGGGCCACATCCTCCGCCACCGGATCGGACAGCGCGTTGGCCGCCGCTCCCTCGACGGGGGAGTAGACGAAGCATCCCGCCCGGTCGATCCCGGCCGCCTCCACGAAATCCAGCAGACGCTCGAAGTCCGCCTCGGTCTCGCCGGGAAATCCCACGATGAAGGTACTGCGCAGCGCCAACTCCGGGCAGACCTCGCGCCAGCGCCGGACCCGCTCCAACGTCCCCTCCACCGCCGCCGGCCGGCGCATGGCCCTGAGGATGGGCGGGCTGGCGTGCTGAAACGGCACGTCCAGGTAGGGCAGGAGCAGGCCTTCGGCCATCAATGCCACCAGCTCATCCACGTGGGGATAGGGGTAGACGTAGTGCAACCGCACCCAGACCCCCAGGCCGCCCAAGGCCCGGACCAAGTCCGTGATCCGCGCCTTCACCGGCCGCCCGCCCCAGAACCCGGTGCTGTAACGCAGGTCCGAACCGTAGGCCGCCGTGTCCTGCGCGACCACCAGGAGCTCTCGCACCCCACCGGCCACCAGCCGCTCGGCCTCGGCCAGCACTTCGCCCACGGGGCGGCTGCGCTGCGGCCCGCGCAGCCGCGGGATGATGCAAAAGCTGCAGCGCCGGTCGCAGCCCTCGGCGATCTTGAGATAGGCATAGTGCGCCGGAGTCAGGCGCACGCCCTCGCCGGGCAGCAGCCGCAGAAAGGATTCCCTCGGCGGCGGAAGGTGGCGGTGGACGGCGTGCATCACCGCCTCGTAGTCATGCGGTCCGGTCACGGCGAGCACCCGCGGGTGCGCCTCGCGGATACGCCCGGCCTCGGCGCCCAGGCAACCGGTCACGACGACCCTTCCATTCTCCTCCAGGGCCTCGCCGATGGCCTCCAGCGACTCGGCGCGGGCCTCGTCGATGAAGCCACAGGTGTTCACGATCACCAGGTCCGCCTCGTCGTAGCACCCCACCAGTTCATACCCCTCGGCGCGGAGCTGCGTCAGGATCCGCTCGGAGTCCACCAGCGCCTTCGCGCAGCCCAGGCTCACCAAACCCACCCGCCGCGCGCGGTCCCCGGTCGTGTCCGGTTCCGGCTCAGCCATTCCAAACCTCGTCATAGACCTGTTCCATACGGCGCGCAACCGCCTCCCAGCGAAATGCCATGGCCCGCTCGCGTGCCGCTCGCCCCATGGCCGCAAGCCGTTCGACCTCCCCGCGCAGCACCCGCACGGCGTCCACCATCGCCTCGGCCTCCCCGCGCGGCGTCAGCCAAGCGCAACGGGTGTCCACATAGTCGAGCGTGCCCGGGATTTCGGTGGTCACGAGCGGCGTCCCGCAGGCCATGGCCTCCAGCAGCGCATTGTTTGCGGTCCCGTCCACCAGCGGCAGGAGCAGGACATGCGCCCGCCGGTACAAATCGCGCAGCGCCGCATCGGAGACGCCGACGTGGAGACGCACGCCCGGCTTGCCGGCGAAACGCCCGGCCACGGATTGCGGCACCACCAGGTCGAAGCATACGTCCGCGTCACCTTCCAAGGCGGCCATGACCCGCTCCAGGGTGTCGAAGTCGCGCAGATGGGCGCCCACCGTGAGGCACCGGAACGGTCCGTGCGGTGGGGAGCGCCCCTCGCCCGGGTGGAAATACGCCACGTCCACGCCATGTGGTACGTAGTGGAGCCGGTCCTCCGGAATCCAGCGTCCCAGGAACTCCCGTTGCACCGTGGAGACCATCACGCAGGCATCCAGCCGGCCCAGATGGCGCCGGTCCACGACCACTTCGACGAAGCGGCGCTCGGGCGTGTGATACGTCGCGATCAAGCGGCAATGCGGCAGTCGGCGACGCAGCGCGCCCAAATAACGATAGCAGTTCTCGCCGTACAGGAAATGGAACACCCGCCGGCCGGGGCGCAGGGCGCGCAGGGCCGCTCGCAGCTCGGCCATGAGCTCTCCACGATGATACCAGCACAATCCCGCGCGCCGTTCCCAGGGGCGCAACGCCCTGGCCACGGCACGCTCCGCCACCCCCCGGACCTCCGCGCAGATCCGCCGCCCTTCGAGGTAATCCGCCAACCGGTCGTAGCCAGAGTGTCCGGCATGGTGTTTGATCCGCTTGACGATCAGGTTACGCTCCACGCGCATGAGATCCCCGCTTTCCCCTTCATTCCCGCCGCACCACGCACGGGCCTCGAACGCCGCCGACGTGCCGCGCAGGATCCTCATCCTTTCCCCCACCCCGACGCACCCCGTCACCGCGGGCAACCGCGCCTACGTGCTGGCGACGGCCCGCCTCATGGAGGCCCAGGGGCACACGGTCCACCTCGCCTACGTTCCACGGGAGGGCCCTCCGGATCCGGCGCTCCGGGCCCACTGGGGAGAACGACTGCACCTGCTGCCATACACACATCCCCGACCCCTGGGTGTACGCCTGCGCCGGCGCCTGGGCCGTTGGACCCGTCTGCCCTCCTGGCGTTACAACCTGCCCGTGGACGCCTGGTACGACCCCGCCATCGACTCCGCGCTGGAGACATTGGTGCGGGACCAGGGTTTCGACACACTCGTGGTACATTATGTCTTCCTGTCGCGGGCCTTTCTGAGATTCGGGCCGCAGGTCCGCAAGGCGTTGATCACGCACGACGTGTTCACCGACCGCTATCGGCGCTATTTGCAGGAGGGGCTCGTGCCGCGCTGGTTCTCCACCTCGCGCCGGCAGGAGGCCCGGGCATTGGAGCGGGCCGACGTGGTTGTCGCCCTCCAGGACGAGGAAGCGGCCTTCTTCCGCCAGATCACCCGGCGCCCGGTGCTCACCCTCGGGCACCCCATCGAGCTACGGCCGCAGCCCTGGGAGGCCGCCATCCCCGGCCGTATCCTGATGGTGGGATCGCGCAACCCGCTGAATGTCCAAGCGGCTCGCGCCTTCCTGAAACAGGTGCTGCCCGAGGTTCGCAAGGCCGTTGCCCAGGCCCATTTGGCCGTGGCGGGCACCCTGGGCGAGGCCCTGGGCGAGCGCGAGGGCTTGGTATGCCTGGGACGCCTGGAGGATCTCGCCCCCGCCTACGCCCAAGCCAGCGCGGTGGTCATCCCCGTGACCGCTGGGACGGGACTGAAGATCAAGCTCGTGGAGGCGCTGGGCTACGGACGTCCGGTGGTCTCCACGCGCCACGGCGCCACCGGTGTGACCGACGACACCCGCATGGCCCTGCTGCGCACGGAAGGGCAGCACGACATGCCGCCGGCCCTGATCCGGGTATTACGGGACCAGGACTGTGCCCGGAATCTGGCCGAGGCTGGGCTGGACTACGCCGAAGGCTGGAACCGTCGATGCCAGGCGACACTGCGCCGGATCCTGGGGCCGCCGCCCGCCACCGGCTGAGCCTGGCCCTGGCCGGGCCGCGCGACTGGGCCCGCCAGCAGGCGCTCACCCTGCTGGCCGGCTTCGGCGCCGACGCCCTGTGGGTCACCGACGCCCCACCCGAGGGGGTCGAGGCGCTCCCCGCGGAACGGGCACGCCGGCTGCTGGGACGCGACCTGCCGGCGCTGGTGTTCGACGCCTGGGCCGGGCTCGATCTGGAGGCGCTGGGCGCCACCACCGGCGCGGTGGTCGGCGGGGGGCTGTTCCTTCTGCTGTGCCCCGGCCTGGACGCATGGCCCGAGTTCGCCGACCCGGATCACGCCCGCATCGCCGTGCACCCCTTCACGGCGGCGGACGTCCCCGGCCGTTTCCTGCGGCGCATGGCCCGGATCGTCGCCGCCCATCCGGGCATCCACGTGATCACCCCCACCACGCCATGGGTCCTGGTGAACCAACGGCTCCGGGCCCACCTGCAGGCGCCGCCCGCAGCCGGGCCGCAATCGGTACCGCCCCCCTGCCGCACGCCGGACCAGGCCCGCGCGGTGGAGGCCGTGCTGCGGGTGGCCCGCGGCCATCGCCGGCGGCCCGTGGTGATCACCGCCCACCGGGGCCGCGGCAAGAGCACGGCGCTGGGCATCGCCGCCGCGCGGCTCCTGCAACACGACTACGGCGAGATCGTGGTCACCGCTCCGGATCCGGGAGCTGCCGAAGCCGCCTTTCTCATCGCCGCGCGCCTGCTCGGGCAGGGCGAACGGCACCGTTTCGCCATCCATCACGGCGGCAGTGCGCTGCGCTTCGCCGCGCCCGACGGTCTGCTGCGCGAGACACAGCGGCCGCGACTGGTTCTGGTGGACGAGGCCGCGGCCATCCCCACCCCCGTTCTGACCCGGCTGCTGCAACGCCACGCGCGCATCGTCTTCGCCACCACCGAGCACGGCTACGAGGGCAGCGGGCGGGGTTTCACGCTGCGTTTCCGCAAGGCCCTGGACACCCTCACCCGGCGCTGGCGCGAAGTGCGCCTCGAACATCCCATCCGCTGGGCGCCGGGCGACCCGCTGGAGGCGTTCGCCTCCAGCGCCCTGCTCCTCGACGCCGCCCCCGCCCCGGCCGATTCCTTCGCCGGAGTGCAGGTCGGGGAGCTCGCCTTCGAGCGCCTGGATCGGGGCCGCCTGGTCGAGGACGAGGCGCTGCTGGGGGAGCTGTTCGGCCTATTGGTCACGGCCCATTACCGCACCCGCCCCACCGACCTGCGCCACCTGCTCGACGGGCTCAATCTGCGGGTTTGGGTGGCCCGCTGGAAGGGTCGCCTGGCCGCCTGCGCCCTCACCGCCCGCGAGGGCGGATTCGACACGCAGGCGGCGACCGAGATCTACGAACGCCGCCGCCGACCCCATGGCCACCTGCTGCCAGAGACCCTGGCCGCGCACGCAGGCCTGCCCGAAGCGCCCACCCTCCACTGCGAGCGGGTGCTGCGCATCGCCGTCCATCCCCGGCTCCAGGGCCGTGGCATCGGCTCGGCCCTGATCCGCCACCTGGCGGCACACATCGCCACGGAGCCCCGCGACTACCTGGGTGCCTCGTTCGGCGCCACGGAGGACCTCCTGCGCTTCTGGGCCCGACTCGGCCTGCACCCGGTGCGCCTGGGTATCCACCGCGGCGCGGCCAGTGGAGAACACTCGGCGGTGGTGATGCGGCCGCTGTCGGCCGCCGGGACCGCCCTCTACCGCCGTGCCCGCGCGCGTTTCCTGGACGCCTTTCCCCATCTACTGACCGATCCGCTGCGGGACCTGGAACCCGGACTGGCCGCCCGGCTGTTACGGCGCCTGCCCGGCGAGCCGCCGCCCGCCCCGCTGGATGGCGACGCACGACGCGATGCGGCCTGTTTCGCCTTCGGCCGGCGCGGCTACGAGGTGAGCCTGACCGCCTTGTGGCGGCTGGGCCTGTGCGGCCTGGGCGCCGGCGTCGAGCTGCCGCCCCCGCTGCTGGCCCCGTGGATGGCCAAGGTCATGCAGCGCCTGGACTGGGAGACCACCGCCCGGCGCACCGGGCTGGGTGGTCGCGCGGCGGTCGAGCGCGCCCTGCGGCAGGCGGCCGCCGGTTTGATCCGAGGCCTACGCCAGGCCCGCGAATTGGGCGACAATGATCGGCAACGTCGCGCGGCCATCGATCCACCATGACCGACCACTACCTCCTCTTGAAAGCCCTCCACATCCTCGGCGCCATGCTGTTCGCGGGCAACATCATGGTCACGGCGCTGTGGAAGTTCATGGCCGATCGCTCGCGCTCGGCCAGCATCATCGCCTACGCCCAGCGCATGGTGACCCTGACCGACTTCACCTTCACCACCGTCGGCGCGGGGCTGCTCATCGCCACGGGCTGGACCATGGGCACGAACCATGGGGGCGTGGGCGCGGTGTACTGGATCCGCATGGGCTGGTACCTGTTCCTGGCCTCGGTCCTGCTCTGGGGGTTCGTGCTGATCCCCGTCCAGGTCCTCCAGACCCAAATGGCGCGCCGGTTCCAGCTCGGCGGGGCCATCCCCGAGCGTTACTGGGGGCTGGCCCGGGTCTGGTACGTGCTCGGTGCCGTGGCGGTGGCCCTGCCGCTGGCGAACCTCTACTTCATGGTGTTCAAACCCACCGGCTGATGCCCATCCACAACGAAGACATCGCGGCGCATTTCGAGGAAATCGCCGACCTGTTGGAGATCAAGGGCGACAACCCCTTCCGCATCCGCGCCTACCGCAACGGCGCGCGCGCGGTTCGGGCGCTGCCGCGCAGCGCGGCCGAGCTCCTGAAAGGAGGCGAGGATCTCACCCGGTATCCCGACATCGGCGAGGCCCTGGCCACCAAGATTGCCGAACTGCTGCGCACCGGCACCACCCAGGCCATGGAGAACCTGCGCCGCCAGATCCCCTCCAGCCTCGAGGACCTCCTGCGGATTCCGGGCCTCGGCCCGGTGCGCATCCGCACCCTCTGGCACGAGCTCGGCATCACCGACCTGGACGCGTTGGAGGCCGCCGCCCGTGCCGGCCGCCTGCGCGGCCTACCTGGATTCGGCCCCAAGACCGAGCAGAAGGTACTCGCCGCCATCGAGGAACACCGCAAGAAAAAGCGCCGTTTCCTGCGCTCGGTGGCGGCCGAGTACGGGGAACCCCTGGCCGACTGGCTGCGCGCCGGGCGCGGCGTGCGCGAGGTGGTCATCGCCGGCTCCTACCGCAGGGGACGCGATACGGTGGGTGACCTGGACGTGCTCGCCGTGGCCCCGGATCGCTCCGACGTCATGACCCGCTTCGCCGGCTACGAAGAGGTGGCCGAAGTGGTCTCCCTGGGCCCCACGCGGGCCACGGTGGTGCTGCGTTGCGGCCTGCAGGTGGACCTGCGCCGGGTACGGCCCGAGAGTTTCGGTTCGGCCCTACAGTATTTCACCGGTTCCAAGGCCCATTCCATCCAGCTACGTCGCCGAGCCCAGGAACGGGGCCTCAAGATCAACGAATACGGCGTCTTCCGCGACGAGCGCCGCATCGCGGGCGATACCGAGGAATCGGTCTATGCGGCCGTGGATCTGCCATGGATCCCACCGGAGCTGCGCGAGGCCCGGGGCGAGATCGAGGCCGCCGAGCGCGGCCGGCTGCCCCGCCTGGTGGAGCCCGGCGACATCCGGGGCGAACTGCACTGCCACACCACCGCCACCGATGGACGCGCGGACCTGGAGGCCATGGCGCTGGCCGCCCGCCAGCGGGGCCTGGAATATCTGGCCATCACGGACCACTCGCAACGGCTCACCATGGTGGGCGGCCTGGACGCCGACGCCCTGGCCCGCCAGATCGAGACCATCGACCGGCTCAATGAACGCCTGACGGGAATCACCCTGCTCAAGGGAGTCGAGTGCGACATCCTGGAAGACGGACGTCTCGACCTGCCCGATGCGGTCCTCGCCCGGCTGGACCTGGTGGTGGGCGCCGTCCACAGCCATTTCGAGCTGTCGCGCCGGGCCCAAACCGACCGCATCCTGCGCGCCATGGATCACCCCCATTTCACCCTGCTCGCCCATCCCACCGGGCGGCTCATCGGGGAACGCCCGCCCTACGACGTGGACCTGGACCGCCTCATCCGGCATGCCGCAGAGCGGGGCTGCTTTCTCGAGCTCAACAGCCAGCCGCGGCGTCTGGACCTGGACGACCTGGCCTGCATGAAAGCCAGGGAGGCCGGTGTGCTGGTGGCCATCGACACCGACGCCCACAGCGAGCGGGACCTGGACCTGCGCATCCATGGCGTGCTACAGGCACGACGCGGCTGGCTGGAGGCAGGCGATGTGCTGAACACCCGTCCCCTGGCCGAACTGAGGCCCCTGCTCGCGCGAACCATGGGACGATGAGGAAGGAGGCGAGACCCATGGCCTCGGTGCTGGTCACGGGAAGCAACCGCGGACTCGGTTTGGAGTGGGTGCGACAATACGCCGACGAGGGATGGCGCGTCTACGCCACCTGCCGCCATCCGGAGACGGCCACCGAGTTGCAGCGACTGGCCGAAGCGCGTCCCCAAGTCCGGATCGAACGGCTGGACGTGACCCGGCCGGAACAGCTCGCCGCCCTGGTGGAGACGCTGCGAGGCGAACCGGTCGACGTGCTGATCAACAACGCCGGCGTGTACTTCGAACGCTGGGGCCGGGACGCCCTGGGAACCATCGACTACGGGGCCTGGGAAGAGACCTTCCGGGTCAACACCCTCGGCCCGGTGCGCGTGACCGAGGCCCTGGTGGACAATCTGGCCGCCTCCGGACGACGCTTGGTGGTGGCCATCTCCAGCCACATGGGCTCCATCGCCGACATCACCCAGCCCCGCGACTATGCCTACCGTTCCAGCAAGGCCGCGCTCAACGCCGCCATGCGCGGGCTCGCCCACGAGCTGGCGGGACGCCGCATCGGCGTGCTGATCCTGCATCCGGGCTGGGTCCGCACCCGCATGGGCGGCGAGCAGGCACCCATCGCGCCCGGGGAGAGCGTGACCGGAATGCGCGGCCTGGTCGAGCGGTTCACCCCCGCCTGGTCGGGACGTTTCTTCCGCTACGACGGGACACCGATGCCATGGTGAACTCCCCCTTGGTCGCCATGGGCTGGGTGGCCGCCGCCTTCGCCGGCGCCCTGCTGCTCTCGGCGCTGGTCAGCCGCCTGCAACGCTGGGCGATGCGGCGCAGGCCGGTCGAGGACCTGGAGCGCGTCCTGCCCGAGGCGCGGGAGTACGAGACTCTGGCGGTCTATTTCTACAGTCCCCAATGCGGCCATTGCCATGCGCTCACGCCCCTCATGGAACGGTTGCACGAGGAGGGCCGCCGCTTGGTGCTGGTGGACGTGCGCGAACGCCCCGAGGTGGCGCTGGCCCTCGGGGTGGCGGGCACGCCCACCCTGGTGCGCATCCGTGGGCGCCGCATCGACGATGTGCTCATTGGAGCCCAGGGGGAGACGAAGATTCGCAGATTCCTGGAGGCGACGTGAGCGAGCACGAGCGCCCGCCGGCCTGTCCGCTCCCCTTGCGACAGCCCGAGACCGAGCTCGAGGTGGTCCGCCTCCATCCCGACCCGCCGCCGGCCGACTATCGCGAGGCCATGCGCCTGGCCGAGGACGAGGCCCGCCGCCGTTGGGGAACGGACTGGATGCTGTTGTCCTGGTACGACCGCGACCGGGACTTCGAGGCCCCACAGCATGTCAGCGAATGCCACGGCGACAGCGCCGTACCCGGTTACGTGGACTACGCCCTGCACCGCGGCGCCCGGCTCGAGGTGGACATCGACGGCGGTCGCTTCGTGTTCTTCTTCCTGCCCGTGGAGCCCACCGAGTGACGCCCCTGCAAGGTTGCCGACTCACGTCCCCGCCAGGAACACGCCCGTGCGCAACATGACCAGCGTGCAACCCTCCAGCCAGGGGATGCCGGCCTGGTCGAGGCGGGCCTGCAAGGCGGGCGACTCGGTTCCCGGGTTGAAGATGACGCGGCCGGGGGCGAGGGCGACGATGTCCCCGGCCATGGCCGGCAGGCGGGCCGCCGACACATAGAGCGTGAGCGTGTGCACCGGAGGCGCCACGTCCGACAGACTCCGGGCGGTGGGCAGCCCCTCGATCTCGCCGAAGGCCGGGTTGACGGGGATCACGGCATAGCCCTGTGCCTGCAACAACCGGACCGCCTGGTTGGAATAGCGGCCGGGCTTGGGACTGGCGCCCAGCACCGCCACGCGGTGTTCGCTCGGGTTGGTCATCGCACCGGCTCCGGATGAACCGCGGGAACTTGTACCATAACCCCTTTCCGCACCCCCGACGAGATGGATCATGCGACTGGACTTGTGCACCTGGCCCGACGTGGAGCACTACCTGCGGCACAAGACCCATATCATCGTGCCCATCGGCTCCACCGAACAGCACGGACCCAACGGTTTGATCGGAACCGACGCCATCTGCGCGCAGACCCTGGCCCGCAGTCTGGGCGAGCGGCTGGAGGTGCTGGTGACCCCCACGCTCGCCATCGGCATGGCCCAGCATCACATGGCCTTTCCGGGCACCCTCACCCTGCGCCCGGAGACCCTACTGGCCGTGGTCCGGGACGTGGTCGAGTCCCTGGGTCGGCACGGTTTCACGCACTGCTATTTCGTCAATGGCCATGGCGGAAACATTCCGGTGGTGGAGGCTGCCTTCTCGGCGGTCTATGCCGGCGCGAGCCTGGGCTCCGGGGACCCGAGCCCGCCCCGATGCCGGCTGGCGAACTGGTGGCGCCTGCCGACGGTGGCCGAGCTGGCCCGCCGCCTGTATGGGGAGGCCGAGGGTTGGCACGCCACCGTCTCGGAAGTGTCTCTGTCCTGGCACGCCCACCCAGAGGCGGCGCGCGACGTCCCCATGCAACCGCCGGTGGCTCCCACGGGCCCCATTTTCGACGCACGGGCGTTCCGGCGCCGCTTTCCGGATGGGCGCATGGGTTCGAATCCGTCGCTGGCCAGTGCCGAAGACGGGGCGCGTTTCCACGAGGTGGCCGTGGCGGCCCTGGCCGAAGACTTCCAGACCTTCGTGGTGCAGGCCTGATCAGACGCCGTGCCGGTGGCCCGTGCGCAGCAGGCGCCAGGCGCTGGAGACGAGATAGGCCATCGCCACCCAGAGAATGATGGTGGCCCCGGCCGGCAGATCGAACCGGTAGGCCGTGACCAGCCCGCCCATCGAGAGGGCCGCCCCCAGGATCGTGGCCACCGGAATCATGGC
>Ga0256841_1000365_pt1 | contig 48540 bp, 48 predicted proteins | sample 356308metaG_FD_185971 | JGI IMG/M metagenome (GOLD analysis project Ga0256841, IMG submission 185971) | Hydrothermal vent microbial communities from Mid Atlantic Ridge, Atlantic Ocean - 356-308 | ecosystem: Environmental > Aquatic > Marine > Hydrothermal vents | place: Atlantic Ocean: Mid...
ATCTGCGCGGTGGTCTGATCGGGTGGGCCGGGGCGGGTTACCCCTTGACGCTGCCGGGCGCCCCGGCCACCTCGGCCGCCTGATCCGATCCTCCTTCATTGTCCGGTTCTCGTTCCCGATCCGGCGAGCCCCGTCCGATGGGGTGGCTTGACTTCCGGTCCTGGAGCGCCTAAGCAATAGCGGACCGGCGCGTCTCGCGGCGTCGGTGGAATGTTCCAGCGGACGCGGCGCCGGCCGCGTCCCGTTCCCGAGCGGAGACAGAGCAGCGATGTTGCCGGAAGGACGCACCCTGCGCGCCACGCGCGAGGACGCCTTCCGCCGCAAGGCGGAGCGCCTGCTGGCGCGTGCGGGCGTGGCGATCGACGGACCCAACGACTGGGACTTTCAGGTGCGGGACCCGCGCGTATTCCAGCGGGTGTTCGCGCAGGGCAGCCTCGGGCTCGGCGAGGCGTACATGGACGGCTGGTGGGACGCCCGGCGCCTGGATCAGTTTTTCCACAGGGTCATCGCGGCCCGGCTGGACCGCGACATCCGGCCGCTGAGCGTGCTCAGCACGTACCTGAAGGCGCGGTTGCTCAATCTCCAGACCCAGGCGCGCGCCTGGCAGGTGGGGCGTGCCCATTACGATCTGGGCAACGATCTCTACCGGGCCATGCTGGACCGGCGCATGGTCTACAGTTGCGGGTACTGGTCCGAGGGCGCCCGCACCCTGGACGAGGCGCAGGAGGCCAAGCTCGACCTGGTCTGCCGGAAGCTCGCCTTGCAACCGGGCCAGCGGGTACTGGACATCGGCTGCGGATGGGGCGGTTTCGCCCGGTTCGCGGCCGAGCGCTACGGCGTACGGGTGGTGGGTGTCACCATCTCCGAACGCCAACTCGAGATGGCCCGCGAACGGTGCGCGGGGCTGCCCGTGGAGCTGCATCTGCGGGACTACCGGGATCTGGACGGGGAATTCGACCGGATCGTCTCCATCGGCATGTTCGAGCACGTCGGGCACAAGAACCACCGCGCGTATTTCGAGGTGGCCCGCCGGGTGCTGAGGCCGGACGGGCTGTTCCTGCTGCACACCATCGGCGACGAGATCTCCAACGCGGGCACGGACCCGTGGATCGAGCGTTACATCTTCCCCAACGGGGACATCCCCTCGCTCGCCCAGATCGCCGGCGCGGTGGAGGACCTGTTCGTGATCGAAGACGTGCACAACTTCGGCGCCGATTACGACCGTACCCTGATGGCTTGGCTGGAGAACTTCGAGCGGGCCTGGAACGGGCTGCGTGCCCGCTACGACGAGCGGTTCCGACGCATGTGGCGTTTCTATCTCTGTTCTTGCGCCGGTGCCTTCCGCGCCCGCCAGCTTCAGGTCTATCAACTGGTGCTGTCGCCGGGGGGCGTGCCCTGCGGCTACCGGCGTACCGGTACCTGACGCTGCGCTCCCACGTCGCCCACCGGCGCGGCGAAGGCGTCCAGCACCAGGGTCTCTACATTGGCCCCGGTAAGGGACTCGAGAAAGGCCACCAGTGCCCGTTTCTCGCCCTCGGTCAGTCCGAGCGGCCGGATGCGCGGATCCAGGCCCTCGTTGGGTATGCCGCCGCGGTCGTAATAGTCGATCACCGCCTCCAGCGTGGCGAGGGAGCCGTCGTGCATGTAGGGGGCGGTCAGGGCCACATTGCGCAGGCTGGGCGTCTTGTACTTCCAGCGATCCGCCGGATCCAGGGTGATCTCATACAGGCCGATGTCGTTGGGCGGTGGTTCGGAGACGGCTTCGAGCACCTCTGGATCCACGGTGAGCTTCACCCCCGGGGCGATGAGCACCTCGCGCGGGGCGAGCGGGATGTCCATGCTGGCGGCATAGCCGATGCCGGTGTTGTGCAGCTGCTGGTCGGTGAACAGCGCCCACCGCTCGCCGATGGTGTGGCACCCCGCGCAGCCGGCCTTGCCCACGAACAGGGTATAGCCGGCCTGCGCCTCGGCGGACAGGGCGTGTTCGTCGCCGCCGTAGCGCCAGCGGTCGAAGGGCGAGTCGGCGGCGTTGAGGGTGCGCTCGTAGCTGGCGATGGCTTGTCCGATGGTGAGCATGTCGGGTCCCCGCCCTCCAAAGGCCGCCTCGAACAGCCCCTCGTAGTCGGGCAGACCACGGATCTTCTCGATGACGTAGCCCACCGACGGATTGCCCATCTCGTTGCGGGCCAGCAGCGGGCCCCAGATCTGTTGTTCGAGGCGGTACTCGCGCCCGTCGTGGAACAGGCGTTCGAGATAGGCGGTGTTCAGCACGGTGGGCGCGTTGCGGCGCACGGTACGCCCTTCGATGCCCACCGCCGTGGCGAGCTCGTTGTTGGTGAAACCCTGCTCGGGAATGTGGCACATGGCGCAAGAGAAGGTGTCGTTGAGCGACAGGCGCCGGTCGAAGAACAACTTGCGACCCAGGGCGACTTTCTCCGGGGTCACGGGGTTGTCGGCGGGCACCGGAACGGGAGGCAGCCCCAGGGGCGGTTCGCGTACGTAGGCCAGCAGATCCGCGGGGCGTCCCCGGCGCGCGGCGAGGGCCGTGGATCGGGTGGTGTAGTCGGGCCGCTCGTAGCCGGCCTTGACGTCCCCGGGACCCAGCACCATCGATCCGGGGTGCCAGGCCGGCGCCGCGCCGCCCTCGGCCGGGCCGTCCAACACGGTGAGCAGGTCGTTGATCAGCAGATCGGGATGGAGGAAGGCCACACTGTAGATGTTACGGATCCGCCGTTGGGGATCGATCAGATAGACCCGCAGCAGATGGGCGATACCGCCGGTTTCGGCACCGGTCTCGTCCACTTCCGGCTCGATGCGTTGACCGTAGGCGTCCAGGATGGGGCGCAGGGCGTCCGGCGAGGGTGTGGTGAGAAAGGCCCAGTCGATACCCGGGACCTGATAGGCGAGCCCGTAGGTGGCCATCACCTCCGGGGTGTCGTGCTCGGGGTCGAAGCTGAGGCTCACGAATCGTACCCGCCTGCCCAGACCGGGTTCGTCGGCGATGCGCCGGGCCAGCCGGTGGAGCACGAAGGTGGCCAGCGGACAACCGGCGGCGTCCGAGCAGGTGGTGTAGATGAAACTGAGCACGGTGGCGCGGCCGCCGCCCAGAAACTCGTGCAGCCGTCGCACCGTGCCCGTGGAGTCGAGCACGGTGCCGTCGGCGGCGGCCCCCAGCGAGGGCAGGGTGTAGGTGCCGGGGGGCGGAGGCGCGAACTCCAGCGAACCGTAACCCGGCGGGGGTGGTTGCGCCTGGGCGAAGCACCCCAGCCAGGCGGCCAATAGTGCGATCCACCGCTTTCGCATGGCCGGGGCGGGCGCCGGGATCCAGGGATCCCGACGCCTTCCGCCTCACCGCCCGTCCGTGAGCGCGACGCGCACCGGATCCGCCGACGGCCCGCTCTGGTTCGCGTAAAGGGCGTATGCGCCGAAGCGCATCTGGTGCGGGCGGCCCAGCTTGGCCTCGATGAAGTCGATGGCGAACCGGGGCTCCAGCTCCTTGCCGTTCCACACGAAGGCCTTGAAGTATTGCTCGTTGTCTTCGCCCTTCTTGTCCCAGCGAGAGAGCAACGACGAGGTGTAGTACACGCGCTTGCCGTCCCAGCTCTCGGAGGCCATGTTGATCTGACGGCCGATCTTGCGTTCGTAGACCTGCTTGGGATGGAAGGGATCGGAGATGTCGAACAGGCGCGTCTTGCCGTCCATGAAGGTATCCACCCACAGATACCGGTCGTCGGCGGCGATGGAGATGTCCACCGGCAGCGGCACCTTGGCGGGGTCGCCGATGTCGGCCACCGCCTTGGCCTGCCATTCGCCCTGGTCATCCTCGTAGATGAGCCAGATCTTGGAGGTCAGCGCCGTGGTGGTGAAGCAGTAGTTGTGATGCGGACCCCAGGCGCACCGGATCTCCAGCGGTGCGCCCGGCACGTCGAGCACCTTCTTCGGCTGGCGCGTGTGCAGGTTCCAGACCACCACCGTGTTGCCGAAACGCTTCATGGCCTCCGGATCCTTCAGCATCTTGCCGAAGTCCATCATGTAATTGGACCAGCCGGTGAACGAAGAGGTGATCAGGACGTTGCGGCGGGGCAGGGCGCGTACGTCGTAGCCGTAGCCGTCGGCATATTTGCCGGTCTTCTCGGCCCCTTGCAAGTTGTCGTCGGTCGGCATCCAGTGCGTGGCGACGTACTCGCCTTCGTTGGTGTATTCCACCAGCGCGGTGCGTCCGCCGTGGTCCTTGTTGTTGGACAGCCCGGTGATCATCATGCGCCCCGGCAGGGCGTACATGGTGTGGGGACCGACCACGCCGCCCGAACGGGCCACGAAGTCGTCGATCACCTTGTGCAGGCGCGGCTTGCCGGGATCGGTGTGGACATCGAAGATGAAGATCTTGCTGTTGTCGAGGCCGCCCGCCCAGAGGTATTTACGGTCGTCGGTGAAGCCCGAATGGTGGGCTTCGTTGCGTCCGCCCACCGACAGGGTATGCACCACCTTGCCGTAGTCGGGCGACTTTGGATTCACCGCGATGGTCACCAGTTTGTCCTGCTCGTCGCCCACGCCTTCCATGCCCAGGGTCCAGACGTAGACGAAGTCCTCCTGGCCGGTGATCTTGGCCATGTAGGGCGACATACAGGTCTCGTCGGCGAGCGCGCCCGCGCTGAAGGCCGCCCCCGTGAGGGCCGCGGCGGCCAGGGTGGCGTGGAAGAAACGGCGGATCGAGTGTCTCGTACTCATGGCAAAGTCCTCTCCCCTCTGGCTCACGAATGGTCGGTGGCACGGTAATGATTGGCGTTGGGTGGCCGTGCCTTCCAAACCGGATCGCTCCGGTTTCATAGGGGAATGTAGACCCGGGATGCGGTTTGTCAAACCGGGGCGGGAACTGCGTCGTCGTGCCGGTCCCACGCGGGCATCGGGCGGATGAGCGAAGGGAAGCGTCGATGGATCGTGGCAGGCGTCGCGTATAATCCGGTGCTCGTCGCGCCGGCTGCCGCCGGCCCCGTCCACCCGAACCAGACCAGGACCCCCGATGCCCCGAAAACCCAGGCGTGACCCGTATCGCGCGCGCGAGGCCAAGCGCTACGACCATCCCATTCCCAGCCGCGAGTGGATCCTCGAGGTGCTGGCCGCCCGCGGTAAGCCGCTGCGCTTCGAGGAACTGGCGGCCGAACTGGGGGTGGCCTCGGACCACGAGCTGGAGGCGTTGTCGCGCCGGCTTCGGGCCATGGAGCGCGACGGTCAGCTGCTGCGTAACCGCAAGGGGGCGTATCTACCGGTCTCCGGGGGCGAGCTGGTCACGGGGCAGGTCATCGCCCACCCGGATGGGTTCGGCTTCCTGCAGCCGGACGAGGGCGGCGAGGACGTCTTCCTCAACCCCCGGGAAATGCGCACGGTGATGCACGGCGATCGCGTGGTGGCGCGCGTGGTGGGCGTGGACCGGCGAGGCCGCAAGGAGGGGTCGGTGGTGGAAGTGCTGGAGCGTCGCAACCACGAGGTGGTGGGCCGCTTCCATATGGAAGGGGGCATCGGTTTCGTGGTGCCCGACAACAAGCGCCTCACCCAGGACGTGCTGATCCCGCCGGAACACCGCGACGGCGCCGAGCCGGGACAGATCGTGGTGGCCGGCATCCTGGCGCACCCCACGCCGCGCACGCCGCCCATCGGCAAGATCGTCGAGGTGCTGGGTGAGCACATGGAGCCGGGCATGGAGATCGACGTGGCCATCCGGTCCCATGGGCTGCCCCACCAGTGGCCCGAGGCGGTGCGCGAGGCGGCGGCCCGCATCCCGGAGGAGGTGCCCGAAAGGGACAAACAGGGCCGGGTGGACCTGCGCAGGCTACCCCTGGTGACCATCGACGGGGCGGATGCGCGGGACTTCGACGACGCCGTCTATGCCGAGCCCCTCGGCGACGGCGAGGGGTGGAAGCTCATCGTCGCCATCGCGGACGTTTCAGCCTACGTGGAGATCGGTTCCGCGCTGGACCAGGAGGCGCGCAATCGCGGTACCTCGGTGTACTTCCCCGAGCGGGTCGTCCCCATGCTGCCCGAGGTGTTGTCCAACGGATTGTGTTCCTTGAATCCGCAGGTGGACCGGCTGTGCATGGTCTGCGAGATGCGGGTGGCACCCAAGGGGCGGGTCGAGGCGTACCGGTTCTACGAGGGGGTGATGCGCTCGGCCGCCCGGCTCACCTACGATGAAGTGGCCGCCATGGTGGTGGATCGGGACCCGGCCGTGCGCAGGCGCCACCGCAAGCTGGTCCCCCATCTGGAGCATCTCTATGCGCTCTACCAGGCCCTGCGACGCCGGCGCGAGCGGCGCGGGGCCATCGACTTCGAGACCGTGGAGACCCGCATCGAGTTCGGCCCCGAACGCAAGATCGAGCGCATCGTGCCGGTCGAGCGCAACGACGCGCACAAGCTCATCGAGGAGTGCATGATCGCGGCCAACGTGTGCGCGGCCCGTTTCCTACGCGCCAATCGCATGCCCACCCTGTACCGCATCCATGATCGTCCCGATGCCGAGCGCATCGAGGATCTGCGCACCTTTCTGGCCGAATTCGGCCTCAAGCTCGAGGGGGGCGAGGCGCCCAAGCCCCGGCACTTCGCCAAGCTGCTCAAGAAGATCGAGGGCCGCCCCGAGGCGCATCTGATCCAGACCGTGATGTTGCGCACGCTGCCGCAGGCGGTCTATTCGCCCGAGCGCCGGCCACACTTCGGCCTGGCGCTGGAGATCTACACGCATTTCACCTCGCCCATCCGCCGTTATCCGGACCTGTTGGTCCATCGGGGCATCCGCCACCGCCTGCGTGGCGGCAAGCCCAAGACCTTCCATTACACCCCCAGCGAGATGCAGGTCCTGGGCGAGCACTGTTCCATGACCGAGCGCCGCGCCGACGAGGCCACCCGCGACGCCGTCCTCTGGCTCAAGTGCGAGTACATGATGGACAAGGTGGGGGAGGTGTTCGACGGCATCATCAGCGGTGTGACCTCCTTCGGCCTGTTCGTGGAGCTCACCCAGGTCTACGTGGATGGACTGGTGCACGTGACGGCCCTGCCGGAGGACTACTATCACTTCGACGCCATCGGCCACCGCCTGCAAGGCGAACGCTCGGGGCGGGTGTTCCGCCTCGGCGACCGGGTGCGTGTGCAGGTGGCCCGCGTGGATCTGGACGAGCGCAAGATCGATCTGGTGCTGGCCGAGCCGGCCGCCGCCGGTGAACCCGAACGGTCCGCCGGCAAGCAGCGCAAGTCCCGGCGCCGCCGCGCGCGGCGCAAGCAGGCGGCCTGATCCCCCGCATCGCTTCAGCCACCGGGTCTGGGGCGTGAAGACGCAGTTCCTGTACGGATTCCACCCGGTGCGGGCGGCGTTGGATGCGCATCCCGAGCGCATCCTGGAGGCCTGGGTGGATCCCACCCGCACCGATTCCCGGATGGCGGAACTGGGCAGGCGCCTGCAGGAGGCGGGCATCCCCGTGCATCCGGCCTCGGCGCGCGCGCTGGAGCGCAAGGCCGGCACGCCGCAGCACCAGGGCGTGGTGGTCCGTTACCGCCCGCCGCCGCCGGCCGGACTGAACGATCTGGACGGGCTCGCCGGCGAGTCGGACGGCGCCCCGGCGCTGTTCCTGGCCCTGGACGGGGTCACCGACCCGCACAACCTGGGCGCTTGCATGCGCTCGGCCCATGCCGCGGGCGCGCGCGCCGTGATCGTGCCGCGCCCGCGCAGCGCCCCCCTCACGCCCGCCGCCCGCAAGGTCGCCAGCGGCGCGGCCGAGCGCCTGCCCCTGGTGGTGGTGCCCAACCTGACCCAGGCGCTGGAAAGGCTCAAGGGAGGCGGCCTGTGGGTGTGGGGTCTGGCCGCAGAGGGGGCAATGCGGCTCTACGAGGCGCCGCTCACGCGCCCCTGCGTCCTGGTCCTGGGCGCCGAGGGGCGTGGCCTGCGGTCCGGGGTCCGCAAGCGGTGCGACGGGTTGTTGCGCATCCCCATGGCCGCCGGCGCCGAGAGCCTCAACGTCTCCGTGGCCGCGGGCGTGGCCCTGTTCGAGGCGGTGCGGCAACGTAGCATGGTGGCGGCGCGGCCCGGGTAGAAATCAAAAAGGCCCGGAGCGGCGGTGCCGCCCCGGGAGTTACTGCACCCACGCGTCGAATCAGTACCAGACCCGCAACCCTGCGACGAACTGGAAGCCGTCGGTCTCGCCGCCCTCGGCTTCGGCGAAATCGGCGGTGCCGCCGAACAGCTTGTACCAGTTGACGCCGAGGTAGGGGGCAAACTCGCGCCGGATCTCGTAGCGTAGCCGCAGGCCGAGCTCCAGATCCGACAGCCCCGAGCCGCGCCCCATGGGCTCGTCGGTCAGGGTGTAGGCGGCCAGCTCGATGTTGGGCGAGAGGATGAGCTTCTGGGTGAACAGGATCTCGTACTCGGCCTCGAAGTCGAAGCCGATGTTGCCCCGGTCCCCCACGAACAGCCCGGTGTCCACCTCGAAGAAATACGGCGCCAGTCCCTGCAGGCGCACGGTGAACCAATCGCGGTCCTCTTCCGTGCCGAAGTCGTGCCGCCAGCCCGCCTGGGCGTCCCAATAGGGCGCGATGGCGCGGCTGTAGAGGGCCTGGACATCGGCGTCCTCCACCGTGCCCTCGTTGACCTCGCCCGCGGTCTTCAACCACAGCTTGTTGAGGTCCTTGCCGATCCACAGGTCCGTGTCCCACACGAACGGGGATTCGTTTCCGGCCCGGTATTCCAGTTTGTCCACGAACAGCTTCATCAGGAGGGGGTCGTCCTCCATGGCTGCGTGGGCGGTGGTGAACCCGGCCAGCGCCAGTGCCGCGGCCGCGCCGGTCCATACGATCGATCGTTTCATGACGTCCCCCTCCTTCAGCGCACGACGACTTTGCGGAACATGCCGGGCATGTGATAGAGCAGATGGCAGTGGTAGGCCCAGCCGCCCATGGCGTCGGCCGTGACCAGGTAGCTGATCTTGGCCCCGGGCTGGACGATCACCGTGTGCTTGCGCGGAATGTGATCGGGATCGCCCGTCTCCAGGTCACTCCACATGCCGTGCAGGTGGATGGGGTGATTCATCATGGTGTCGTTGACCAGCACCACGCGCAGCCGCTCGCCGTAGTGAAACGGCAGATCCTCGGCGTCGTTGAACTTGATGCCGTTCATGGACCACATGTAGCGGCTCATGTTGCCGGTCAGATGGAGCTGGATTTCGCGGGCCGGCTCGCGTGGATCGGGGGTGCGGTAGCGGTTCTTGAGGTCGGCGTAGGTGAGCACGCGTCGGCCGTTGTCGCGCAGACCCACGCCCGGGTCGTCGAGACGCACCATGGGCGCGTCGGCGCGCATGTCCACCTGGGGGCCGAACTCGGTGGGATGGTGGATCACCTCGTTGGCGCTGCCGTAGCCGGCCCGGCCCGGTCCTCCGGCGGGCTTGCCGTGACCCATGGCGCCGTGATCCATCTTGGCGTGGTCCATACCGCCGCCATGCCCCATGGACGCATGGTCCATCTTGGAATGGTCCATGCCACCGCCGCCGTGGCCCATGGCGCCATGATCCATGCCGCCCGGGCCGTGCTTCATCCCGGAATGGTCCATGCCGCCCCCGTAGCCGCCACCACCATGGCCCATGGCCCCGTGGTCCATGCCTGGCATGTGGTGGGCCATGCCCATGTCCATATGGGTGAGGATGGGCAGCGGATCCATCTCCGGGATCTCGCCGAGCATGGCGGGATCCGGCGTGAGGGTGCCCCGCGCATAGCCGGTGCGATCGATGGCCTGGGCAAACAGGGTGTAGGCGCGGTCATCCTTGGGTTCGACGATGACGTCGTAGGTCTCGGCCACGCCGATGCGGAACTCGTCCACCGTGAACGGTTCCACGTCTTGGCCGTCGGCGGCCACCACGGTCATCTTCAGGCCGGGGATGCGAAAGTCGAAAAAGGTCATGGCCGCGCCGTTGATGATCCGCAGGCGAACCTTCTCGCCGCGCTTGAACAGCCCCACCCAGCCGGTGGCCGGCGGGATGCCGTTCATGAGGAAGGTGTAGGTATAGCCCGTGACGTCCGAGAGGTCTCGGTCGCTCATCCGCATCATGTTCCACATGTGGCGGTCCTGGAGGGTGCGGGCCACGCCTTTGTCGCGGATCTCGCGCCACAGGTCGCCGATGGTGCGCTCGTTGAAGTTGTAGTAGTGGCTCAGCTTCTTGAGCTTGGCGTAGATGCGGTTGGGGTTCTCGTCGGTCCAGTCCGAGAGCATCACCACATAGTCCCGGTCCACGCGCTCCCGGGCACCGTGGCGGCCCTCGATGATGATGGGACCGTACATGCCGGTCTGTTCCTGCCAGCCGGAATGGCTGTGGTACCAGTACGTGCCGGTCTGCTTGACGTCGAAGGAATAGACGAAGGTCTCGCCGGGGGCGATGCCGGGGAAGTCGTCGGAGACATGGGGCACGCCGTCCATGGCGCTCGGCAGGATGATGCCGTGCCAATGGATGGACGTGTCCTCGGCGAGCTTGTTGGTGACGCGCAGGGTCACCCGGTCGCCCTCGCGCCACCGCAACACCGGCGCGGGGATGGAGCCGTTGATGGTGGTGGCGGTGCGCGACTTGCCGGTGATGTTGACCCCGGTGGGGGCGATCACCAGATCGAACTCGGTGCCCCGCAGCTCGGGCAGGGCGCCCACCTGGCCGCTGCCGGCGATGAGCCGCGAGACGGGCAGGCCCAGGCCGGCGGCCAGGGCACCCAGGGACAAACCCTGGACGAAGCGCCGCCGGGACAGGTCCGGCTGGAGCTCCAGTCGGGTGGGAAACGATGGATATTGCTTGCGCATGACACTCCTCTCTGAATGCCTCGCCACCCGCCCGCGACGCGCAGGCGCACGCCCGGACGGGGCGATGAATGAACGGGAGACTTGCTCGGAAACCGCGCCTGGTGGCGCGTCGGAGGGTGTCGTTCAGGCGCGCGGCGGGCGTTCCGGCGGGGGGGCGACCCATGAGGGGCCGAGCAGGACGGAGGCGGGATGCAGGCGCCGCGCGGGCGCGTGCTCCAGCGTCCAACCGACGGGCAGGGGGGCGGCTCCCACCGCCGCGTTGCAGCCCATGACGCACCACGACACGCACCCGTCCTGATCGCCGCAGGGATGACCCGCCGGACAGCAGGGGTGGGCGGGGGATGCGCCGTCGGTCCCGCAATGCGCCCCGGGCTCGGGCGTGGGCGAGGCATGAATCGACAGCATCGGCTGGCCGAGGAGGGTGAGCCCCAAGAGCAAGGCCAGCCAGAGCTGCACGCGTTGTCCGTGGCGTGGACGCATGAAGGGCAGGCTACGGCATCCCGCACGCCGGTTCAACCGCGCGTCTGCCACGCGCGGAATCTCGTTGCACGGCGAACGCCTCGGCACCAGTTCGCCTCCCCATCGATCGGCTGTGCTCGGGTCATTTTCCTCTTACGTTGGGGTCCGTGGGATCCCGTCCGTCGTGAGACCACGGGACTGTACCGTGCGGGGGCACGGAAACCCGATGAAACGATGCTCAGTAGACCTGATCCGTGTTGCGGGGGAATTTCCAACCGCACTTTCATGGTAACGAAATGTAACGGTCGACCATCCGACGCCTCGCGCCATGACCTCGATGGGCCGCCGGAGGCGGCCGTGACTTTGGGGTTCGTCGTCAGGGCGCGCGTGCCCCGTCCGGGGGCTCCGCGGCCCCGTGCGGCGCGGGGCGTTGCTCGCGGGCCCCGGTGTGTAGGCGACCGCTTCACAGCTTCACCGTGCGCAGCCGCAGGGCGTTGGCGATGACCGAAACGGAGCTGAAGCTCATGGCCGCCGCGGCGATGATGGGCGAGAGCAGCAGCCCGAAGAACGGGTAGAGCACGCCCGCGGCCACGGGCACTCCCAGCGAGTTGTAGACGAAGGCGAAGAACAGGTTCTGGCGGATGTTGCGCATGGTGGCGCGCGACAGGCGCCGGGCGCGGACGATGCCCCGCAGATCTCCTTTCACCAGGGTCACCCCCGCGCTTTCCATGGCCACGTCGGCGCCCGTGCCCATGGCGATGCCCACGTCGGCCGCCGCCAGGGCGGGGGCGTCGTTGATGCCGTCGCCGGCCATGGCGACCTTGTGACCCTCGGCCTGGAGTTCGCGCACCACCTCGGCCTTGCGATCGGGCAGGACCTCGGCCTCCACCCGGTCGATCCCGAGGCGCCGGGCCACGGCCTCGGCGGTGGTGCGGCTGTCGCCGGTGAGCATGACCACGGCCAGGCCCTCGGCGTGGAGTTCCTCGATCGCCTGCGGGGTGCTCGGCTTGATGGGGTCGGCCACCCCCAACAGGCCGGCGGCGTGGTGGTCCACGGCCACCAGCATGACCGTTTGGCCTTCGGCGCGCAGGACTTCGGCGTCGTGGGTGAGGGGGCCGGGGTCCACGCCGAGCTCCTCCAGCAGCCGTGGGTTGCCCAAGGCCACGCGCTGGCCTTTGATCCGGCCCACCACGCCGCGGCCGGTGCGGGCCTCGAAGTCCTCGGTTTGCTGCGGTTCGATGCCGCGCATCTCGGCGGCGCGTACGATGGCCTCGGCCAGGGGGTGTTCGCTGGCCCGCTCCAGGCTGGCGGCCAGGCGCAGCAAGCCGGTCTCGTCGAACCCCGCCGCCGGGCGGATGGTCATGAGCTCCGGGCGGCCCTGGGTGAGGGTGCCGGTCTTGTCCACCACCAGGGTGTCCACCTTTTCCATGGTCTCCAGGGCCTCGGCATTTTTGATCAGCACGCCGGCCAGTGCGCCGCGTCCGGTGCCCACCATGATGGAGATGGGTGTGGCCAGCCCCAGGGCGCAGGGACAGGCGATGATGAGCACCGCCACGGCGTTGACGATGGCGTGAGCCAGGCGGGGCTCGGGCCCCCACAACCCCCAGACCACGAAGGTGACGATGGCGACGAGGACCACCGCGGGCACGAAGTAGCCCGAGACCCGGTCGGCGAGCCGCTGGATGGGCGCGCGCGACCGCTGGGCTTCGGCCACCATCTGGACGATGCGTGACAGGAGCGTGTCGGCGCCCACCTTCTCGGCGCGGATCAGGAGGGTTCCGTTGCCGTTGACCGTGGCGCCGATGACGGGATCGCCCGGGCCCTTTTCCACGGGGATGGGTTCGCCGGTGACCATGGATTCGTCCACGCTGCTGCGGCCCTCGATCACCACGCCGTCGACGGGGATCTTCTCGCCCGGGCGCACGCGCAAGGTGTCGCCCACCTGGACCTGCTCCAGGGGGATGTCCTCCTCGCGCCCGTCGGGTCGGACGATGCGCGCCGTGTTGGGCGCCAGTTGCAGGAGCATCTTGATGGCCGTGTTGGTGCGCGACCGGGCGCGCAGCTCCAACACCTGTCCCAGCAAGACGAGGGTGGTGATCACGGCCGCGGCCTCGAAGTAGACCGGCACGGTGCCGTCGGCGTGGCGCATCAGTGGTGGGAAGATTCCGGGAAACAGCAGGGCCACGGTGCTGTAGGCCCAGGCCACCGCCACGCCCAACCCGATGAGGGTGAACATGTTGAGGTTCCAGGTGACCACGGATTGCCAGCCGCGCACGAAGAACGGCCAGCCGCCCCAGAGCACCACGGGGGTGGCGAGCACGAACTCGATCCACTGCACCATCCGCATGGACAATCCCTCGGGCAGCCACTGCGGCGCCAGATCGGCCACCATGGCTAGGGTGAACACCGGTACCGAAAGGGCCGCCCCCACCCAGAAGCGGCGCGTCATGTCGCGCAGCTCGGGGTTGTCTTCCTCGGTCAGGGCGGTCACCGTGCGGGGTTCCAGCGCCATGCCGCATTTGGGGCAGGTGCCGGGGTGGTCCTGCACCACCTCGGGGTGCATGGGGCAGACGTATTCCACCTTGGCCTGGACCTGCACGCCGGCGGTCACCGGCTCCAGCGCCATGCCGCACTTGGGACAGGTGCCGGGATGGTCCTGGCGGATCTCGGGGTGCATGGGGCAGGTGTAGACCACACCGGTGTCGATTTCGCACACGCCGGTCTCGCAGCCGGCTGCGGCGCTGTCGTCGGCCGAAGCGCGGGTGTGGCCGTCATGGGCATGGCCCTCGTGCGGGTGCCTCTCGTGAGCCGATGCCGTGCCGGATCCGACATAGCGTCCAGGCTCGGCCTGGAACTTTTCCAAGCAATGCGCGCTGCAAAACCAGTAGGTGTGTCCCTCGTGGTCGAGGCGCAGGGCCGAGCCCTCCTCGACGGTCATGCCGCAGACGGGATCCTTGGCCATGGTGCGTTGCTCCAATGTGGGGAGATCAGGGGGCCTTGGCTGGCCGCTGCCCAGGGCGGGCCCTCAGGCGCCCAGGTCTTTTTTCATGCGCTCGAATTCGTCACGGCCGATCTCGCCGCGGGCATAGCGCTCCTCCAGGATCTGTAACGGGGTCTTCTGGGGTGGCTGGGATGTGCCGGAACGCGAGCCGCCGCTGCCCACCGCCTGGACCACGGCCCAGACCACGAGACCGATCAGCAGCAACCAGACGATCCACATGAAGCCGCCGCCCAGACCCATACCGAATCCGCCATTCATCATCGTATGCTCCTCGGAAAAGGCGGCCGGGACCATCGGTCCCGGCCGGATCGCGATCAGGGGAAGGGGATCGGCCGGGTGAAGACGTAGTCATTCCCCTTCACCGGCTGGTGGCACTGAAAGCACTCGTTGGCAAACGAGGCGTCCTTGCCGTACGGCTTCTGCTCCTGGCCGAGCCAGCGGGCGAACCCCCAGCCGCCGTACTGAGGCCATTTCTTGCTGTCCTTGATCATGAACTCGGCATGGACGAACTTGCCGGGAACGGTGGCCGCGGGCCAGGCTTCATGCTGGGCGTCCTTGAGCACGATCTTGGCCAGAATGGCGCCGTCTGGCCAGGGATTGGTCTGTCCGTTGCGGGCGGCCGCGATGGCCTGGTCGTTGCCCAGGATGACTCGCAGGGTCTTGTTGTCCTCGCGGTGGGAGACGGCGATCACGCGCCAGTCCTTGTAACCGGCCGGCAGCTCGATGCCGTTGGGAGCCGGGGGTATCTCACCGCCGAGGGCGGTCCCGGCGGCCAGTGGCAGGGCGAAGATCAACAGGCTCAAGCGGGTTTTCGCGTGCATGGCGTCCTCCTCTCGATGGGTGTGACCATTGGCGTTTCCGGGTTCGAACCCAGCGGTGGTCCGAACCCGGAGAGACACCCGGCCCGGCATGCGGAAGGCTCCGGGCCGGGCAGGTGCTCAGCGGCCCACGGTTAGTCGGATTTTTCCGGGGTCGCGTTCTGCTCGGGGTGATGCGCGGCATGCTCGCCGGCCGGAGCGTCGCTTGGCGGCGCGCCACCGCCTTGCTGCGGTCCGCCCATCATGGGCATACCGGGGTTACCGCCCTGCTGCGGGCCGCTCATCATGCGTTGCATCATCATCCGGTGCATCATCTGGCGGTGCTGGGGGCCCATCATGCCCATGCCCTGATTACCCCCCGGGCCGCCCATCATCGGCATGCCCTGGCCACCGCCCTGTTGCGGTGCGCTCATCATCATGCCGGGGCCCATCATGGGCATGCCCTGGCCACCGCCCTGCTGCGGTCCGCCCATCATGCCGGGGCCCATCATGGGCATGCCCTGGCCACCGCCCTGCTGCGGTCCGCCCATCATGCCGGGGCCCATCATGGGCATGCCTTGCCCCTGTCGCATGCGGTTCATCATCATCTGGCGGCGCTGTTGCATCATGTTCATCATCTGCTGACGGTCCATGCCGGGTCCACCCCTCATGGGCATCCCTTGTGATCCATCGTGTTGCCCCATCATGGGTGCCATGCCCTGGGCGCATGGGCGCTGCCCCTGCGGGACGGCGGTTTGCTCCGCGGCGGATCCGCTCTGCTGGGCCGCGGCGGCCAGACCACCGGCGAGCATCAGCGTGCCTAAAGAGGCAGCCAGTGATAGGCGGCGCATTCGATAGCCGGGGGTGTCGTTGTCGGTTCTCATCGGTTTCTTCCTCCTGGAAGGTTTTCGGGGGTACGGATGGCGCCGATCGGAATACGGCTCCTTCCGGTGCAACCGATCGACAGTAGACCACCCGGCCGTAACCCGTGTGTGTCCCGCAGCCGCGCGTTTGTAACGAGATGTAACCACCCGGCCGGTGGCCCGTGAAACCGGACGTTCAGGTTCCCTCCGTGGAGACCACTTCCACCGTGCCCACCATGCCCGCCTCGGCATGGCCTGGGATCAGGCAGGCGTAACGCGCGGCGCCCGGTTGGTCGAAGCGCCAGACGATCTCGCCTGCTCGGCCTGGGGCGAGCGAGACGCTGCCGGGATCGTCGTGCCGCATGGCGGGACGGGCGCGCATCTGGCGAGCGTGTGCCTGGAGCTCGGCTTCGGTGCCGAGCACGAATTCGTGCCGCAGCCGGCCCTGATTCCGGATGCGGAAGCGGACGGTCTCGCCCGCGCCGACCCGGACATGGTCCGGCACGAAACGCATGTTGTCGTGCATGGTGATCTCGATGGTGCGGCTCACCGCCCGTGGGTCGCCTGGGCGGCCCGCCTGGGTCGCCGCATGGGCAGGGTGGTCGTGCGCGTGTCCGTGGCCATGGTCGCCGCCGGCCAGCGTGGCCTGAAAGGGAACGATGAGCAACAGGGCAAATACCAACTGCATGGGGGGCGGCCTCCTTATCGGGTTACGGAATGTCACCGCTCGGGGCGGATGGGGGGTGGATTTCGCAACGCGCGAAAACGGGCCGGGTGTATGACCCGGCCCGAGGTCGGTTTGTCGGGAAGCGGTCTCGGCTCAGTCCGTCGGCTCGATGGCTTTCGGCACCTCGCCCTCACGCACGGCCGGTTCGAACACCGCGAATTCCACCGTCTCCACGGCCGGCTCGCTCCAGTCCACGGTGCCTTCCTCGATCAACCCAGGCAGGGTGCCGGGCTTGGGATCGGCGGCGGCCACCACCTCGGGGTCGCTGTAGTCGTCGATGCTCTGGGAAAGCAGCAGGTCTTGACCGGCCGCGGCCGTGCCGACGGCACCGGCCAGGGAAAGGGCCGCGATCAGGATAGGGGTCTTACGCATGATGCACCTCCTCGGTTGGCTCTGTTGAATCGCAAAGGGGTTGAATCTCCTTTCGACGCCGTTCATTGAACCAAGATCGTGTAACCGGCCGATTTCGGGACGTTTGCAATTTGTAACCGCGTGTTACCACCGGCTTGGCCGGCCTGCGGTAGGCTTGGGTAAGGCACGGAGACGGAGAGGATGCAGGATATGGAGACCCCCCGGGTCATGGTGGTGGACGACGACGCGGAGATCCGCGAGCTGCTGCGAGCCTATCTGGAAAAGAACGGCCTGCGGGTGACGGCGGTGGCCGACGGAGCGGCGATGTGGCGCCGGCTCTCCGAGGGACTGCCCGATCTGGTGATCCTGGACATCATGCTGCCCGGCGACGACGGGCTGGCCCTGTGCCGCGATCTGCGGGCCCGGCCGGAGACCGCCGACCTGCCCATCATCATGCTCACGGCGCGCGGCGAGGACATGGACCGTATCCTGGGCCTGGAGATGGGCGCCGACGACTACCTGCCCAAGCCCTTCAATCCGCGTGAGCTGCTGGCCCGGATCAAGACGGTGCTGCGCCGGACGCAACGCGGCGGGAGCGGCTCGGGCCCGCCGGCCGACGCCGGAGCCGAACGCCTGCACTTCGCCGGCTGGACGCTGGATCTCACCGCGCGCCACCTGGTGGATCAAGACGGGGTGGTCGTTCCCCTGAGCGGCGGGGAGTACCGGTTGCTGCGGGTCTTCCTGGACCACCCCAACCGCGTGCTCAACCGCGATCAGCTCCTGGATCTGCTGCACGGGCGCGAATGGATGCCCTTCGACCGCAGCATCGACGTGCAGATCAGCCGCCTGCGCAAGCGCCTGCGCGACGACAGCAAGCAGCCGCGGATCATCAAGACCGTGCGGGGCGAGGGATACGTCCTGGCCGCCAAGGTGATGCCGGAGCCGTGATCATGGGTTGGCTCCGGCGTCTGGTTCCGAAGTCGCTGTTCGTCCGGCTCACCGTGGTGTTGTTGGCGGTGTTGTCGCTGGCGCAGGTGGGCAGCGCCTGGATCCATTATCGCGAGCGCGGGCATCTGCTCTACTATGCCGCGGGGCTGAACGCCGCCGAGCGCGTGGCCGGTATCGTACGCTTGCTGGACAGCGTCGATCCGGCGGACCGGCACCGGGTCATGGAAGCATTGTCGGTGCCGCCGCTGGCCATCCGCCTGCTGGATGAACCGGTGCCGCTGCCGGGCCGGCGGAACTACGGCACGCAGGTGGAGCTGCTGCACCGCTTCCTGCACCGCTACCTGGGTGAGGAACGGCCGGTGCGGGTCTGGGCCGGCCCGGAGGAACAATGGGCCCCGTCGCGCCCGCCGCCGCGCCACCGGCCGGCGGTCCCGCCCCGAGCCATGTGGGAGATGCATCGCGCCATGCATGGACCGGAGCCGGACGCCTCGGGGGCACCGCAACTGGTCTCCTTCATCGTCGAAACCCAGCTCGGCGACGGCCAGTGGGTGCTGGTGGAGTCGGTGCTGCCGCGGTCCCTGTTCGCCTGGCCCTACCGGCTGCTGGCCAGCCTGGCGCTGTTGGCCGCCTCGGTGTTCCTGGTCACGGTGATCGCCGTTCGCTGGCTCACTCGCCCCCTGGCCGAGCTGGCGCGCGCCGCCGACGAGCTGGGTCGCGACATGCGCCGCGCGCCCCTGCCCGAGAAAGGTCCGCTGGAGGTCCAGCGCGCCGCTCGGGCCTTCAATCGCATGCAAGCGCGTATCCTGCGCTTCCTGGAAGATCGTTTCCGCATCCTGGCGGCGGTCTCCCACGACCTCAAGACCCCGGTCACCCGTCTGCGCCTGCGCGCGGAGATGCTCGACGACGAGTCCCTGCGGCAGAAGATCTGCCGTGACCTGGAGGAGATGAACGAGATGTTGCAGGGAGCGCTGGATTTCATCCGCGGCATCGAGACCCAGGAGGGGACCCGCGAGGTGGATCTGGGGGCGTTGCTCGAGAGCCTGCAAGACGACGCCCGCGAGGCGGGTCACCGGATGATGCTTCGGGTCCCGCGCGGGCTCACCGTGCCGGCCCGCCCGCTGGCCCTCAAACGCTGCCTCGACAATCTGCTGACCAACGCCATCGTGTACGGGGGTGGCGCCGAGGTGTGGGTGGAGGATCTTCCGGGGGAGGTGCGCGTCGTGGTCGCCGACCGCGGGCCGGGCATCCCGGAAGCGGAGCTGGAGCATGTGTTCGAGCCGTTCTATCGCCTGGAGGGGTCGCGCAGCCGCCAGACCGGCGGTAGCGGCTTGGGCCTGTCCATCGCCCGCAACATCGCGCGCGCCCATGGCGGCGAGCTCACGCTGCACAACCGCCCGGGCGGAGGGCTGGAGGCCGTGCTGGTGTTGCCGAAGGCGTGAGGCGCGCGCCGGGTTCAGCCCTTAGCGAGGAGGACCTCGACGCGCCGGTTGCGAGCGCGGTGGGCGTCGCTGTCGTTGGGTACCAGCGGGCGGGTCTCGCCGAAACCCTTGGGCTGGAGCCGGCGCGGGTCCACGCCCAGCCGGGCCAGATCCAAGGCCACGACATAGGCGCGCAGCTCCGAGAGCACTTGGTTGAACCGCCGGGGGCCTACGTCGTCGGTGTGCCCCTCCACGCGCACGGGGCCGTCACGCAGCGAGGCCAGCTTGGCCAGTTTCTCCAGGGTGGGACGGGCCTCGGGTTTCAAGGCCCATTGTCCGAAATCGAACAGGACGGCCTCGCTGAGCGTGATCTTGAGGCCCTCGGGGGTGTGCACCGCGCCGAGTTCACGGATCAGGTCCTGCTCGGGCGTGGGAACGGCCTCGGGCTTGCTGTAGGTGGCGATGCGGATGTCGCCCACCAGGGCCGGTGCCTTGGCGTAGGGCTCGGGGGTATCGAAATGGCGGGCGAAATGCAGCCCCAGGGCGACGATGGGTTCGGAGGGCCGGAAGGGGCGATGGGCGATCTGCCTGCCGTCGACGAAAAAGCGCACCTGCTTGCGGCGCACCTGCACGGCCACGTGATGGATGCGGTCCTTGGTCAGCCGGGCCCGGAACTCCAGGTGCAGGTCCCGTGGGCGTGGGCTGGCGCCAAACAAGCTGTCGCGCTGGCTGCAACTGAGCTGCCCGCCGATGAGCACGTTGTGAAGCAGCGCGTGGGGATCCCGCTCGACGGCGGCAAGGGACTTGGCCGTGGTGAGGGTGAACTGGACGAAGGCGCAGCCTGGCTCGGCGATCCACACCGGAAACTCCAGGGAGAACTCCCGCGGCAGTGGCCGCGGCAGGCGCAGGTATAGGGCGGTGTCCCGTTCCAGTGGGCGGATCCAGATGCGATCACGGAAGCGGGCGCATTCGTACGCCCCTCCGGCGATCTCCCACTCGTCGAGGAACTCGCCGACCGGGCATCGGGCGAGCTCGGTCTGGTAGAGCGTCTGATCGCCGGGCGTGAAGCGGGAGCGCTCGGCGGCGCCCTCGATCCCCGCCGCGCCCGCCGCCGTCGTGATGGCCGATAGGAGCAGGGCGAAACCCGCTCGGGTCAACGTGGTACGCATCGTGGGACCTCCCTACTGTGACGTCATGCGAAGTGTTTTTCCGGCCCCTCCCCGCCGGCGGGCCGAGATAGGAATCATGGGGGCGCCCTGCGGGGCTTCAAGCCGATTCCCCCGGTTGGGAAAAGTGGCGCCGCAGAGCCTCGGCCTCGTCCGCGGACAGACCGAAGCGCAGGCAGGCCGCGTCGACCAGACGGCGCCGGTCGCCGGGCTGCGCCGCGATCCAGTCGATGGCCTGACGCAGTCTTTCGGTTTCCCGCGCACACGGTCCCGATCCCATCGCCGCCTCGCTCCCGGGCGCGGGATCCAGCGCTTCCTGGCACGCCGCATCCGCCGAGGGCCGGCCCAGCAGGTCGATCTGGAAATGGCGCGCCAGGGCGTAGAGAACCGGCAGGGTCACGAAGGCCCCGGGCAGGATGCTCGCCACCGCGAAGGCGATGCCCCCGAGAAGCTCCTTCAGGACCCGGTTGGCCTGGCTCATGGACTCGGGGGGAACGGACTCGCCTTCCACCATCCGGCGGTAGGTGTGGACCACGATCCGGGCGTCTTCCCCACCCCGGGCCAGGGCCGCGTGAATCTCCACCAGCAGACGCCGCAGCCGCCGGCGCACCTCGCCGGGGGCGAGGTGGGGATGCCAGTGGCGCTCCAGCTCTCGGAGCAGTAGGTGCGGGTCCACGGGCGTCAGCGACCAGGCGGGGGCTCACCGGCGGATACGAGCGATTCGCGGAACACCGCGATGGCCTGGGCCGGTCCGATGACCACCAGGGTCTCGCCGGGGCGCAGGTGGTGGTTGAAGCCGCCTCGGCCGAAGAGCAGGTCCTCGCCGCTGTCGCGGTCGAGCACGCCGATGACGATGAGCCCGAAGCGCTCGTTCAGCCGCAGCTGGCAGTAGGTCAGGCCCACGTACTCGGAGCTCTCGGGGATCGGTACCTCGGCCAGTTGCAGGCGGCGGTTGCTGTAGACGAACTGGTCGAGCACGTCCACGAGCGCCGGACTGCGCATGATCCGCGAAACGCGGTGGCCGCCGATCTCGTAGGGATCGATGAGCTTGTTGGCCCCGGCGGCGAGCAGCTTGGGGGCGGAGTCGCGCGATTCGATGACCGAGACGATCCGCAGCCGGGGGTCGATGGCCCGCGCGGAGATGGTGAGAAAGACGTTGTCGGCGTCTTCGGGAAACAGGCAGAACAACAACCCGATGTCTGCGCCGATGCCGAGTTCCTTGAGGGCCTCGTCGTCGGTGTGATCGACCTGGACGCCTTCCAGCCCCCGGTCACGTGCGCGGGCCAGTTTGTCCGGGTCGTTGTCGGCCAGGACGAAGGGATGCCTGTGGGGGTCGAGATGCCGAGCCACTTCGATGCCGAGCTCCGAGGCGCCGAAGATGGCGATTTTGCTGCGTTCCATGGGGTCGTCAGGCGGCCTGCAGTGCGCTCTGCTCGAGCCGTTCCTTCAGGTGCAGGATGCTCAGCCGGTGGCCGAGCAGGATCAGGATCTGGTCGTGTTCGAGGCGGGTGCCGGGCGGGGGGTTGAATTGGAAGTGACGCCCGGCCCGCAGCGGGTGGCGCTGGGCGGCGGCGGTGCCGTCGGTGGTCCCCACGATGATGCCGAACAGGATCAGGCGGTGCTCGAGGAAGTCCACGTCGCCGAGTCGCGCGCCGTCGAGAAACGAGCCCTTGGGGATCACCACGGCCTCGATCTCCACACCCTTCTCGCCGCTCAGGATGCCGTGCAGCGCGTCGAAGGCCACGGGCTCGCCGGCGTAGTTGGCGGCCATCAGGCCCACGATCTCGTAGACGAACAAGACGTGATCGGCCCCGGCCAGGCGCAGCTTGCGGATGCTCTGCCGGTCGTTGGCCCGCGTGATGATCCGCGCCCGCGGACTGAGGGCACGCGCGGTCAGCGTCACGAACACGTTGGTGACGTCGTCGTTGGTCAGGCATAGCACGGTGTCCACCCGCTGGCGGATGCCGATCCGCTCGAGCAGGGCGTTGTCGCGGGCGTCACCCTCCAAGGCCACGAAGCCCTGGGCCTTGGCCTCGGCCACCCGCGCCTCGTCGGTGTCGATGACGACGAAATGGGGTCGCTCGTCGGGCATCTTCTCCAGCACCGCCTCGCTCACCCGCCCGTAGCCGCAGACGAGGATGATCCGGCGCATCCTTTCGATGGTGTACAGGGTGTGCTGCTGGCGCATCTCGCTGAAGCGGGCGCTGAAGGCCGAGACCAGGATCGAGGTGGCGAACGCGGCCACGCCGAGCCCGCTCACGATCAGGACCACGGCGATGACGCGGCCCTCCGGGGTGTGGGGGGTGATATCGCCGTAGCCCACCGTGGAGGCGGTGACCAGCGACCAGTACAGGGCGTCGAAGAAGGTGTCCACGTCCGAGTCCGGCAGGTCGCTCTCGAACATGTAGATGGCGGTGCTCGAGGCGAACAGGACGAAGCCGGCGAAGATGGCCAGGGTGAACAGCTCGAAGCGCTTTTCGCGCAGTACCCCGGTGAGCTGGTGGATGCTGCGGGTGTAACGGAACAGCTTGAACAGCCGGAACAGCAGGAAGATGCGCAGCAGCCGGACCGGCCGATAGGTGGGCATGATGGCCAGCAGGTCCACGATCGCCATGGGCGAGCGCACGTATTCCCACTTCTTGCGGGCCACGGCGGCCAGGGCCCGGGGCAGCGAGAAGGGCAGGTTCAGGAACTCGGCCTGCTCGTACTGCTCGATGAGGATCCGGTGGGCATCGCTGTGCACCCAGAACCGCAGCAGATACTCGATGATGAACAGCGTGACGGCGAACTTCTCGAAGCGATAGGCGAACTCGAAATGCGGGTGTTCCACCGTGTACAGGAGCAGAAACACGCTCACCAGCACCACCGCGATCATGAACAGGTCGAACGCCCGCCGGCGGCGGCTCTCCGGGTTCTCCAGCAGGTCCCAGAAGACCTGCTTCACCCGGCGGTAGCGGGCCGAGTCCTCCAGGGCGTAGCAGAGCTGAACGATGCGCTTGGCGAGCATCACCGCGGGTGCGCGCCCGAGTGGGGCGGACGCGCGGACAGGGTTGCGGATCGCATCATATGCGCATTGTAGCGCGATCGGCTCCTCTGTCCGGGCCCCGGGGCCGGCGGCGCGCTCAGCCCGAATAGCGCAGCACCACCGCGGCCTCCGGCGTGTTCACATGGAAGGTGCAGGTCTCCTCGAGGTACAGGCGGATCTGTCGGTCGTCATGGTCCAGATAGCCGATGGAGAAGTCCTGTCCCACGACCAGCTCGAAGTCGCCGCCGCGCAGGCTGAGCACCAGGGCGCCGTCGGCGGCCGGGGCCCAGACGATGGGGCCGTCGAGGAGCCGGCGCACGTGTTCGATGACCGGATAGCCCGCATCGCGTGTCTGGGTGAGTCCCGTGTAGCAGCGCGGTCCCAGCGCGATGGCGTAGGGCCCGGCGATGCCCGCCGTGCGCAGCTTCTCCAGGGCCTGGGCCACGGTGTCCGGGTAGCGCAGGTAGTCGTCGGTGAGCGGCAGTGTCTGCGGGGCGGCCTGGGCGATGCCGGTGATGCCCGCCTCGCCGAGGCCGTAGAACACGGCCTGGTCCTCGGCCAGCGCCGCGGCACGGGCCGCCTCCACCGCCGGCTGCAGGTCCACGTCGGGCGCCCCGCGGTCCAGGGCCTCGAGTTCGTCTCGGGACAGGGTGAAAGGCGCGCGCAGTTCCACCATGGGCAGCACCTTGCGCAGGCGCGCCTCCACGCCGGCGCGCGGCGGTTGTTGCAGGCGCTGGACCCGGCCCAGGTCCACGGACGAGGCTTCCCAGCCCAGGGGACCGCGAAAATCCACCAGCTTGCGCGCGGCGAGGATTTCCTTGAGGGTGTTGGCGGACTCCTGTTCGATGGCGCTCCAGGCGGCCTGGGAAAGGGGCGCCAGCTCGCGTCTGAGGTGATCCATGGTGGCGGTCTCCTTCAGGGGTTGGTGTTCTTGAGCGATCCGATGCCGAGCGAACCATCACCCGAGGTGGCCTGTGCAATGGACCCCCCCGTGCCGCCGTTTCGGCCCATGGCCGCCTCCTCCAGCGTGGTGATCTCGCCCTGGCTGAAGAGATAGGTGCGCAGCTGCTCGTCCAGCGACGGATCGCGCCGGCGCAACCATTCGAGCACCATGGCCGCATGCTCCTTTTCCTCGTCGCGGTTGTGCGCCAGGATCCGTTTGAGCTCCGGATCGCGGGCGGCGTCCACACGCTGCTGATACCAGTCCACCGCCTCCAGCTCCTCCATCAGCGAGACGATGGCCCGGTGCATGTCCCGGGTCTCGTCGGTGAGCTCTTCGACCGGCTCGTGATAGCCCTCGTGCGCCATGGATCCTCCTCTATTGCGGGTTTCGGTCGAGATGTCGATGGGGCCGGGGGCCGGCCGAATGGCCCTCGGCCTCGTCAAGAGTATGCCCCACTCTTGGCTGGATGGGGGGTGTTTTTCTGGGTCGATCCCGGGGCGAATGAATCCGCCGTAGGCGTGCTTCTGGAGAGCCCCGCTGTCCGTCCGCTGGCTGGACTGTGCCGCAGGTGAGGGCCTCAGCGGGGCTCCGTCTTCATGCCCCGGAAGGTGAAGCCCGCCTCCTTGAACAGCGCCGTCATCTGAGGTTCGGTGAATCGCACACCCTCGCGCACGTCCACGGTGACCACGCCGCGGTCCAGATCCACGTCGATCTTTTCCACGCCTTCGATCTTCTTGAACTTTTTCTCCACGCCATAGGCGCAGTACGGGCAAGCCAGTCCGTCCACGCGCATCACGTAGCGCGTGCCGCTGGCCATGGCGGCCAGGCTCCAGACCAGGGAAAACGTGATCAGGATCCATCTCAGGGTTTTCATGGGGCGATACCTCGTGGGTTCGATTGAACAGGACACGGAATTGGACCGCCGCATCACAGATGCCATTCCAGGACCAGCTTGGCCCGATAGTCACTCGGCCGCTGGGCGCCGTCCAGGGCGTTGACCACCGGGATCTGCACGCCGGCCTTCACGGCAAAGTTGCGCAGGGTCCAGAACACACCCGGCGAGACGAACAGCTCGGTGCCGCCGGTGTCCGGGATGGTGCGGCCATGGCGCTCGTGGGCGAAGCCGTGCTCCAGATTCAGCTCCAGGAGCAGCACGGTATCGGGTTCACGGTAACCGGTGAGCCAGGGGCGTACGCCGCCGACGAGGTCCAATTTGATCTTGTCGCCACGCTGAAAGCCCGCGCTGTTGCGCCCGTTGAAGCGGTAGCGCAGGCTCGCCCAGCGATACCAACGGCGGCTCTCGTAGCCGTAGGCGAGCCCCGCCACCAAGTCCGTGGCGCCGCTGCCCACCGGCGGGGCGGTGCGCGAGTCGCCGGTACCGGCGACCAACTTGAGCGCCAGGGCCGCGCTCTGTTGCACACCCAGGGTGTCATGACGCCAGAAGCGGTACTTGGTAAACAGCGCCAGGTCCCCGAGGCCGTTGGCCTCGGCCACACCATCCCGCTTCCAGACATAGGGGATCGAGATGCCGGCGGCCCAGTCGCCCGTGATGCCGTAAGTGAGCTCCAGTGCCGGCTCGACCTCCAGCTCCGGCCCCTTCTCCTCCACGTGCACCTCGGGCGCGATCTCGATTCCGCCCTGATAGACGACGTGCGGGCCGAGCCCGAAGATGGGATCGTGGGCCGCCGCGCCCCCGGCCAGCACAGCCCAAACCATCCCCACAACGATTCGTTTCATCCTCCCGCGCCCCTGCAGTCATGAGTCGAAGCCAGCCTAGTACCTGGAGCCGACTTCAGGTCAAGGCGCGTACCCGTGACCTTCGTGCGGTCGTGCTCGCCGCCTGTTCGCCCGGCGGCGGCTTGCCCGGCCTACCCGGCGGCGCCGAAGGGCCGAGCCTGAACAGTGTCTACCCAATCGACCGACACGATCTGGCCGGCCCTCTGGCCGTGGTAGCGCGGGTGGGTGGTGGCGGTTTCCGGACGCTGTCGGCTGCCTTTCGGAGTCGTCCCGAGCCACATCGCCAGGTGCGTCACTTGGCGTCCGAATCAGGAGTCCGGGTCGATCGTCAGCACCACTTTGCCCATGGTATGGCCGGTTTCCACCAGCCGGTGGGCCTCGGCGGCCGCCTCCAGTGGAAAGGTATGAGAGACGTGGATGCGCATTTCCCCCTTGTCCAGGAGCCGCCCGCAGTATTCGAGGATCTCGCCGTGGTGGGCGCGGGCGGTGGGTAGATCCTCGAGCATGGGTGTGAGCATGAGTTCGAAGGCGATGCGCAGGTTTTTCTTTCGGGCCGCAGACCAGTCGACCTGCGGGCCCGGCTGGAGGAGGGTGACCAGGTCGCCGTAGAAGCCCATGGCGTCCATCAGCCGCTGGAAGATCTCGTCGCCCATCGTATCCAGGGCGATGTCCACACCGCGGCCGTCGGTCCACTCGCGGGCGGCCGCGACGAAGTCTTCCCGGCGATATAGGATCGGCCGCTCGGCCCCCAGGCCGCGCACGAACTCGGCCTTCTCCTCGCTGCCCACCGTGGCGGCCACCGGGCACTCGGCGAAGCGGGCGAGCTGCACCGCCACGTGCCCGACGCCGCCGGCGCCCCCGATGATCAGCACGCTGCGGTCCATGCCGACCCGCGTGCGGTCGTGCAGGGCCTCCCAGGCGGTGATGAGCACCAGGGGAGCGGCCGCCGCCTCCACGAACGAGAGCGATTCGGGCTTGGGCTGGGCCACGGCTTCGTCCACGAGGGTGTATTCGGCGTAGTTGCCCGGTTCGCCGCCCAGGCCCCCGTTGCAGTACCAGACGGCGTCGCCGGGCTGGAAGCGCGTCACGGCCGGCCCGGCCTCCACCACGACCCCGGCGCCGTCCAGCCCGAGCACCGCGGGCAGGGCGTTGGGGTAGAACAGCCCCTTGCGGCGGATCTTGGTGTCCACGGGGTTGACCCCGGCGGCTTTCACCTTCACCTTGAGCTGGGTGTCCCGGGTGATCTCGGGTTCGGGCAGGTCCCGGAGCTCCAGCACCTCGGGACCGCCGGTGGCGGTCATGACGACGGCTTTCATCGACGACTCCTCTATTGATTCAGACTGCGTCCCCCGTCCACCGCGATGATCTGACCGGTGATGTAGTGGGCGTCGCGAACCAGGAACAGGGCGGTGCGCGCGATGTCTTCCGGCTCGCCCTGGCGCTTGAGCGCCGTGCGCTCCAGGATCAGCTCGCGCAGGGCTTCGGAATCCCCGCTCTCGGGCCACAGGATCGCCCCCGGGGCGATGCCGTTGACCCGCACCTCCGGGCCGAGTTCGCGGGCCATGGACTTGGTGAGCATCACGAGCCCGGCCTTGGCGATGCTATAGACCGGATGGCCCTTCAGGGGGCGTTCGGCGTGGATGTCCACGATGTTGACGATGCTTCCCCCGCAGGCCTTGAGGTATGGAGCGGCGGCTTGGGACAGGAACAAAGGGGCCTTGAGATTGGTGCCCAGCAGATCGTTCCAGTGATCCTCGGTGATGCGCCCCACGGGCGTGGGATAGAACGTGGAGGCGTTGTTGACCAGCGCGTCCAGCCGTCCCCAGCGCCCGTAGGCCTGTTCCACCAGGTTTTCCAGGGCCGGAAACTCCATCAGATCCGCCTGGATCAGGAACACCGACTCGGCGCGCCGCCGCTCCAGTCGCGCCTTGAGCGCCTGGGCCGGGGCGAACGAGCTGCGGTAGTGGATGCACAGGTTCATGCCCGCGGCGTGCAGGTGCTCGGCGATCACCGCGCCCACGCGCCGCGCCGCTCCCGTCAGAAGCGCCGTTTTGCCCGCCAGCGCCGTTGCGTTATCCTCCATCGGCTTCGCCATCGTTCCCCTCGCCGGATCGATCCAATTTACCACACCGTACATGCCCGCCCGCAGCCCCGACCCGTCGCTCCCCGCGCCCGCGCCCGGGGCGTTGGCCCACAGCAGCAGGCTCGTCGGGCGCATCCGGCGCGAGATCGAGGCCGCCGGCGGATCCATCGGCTTCGACCGGTACATGGAACTGGCGCTGTACACGCCGGGGCTCGGCTATTACATGGCCGGGGCGGCCAAGTTCGGTCCGGCCGGCGATTTCGTCACCGCCCCGGAAAGCGCCCCGTTGTTCGCGCGGGTGCTGGCCCGGCAGGTGGGCGAGATCCTGGAACGCTGCGGCGGCGGCTGGGTTCTGGAGCCGGGGGCGGGCACGGGGGCGCTGGCCGCCGGTCTGATCCAGGCCCTGGAAGGGGAGGGGGCGCCGTGGTCGCGTTACGTGATCCTGGAGCCCAGTGGCGAGTTGCGGGCCCGCCAGGAGGCCCGGCTGGCGCGGGAGGTCCCGCATCTGCTCGGGCGTGTACGGTGGATCGATCGACTCCCGGAGCGTTTCCGTGGCGTGCTGGTGGCCAACGAGGTGCTCGACGCGTTGCCCGTGCGCTGCTTCGTCAAGCGCGACGATGCGATCCGGGAGCGCTGCGTGGGGTTGGCCGGAGGGGAGCGCTTGGACTGGGTGGAGCGGCCCGCCGATGCCGCCCTGCGCGCCGCGGCGGCGGCCTGCGAGCGCGTGGCCGGGGGTTGGTCGCCGGGCTATGCCTCGGAGTGGTGCCAGCGTCTGCCGGCCTGGATCGCGAGCTTTGCCGAACGGCTGGAGCGCGGGGCGCTGCTGCTGATCGACTACGGCTATCCGCGTGCCGAGTACTACCATCCCCAGCGCATCCGAGGCACGCTGCTCTGTCACTATCGGCATCGCGCCCATGAGGATCCGTTTTTCCTCCCGGGCCTGCAGGACATCAGCGCCAATGTGGATTTCACGGCGGTGGCCGAGGCGGGGCAGGGCGCGGGCCTGGAGGTGGCCGGATACACCACCCAGGCGCAGTTCCTGCTGGCGCTGGGGATCGCCGAGGCGGTGGCCGAGGCCGGCGATGCACTGGAGCAAGCGCGCCGCGCCCAGGAGATCCAACGCTTGGTGCTGCCCTCGGAGATGGGCGACCGTTTTCATGTGATGTTGCTCACGCGGGGGGTGGCGGGCCCCTTTCGGGGGTTCGCCCTGCGCGACTTTCGTGGCCGGCTGTAAGGGGAGGAGATGATGGATCCGGTCCAGGTGGCGGTGTTGGCCCTGGTGCAGGGGCTCACGGAGTTCCTGCCCATCTCGAGTTCGGCCCATCTCATCCTGGTGCCGGTGCTCACGGAGTGGCCGGACCAGGGGTTGGCCTTCGACGTGGCGGTGCACGTGGGGACCCTGGCGGCGGTGGTCGGCTATTTCCGGAACGAGTTGTGGGGCATGGCGCGGGCATGGTTCGGTTCGCTGCGGGGCGTGGTGAGCCCGCAGGCGCGCCTGGCCTGGGCCGTGCTCCTGGGCACTGTGCCGGTGGGGCTCGCGGGACTGCTGCTGGGGGACTGGGTCGAGGCGCATCTGCGCACGCCCCTGGTGATCGCCGCCGCCACCGTGGTCTTCGGGCTGGCGCTCGGCTGGGCCGACCTGGCCGGCCGCCGTGAGCGCGACGAGTATGCACTGGGCTGGGGGGACGTGCTGTGGATCGGCCTCGCGCAGGCCCTGGCGCTGGTGCCCGGCACCTCGCGCTCGGGCATCACCATGACGGCGGGGCGCATGCTCGGCCTGACCAGGGAGGGGGCGGCGCGCTTCTCCTTCCTGCTCTCCATTCCGGTCATCGTGCTCGCCGGCGGCTACGAAGCGGTGAAGCTGACCATGCAGCCCGAGCCGGCGCATTGGGGCGCGCTCGGCCTCGGGGCGTTGCTGTCGGGGGTGAGCGCTTATCTATGCATCGGTGTGTTCCTGCGCCTGGTCGAACGGGTGGGCCTGTGGCCCTTCGTGGTCTATCGTCTGGTGTTGGGCGGCGTGCTGGCGTGGCTGTTCCTGTAAAGTGAACCGCAGCTCCCGCCGGCGCGTCCGGGCAGGGGGCCGAAAACGGCGCAAGGGGATTGGCACGATGATCCTGGGCCTTCGGCGAAGCGGCACGGGGTCGGGTGGCACGCGGCTTCCCGGCCGGCGGCCGTCGTTCGTCGGGGCCCTGGCCCGGATCGGCCTGCTGCTCGCCGTGGTGCCGGGTGGTGTCTCGGCGGCCCCGTCCGGCGCGCAGGCCGTGCCGGATCGCACGGTGCGCGTCGGTGTGCTCGCCTACCGCGGCGCCGCCCAGGCCCGCTCGCGATGGGCGGCGACGGTGGATTACCTCACGCATGCGGTGCCTGGATACCGATTCGAGCTCAAGCCGTACGGCCTCGACGGTCTGGAGCGGGCGGTGGCGGACGGTGCGGTGGATTTCGTGCTCACCAACCCCGGGCACTACGTGGTCCTGGAGGCCGGCTACGGGGTGACGCGCATCGTCACGCTGCGCAATCGGGTGGGTGAACACGTGCTCACGCGGTTCGGCGCGGTGATCTTCACACGGGCCGATCATCCCTCGATCCGGGACATCGCGGACCTGGCCGGGCACCGCTTCATGGCGGTGAGCCCCCGGGCCTTCGGCGGATTCCAAATGGCGTGGCTGGAGCTCGAGCGGCGGGGCATCGACCCGTTCGAGGATCTGGGCGAGTTGCGATTCGCGGGCTTTCCCCAGGACGCCATCGTGCGCGCCGTGCTCGCCGGAGAAGTGGACGCCGGCACGGTGCGCACCGACACCCTGGAACGCATGGCCGCCGAGGGCGCCATCCGGCTGGACCGGGTGCGCGTGCTGGGGCGGCGGATCGAGTCGGGTTTCCCGTTCCTGCTGAGCACGGCGCTCTATCCGGAATGGCCCTTCTCGCGGTTGCGCGGGACCCCGGAACGGCTCGCCCAACGGGTCGCGGTGGCCCTGCTGACGTTGGATCCGGACTCACCCGAGGCGCGGGCCGCGGGCACGGCGGGCTGGACCATCCCCCTGGACTACACACCGGTCCATGCCCTCTACCGGGCGCTGGACATCGGCCCCTATGCCCACCCGTTCACCCTGGTGGATGTCGTGCGGGAGTACGCCCCCTGGCTGATGGCCTGGACGCTCGGTTTCCTGATCCTCGCCGCCGCCATGGCGTGGACGCTGCGCATGAACCGGCGCCTGGCCCAGGAGGTGGCCGAGCGCGAACGCGCCCAACGGGCGCTGGCGCGGCACCGGGACTTGCTGGAACAGCGCGTGTCCGAACGCACGGCGGATTTGCGCCGTCTCAACGAACAACTGGCCGAGGACATCCGGGCCCGCGAGCGTGCCGAACGGGCGCTGCGCCGCAGCGACGCCGTATTGCGGCGGCTGCATGCCATCGTGGCCGCCCCGGACCTGGATTCGGTGACACGCATGCGCCGGATGCTGGAGGCCATGTGCGAGTACGGCGGTCTGGCGGCGGGCGTGCTGGCGAAGGTCGACGGCGAGGTGTACGAGGTCTGCACCTGGGTGGGGCCGTTGGCGGTGGAGGACGGCCGCCGCTGGTCGGTGGAGGAGTTGCCGGCGGCGAGTATCCTGCGCAGTGGGGACATGGTGGTGGCGCCGCTCGAGGACGCGGGGCCCATGGGATGCTGGCGGTTCCACGTGGGTGTGCCGGTGCGGGTCGGAGACCGGGTGCGCTGCGTGTTGGAGTTCTTCGGCGACGAGCCCGTCCTGGCCAGCCCGATGGATCGGGACGTCCTGCTCTTGGTGGCGCAGTGGATCGGCGCGGAGTTGGCCCGTTCGGAAGCCGATGAACAACTGCGGCGCCATCAGGAAGAATTGGCGCACGTCGGTCGTCTCTCTGCAGTGGGGGAGATGGCCACGAGTCTGGCCCACGAGCTGAATCAACCATTGACGGCGGTGGTGAACTACGTGGGGGGGTCCCTGCGGCGCTTGCAGACCATGGCCGGACTCGATCCGGGCGTGGCCCGGGCGATGGAGCGGGCCGTGGCGGAGGCGGCCCGCGCCGGGCGCATCATCCGCCATTTGCGCGAGTTCGTGCGCAAGGCCCCGTTCGACGAGGCGCAGGTGGACGTGGGCGCGGCCATCGCCGCGGCCGTGGAGCTGGTCGCCCACGAGGCCAAGCGCCGGGGTGTGGCCCTGGAGGTGGAGCGGTGTGGCGCGTTGCCGGCGGTACGGGCCAGTCAGATCCAACTCGAGCAGGTACTGGTGAATCTGCTGCGCAACGCCATCGAGGCGGCGGACCAGGGAGGCGGCGATGGCGAGGTGCGCATCCAGGCGGGATGCGAGGGCGGGCGCGTGTGGATCCGGGTGAGCGACACGGGCCCCGGGCTCCCCGCCCCCGTGCGCGAACGCCTGTTCGAGCCGTTTTTCACGACCAAGCCGCAGGGCATGGGCATGGGACTGAACATCACCCGCACCATCGTGGAGGCGCTGGGCGGCAGGATCGAGGCCTCCGAGGCGCCCGGGGGCGGGGCGGTGTTCGTGGTGATGCTACCGGTGAGGGAAGACGATGACTGAGTCTCTGGTGGTGCACGTGGTGGACGACGAGGCCTCCGTGCGCGACAGCCTGCGCTGGCTGCTGGAGTCGGTGGGGCTGCGGGTGTGCACGCATGCGGATGGGGAGGCGTTCCTCGCTGAATACCGGCCGCAAACGTGCGGTTGTGTGTTGCTGGACATCCGGATGCCAGGCTTGAGCGGCATCGAGGTGCTCGAACGCATGGCACAGGACGGGCGGCGGGTGCCCGTGATCGTGTTCACCGGCCATGCCGACGTGCCGCTGGCGGTGCGGGCCATGCGTCTCGGCGCCTTCGACTTCATCGAGAAGCCCTACAGCGACAGTCTCCTGCTGGAACGGGTGCAGCGGGCCCTGTCCATGCGCCGCGAGACCCGCGACCGGGAGGTGGCGCTCGAGGAGACCCGCAGGGCCTACGAACGCCTTTCCGCGCGGGAACGCCAGGTGCTCGCCGGTGTGCTCCAGGGCCGGCCCAACAAGCTCATCGCGGACGACCTCTCGCTCAGCATCAAGACCATCGAGGTGCATCGAGCCAATCTGATGCAGAAGATGGGGGCGCATTCCCTGGCCGACCTGATCCGCCGGGTGGTCCAGGCCGGCATCGAGCCCTGAGGCGGACTAGGGGATACCCTGAATCGTTTCGGACTCGCCCCAATACCTGCCCCGAAGGGTTCTGCGTATAACTGGGGTCGTGGGCCCAAGCAGGACCATATCGGGAGGAGAGGACGATGAATCTACGCAATGCATTGGCCGGGATTTGTTCCGCGGCCCTGCTCGCGACGGGGCCGGCGTTGGCCGCCGGCAAGGCCAAGGATGCGGGGCTCGGTCACGACTACCGCACCTTCCATGCCGACGGCCGCGTCGAATACGGCAAGATCGGGGATTCCTACACGGCCGACCTGGTGATGTACCTGGCCGGCAACCAGTTCATGGTCATGGAAGAGTTGATGAAGGACTTTCAGGGGAAGAATCCGGACATCAAGACCGTCTATGTGGAAACGATCCCGCCCGGGCAGATCCTGAAGCAGCAGATTCTCAAACAGGGCGAGATCAACGGACAGAAGACGGCGCGCAATCCGGACCTGTTCGCCAGCGTCAATCTCGGGCACCTGAAGAAGCTGCGCAAAAAAGGGATCATGCACGACTACATGATCTACATCCACAACAAGCTCGAACTCATGGTGGCCAAGGGCAATCCGAAGAACATCAAAGGCCCGGAAGACCTGGCGCGCGACGACATCGTGCAGTCGCACCCGAATCCTCTCACCGAGGGCATCTTCAAGTTCTATGGCTCGCAGATGCTCAAGGACCTGGGCATCTACGACAAGGTGACGGGTGGCAAGAAGTGCCGGAGCTGCTGGGCGGTGCCGGGCAAGGTGTGGTTCACCTCCCGACACCATCGCGAGACACCCGCCCGCATCGAGGCCGGTGAGGCCGACGTGGGCATCGTGTGGGCCACCGAAGTCGCGTACGCCAAGGCGCAGGGCCGGCCGGTGGAAGGCGTGCCGATTCCAGAGCCATACAACATGGCGGACAAGGTGGGTTACGCCATCGGCATCTTGAAACCCGCGCGCAACCACTACAACGCCGTGCGTTTTCTGTCCTATCTCGGCACCCCGCGGGCCCAGGAGATCTATGCCAAGTACGGCTTCGTCAAGGCCACGGACAGCGAACTCAAACTCAAGCCCATCCCTGTGGACTGAGAGACTGAGCTCCTTGATGGATCCGGAGCGGAACTGAGGGGCGCGGGAAGCGCCCCTTTTTTATCGGACCGGTTCTTTCAGGCCGACACACCCGCACCGCAGCGGCGCGTTCCGAGTTCCAGATCCAGCTCGTGCAACCGCCGCGGTGTACCCACATCGGTCCAGCGCCCGCGGTGGTGCTCTCCCGTGACCCGGCGTCGGGCGATCGCCGCCCGCAGCCATGGGGCGAGCGGATGGCGCCCTTTCGGGCGCGTGGCGAACAAGGCCCGGTGGTACCAGCCGATGCCGGCGAAGGTCAGGCGCTCACCCCCCTGCGGTTTCAGCCGGCCGCCCTCCAGGGCGAAGTCGCCGTGTGGATGGTGCGGCGGATTGTCCACCAGCACCAGATGGGCCAGCGCCGTGCTGGCCATGCGGGGCGGTGTGAGGGGGTGGTCGGTCCAGACGTCCCCGTTGATCACCAGAAAGCGTTCCCCGAGCCAGGGCAGGGCGTTGACGATGCCGCCGCCGGTCTCCAGCGCCCCGGGCGGCTCGCGCAGGTAACGGATCCGCAGGCCCCAGCGCCGGCCTCCGCCCAGGGCCGCGGGGATCTTCGCGGCCAGGTGGGCAAGGTTGATCACGATCTCTCGGTACCCGGCGCGGGCGAGTTTTTCCAGGTGATGGACGATGAGGGGCCTGCCGGCCACCAGGAGGAGCGGTTTGGGCGTGTGATCGGTTAGGGGGCGCATCCGTTCGCCGCGCCCCGCGGCCAGGATCATCGCCTTCATGGCTCGCGCTCGGTGTCTTCGATGCGGCTTTCCAGGTCGAGTCCGCAAAGCAGATCGTGCAGCTCGCGGGTCTCCGGATAGCGCCCGGCGGCGCCCATGAGGTAGCGCAGGGTCTGCGGAATGTCCTTGAGGTAGCCGGGCTTGCCGTCCCGGTGCCAGAGCCGGGCGAAGATGCCGCAGACCTTGAGCTGGCGCTGAACGCCCATCAGATCGAACCAACGCACGAACTCCATCGGCGGGGTGCCGCGCAGCAGCCCTTTGTCCAGGAGCCGTTCGCGGTAGCCCTCCAGCCATTGGAGCTGCCGCCCGCGCGGCCAGGCGATGTAGCTGTCCTTGAGCAGGGAAACCGCATCATAGGTGACGGGCCCGCGGACGGCGTCCTGAAAGTCCACGACCCCCGGGGTGTCGCGCTCGGTGACCAGCAGATTGCGGGAATGATAGTCGCGGTGCACGAAGACCTGGGGCTGGGCCAGGGCCACGCCCACGAGCGACTCGAACGCGCGTTCCAGCGCGGCCTGCTGGGTCTTGTCCAACGTGACGCCGAGGTGCCGGTCCAGGAACCACGTGGGGAACAGCGTCATCTCATCGAGCAGCCGCGCCCGGTCGTAGGGTTCCAGGGTCCAGGCGGGCACGGCGGCGATGCGCGCCAGCGTGTCCAGGGCGAGTCCATAGAGCGTATCGGCGTTTTCCTCGTCGAGCGCATCGAGGTACAGCGTCTCGCCCAGGTCCTCGAGCAGGACGAGGCCGGCGGAGGGGTCTGCACAATGGACCGCCGGGACGTGGATGCCGGCCTCGGCGAGCAGACCGCCCACGTGCAGGAAAGGCCGCACGTCCTCGTGTTCGGGCGGCGCGTCCATCAACACGTACCGTTCGTCTCCCGCCCGCACCCGCCAGTACCGCCGGAAACTCGCATCCCCCGTCAGCGGCGTGACCGAGACGTCGGTGGCGCCCGTGCAGCGGCCGACGAACGCCTCCAGACGGCGGTGGTGGGTCTCCTGGCTTTCCATGGCTTGCGGTTCCATCGGGTATTCGGTGCAGGTGGGCCGGATGATCGATACCCGGCGGTGATCGTGACACAATGATCGGCAAAGGGCGCCCGGCAGTGCAAACGGGCCCCTTCATGCGACGATTTTCCTTCTGACGAGGATCAGCCAGCAAGGGGGTGACATGGATCCATATCGCGGCGCTTCGGGGGGTGGCGATGGGGAAAGAATCATGCGGCTCAGCGAGCCCTTGTACCGGGCCAAGGGTTGGATCAAGCTGTCGGCCGTGATGCTCATTCTGTACGGCGCGCTCACGGCGTTGAGCATCGTCGGGCTGCTCGTGGCCTGGCTTCCCATCTGGATGGGGGTGCTTCTGTGGCGGGCGGCCAAGGCCGCCGAGCAGGCGCACGATGCCAGCGACGAGGCGGCGCTGCTGGAGGTGCAGAACCGGCTGCGGACCTATTTCGTGGTCATGGGCGTGACGACCCTCATCGTGCTGGTGGTCACCGTGGCGCAGGTGTTGTTCATGGGGGGCATGATGTTCACGAACTGGGAGACGATGCAGGGCGCCATGCAGCAGGCGCAATGAGCAACCGCAGCCTGGGCCTGTCCGAGGCGCTGCACGCCTACCTGCTGGAGACGGGGGTGCGCGAGCCGCCGCTGCTGCGCCGCCTGCGCGAGGAGACGGCGCGCGATCCCATGGCGCGGATGCAGATCGCCCCGGAGCAGGGGCGGTTTCTGGGTCTGCTGGTGAGCCTGGCTGGCGCGCGTCGGGCGCTGGAGATCGGCACCTTCACCGGCTACAGCGCCTTATGGATCGCTCGGGCGCTGCCGCCGGACGGGCTGCTGGTGTGCTGCGACATCAGCCGGGAGTGGACCCGGGTGGCGCGTCGCTATTGGGCCGAGGCCGGCCTGGACGACCGGATCCGGCTGCGGCTGGGGCCGGCGCTCGAGACCCTGGACGAGCTGCTCGCCGCGGGCGAGCGGGGCAGTTTCGACTTTGCCTTCATCGACGCCGACAAACCGGCCTACCCGGACTATTTCGAACGCTGTCTGGACCTGCTGCGACCCGGGGGGCTGGTGGCGGTGGACAATGTCTTCTGGGACGGCGCCGTGCTCGATGCCGAGGCCCGTGACGACGACACTCGGGCCATTCGCGCGTTCAACGCCCGCCTGGCCCGGGACGACCGCGTGGAACTGAGCGTGATTCCAGTGGGGGACGGACTGGCCCTGGCGCGCAAGCGCTGACCACGGGCCTCAGCGCAGCCACCGGCCCAGCCGGCGCACGACGTGCACCCCGAGCGTCTCCATGCGGTGGGCCCGGAACCGGCGCATGGAAAAAGGCCGTCCGGCACGAGCCAACGTCTCGCGGTGCAGGCGCCAGAACGCCTCGCCGCGGGCCCGGTAGGGGCGCCTGGCCAGCAGGCGGTAGTACCGCTCGAGCAGGTTCTCCATCCGCGTTTGCAGCTCGTCCGGTTCCAGAAACTCGGGGCCGTAGCGGGCCAGCAGGTCGATCTGCTGGAGGGGCAGGCGGAGCAGGGGCTGCGCCACGGTGCTGGTGGCCGAGTCCTCGTGGCGGCGGACGAAGGTGAGCACCTGGTGCACGAAGCCGAAGTCCGTCTCGCGCAGGAGTTCGTAGAGCACCTGCACGTCGGCGTGCGGTTCGCGACCCGGGTAGAAGGGGTCCCGGGCCCGCACCAGGTCGGAGCGGATCAGCAGGCTGCTGGGCGAGAGGAAGGGATAGGCGGTTCCCAGCAGCACGAGCCTGGCCAGCGCCCTGCCGGAAAGCCGCGCGCTGGGATAGGGAAGCCCGTCGCAGGCCACTCGGTCCCCCCATTGACTGTAGGCGCCGACCAGCCCCACCCCGGGGTGTCGCTCGCCGATCTCGACCATGGCGCGCAGGCAGTCGGGGAACAACATGTCGTCCGCGTGCACCACCTTGCACCACACGCTGTCGGGGGCGAGCTGTCGCATGGACCGGTTGAGGTTGTCGATGAGCGGCAGCGTCTCGGGGTTGCGCAGGAGCCGGATGCGGGGGTCCCGTTCAGCGAATCCGGCGGCGATTTCGTGGGTGCGGTCGGTGCTCGCGTTGTCGAGGATCACGTACTCCCAGTTGGAGTACGTTTGCCGGAGCACGCTTTCGATGCACGCTTCGAGGTAGGCTTCCCCGTTGTAGACGGGAGTCACCACCGAAACCAAGGGTTGCGCGGACATGGGGCGAGACGAAGGTGGAGATGGGCCGGAGTCTAACAGCCCGCCGCGGGCCGTTGGATGACCCGATTCACGCAACCAAGGCCGCGCCGGCGGTCGGGAGATCTGCGCCATGAAACTAACGAGACCTCGCAGGCGCCTGCTGCGCTGGGTGCTGCACCGCGCCGGTCGGGGGCTGCCCCGCAACGCCGCCCTGCGCTGGGCCGCCCGGCAGGTGCCCCCGCTCTACGGCGGCGTCCAGCTCAGCCGGCTCACGGAGCGAGGCTTCGTCTCGCCCGAGGCCGAGGTGTATCACCCCCTCCTGGAACTGGGGCGGCACTGCTTCCTCGCCGAAGGCGTGCTCGTCTATCAGGACCGGGACGGCGGTGCGGTGCGCCTCGCAGACGCGGTGCACCTGCATCGGCACGTGACCATCCAGACGGGGCAGGGCGGGTCGGTTGCCATAGGCGAGGGAACGCACGTCCAGCCGCGCTGCCAGTTTTCGGCCTATCTCGGCCCGATCCGTGTCGGGCGGCGGGTGGAGATCGCCCCGGCCTGCGCCTTCTACTCTTACAACCATCGCGTGGCGGCCGGCACGCCGGTACGCGAGCAGCCCCTCACCACCAAAGGGGGCATCACGGTGGGAGACGACGTCTGGATCGGCTATGGGGCGATCCTGCTGGACGGGGTCTCGGTGGGGGACGGCGCGGTCATCGGAGCCGGCTCGGTGGTCACCCGCAGCGTGGAGCCCGACGCCATCGTGGCCGGCAACCCCGCGCGGGTGATCGGCAGGCGATCCTGAACCCCATGGCCCACGGCCTCATGTGGGGAGCGGCGCGACGGGTCTCCTTGCGGTGGGTGCGGCGGGCCCGCTGGGCGTGGCTGGCGGCGGCGGTCTTGGCAGGGTGTGGGGGAGACGGCGGGCCGCGCGCCCCATGGCCGCCGGCCGGCACGGTGCAAATCGAGGTGCTGGACGAGGCGGGGCTCCCGGCGGACGCGCACGGGGTGGCCCTTCGGGTCGCGGACGGGCCGTGGACCGTGTTGCGGTCCGTGGCCCCGGGGCGTTACGCGGCCGGGGTCCCCGACGGCGCGGGGGGCGTGGAGGTGGCGGTGCGCTGCGATGGTCGGGAGGCGGCCTCCCGTCTCATCGTCCATGCCTTCGCCCTGGACGAAGGCCGGCGCCTCGTTGTGAGCTACTGCCGCGCCGTGGCCCACGAGACCTGGAAGGTGAGGCTCCGCGCGCGGCTGCCGGCTGCCGCCGTGCGGCTGGCGGCGGCGGGCAGCGGGGCGCCCGCTGGGGTCTTCGGTGTCTTTCCTCCCGGCGGCCGGGCGGAACTGGAGTTGCCCACCACGGACCGTTCCGGAACGGTGCAAACGCTTGCCTTGCTGGCCTCGGATGCGCACGGCACCCCGCAGGCCCTGGCGGTCGAGCGCGCGGTGGACGTGCTCGACCGCGCCTCGGGTGTCGAGCTCGATCTCTCCGATCCGGGCCCAGGCCTGCGAGCCGGGGTGCCCTTGGACGTGTCGTGGTCGCCGGCCGGTTGGCGCGCGGCCTATCGCCTGCATTTGCTCACGGCGTCCGGAGCGAAGCTGGTGCTGCAGGAGGGGGTGGGCGCGCTGCACGCCTCCCTCGTGGTCCCGGTGCCGGCGGCGGGCGGGGCGGCCGATTCGGACTGGCTGGAACTCTATGTCGAAGCGGCCGCCGATGACGGACGCTCGGTGTACAGCCGGTTGCACAGGCGGGTGACCGCCCCTCCGGCGGGCTTTCACATGGATCTCCCCCTGCCGTTTTGGCCGTCGGGGTACCGGCCGGTGTTCTCCAGCGGTCTGGTGTTTCCGGGGCTCGTCGACAACGCCCCGGGTCATGCGGGTTACCGCTTTCGGGCGATGCGCGCCGGCGATGCGCGGGAATGGGAACTCGACGTCTCCGACGGCTACCTGTCCGCCGCCGGACGAACGGCCTATGGGCCGCCCGCGCTGGAGCATGTGCCGGGTTTTGGGGATTTCTGGTGGCCGGCGCCGGGGGAACGGGTGGTGTTCGATGTCTTCAGCGGCGGTTTCGAAGGCGTGGATTGGCAAGGCTACATCCTGGCGCCGCCACCCATCGGCAATTTCCGGCATCTGCCGCGCGAGGGACAGCGCGTGCGCGTGTCCCGCATCCGCGGCGCATTCGTGGCCGGCCGCTGAGGGCCGAGGTCGGATCTCGGGTATTCCACCGCCTTACACGGCATCCCGGCCGGACCTCTCGGCGCGGGAAAGACCATTCCCGCCGCTTGCTTGACCGGCGTCAAATTTCCGCACTTGGTCTCAGGGTCCGCCATCCCCATTCCATCCATCGACGAGCGGTGTGGGTTTGCTCGCCCGGGCGTACCGGCGTCGCGGACCGCAGGGCTCGCGTTGGAAACCTGGAAGTTCGTGGAGGTGATCCGTGAAGCGATGTTGGGTAGCCCTGGCCTGCGGTGTGGGCATGTGGGCCACGGGGGTGCAGGCCTATACGATGGGTACGTACAGTGCGGGCGTGCTGGTGCCTTACGCGGTCCACGACGGACCGGGCGAGACCACTGCCGTGGGGCTGGTCACGGGCGATGTCTCGACCTGCCCCTTCTATTCCTATATCAGCCCCAGCCCCTTACCCTCACGGTCGGAGACGGCGAACATCGAATGGTTCTTCTTCGATGCCGATTCCAACGTGCGGCAGCGGGGGCGGATCGAAGTGACGCACAACGATGTGTATCCGTTCGTTTGGGCGTTGCACAGCGATCCGGCGCTCCAGGGGGTGGAGGGCTATCTGCTGTTCATCCTCGACACCGACAACATCGGGCGCCTGGACCGGGACGAGGGGCGGGGCGCCTGTCTCACGGCGGAGGCCTTCTTCGCGGTCGTGGGGGAGGGCGATGCCGCCTACATCCCCACATGGCCCGTCGAGGCCTACGATTTCGCCGAGGTGCGGGAGACGGGACATCTGTACCTGCGCACCATGGGGCCCGATAGCCTGACGCGCCTCTCATCGGGGGCGCCGGACCTCTATCTGGGGAACTATACTGATGCGCACGGTGAGCCGGCGGTGTATACGCTGCGCTATTCCATCGGCAACGGCGACAGCACCCGGATCATTTTGTGGTCGGCCGAGGATATCGGCGGCATCCACACCGTGGACATGTTCGACGACGAGCAGAACCGCAAGTCCGTGAACATGCCGCTTCCCCATGCGGAGCTGAACGTGGTGGATCCGGCCGGCTTCTTCGGCGTCCCCGCCGATTTCGTCAACGGTTTCATCCGGTGGGCGGCGCCGCACTCGGCGGGCAATCAGGTGCATGTCAGCGCCGACTGCGATCCGGCCCCGGGTCTGCCCAGCAGCGGCACTTACACCGATCACGGCTGTGATGGCAACGGCGTGGTGTCGTTCTCCATCATCCAGTCGCCGGTGCTGGGCGCGCGTCAGACGATCCTCAATGCCGGCCGCATGGTCTCCCCGTAGCAGGTCGTGTGAAAAACTGTTGCGTGATTCGCCTGCCGCCTTGCGCGCTGTGCTCGCCTCCTCGCCTATCCACAGGATAGGTGTCGGTCGTTGGGCTGCGTACGCTTGTATCCGAGCCCCTCGCGACGTTTTTCAACCGCCCGCCGGGGGATGTCCGTTTGGGGCGCCGGGCCCGCACCCGGCCGCGCCGTTGACATGGGTCAAGCAGCTCCATGCGCCGCCTTGCAAAACTCCATGGGTGGAGAGGGTTTCCACGGGCTCTTCGCCGTCCGTCCCGCCATCCCACCCAAGCCGGTGCGTCCGCTCCGAATCCTACCGATGCAATCAGACTGAGGTGTAGTCATGAGTATCCGAGTCGCATCCACCGCTTTCGCAACCTTGGCCGTGGCCGCCGCGGCCTGGGCCAACGGCCCGACCGGCGCCGCCAAGTTCGGCGTCGTGTCCCAGGGCGTGCTCGTGCCTGGCGTCTTCTATTCCAGCGCCCAGGACACCAGTGCCGTCGGGGTGACGAGTCTGTGCCCCAGCGCGGAGGTGTATTGGGCGTTCGCCGACCAGAACGACCAGGTGCTCGACCGCGGCCGCTTCCATCTTCCGCAGGCGCAGACGCGGGCCTTCGTGCTGGCCCAGGAGCTGGGGACCGAGGCGGCCGGCCGATTCGGCACGCTGGCTTTCGTGGCCGACGCCAACGGGGACGGCGAGCTGCGGACCGACGATGCGCCCTGCCTGGTCGCCGAGGCGTTCCACGCCAACCTCGCCAGCCAGGACGCCGTCTACATCCCCGTGTGGCCGTTCAACGCATCGGACATCCGGGGATTGCCCATGCTCCCGCCGCCGCCGGATGGGATCGAGCATCTGTCCGCCCTGGACCCCAACATGCTCACCACCCTGCACAGCGGTATCGTGGACCCTCCCGGACCGGGCAGCAACCTGGTCATGGCGCGGTATTCCATCACGGGGGAGGACAGCACCCGGCTGGTGGTGTGGTCCGCGGACGACCTCTCGGGCAGCTACCAGGTGGACGTGAGCCATGCCAACGGGACCGTGGGCAGTGTCACTCTCCAGCTCACCCATCCCCACCTCAACGTGATCGATGTGGGTTCCATCCCGGGTTTTCCGGCGAATTTTACCAACGGCTTGCTGGCCGCAGGCATCCCGGACGACGCCGATGGCGACTATGTCGACCTGCACTTCGACGGCACCGGCCTGGCGGTCTATACGGTGATTCACTCCCCGGCGCTGGGCGCTGCGCAGACCATCCTCGCCACTGCGGGGCAGTGAGGCGTTCCGTGTCCCCCTTGTGAAGGAGGTAGCTCATAATGCGGCGATGGTTTGGTGTCATTCTCGGGCTGGTCTCGCTCTTCGGCGCCGTTGCGAAACTTCGGGCCGATGCGCAGATGGTTGCCCAGGGCTACGTGGTACCGGGCGTCTATTACGCGGATCTGGGGAATACGAGCGCGGTCGGCTTGACCAACGTGTGCAGGTTCAATATCGCCGTGTACTGGGTACTCGCCGACGCGGACGACACGGTGCGGGCGCGGGGCGGCTTCGTCCTGGAAAAAGAGCATGTGGTTCCGTTCGTGCTGGCGGCACTCAGCAGGCAGGTTTCGGCGGACCCCGCCGCCCAGGCGGCCACCCTTCCGCCTTACGAGCGCGGCGTGCTGATTTTTGCCGCCGACACCGATGGAGACGGTGCGTTGCGCGCCTCCGATCGCGCTTGTCTCTTGGCCGAGGCCTTCCATGCGGACGTCGTCGCCGGAGACGCCGTCTACATTCCCGTGTGGCCGTTCAGCGCTGAAGACATCCAGCCCATTCCGCGGATCTCCCCGCCCTTTCCACCCGCGGGCATCGACGATCTTTCCAACATGGGGGCGGCACCGCTCACCACCCTGAGCAGCGGCATCGTCGATGAGGTGGGCCAGCCAGGGGCCGTCGGCTATGCCCGGTTTGCGCTCGGGGGCGAAGACCGCACGTCCGGGTACTCCAGGGAGAAATATGGCCTGTCGGGGAAGGTCGTCTGGACCAGAGTGGTCTTGCCCGACTGCCGGGGTCCCAGGATCGTGACCACGGGGTACTCCGCGGCGCATTCGACCAGTTCTTTCGTGATATCGCGCTCGATCATGCCCTTTACAGCCTGCTTCTGTGCAAATCGCAAGTGGAACTTTTGATTTACACAAATTTTATCTTTAATGTGTCGAGATTATTAGCACTTCCAAAGCAAAATCTCAAAGGGCATTCCAGTACCTCCTCACCATCCACCCGTCCCGACACCTTCGTCCGTGCGCCGGAAAGTATTGGCTGACACCGGTGATCCGGTTCCTGGCTCCTTGTGCGTGGTTGGCGGATTTGGGGTGCCCCTGGAATAGATTGGAGACACATTTGCTCGGACCGATGAGGCTGAGAGGAGGTGTCCATGACGGAGGGAAGGCGCCCGAAGCGCTGGTCGGCGCTCTCATGAGGGACAAGGAGCTGCTGGAGATGCGGATCGCACGGTTCGAGGGTGAACTCCCTTTCTTGATGCGGAGGTCGAATCCGTGAGCCGGGCCTGTTCGGTCTCCGCACGTCGTGTCTATGGCAAGGCCCGGGTATGCGGGCTGTGGCCCGCTCGACGCACGATGCGCGCCAGGCGAGGGCTCGCCGAGCGGTTGCACCGGCCCGCCGAGGCGTTGGGGTTCATGGGGGAAGGCTACCGCAAGGTGTGGGCGCGCCTGCGATACAAGGGGATTTCGGTGTCGAAGGAGCGGGTGCGGCGCCTGATGCGCGAACATGGATTGCAGGCCCCCCATCGCGACGGCACCGCCCGAGGGCCGAAGGTCCATGACGGGACGATCATCCCCGGGGCGCCGAACCGGATGTGGGGCACCGATGCCACGCAGGTGATGACCCGGCAGGAGGGCATGGCCACGGTATTCGTGGCGCTCGATCACTTCGTGGGTGATGTGGTCGGCATCCACGCGGCCCGGCCTGGCACCCGTTTCGAGGCCCTAGAGCCGGTTCATCAGGGGATCCGCGAGCATTTCGGTGAACTGGAGGCGGGTGTGGCCCGCGGTCTGGTACTGCGCCACGACCAGGGTTCGCAGTACATGAGCCATGCCTTCCAGCGGGAGCTGAAGTTCCTTGACATCGAATCCAGCCCGAGCTTCGTCAAGGCGCCGGAGGGCAACGGGGTGGCCGAGCGGTTCATCCGCACCCTGAAGGAGCAGCTCCTGTGGGTGCGGACCTTCGACACGGTGGAGGAGCTGCGCCAAGCGCTGCTCGACTTCAAGGAACGCTTCCACCGGCATTGGCTGCTGCAGCGGCATGGTTATGCCACCCCCGCCCAGGTGCGGGCCGCCCATGCGCCCGTGGCGGAGGCAGCGTGAATTTGTGCGAAATAGTGTCCAGGATTTCGGGGGCTTTACAGACCTTCTATCGTTTCCCGGCGCCGCACTGGCGGCGGATTCGGACCAACCACCCGCTGGAGCGGATCATGCGGGAGATTCGGCGAAGGACCCGAGTGGTTGGCGCCTTCCCCGATGGAAAATCGGCATTGATGCTGGCCGCCGCCCGGCTGCGACACCTTGCCGGCACGCAGTGGGGAACGAAGCGTTATCTGAGAATGGATTTGCTGCGCGATCTCGAATCAGCCGAGACCTGCGTGGCATGAACCCGGATCGGAGTCACCGCCGAACAAATGTGCGAAAAATTCTGGATACAACCAGTTCTTCAAGTCGGACGTGCTCCTGAAGCTGCCCAGCGGCAAGGAGCGCGCGAAGCCGACGGTGGAGAAGACCAAGCGGGTGCTGAGGATGTTCCTGGTTTGGGCCCAGGAGACGGGCCGCATCGAGAAGCTGCCCCTGCCCAAGGGCACGCCCATGGGCCGGAGCCTGAAGAAAGGCAAGGACGATGACGAACACAGCCGCGAGCGCGCTACGAGCGGTGCCGGGGCCTGACAAATCGGCAGGAGAGCCGATTTGCACGGCCGAAGGCCGCCCCGCAGGGGTGCGGCACATGGATGTGCCGCATGAACCCCTCGAGCGGGCCGTCCTGGCCTTCGGCCGCAGGCTGGAGGCGGAGGGACGCTCCCCGAACACGGTGAGCGCATACCTGCGGGACCTGCGCACGCTCGCCGGGGTACTGGCCGCGAGGCGTCCCGGGCTCACCCTGGAGCGGGTGACCTCCACGATGCTCGACGAGGCGCTCACGGATCCGGCCGTGACCACGACGCCGGACGGCACCCAGCGCTCCGCCGCATCCCTGCACCGGTCCAAGGCCGCGGTGCGGTCGTTCTTCGCCTGGGCCGAGGAGACGGGGCTCGTCGCGGAGAATCCCGCCCGGTCGGTCACCTTGCGCAGGCTTCCCCGCACGCCGCCGGGGTTCCTCACAGAGGCCGAGAAACGCCGCCTGCTCAAGGAGCTCCGCGACCGGTCGTCCGCCGTCGCCCGGCGGGACAGGGTCATCGTCGAGCTGTTTCTGGGAACCGGCATCCGGCTCCAGGAACTCGTCTCCCTGGACGTCGACGGCGTGGACCTGGACGCGAAGCATCTGCGTATCCGCGCCAAGGGCGACGTGCCGCAGGTGAAGTTCCTCAAGTCCAATCTCCGCTCCCTCCTACGCCGGTACCTCGCGGAGCGCCGCCGGCAGGGAACCGCCGACCCGGCGCTCTTCCCCTCCAACCGCGGATCGCGCATCTCGGCCCGGCAGGTGGCGAACCGCATCAAGTTCTGGCTGGCCAAGGCGGGGATCGACAAGGACATCGGCCCCCACGGCCTGCGGCACACCTTCGCCACCCACCTGTACGCCGCCGCGTCCGACCTGCTCGTGGTCAAGCGGGCGCTCGGTCACCGGGACATCTCCACCACGGAGATCTATACGCACCTGGTGGACGGAGCCCTTGAAGAAGCCCTCGAGCGGCTTTGACTCGGGCCGTCCATGGCCCTCGCCCTCCGGGCGTGCCCTCGGCACGTCCAAATCGGCTGTCCTGCCGATTTGTGACGGGCTAGCGGCCCCGGGAACCCAGCGGTCCTTCGGGACCGCGTTCCCGTTCCAGGCCGCGCCACGGATCTTTCAATCGACAACGACGGCGCTTGGTGATACATTGTATTTACGAGGAACGCTGATACTGGAGGTGTCGTCATGGTCAAGCGCCTGACGAAACACGGGAACAGCCTGGCGCTCGTCATCGACCGGCCGATACTGGAGCTGCTCAAGATCGACGTGGACACGCCGCTCGAAATCTCCACGGACGGGCAAGTCCTGGTCGTCTCTCCGGTCCGTGACGCCGAGCACCAGAGGAAGTTCGAGAAGGCCCTGGAAAAGGTGAACCGGAAATACGGTCGCGCCCTCAAGCGCCTCGCGGAATGATCCATGTCCCCCGTTTTCCTGAATCTCAGCGAGGTGTTGCGCATCCACCGCGACCAGATCGAGCGCTACGGCGGTGAACCCGGTATCCGGGACCTCGGCCTCCTGCAGTCGGCTCTCGCCATGCCGGCGGCGGGGTTCGGGGGGCGCTTCCTGCACAATGACCTGTTCGAGATGGCCGCGGCCTACCTTTTCCATATCACCAGGAACCACCCATTCGTGGACGGGAACAAGCGGACCGGCGCGGCCTGCGCGCTGGTTTTCCTCGAACTCAACGACATCGAGATCAATGCAAGCGAGGACGAGCTGGTAGAGATCGTCACCGCCGTGGCCGAAGGCAGGGCGGAGAAGGAGGCCATCGCCGATTTCTTCCGCAGGCACGTGTAAAACGACGCCCTATTCTTCTGCTAAGGCGACACCCAGATTTACGCACCTTCCCTCGGGGTGAAAGCCCCGATAAACCTGCCCGGCGAGCCCTGTTCGAGAGGCGGAGAGCGCCGTGGCCAGACTGTCCCGGGAGGAGCGTATGACGATCAAGGTGCTGACCGACAAGGGAGTATCGAACCGTGAAGCGGCCCGCCTGCTGGGCGTGAGCGAGGGGACCGTGCGTTACCATCGCCGGCGCATGGCAGCCGGCGTGGTGGATGGCCGCACCCAACAGCAGCCCGTGGCGGCGTTCTGGCGGGAGGCGATCGAGGCGTATCTGGAGGCTCGCGATGAGCCGTCCCCGTCTAACAGGATGTTGAAAAATCCCGATCGAATACGGCCAACTCTATCCACGCAGAAAACCTGCACCACCGTATTCAGCAGACAACTGCGTATTTTGACTGGATTCGGGTGATTTTCTGCCCAAAATCCGTGTTTCAGGCACATCAACCCTCTGGATGACACGCATCAGCATGACACCACCCCCAGATTGCGCATCCGAACCAGATTGTAGGCCGCCAGGGTCAGCGTGAATTGAAACTCCAGCTTCTCCTTGCCCACAAACCGGCTCTTGCGCAAACCACCCACGGTCTTCAACCAGCCAAAGACCTCTTCAATCCGCTTGCGGATCTTCTGGCTTTGCCGGTAACCCGGGTGGCGGGTCGTGCGTCCGTCAATCGCCGACGAGCGCCGGGTGTCATTCTGGGCCACGTGGGGCGTGATATTCCGCTCTCGCATCCGCGCCACGAAGTCCCGCGTGTCGTAGTTCTTGTCCGCGCC
>Ga0256841_1000366_pt1 | contig 48471 bp, 40 predicted proteins | sample 356308metaG_FD_185971 | JGI IMG/M metagenome (GOLD analysis project Ga0256841, IMG submission 185971) | Hydrothermal vent microbial communities from Mid Atlantic Ridge, Atlantic Ocean - 356-308 | ecosystem: Environmental > Aquatic > Marine > Hydrothermal vents | place: Atlantic Ocean: Mid...
CGAAGACGCGGGCCGGGACGAGAAACGTCAGGGCGAGGAGGCCCGTGAGGAGCAAGCGACTGTTCGGCATGCGATGGATAAAGGGTCTGTGCATGGTCACTCGGTTGGCTGGGGCGTCGCGGCGGTGGGGGGGGGAGCAGGCGCGGCGAGCAATCCGTCAAAGAGCATCGTGGTGAGGAACGTCGCCATCTCGTCCGGAGCGTCGCAGGAGGCGGGGCAACCGTCCCGTTCCCCGGCTTCGAGCATCATGTGCGTCTGACATCCCTTGATGTTGCCGAGAATCATGTGCGCGAGCGCGTGCGCCGGCAGAGGCTTGAGCTCGCCCCGTGCGATGGCGGCTTCGATCGGCGGAACAAGCGCCTCGACCACCCGCCGGCGCTGGCGCATGAAAAACCGCGCCTTCGCCGAATCCTCGCTGAAAATCATCAGATGCGCCTCCTTGATGAGGATCATGAAGAGATTCTTTCGTTCGAGGAAGAAGCGGAAACAGCCGGCGATGAAGGTGTGGAAGAGTTCACGTATGGGATGGCGTTCTATCCGTTGAGGCGTGAAGGAGGATGCGATGAGCCGGCAAAGATCGTCGTAAATCTCCTCGAAGATCGCGAAGAGGATGGCTTCCTTGCCGCCTTCGAAATAGTTGTAGAGCGTGCCTTTGCCGAACTCCGCCCGTTGGGCGATTTCGTCCAGCGTGGCGTGCGTGTAGCCTTTCTCGGCAAAGACGGCCTGTGCGGCTTCGAGCATGGCCCGGCGGCGCATCAGGCGCTCCCGCTCCCGACGGCTCAGTTTGACGGGCTCTGCAAACTGCGTTTCCATAGGCGGTGTCGTGAAGAGGGGGGACCGGTCGCGAGAGGCGGGTTCCCGAAGAACCGCACCCCGACTGACAGCCCCGGGTCAGGTGTGTCGAATGTTGGAGCTTTCTGCCTGGAACGCTTCCGACCTGTTGCCTGACCCGTTGAAAAAAAGTGACTGGTGAGTCATGATTTGGACCCGTACGTCAAATTGAAGTCCGGGATTCACGGCGATTGTTAAGAAAGTGACAAGAAGGGGGAAGGGAGAGGGCGCGTAGAGGAACGCGGAGGCGGCCTCGAGCGCGCGATCGCAACCCGTCGGGGCAGATTGCGTAGGGACAACGTGCTTGCGGCCCACCCATAGAAAAACAAAGGAAAAGACGATGCTCCGACGCCTGACCGGTATCCTCTTGATGACGGCGCTTACGGTGGTTGCCGTGCGTGCGAGTGCGAGCGCCGAGGAACGGGACACCATTAAAAAATCCTTCAAGGTGCACGCCGGCGGCACGCTCTATCTCGATCTCGATCACGGCAACGTGGTGATCGAAATCGGGAGCGACGACGTGGTGAACATCGAGGTGGACCGCATCGTCGAGGCCCGGGATCGGTATGCGGCCAAACGCATTCTCGAGCAGCATGACCTGGATTTCTCACAGTCGGGCGATGACGTGCGGTTGCGTTCGCGTTTCGAAGATGATCAATGGTCGCGCAAGCTGTGGGGAAAGTCGACGCGTTTCAAGGTACGGGTGCGCATTCAGGCGCCCGAGCGATATAACATCGACTTCACCAACGGTGCGGGCAACGTGGAGATCAACGGTGTGACCGGGCGTGTGGAAGGGCGTACGGGGGCGGGCAACGTCATCGTCGAGGCCGTGCACGGGCCGGTCGGCGTCAGTTCCGGCGCGGGCAACATCGAGGTGCGGGGCGCGGTGGGCCGCACGGAGGTGGTCTCCGGGGCAGGCAATATTACGATTCAGGATATACGGGGAGAGGTGCGGGCGCATACCGGCGCAGGCAACATTACCGCCCGGATCACCGGCCCGCTGGAAGGAGACTCCCGCCTCGATTCCGGCGCGGGCAACGTGACCGTCTATCTGGATGACGGCATCGGGGTGAACGTGGACGCCGTGGCGAGCGTGGGGGCGGCCAGTTGCGAATACGGCCTGAAGGTTAAAGGGCGGTGGATGAAAAAATCCTTCGGGGGAAGCATCAACGGCGGCGGTCCGGGCCTGACGCTTCGGTCCGGCGTGGGCAACGTGGCATTGAAGAAGCTCTGATCCCCGCTCGGGTGCGTCGCCTGCCCTTTCGGCCGCCACCGGGATTCTCCGGAGACGAGCCGCTCCATCTTTGCTGTTGAAGCGACGGCGGTGCGTTCGGTGTATCGCCGAGGGGGCGCCCGCCGATCTCATCGCGCGAGGGCGACAAGCCCGGCGCGTTCCCTCATCTTGCCGGGCCCGCTGATGCGCCGGGTCTCTTTGCCCATCCCTTGCTCTGGCGGATTCCTTCCCTGCTTCCCGATTCGTGCCGGGCGGCTTCGCCGGTCTGCGTCCGTCTTTTCCCCACAGGTATTTTCTCCTTTCCCCCCACAGGATTTTTCGGGATGGCGTCTTGACAAAATCTTGAAACTTTGCTTACTTAACGCTGTTAAGTCTGGAGTGAATATGGAAGAGAAGCAGCGCATGAACGGGGATCTCCGGCGTCGGATTCTGGATACGACCCGGCATCTTCTGGTCAGCGAGGGGTACAACAGCCTCTCGATGCGGAAAATCGCGCGCGCCATCGGGTACAGCGCTACGAGCATTTACCTGCATTTCGAGAGCAAGGACGCGCTCGTGCACGCGCTGATCGAGGAAGGGATGGCGCAGAAGTACGAGACGCTGCGCTCCATCGCCGAGGCGCACCGGGAGGACGTGATCGCGCGGCTGAAAGCATTGTGCCGGGGATACATCGACTTCGGGATCGACAACCCCGAGTACTATGAAATCATGTACATGCTTCATCCGGAACAGATGGCGCGTTTTCCCGCCGAGAAGTACCGTCGCGCGCGGAGAAACCTGGAAGTGATCGTCGATACGTTGCGGGAGGGGGCCGAGGGCAAGTTGCTGTACGTGGAGGATCCGCTCGTGGCCGCGAGCGCAATCTGGGCGGCTTTGCACGGAGCGGTGTCGCTCCTGTTTTCCCGGCGCATGGATGTCCGCGTCGACCGGGAGGCGTTCATTGATACGGTCATCTCGCAGACGCTCCGGAGCTACATCGTCGCTCCGGAAGGGGCGGATGCCGGGGTTTCCACGGTCTGAGGCGTCGGACGCTTTCGGAAGCGCTTCTGGGCCGGAGCGTCGTTTTTTTGGAACAGAAGTTAACAGTGTTCACCTTGCTGTAACTTTTTGAAGGAAACCTCCCCTGAAGGGTGGGCGGATGCGCGAGACCTTGTATGCTCATCACACTACGAATCAGTCAGAAGCCGATGAAGAGCCGGATCTATACAGCCCCGCCTGAAGACGGAGCGCCCGTGCTGGGGCGGACGTTGCCGTCCCTGCTGTACGAAGCCTGCGAACGGTATGCGAATCCCCGCGCCTTGAACCAGCCGCACGGTGACCACTGGCGGGCCTTCTCGTACGAGGAGTTCCGCATCAGAGCGGAAGAAATGGCCCTCGGGCTCCAGTCCTTTGGTCTTCAAAAAGGCGACCGGGCGGCCTTTTTCATGGAGAGCGACGTCTATTTCTGCCTGGCGGACATGGCGTGTCTGATCGCAGGCGTCATCGACGTGCCGATCTATCTGACGCACACGGAGGAGGCGCTCCGGTACGTGCTCGATCATTCCGAGGCCAAAGCGCTCTTCGTTTCCAACCTCGAACGTCTGGCCGCCATCGCGCCGGTGCTCGAAGAGACGCCGCACGTCAAGACGGTCATTCTGGCGGAGCCGGAGGAAGGAGGCGCGCTGCCTCCCCTGCCCGGGTCCGTGGGACTGGTGACGATGGAGGCCATTCGGCAGGTCGGACGCACGCGGCGCGAACAGGAGCCGGAAGCCGTCGCCGCGATGCTCGAACGGATCGGCCCGCAGGATCTCGCCACGATCATTTATACGAGCGGCACGACGGGGCTGCCGAAGGGGGTCATGCTCACGCACGAGAACATATCGTCGAACGCGCTCACGGCGTTCCAGTGCATGACGGATTATGAGGCCGGCCCCAGGGGAGAGGTGGTGCTCTCGTTCCTTCCCATGACGCACGTCTTTGCGCGGACGTTGTACTACGGCTATCTCGGCTATGGCACGAGCGTATATTTTACCACGCCGAACGAGTTGACCACGGCGTTGCCGAAGGTGCGTCCGACGCTCTTTGCCACGGTCCCGCGCGTGCTCGAGAAGGTGTATGCCCGCATCCTCGAACGCGCGAGCGAACTGCCGAAGACCAGCCGCCGACTCTTCCGGTGGTCGCTTGCGGTGGCCGAAAGCTATGAGCTCGGACGCCGGCAGCCGCCGATGTATCGTCTCAAACGTCGCGTGGCCGACACGCTCGTCTTCGACAAGTGGCGCGCGGCGCTCGGCGGGCGCGTCAAGCACGTCATCTGCGGCGGAGCCGCGCTCAACGCACGCCTCGCCAACACCTTTGCCGCCGCCGGCATCGACATCCTCGAAGGTTATGGCCTCACCGAGACGAGCCCCATCATCACGTTCAACCGGCCCGGCCGCAACCGCGCCGGAACGGTGGGGCAGCCGATTCCGGGGGTGGAGGTGATGATCGCCGACGACGGCGAGATCCTCACCCGGGGGCCGCACGTGATGAAAGGCTATTACCGCGACGAGGAGCGCACCCGCGAGGTGCTCGACCCCGACGGATGGTTCCACACCGGCGACATCGGTACGTTTACCGAAGAGGGCTACCTCCGCATCACCGACCGGAAGAAGGACCTCTTCAAGCTCTCGACCGGCAAGTACGTCGTCCCGCAGCCCCTGGAAAACCGCCTCACCGCCGATCCGCTCGTCGAGCAGGCGGTGGTGGTCGGGCCGGGCTACAAATACGCCACGGCGCTCATCTTCCCGAACGAGGAAGGCGTGCGACTCTTTGCCCGCACGCAGGGCATCGACGAGACGCTGCCGTTCGACGAACTGCTCGAACACCCGAAGGTCGTGGCGCGCTTTCAGGAACTCGTCGACCGGGCGAACATGGGCATGGACCCGTGGTCCACGATCAAGAAGTTCAAGCTCGTGCCGGCGCACCTGACGCCCGAGAACGGCATGCTCACCCCCACCTTGAAAGTGAAACGATCGCTGGTCTATGCGACCTTTGCCGACGAGATCGCCTCGATGTATGAAGACTGAGGCGCGCGGCGCTTTCTTCCCTCGAACATAATCCTTCCACCGGAGAATCGAACCTGAATCATGGAAGCACAAACGCTGGATCCCCTGACCCTCGAACGCACCGCCGGATGGACGCTTCGGCCGTTCCGGACCGTCACCGTGCTCGGGGCGGGCACGATGGGCGCGCAGATCGCCGCGCATTGCGCCAACGCCGGGCTTCAAGTCCGCCTGCTCGACATCGCGCCCGAGGAAGGCGACGACAAGAACGCCATCGTGAAGGCGGCCTTCAAGCGTGCGACGAAACTCAAGCCCAACCCGTTTTTCACGACCGCCGCCCGGAAACGCATCAAACTGGGCAACTTCGACGAGCACTTCGACTGGGTCGGGGAGGCCGACTGGGTGATCGAGGCCGTCGTCGAGCGGATGGACATCAAGCGGCAGGTGATGGCCCGCATCGAGGAGGCGGCGCGTGAGGATGCCGTCATCTCTACGAATACGAGCGGCCTGCCCATCCACGAGATCGCCGAGGGCCGGTCGGAAGCATTTCGCCGACGCTTCATGGGGACGCACTTCTTCAACCCGCCCCGGTATCTGAAGCTGCTCGAAGTGATCCCCACGCCGGACACCGATCCCGCGCTCGTCGCTCGCGTGACGCACTTCGGGCGCGTGCACCTGGGCAAGGGCATCGTCATCGCCAAGGATTCGCCGTACTTCATCGGCAACCGCATCGGCATCTATGCGATGCTCCTCGCGCTCCGGCACTTTACCGAGGGCGACTATACCATCGAGGAGATCGACACGCTCACCGGAACGCTCGTCGGGCATCCGAAGTCGGCCACCTTCCGCACCGCCGATGTGGTGGGGCTCGACGTCATGCTCCATGTCATCAAAAACCTGTACGAGGCCGTTCCGAACGACGAGAGCCGCGAGGTCTTCCGCGTCCCGCCGATCCTCGAAACGCTCGTGGCGAAAGGAGCGCTCGGGGCGAAGACGAAGGCCGGGTTCTACAAGAAGGAAGGCAAGGTCATCAAGTCGATCAACCCGGAGACGGGCGAATACGAGGACCCGAAGCCGCTCAAGCTCGGCGACCTGGACGCGATCCGGGGCGCGGGCGGGCTGGTGAAGCGGCTGCGGGCGCTCTGGGCCGACGAAGGCCGCGCGGGAGCATTCTTCCGAGAGACGACGCTCGAACTGCTCGCCTACAGCGCGCGACGCATCCCCGAGATCACCGAGAGCCCGGCGGACGTGGACCGCGCCATCCGGTGGGGCTTCGGCTGGCGGATGGGTCCGTTCGAGACGTGGGACGCCCTCGGCTTCGAGACCGTCCTCGAAGCGATGGAGGAAAAGGGGCTCGCGCTCCCCGGATGGATCGGGGCGATGCGCGGCGACGGCGCGAAAAGCTTTTACCGGTCCGAGAACGGCGTGACGCAGGTCTACATCCCCTCCCGCCGCGCGTACGTCGAGGATCCGAAGCCGGACGATGAGATCAGCCTCGCGGCGATCAGGACCGACGAGAAGAAGGTCTTGTGGACGAATCCCGACGCCGCCCTCCTCGACCTCGGCGACGGCGTGGCCCTCTACGAGTTCCGTTCGAAGTCGAACGCGCTCGGGCAGTTCGTGATGGAAGGGCTCGTGGAGGTCATCGAGCGGGTGGAAAACGACCCGAACCTCCGGGGGCTCGTCGTGGCGAACGAAGGAAAGAATTTCTCCGTCGGCGCGAACCTCGGCGAGGTGGCGATGGCCGTGGCGTCCGGGCAGTTCGACATGCTCAACGAGGCCATTGCGGGCTTTCAGCGGGCGATTCAGCGGGTGCGGTATGCGACGAAGCCGGTGGTTGTCGCGCCGCATCACATGACGCTCGGCGGCGCATGCGAGATGACGCTGGCGTGCCCGAACCCGGTGGTGGCGGCCGAAACGTATATCGGTCTCGTGGAGCTGGGCGCGGGGCTGATTCCGGCGGGCACGGGCACGATGCGCATGGCGGCGAAAGCCTCCGCGCTCGCCCCGAACGGCTTCCCCTCGGAGATTCAGGCCTACCTCCAGAAATACTTCGAACAGATGGCCATGGCGAAGGTCGCCACGAGCGCGCGTGAGGGGCAGGAGATGGGCTACGTGGCCGATCACGCGCAAGTGGTGATGAACGCGGACCGGCGGTTCTTCGTCGCCAAGCAGGAGGTGATCCGGCGCTCCGAGGAGGGCTATCTGCCGCCCCCGGTGCTGACGCACATCAAGGTGCTCGGGCGTCCGGCGGCGGCGGCGATGGAGGTCGGCGCGTATCAGTTCCTGCAGGGGAAGTACATCAGCGAGTACGACTTTTTCCTCGCCAAAAAGCTGGCGCACGTGCTCACCGGCGGCGACCTGACCGGCCCGCAGGAGGTGCACGAGGACTACCTCCTCGACCTCGAACGCGAAGCCTTCCTCAGCCTGCTCGGCGAGCCGAAAACGCAGGAGCGCATCATGCATCTGCTCCAGCACAACAAGCCGTTGCGCAACTGACGGCGCGGTTTCGGCTCGCTCTTTGAGCACGTTCGATGTTTATAGCATTCAACCCTTTGAGATAGAGATCATGCAAGCAAACGGAGCATATATCGTCAGCAGTGTCCGCACGGCGGTGGGGAAAGCCAATCGCGGCACGCTCAAACACATGCGGCCCGAAGCGATGGGCGCGGCGGCCGTAACGGAGGCCATGCGCCGCGTCCGGGGGCTCTCGCCCGAAATGGTCGATGACGTGATCATCGGGTGCGCGATGCCGGAAGGGCCGCAGGGGCTCAACATGGGCCGGATCATCGCGCAGAAGGCGGGGCTGCCGGACGCCGTGCCGGGCGCCACCGTCAACCGATTCTGCTCGTCCGGGCTCCAGACCATCGTCATGGCTTCACAGGCCGTCATGGCCGGCCACGCCGACGTGATCGTGGCCGGCGGCGCGGAGTCGATGAGCCTCGTCCCGATGTCGGGCTTTTTCTTTCAGCCCGACCCCGACCTGATCGGGCACGACATCGACATGTACATCTCGATGGGCAACACGGCCGAGAACGTCGCAGAGCAATACGGCATCACGCGGGAGGATCAGGACCGGTTCGCGCTTCAGTCGAACCGGCGAGCGGTCGACGCCATCGTTTCCGGGCGGTTTGCCGAGGAGATCGTCCCGTTGACGGTGCGCGAGGTGACGTACGACGACGGGCAGACGAGGGAGGTCGAGACGGTCTTTAAGATGGATGAGGGGCCGCGCGCCGACACGAGCCTCGAAGCGCTCGCGCGTCTGCGCCCGGTCTTTCGCCGGGGCGGCACCGTCACCGCCGGGAATTCCTCGCAGATGTCGGACGGCGCGGCGGCGGCGGTGGTGATGAGCGAGCGCGTGATGAAAGAGCTCGGCGTCGATCCGATGGGCCGCATCGCGGGCTTTGCCGTGGCGGGCGTGCCGCCGGAGCTCATGGGCATCGGCCCCATCGAAGCCATCCCGAAGGTGCTTCGTCAGACCGGCCTCTCGCTTGACGACATCGGCCTGATCGAGCTCAACGAGGCCTTCGCCGCGCAGTCGCTGGCCGTCATTCAGGAGCTCGGGCTCAACGAGGACATCGTCAACGTGAACGGCGGCGCCATCGCGCTCGGCCACCCGCTCGGGTGCACGGGCGCGAAGCTGACGGCGACGCTGCTCCACGAGATGCGCCGCCGGGGCGTCAAGTACGGAATCTGCACGATGTGCATCGGCGGCGGCATGGGCGCGGCGGCCGTGGTCGAAAACATGATGTTTTGACACCTTTTGTGCGGAATCATGGCCGGATGCGCGCGAGCGACGAAGGCGGAGGACGCAGTCAGTAAACCAACGGAAGAGGTTCAGCCATGAACGTTCCCTTTTATCATTTTCTCGCCGGCATATCGACGGCGGCGGCGGTGATCGGCGTCATCGTCCTGGTTCTGGCGCTCGGGTACGCCGGCGCGCCCCTCTGGCTATGGACGGCGGCCACGGCCGTCGCGCTCTACGGCTTCGGCGCGCCCGCCTGGCTGTGGATCGTCTTCGGCGTGCTCGCGGCGCTGTTCAACGTGACGGCGATCCGGCGCGGGCTGCTCAGCGCTTCGATCATGAAGCTGATGAAGGCGCTCCACTTCCTCCCGGCGATCTCCGAGACGGAGCGCACGGCCATCGAGGCGGGCACCGTGTGGGTCGAGGGCGAACTGTTCTCGGGCAAGCCCGACTTCAAACGCATCGTCAACGAGCCGTATCCCGAACTGACCGAAGAGGAGCAGGCCTTCCTCGATGGTCCGGTCGAGGAACTGTGCCGGCTGACGAACGACTGGGACGTGTGGCAGCATCGGGAACTGCCGCCCGAGGTCTGGCAATACATCAAGGATCAGCGGTTCTTCGGCATGATCATTCCGAAGCGGTACGGCGGGCTCGGCTTCTCGGCGCTGCTCAACAGCGCCGTCGTGCAGAAGCTCTCCACGCGCAGTGGCCCGCTGGCCACGACCGTCATGGTGCCGAACTCGCTCGGCCCGGCGGAGCTGCTGATCCACTACGGCACACAGGCGCAGCGGGATCATTACCTTCCGCGCCTGGCCACGGGTCAGGACATCCCGTGCTTCGCGCTCACCGAGCCGGGGGCGGGCTCCGACGCGGGCGCCATTGCCTCGAACGGCGTCGTCTTCAAGGGCGAGGACGGCAAGCTGTATCTGCGGCTGAACTGGAAGAAACGGTACATTACCCTCGGCGCCGTCGCCACGGTGATCGGGCTGGCGTTCAAACTGCGTGATCCGGACAACCTTCTCGGGAAGGGGACGAACCCCGGCATCACGTGCGCGCTCATCCCGGCGGATACGCCCGGCGTGGAGCAGGGCTACCGGCACGACCCGCTCGGCGTGCCGTTCTGGAACTGCCCGCTCGAGGGCCACGACGTCGTCGTTCCCGTCGACGCCATCATCGGCGGCGTCGACGGCGCGGGCAACGGCTGGCGGATGCTCATGGAGTCGCTGGCGGCGGGGCGCGGCATCTCGCTCCCGGCCTCGGCGGCCGGCGGCTCGAAGCACGTCTTCCGCGTCGCCTCGGCCCACGCCACCGTCCGGCGGCAGTTCGGGCTGTCCATCGGCAAGTTCGAGGGCATCGAGGAACCGCTGGCCCGCATCGGCGGGTGGACGTACCTCCTCGAAGCCGCGCGCGTCTATACGTGCGGCGCGCTCGACCAGGGCGGCAAGCCCGCCGTCGTCACGGCCATGGCGAAGTACAACTTCACCGAACTCGGGCGGAAGATCATCAACGACGGCATGGACATCCTCGGCGGCAACGCCATCTCGCGCGGGCCGCGCAACCTCCTTGCCCATGGCTACATCAACCAGCCCATCGGCATCACGGTCGAGGGCGCGAACATCCTCACGCGCACGCTCATGATCTTCGGGCAGGGAGCGATCCGGTGCCATCCGTACGCCTACAAGGAGATCGCGGCGCTCGGTGAGGGCGACGTCAAGGCGTTCGACGCCGCGTTGTGGAAGCACGTCGGCCACGTGGGGCGGAACAAGATTCGCGCCCTGCTCCTGAGCCTGACGCGCGGCTACCTCGGCGGTTCGCCGATCGACGGCCCGGCGGCGCGGTACGTGCGGAAGCTGAACTGGGCCTCGGCCTCGTTCGCCTTCTTCGCCGACCTGGCCATGGGCACGCTCGGCGGCGACCTCAAGCGGAAGGAGAAGATCACGGGCCGTTTCGCGGACATCTTCTCATGGATGTATCTGGCCTCCGCCGTGATCCGCCGGTTCGAGGCGGAAGGCCGCCCGAAGGAGGACCTCCCGTTCTTCCACTGGTCCATGCAGTACGCCATGAAGCAGATCCAGGACGCCTTCGACGGGCTGTTCGCCAACCTCGAAGCGCCGGGGATGACGTGGCTCATCCGGGGACCGATCGCGTGGTGGTCGCGACTCAACCCCATCGGCACGGGGCCGAGCGACCGGCTCGGGCACCGGGTGGCGCAGCTCATGCAGACGCCGGGCGAGCAGCGCGAACGTCTCGCGCGTGGCGGCTACGTGCCCGCCGATCCGAACGAGGCGCTCGGACGTCTCGAACGCGCGTTCCGGCTGACGGCCGAGGCGCACGAGGTCGAGCGCAAGCTCCGCGACGCCGTCAAGGCGAAGAAGCTCGAGAAGGCGTCTCCCGCGAAACTCGTCGCGCAGGCGCTCGAGAAAGGGATCATCGACGCAAAAGAGGCCGAACTGCTCCGTGAAGCCGAGGCGGCGCGGGAAGACGCCGTCCAGGTCGATGCCTTCACGCTGGAGGAATACAAACGCACGGCGCTCCGCCGCGAGGTCTCCGGCGGCGACGGCGCGGGTCCGGAAGCTGCTCCGGCTCCCGGCGGGACACCCGTGACGGCCTGACACTCCTGCCCTCCGAGGACGAGAAGGCTCGTCCGTGCGCACGATGGCGAAGGTGCGCTCGGGCGGGCCTTCCTTCATGACGGTCCGGGAGTCATGGACCCCCGAACGTTTCGACGTTTGAACGTTATGGAGGCGCCCTCAGAACGTGTGCGCCAGCGTGCGGAGCGTGACGTGTCGGCTCTCGGGCGTGAACCACCCGTAATAGTCGGGTAAACGTTCCTCCACCGCCCGGACGAAGGCGTCGAGCAAGGGGAGGGAGCCCGGCGGGAGGTCATACACGAGGGTCGTACCGGGATGGTAGGCCCGGTAGTACGTGAGATCGTGCTCGGTGAGCGTCAGGCGGTCGAGGTACTGTTCGAGGTAGGGCTCGGTGAACTGGCGAAGGATATGCGCGACCTGTGCGCGGTGCTCCGGAGGTGGCACATCCTCGGGATCGGGTGGGCCGCCTTCGAGGGGGATGCGATGGGTGATGACGCGCCGTTCGAGGCTCCGGCAGAGATAGACGACGACGGACAGCGCCTCGACGGTGAGAGGCTGAAGTTCCGAACCGAGGGCCTCGTTCCATGTGGCGCACAGGTCGAGGAGCATGCGCGCCTCGGCACGTCGGAGCGTACGGCCGGCCCGGAGTGCGCCCAGCGTCACCTTCGGCCACCGGCTGCCGGGATACTCGGGGCGGAGGCCGGGGATGCGACGTTCGATCTCCCGCTTGATGTTTAACAGCGTCTCGGAGAAGCCGTCAAAGGCGAACGTGAGCACGCCCGACCACGCCGTGAAGAAGGCGCGCGGCCGAAGGCGCGTGGCCCGGTGGGGCCGGATGATGCCGCTCAACACATCCAGTTCGGACGTCATGGCCCCTCCCGAAAGCTCCATGGCACAGGCGGGCGCATCGTCATCGGAACGTCACCGTGACTTCGCCGGGTTCGGAGGCGAGACCGGTATACCGGGCCGTGATGGTCTGTCCGGGGCGGACGGGCATCAGCGGGGTCAGGCTTCCGAGGGAGAGGAGGTCGCCGGGGCGAAGCGCGACGCCGTCCCGGGCGAGCGAGTCGCGCAGCCACCGCACGACGTTCAGCGGGTGGCCGAGGAGCGCCGCGCCGTCTCCTTCGGCGAGCACGGCGCCCGTCGTGTCGAGGAGCGCCACGCGGAAGCGGCCCAGCCGGTCGTACGCATCGTCGAGGGCGGCGAGCGGGATCGCCTCGCCCACGATGCCCAGCCGCGCCCCCACGTTGACGGCGGCGAGGGCGGGTGCGTCGAGCGTCATCGCCGGGTCGTACATCAGATCAGGCAGTTCGAGGAAAGGGATCACGGCGTCGAGGGCGGCGAGCAGTTCGTCGTCCGTTCGCGCCCGGTTGACGGCTTCGCTCCCGATGCGGACGAGGAGGTCGCCCTCGAAGACGGGACGCGCGCCGAAGAGGGTGGGGACGACGGCGCCGGAGGGGCGGAGCATCTCCCGGAGGAGCACCCCGCGCACGGGCCGGTCCGCTCCGAATCGCGCCTGCGCCGCCGCGCTCGTGAGCCCGGCTTTGTATCCCACCGGCGGGCCGAAGCGGGGTTCGAGCGCCGACACGAAGGACGCCTGGATCGCCATGGCATCCGTCATCGTGAGCGTGTCGGCAAGCGGCGGAAAGAGCCGCATCGCCGCGTAGTCCGCGGCCATCCGCCGGGCGTCCGGGCCGGGCTTGTCGGCGCATCCGAGGAGGAGCGCGGCGCAGAGGACCGCCACCGCCGGGAGGCGGAATCGTTCAGACTTCGGACGAGGTGCGCGCATGGGACCGGGATTTGAGGAGCGTGCGCCAGTTCGAGCCGGCGTTCCGGCGGATCAGCGTGCCGAGCATCGACTTGCCGAGCCAGGCGAGGAGGCGGTTCGTCAGGCCGGGGATGACGATGACCGCGCCGCGCGCAAGCGCTTCGAGAGACGCGCGCACGACCGCATCGGAGGACATCCAGAGGAAGTCGGGGATTTGCGCGCGGTCGAACTTCGAGAAGGCGGGGGCGTCGTGGAACTCGGTGCGGGTGAAGCCGGGGCAGAGCGCCTGCACGGTCACGCCCGTGCCTTCGAGCTCGGCGTGGAGGGCTTCGGAGAAAGCGTTGAGATAGGCTTTGGTGGCGGCGTAGGTGGCGTTTCCGGGCGTCGGCCACCAGGCGGCTACGGAGGAGACGTTCACGATGCCGCCGGCGCCGCGCGCGATCATGCGGGGCAGGGCCGCCCGCGTCAGGCGCATCGTGGCGAGCACGTGCACGTGCACCATGTCCAACTGACCCTTGAGCGGCAGGTCGGCGAAGCGCCCGACCGTCCCAAACCCCGCATTGTTGACGAGCAGGTCGAGCGTGTCGCAGTCGATGAGGCGGGCTTCGACGCGGGCGACCCCCGCGTCCGTGGCCAGGTCGGCGGCCAACGCCTCGGCCGCTACGCCCTGCTGCGTGCGGAGCTCTTCGGCAAGCGCGGCCAGGCGTTCCACCCGGCGGGCCACGAGGATGACGTCATAGCCCCGCTCGGCCAGACGGCGGGCGAAGACGGCTCCGATCCCGCTCGAAGCGCCGGTGATGAGCGCGGTTTTTTTCTCAGGAGGTTGCATGATCTGTCTCGTATGGCATGAATCGATGGGCTGTGCCGGCTGCATACCCCTCACGCGCCAACTCCCCGATGCCCGGATGCTTCAGCGCCATCATTATAAGCACTGCGATCTCGAAAGCAAGGGGGGAAGTCCCCATCCGTGCATCGCCGTCAAGAGAGCACCGTGTGTCCGGCTTCCGCGAGCGTCCGTACGGCGCGGGCAAGCGTCTCGGCGCGGACGAGCACGTAGCCGGTGTCGAAGGTGGAGAGAGCCAGGAGCGAAAGCCCGGCGTCGGCGAGCGGATCGGCGAGGGCCGCCAGGATGCCGGTCAGCGCGAAGCGGAGGGGCCGTGAATCTTGAAGGCGCGGAAGCCGCGCTCGCATCGCATGCCGGGCGGGACGGCGGTCTCCGCGCATACGACGGATAGCTCATCCGGCGTTCGCGTGACCGAGGTCCGGGGGCCCGCATCGGCCCATGAGGGGGATTCGGCGTCGGGCGCGAGACGGCATGAGCCGGGGCGGGAGGATCGGCAGGGTGAGCGAGACGCCGCGTGACATGGCTATCGGAGAGGGGGGCGGAGGCGTACGGCGCCCGCCCCGGGATTACGTCTGGATCACACCGGGGTTGAACGCCGCCATCTCGGGGTTGTGGTCGGCCATTGCGATGCCCCGGCTGATCCACCGGCGCGTGTCCACCGGGTCGATGATCTCGTCCACCCACAGGCGGGCGGCGGCGTATCGGGGCTTCGTGTGCGCCTCGTACTTCTTTTCGATGGAGTGGAGCAGCGCCTGTTGCACCTCCTCCGACGGCGCTTTGCCCTGACGTTTGAGCTTCGCCAACTGGATCTGAAGGAGCACCTTCGCGGCCTGCTGCCCGCCCATGACGGAGATCTTGGCCGTGGGCCAGGCGAGCATCAGGCGCGGGTCGTAGGCGCGCCCGCACATGGCATAATTGCCCGCGCCGAACGAGTTGCCCAGCACAACGGTGAACTTCGGCACGACCGAGTTGGCGACGGCATTGACCATCTTCGCGCCGTCCTTGATGATGCCGCCGTGCTCGGCGCGCGTGCCCACCATGAAGCCTGTCACATCCTGGAGGAAGACGATGGGGATGCGCTTCTGATTGCAGTTCATCACAAAGCGCGCCGCCTTGTCCGCCGAGTCGGAATAGATGACGCCGCCGGCCTGCAGCTCGTCGGTGTGCGCCTTTTTGCCGGCTTTTGCCTTCACGGTGATGCGCTGGTTGGCCACGATGCCCACGCTCCATCCGTCGATGCGGGCGTACCCGGTGAGGAGCGTCTGGCCGAAGCGGGCCTTGTACTCGGTCCACGAACCGGCGTCGACGATGCGGGCGAGGACCTCGCGCATGTCGTAGGGCTGGTTGCCGCTCGTGGGCATGAGGCCGTAGATCTCCTCGGGGTCGAAGGCGGGGGGGACGGGATCGATGCGGTTGAAGCCGAAGCGCGGGCGCGGGCCGAATTTGCTCACGAGGTCGCGGATCGTGGCGAGGCACGTCGCGTCGTCGGGCATTTCGTAGTCGGTTACGCCGGAGACCTGCGAGTGCGTGGCCGCGCCGCCGAGCGTCTGGATGTCCACGTCTTCGCCGATGGCCGCCTTCACGAGGAAGGGACCGGCCAGGAAGACCGACCCCGTGCCGTCGACGATGAGGGCCTCGTCGCTCATGATGGGCAGGTAGGCTCCGCCCGCCACGCAGTTGCCCATGATGGCGGCGATCTGCGGGATGCCCCGGCTCGACAGGATGGCGTTGTTCCGGAAGATGCGTCCGAAGTGCTCTTTGTCGGGGAAGATCTCATCCTGCATGGGCAGGTAGACGCCCGCCGAATCGACGAGATAGATGATCGGGAGGTGGTTCTCGAGCGCGATCTCCTGGGCGCGGAGGTTCTTCTTCGCCGTGATCGGAAACCATGCGCCCGCCTTCACGGTGGCGTCGTTGGCGACGACGAGGCACAGCCGCCTGCTCACGTGGCCGAGGCCCATCACCGTGCCGCCCGCCGGGCAGCCGCCTTCCTCCTCATACATCCCGTCTCCGGCGAAGAGCCCGAGCTCCATGAAATCGTCGGCGTCGTCGAGGAGCGCGGCGATGCGCTCGCGGGCGGTCATCTTGCCGCGTTGGTGCTCGCGTTCGATGCGTTTCGGGCCGCCGCCGAGCCGGATCCGCTCCGCATCGGCACGCAACGCTTCGAGCAGGCTGCGATAGTGTTCGGCCCGCTTCTGAAACGAAGGCCGGTCCGTGGGCGCGGGGGAACCGAGGGTGGAGAGATCGACGGAGGGGGTCGGCATACGGACAAAGGGGTTGAACCAGAAGGGAGGGCGTGCGAAACCGGCTCCTCACCGATGAGCCGGGCCGGAGGCCGGGAAGGGGACGAAGTTACCGTCCTTCCCGGCCAAAAAAAAGCCCGACCACGAGGGCCGGGACTAAAGATACCTACCGGAGCCGGCATCTGATTGGACAAGGCCGACGTGTCCGCCTTACAGGAAGGCAGAGATTTTCTGAAAGATCTCGGAACGCGGCTCGCCCGTCTTCTCGTGAATCAGGTTCACCATTTTATCTAGATTGCCACGCGCCTTTTTCATCTCTTTGTCCCCGAAATCGTATTCGCTCCAGAGGGTCTGGATCTGAGCTTTGACGCGCCCCCAGCTTTCATTCATACTCGCGGTCGCCATGATGCCTCCATTGGGTGGGTTGTAAAATCTCTCGGAGCAGTTTTGACCCCGCGAAGGGGGGACAGGTTTCCATTTTGACGTAATCTTCTTCGCAAGACGTGGCCCTTTCCCGGCGAGGGGCGTATAGGCGGGCTTGTCTTTCGAAGGAATTACATTCCCGCGGTCAGGCGATGCCAGAACATCAGGATGAAGACCGTCACCCAGAGCAGGTGTCCGATGCCGGTAAACATGCTGATCTTCCGTTGCGCCAGGGCCGCCGCATCCGTCCGGTCCTCCTGGAGCGCATGCCGCATCGCCCGCCACTGGGGGCGGAGCCCGAGGTAATGGAGGGCGAGCATAATGAGCACCAGAAGCATGCCCGTGTGAATGTTGGGGCCGTAGTTGGCGGGCCCGCCCGTCACGAAGGCGCCGAGGCCGAAGACGAACGCGAGGAGCAGGAAGATGCCGATTTCCCGGATGCCCCGATCCAGATTCTCGGCCACCGTCGTCGCGGCGTCGTGGTCGAGCTTAAGCAGGAGCCGGGTTTGCGCGCCGAGCCGGAGGGTGAGCCCGAACCACGCGGCGGCCATGAGGACGTGAAGGACGACGAACAATGCCTGGAGAAACATGGCTGGTGTGCGGTAGGTGGGGAAAAGCGTTGCCCGAAGATAGGGCTTCCCCGCCGAAGACCCGAAGTTTCTCGCGGCGGGCGCGCGTTTCTCCTCGAAGAATTCAGGCATCTCCGCCGGGGAGCGAGAGCCGGCGGAGCAACTTGCGCTTGGCGATGGGCAGCACCGTGGGCTCGTACGGGAAGTCGAGCGCCGTCTCGATGAGATACGTGGCCGGATTAGGGAACTCCCGGCGTTCCGCCAGCAAATCGAGCTTAACCACCTGCGGCGCCACGTCAACACCGGCGTACTCGATGGTTTTGACGTGCGTGGTCTTCAGGCTACGGAACCGTTCCTCCGCACTCGTGAAGATGGACAGGTGGTACTGGAGAATGTACATGCGCCGGGAACGCCGGTCGGGCACGAGGAGGTAGCCTTCCTCCACGTACGAGGGCACCAGCCCCACCTCTTCGATATAGAGATGATCCTCGACGAATTCGAAGATCGTGCGCCCCTCCTCGATGGCGTCCTGGATCAGCGGAAGGGCCCACTGGATGAGCTCCTCGATGAGGCCCATGTGCCCCGTTCCCAGTTCCGGCTTTTCGAAAAGCACCTCGCGCGTCTCCGGGTCGATGCCCTTGAGAACGCCGGGCAGGGACTTCTGGAGGTCGTCGAGGCTGCCGAGAAGACGCCGGAGAGCGCCGTGCACCTCGACGAGTTCGCCCAGGTGCGGGTAGATGATGTTTCGCGAGAACGCTCCGCGTATCCGTTTCAGGCGATCGAGTATCCGGTACTGGGCGCCCTCGAAATCAGCGCCGGCGCTCAGGAAAAGATCGAGGCTGAGTCGGGACATATCGCTATCTTTACGGTTGTCAACTTCGAAAAGCACGAGCTGTGTTTTCTGAGGGAAATAGTCAACGCAATGCGCCGGCCGAGGTTCTTGTCCACCGCTTTCTACGAACTGGAGCGCCGGGCCTCAAGCGCTTGTTTATCAATCGTATCGACCGGGAGGGAGGAAGCTAAAGACAGGCGTCGAACGGCCGGGCGGATGACGGAAAAAAAGGAAGGCGACGGACGTTTTCAAGGCGCGCCGTCCGAGCGAAGCGCGTCCGATCGGGCAGCGGGACGGGCGCGTATTTGAACTTTGCTTGATTCCGAAGCGAAACGGCGGGAGCGGCGTTCAAAAAGGTGTTCATCCGACGTTCGACGGGCAGCCGGGATGCTCGCGGGGATCGTCTCCGCGCATGCGGGCGCTGAGGGAGGCCGTGCCGGATTCGTCGGCGTTTGCTACACGGATTCTCATGCGGAGGCACGACCATGACGGCTCTATCCTACACCCACGGCGTTTCCCGGACCCCGCTTCTCGGCGAGACCATCGGCGACAACCTCCGGCGCACCGTCGCGCGCTTTCCCCACCGCGAAGCCTTCGTCGACAGTTCCCGGGGAGTGCGCCTGACGTACCGCGAGCTGTGGGACGCCGTCGATCGCGTGGCGCGCGGGTTGATGGCGCTCGGCGTGGCGCGCGGCGACCGCGTGGGGATCTGGTCGCCGAACCGGCACGAGTGGGTGCTCGTGCAGTTCGCCACGGCGCGCATCGGGGCCATCCTCGTCAACGTCAATCCCGCCTATAAGACTTCCGAACTCGCCTACACGCTCCGGCAGGCGGGGATCCGTCTGCTCATCATGGCGCAGGGCTTCCGGAAGACGGACTATCGCCCCATGATCGAAGAGGTGCGCGGCAAGTGTCCGGCGCTTCGGCGCGTGATCCTCTTCGAGGACGACTGGGACGAACTGCTCGCGCGCGCCGAGACGGTGACGCCGGACGCCTTGCGCGCGCGCGAAGCCCTCCTGCAGTTCGACGACCCCATCAACATCCAGTACACCTCGGGCACGACGGGGCGTCCCAAAGGCGCGACGCTGACGCATCACAACATCCTGAACAACGCCTTTTTCGTCGGCGAGGCCCTCCGCTACACGGAGCGCGACCGGGTGTGCATCCCGGTGCCGTACTATCACTGCTTCGGCATGGTGCTCGGCAACCTCGCCTGCGTCACGCACGGCGCGTGCATGGTCATCGCCGGCGAAGCGTTCGACCCGGAGGCCGTGCTCGCCACCGTCGAGGCGGAGCGCTGCACGTCCCTCTACGGCGTCCCCACCATGTTCATCGCCGAACTCAACCACGAGCGCTTCGACGCCTACGATCTGTCCTCGCTCCGCACCGGCATGATGGCGGGCGCGCCGTGTCCCATCGAGACCATGCGCGAGGTCATGAGCCGCATGCACATGCCCGAGGTGACCATCGCCTACGGCATGACGGAAACCTCGCCCGTCTCGACCCTCACGGCCCCCGACGACCCCGTCGAGAAGCGGGTGACCACCGTCGGGCGTGTGTTGCCGCACGTGGAGATCAAGATCGTCGATCCCGGGAGCGGGGCCGTCGTGCCGCGCGGGGTGCGGGGGGAGCTATGCACGCGCGGATACGGCGTGATGCGGGGCTATTGGGACGACGAAGCCGCCACGCGCGAGGCCATCGACGAGGCGGGATGGATGCACTCCGGCGACCTCGCGGTGATGGACGAGGAAGGGTACGTCGGGATCGTCGGGCGCATCAAGGAAATGATCATTCGCGGAGGAGAGAACATCTACCCGCGCGAGATCGAGGAATATCTCATGCGGCATCCGGGCATCGAGGTGGCGCAGGTCATCGGCGTGCCCTCGGAGAAATACGGGGAGGAGGTGATGGCGTGGGTGAAACCCAGGCCCGGCGTCACGCTCACGGCGGAGGACCTTCACGCCTATTGCAAGGGCAACATCGCCACGTACAAGATTCCGAAATACTGGAAATTCGTGGAAGCCTTCCCGCTGACGGTCACGGGGAAGGTGCAGAAGTTTCGGATGCGCGAGATCGCCGTCCGCGAACTCGGCCTCGAACCCGTGACGGCGTGAAGGTTCGGGACGTGCGTATTCCGTGTTTCGTAGGGGGAGGGCAGGAACGCGAGCCCCTGACGCGAACCGTATGGGGGGCGAGGGGATGACCTTGACGCGACCGAGGCGAGCCCATGACGGCGAAGGCAGGGAGCCCCTTCAGAACGGATACGCGCCCAGTTCCTCGGCCAGGTCGGTGGCGGCGAAGTGGCGGCGCGCTTCGGCGAGGTCGTCGTCGGAGAGGTTCGGGGGGAGATGGGTAAGAAGCAGGCGCCCGGCCCGGGCGCGGGCGGCGAGGCGGGCGGCGTCGGCGGGGGAGGTGTGGCCGTAGCCCGGTCCGTTGGCCTCGTGCACGAGCACATCCGCCTCTCGCGCCAGGCGTTCGATGCTGTCGCTCGGCTCGGTGTCGCTCGAATACGTGACGACGCCGCCGGTGGCTTTGCTCTCCACGCGCACGCCCGTCACGGGCACGGTGTGCGTGCCCGGCGAGGCCGTCACGCGCCACCGGTCGTCGTCGAAGACCGGCGCGCCCTCCCGGTGGTCGATCTCCTCCCACACCAGTTCCGGGATCTCCCAGTGGCCGATGTTGAAGGCCGAGAGGCAGCGCCATGCCTGCTCGATGGCGGGCGCGATGCCGTAGACGGGCAGCGGCTCCGTGCGACCGGCCAGCCAGATCTTCTCGATGAAGAGCGGAAAGCCGCTGACGTGGTCCGGATGCTCGTGTGTGATGAAGAGGCCCGAGATCGTGCCGGGATCGAGACCGGCCTTCAGGAGCCGCTGCACCACGTCGCCGCCGCAGTCGACGAGGAACGTGGAGCCGCCGTCGGAGAAGGCAAGCATGGCGGTGTGACGATGCGGGTCCGTCAGGGCCGCGCCGGTTCCGAGGAGATGAAGGGTGGGCATTGCGGCGTGCGTGGGATGAGAGGGGATTCGACGTCCGTAATCTACGGAAATGCGGGCGTTTCCGGGACGCGGGCGGCTATCTTTTGCGCCGCACGGTATAGTCGGTCAGGTCGATGAGCGCGTCGCGGGCTTCGGTGGGAGGGAACGCGGCAAGGAGGTCGCGGGCTTCCCGGGCGAGCTCGGTCATCCGCCGCCGGGCATAGGCAATGCCGCCCGTCTCCTCGACGAACGCCCCTACCGTCCGGATGTCGGCGCGGCTTTTCCTTTTCTTCCGAACGATCCGGAGGATGCGCTTCCGATCGGCCCGGCCCGATTCCCGGAGGGCGAAGATGAGCGGGAGGGTCAGCTTTTTTTCCTGAAGGTCGATGCCGAGCGGCTTGCCCACGTCCTGCACGCCGAAGTCGAAGAGGTCGTCGCGGATTTGAAAGGCGAGGCCGAGCTTCTCTCCGACGACGCGCATCCGCTCGATGTCCTCGGCGTCGTCGGTGGCGCTGAGGGCCCCGCACGTCGTGCACGCGGCGATGAGTGAGGCGGTCTTGTCGGAAATGATGCGGAAGTACGTTGCCTCGTCGATGTCGAGGTGACGGGTCTTTTCGATCTGAAGGAGTTCCCCCTCACTCATGCGCCGGACGGCGTCGGAAACGGTATGGAGGAGCGGATAGTCGTGATGATCGAGGGCGAGGAGAAGGCCCCGGCTGAGGAGGAAGTCTCCCAGAAGCACGGCGATCTTGTTCTTCCACAGCGCATTGATCGAGAAGAGCCCGCGCCGTCGTTCGGCGTCGTCGACCACGTCGTCGTGGATGAGCGTGGCCGTGTGGAGCAGTTCGACGAGCGCCGCCCCCCGGTAGCTCGACTCCGAGACGCCGCCGCAGGCTTTCGCCGAGAGCAGGACGAGGATCGGGCGGATGCGCTTGCCTTTCTGATGGAGGACGTATCGGATCACCTTGTCGAGCAGGCCCACCTTCGTGCGCATCGCGCCCCGGAAATACCGGCGGAAATGAGCGAGTTCGGCTTCGACGGGGCGGCGCACGTCGGCGAGGGTGATCGTGCGCGCCAAGGGTGCAAAGGCGCTCGCGGGCGCGTCCGTTTCCGGCTGCGCCGGGGGGAGGTCAGGCATGAACAAACCTGGCTTTCAATTTTTTTTGAAACTTGACGATCATATACGCCCCCTCGGAAAAGAAGTTTGGAGCGGTCGGGGTTCGGGAGGAATTTCGGAGGGGAGCGCCGCCTCCGGGAAGCGGCGTCATCCGAAGCGGTACGGGTTGCGGCGAAGCAGCGCGAGGAAGAACGGCGCGCCGGCGAGCGCCGTGATGATGCCCACGGGGAAATCCTGTGAGGGCAGGATGGCGCGCGCGCCGAGGTCGGCCCACAGGAGGAAGACGGCCCCGGCAAAGAAGCTCGTGGGCACCACGCGGCGGTGCGATACGCCCACGAGCGCGCGCACGGCATGCGGCACGATCAGGCCGACGAAGCCGATGGCTCCGGAGACGGCCACGAGCGCGCCCGTGACGAAGGCGGCCAGCAGGATGAGCAGACGCTTGACCGTCTCGACGGGCACGCCGAGGTTGAAGGCGGGCTCTTCGCCGGTGAGGAGCGCGTCGAGCGGGCGGGCGAGCGCGGTCAGACACACGAGGCCGAGCACGGCGGTGAGGGCGGGAAAGGGGAGCAGGCTCCAGTGCGCCCCGTTGAGCGAGCCGAGCAGCCAGAAAAGCACGGCGCGGAGCCGGTTCGGATCGGGCGAGACGAGCGTGATGAACGACGTGAGGGACGCCATCAGCGCGGACATCGCCACACCGGCCAGGAGCAGCCGCGCCACCGAGACGCGCGCGCCGGTCCGCGCCGTGAGATAGACGACGGTGATCGCGAGCCACCCGCCCAGGAAAGCGGCCAGAGGCATCGTGAGCGCGCGCGTGAGCAACGGCGGCAACAGGCCGAGGAAGAAGAGGGAAGCGCCCGCCGAGGCGCCGCTCGAAATGCCCAGGATGTACGGCTCGGCCAGCGGATTGCGCACGAGCGCCTGCATCGCTACGCCGATGATGGACAGGCCGCCGCCGACGATCATCGCCAGGAGCGCGCGCGGAAACCGGAGCTGCCACACGATCTGCTCCACCGTAGCGTCGGGCGCCGCGCCGCCGACGAAAGGCAGACGGCTTCGGAAAACGCCGAGCACGTCCCGGAAGGCGATCGACTCGCTTCCGAAAGAGACGGCCGCGACCGTGGAGACGACGAGAAGCGCCGCGAGCAGCAACGCGGTGACGACGGGTTTCCTCATGGACGTTCTCCCGATGGACGTTCCCCCGTCGCTTCCGCCGCGAAGAGCGACGGGTGAAGCCGGGCGGCCAGCCGCCGCGCTCCCTCCACGAGCCGGGGACCCGGACGCAAAAACAGGTCGGGCGCGAAGCTGAAAACCCGCCCGTCACGGATCGCAGGGACGACGGTCCACGTCGGGTGAAGTGCGAGGAGGCGGGCGGGGTCGTAGTCTTCCCCGAATGCGCCGACGATCACGTCCGGAGCGGAGGTGAGGACGAACTCGTCGCTGAGGATGGGCGCTTCCGTCGTGAGATCCTCGGTGATGCTCTGCCCTCCGGCGAGGAAGATGAGTTCGTGGATATAGCTTTCCGGTCCGAAGGCGAAGAGCGTGCCGTCGCCGATGAGAAAGAGCACGCGGGGCCGCTCCTCGATGGCTTCCGAGCGCGCGCGGAGGTCATCGACGAGCCGCTGAAGCGAGTCGGCGGCGGCGCGGGCGCGCGCGGCGGCGCCGAGGAGGTCGCCCGTCGTGCGAAGGACGCGCATCACGTCGCCGAGCCGTCGAAAAGAGAAGAAGACCATCGGGATGCCGAGCGCGGCGAACGTCTCGGCGTCGCGGGGATTGTTGATCTGCGTGAGGCCCAGGACGACGTCGGGACGCAGCGCCGCGACGGCTTCGAAGTTCATCGGGAGGGCGCTGAAACGGGGGAGCGTATCGACCGCCGGCGGGTAGTCGTCCGCCGTCGTCACGCCGACGAGCTTGCGGCCCGCTCCGGCGGTGAAGACGATCTCCGTCAGGCTCGGCGCGACGGTCGCCACGCGGGCGACGGGCTGCCGCAGTTCGACGGTTCGTCCGAGGTCGTCGGTGAACGCGCGCACCTCTCCGCCCGAGGGGGCCGGCGACTTCGCGCATCCGAACACCCCGGATGTCGCGAGGGTGAAAAAGACGAGAAACGCTCGAAAAGGGTTCATTCTAGGGGTTGAATGCAAAGGTTGGGAACGCCTGGAACGGGCATGTCAGGGGTCGTGGTGCGCGTTCCGGGCAGCGCGGGTTGCCGAAGACGAAACCCGGGCCGCGCACGATTTCGCCCGGAAGACGATAGGGCATGGGGGACCCAAAATACAATCGCGCGCCGTATGTTTGCGGATCATTCACCGACGAGGGCATTTATGCGGATCACGGCTATCCTCAACCCGGCGGCGCGGAACGGAACGGCGGGACGTCGGCGGGCGAAGCTCGAGGCGGCTTTCCGCGCGGCGGGACTGCCGGTGCGCTGGGCGATGACCGAGGGGCCGGGGCACGGGGCAGCCCTTGCCCGCGCGGCGGCGCAGACGTCGGACGCGGTGATTGCCGTCGGGGGCGACGGCACGGTCCACGAGGTCGGACGCGGGCTGATCGAGGGCGGAGGAAGCGCGGCGCTCGGCGTGGTTCCTTTCGGCACGGGCAACGACTTCGCCCGCGCGCTCCGGATGCCGGGGTCCGCCCGGGCGGCGATACGGGCGCTCGCCCACGCCGAGATCGTCGCGGTGGATTATGGACGGGTGCGATGGCGGGAGGAAAGCGACGTGCGCGAAGAGGTGTTCGTGAATGCGATGGGGCTCGGCTTCGATGCGCGGGCGGCGGATGAGGGCGCTCGGACGAAGCGCCTGCCGGGTCTCTCGGCATATCTCCTTGCCGTGTTTCGGGCGCTTCGCCGGCGCGTGGAGCCCGGGGCGCGCCTCTTCGTCGGAACGCCCGAACATCCCGGCGCGCCTCTCTTCGACGGGAAGCTCCTCTTCGTCACGGCGGGCAACGGCTTCAGCTCCGGCGGCGGCTTTCGCCTCACGCCTCGGGCCTCGCTCACCGACGGCCTCCTCGAGGTGCTCGTCGTCGAAGCCGCCCCGACGCGACGGATCCTCTCCATCCTGCCGTTTGCCCTGTGGGGACGGCATCTCGGCTTTCGCGAGGCGCACGCCCACCGCGTCCCCGCCTTCTTCGCCGAGCTCGCCGTCGGCGTGCCCCTGCACGCCGACGGCGAGGTGCTCAGCCGCGCGGCCAGGCGCATCGCCGTCGAAGTGGCGCCGGGAGGGTTGCGCGTGCTCGTTCCACAGGGAACCGGGAACGCCTGGGCGGTTCGGGAGAGGGGAAATGCTTCGTAGCCGTGCATTTTTCGTCAAACCGGGTTCCGAACCCATTCGGGCGGTTGACGTACACCATCTTTTCCCGGCAGATCGTATCTTCGACCCATGGACGGAACGCAAAAGGAACAGGTGATTCGCCGTCTCGAAGCGCGGGTCAAGGAGACCGCGCCTCCGAACGTCGGCGGCGAGCGGCGGTTGCACGACGCATTGCACCGCATGGTGAACGCGGGGGCGTGCCGCTTTGGCGTCTGTGCGGACAAGCCGGCCGAGATGGGTTTTTCGGCCTGTGAGCTGGCCCCTCCGCTTGCGCGCATGATCGACCACACGGCCCTCAAGCCCGACACCACCGAGGCGCAGATCCGCAAGCTGTGCGACGAGGCGCGACGGTACTGTTTCGCCTCGGTCTGCGTCAACCCGTGCTATGTGCCGCTGGCAGCCGAGGAATTGCGGGGCACACCGGTCGCCATATGCACCGTCATCGGCTTTCCCCTCGGCGCGACGCAGACCGCCACGAAGGTGTTCGAGGCCGAGCTGGCCGTCCGCGACGGAGCAACCGAGCTCGACATGGTGCTCAACGTGGGGAAGCTCAAGAGCGGGGCGTTCGAGTATGCGGAGAACGACATCCGGGCCGTCGTCGAGGCGGCGCGCCGGCAGGGCGCGGGGGAACGCATCATCGTCAAGGTGATCCTCGAGACCGCGCTTCTGACGAATGAGGAGAAGGTGATCGCTTCGGTGCTTGCCCGGAATGCCGGGGCCGACTTCGTCAAGACCTCGACGGGCTTTTCGAAAGGCGGGGCCACGGCCGCCGACGTGGCGCTGATGCGCCGGGTGGTCGGGCGCGGCATGGGCGTAAAGGCTTCCGGCGGCGTTCGCTCACGGGAGGACGCCGAGAGCATGATCGCGCACGGGGCCACCCGCATCGGAGCGAGCGCTTCGGTCGAGATCGTGAAAGGACTCGTTGCCGGCGGCGACGGGTATTAATCGGAGGAGCGACGGATGATGCGGAAGATGAAAGGCGCCCGGCGCGTGCTTCTGGGCCTGTGGATCGGCGCGGCGCTCTCGATGAGCGCGTGCTCCGGCAGCCGAAGCGCCGCCGGCCCCGAGCCGTCGAGCGCCGACACGGCGGCCGAAGAGATTCGCCTCTCCGACTACGAAGACTTCGATGCCGGGGCATACCGGGATCGTCCGCCCGAGCGGTCCGTCTCCGTCGAACATGACGTTCCGGCCCAACTACTCGGCGGCCGGGTCGAGCAGGGCGCCGAACAGCTCGTGCAGGGCTATCGCATCCAAATCTACCAGTCGCTCGACAAAGAGGATGCTTTCGAGCGGGAGAACGAAGTGCTGGCGTGGTGGGAGACGGCGCCCGAAGCGGAACGTCCGCCCGGGCTCGGGCCGGATTTGCCGGTGTACGTGCGGTACCATCAACCCTACTATCGCGTACGGATCGGAGATTTTACGTCGCGAGAGGCGGCAGAGGAAGTGCTGGCGCTGGTCATCACGCGCTTTCCGGGGGCGTTCATCGCTCCGGACATGGTGCGCGTGGCGCGGTGAAGAGCGGCTTCGGGGGAAAGAAGGGCGCGAGGATCAGGAGGCGATGCCGGGCAGTTCGTTGACGGCAAAAGCGATGACCAGCGCGAGGCTCAGAAAGCTGAGGATCACGGCGATGACCTCGAAAGAGAGCCGAACCGTGGTGGGGTGTTCCTCCGATGCGGAAGGAGCCGGAAGGGGGGGCGCGAGGTTCGTGTGGGTCATGTCAACCTCCGTCAGGGTTTGAGCTTTCGATGGGAAGGGGAACGGACCGAAGACTTGGCAAAGATGATGCCTGATTGAACATGTTGTGAAGACGAAAAACGCTGCGAGCAGTCCGCCTGCGTCTTCACGCGGGGGGAAAGGGCCGGTGTTCCCGTCCGTGGGCACAGGGAAAGGGACGGCGCAAAAGGCGGGATTCATGAAGTGCGTGCGGCGGTGCGTCCGCTTCCGAGGACATTCACCGGGAAGAAGTGGCGACCGGCGAAGACAAGAAAAAGCCTCTCCTGTGGGGACACGACCGGGCTTTCGTGGAGAACGTCCCGGCCCCCGGAGAGGCTCTGATCATGCGGGCTCGAGGATCTCACCCTGCGGGCACTAAAAGGCTTTCCGCTCACACGATCGTCGGTATGGCCTTGCCCGAAAAGGGGAACTGCGATCCCAGGTATTTCAGCCCTGTTTAGACGGACAACGAAGAGAGCGGGTCTGGTCGAACTACCTCAAACGGCTCCCTGTCCGTATCCACCGAGATGGGACTCTCGGTATAAAAAAACCCCGTCGCACGCGAATGAAGCACAAAAGGCGGGATGAATGATCACCTGCCTGCTTCATCCGCGTGGACAGGGCAAACTCACCAAGGTGAGCGGGTTGTGATCACCCATTATTGAAACCCCCTTACCCTACAACTGCAGGGTATGACCAATATATCGCAGGGCGGTGGACCCTGTAAATGGGGAATGACCCTATTGAGGCATAGGCATTTTTCCCAGAACGGGATATGGCCGAGCCGCTGATCGGGAGCGAGGCCGGAGAGCGGCGACCATCGGGCGAGGGTCAGAGGCGGATGAAGTCGCGGAGCACGGGATGGGCGCGGAGGGCGGCTGCCTCGTCGGGTGTCGGGCGCATCGGGCGGTCGCGGTCGCAGGGGACGAGGCACACGAAGCCGAGCGGCGCGTCGGAGGCGGCGCGGAACTGATGCCAGGCCATAGGGGGGACGTGGACGAGATCGAACGGGGTCACCGGGGCGACGGTCTCGCCCACGAGCACCCGGCCCCGTCCCCGGAGGACGAAGACGGCATGGGGATGTTCGTGGCGCTCGAACGTGGAATGGCCGCCGGGCGCGAGCTCGAAATATCGCACCTGGGTGGGGAGTTCCGCCGTTCCTTCGAAGAGCACCTGGCGCGTGACGTCCCTGAAATGCGCGCCTTCGGGTTTGTAAACTTTCACCGGAACGTCGTCCCAGCGAAACCCGGATGCGGTTGGATGGAAACGTCGTACGGGGGCGGGGTTGTTCTCGGCGTCCATGGGGCAAACCTCAGGGCTGGAGGGGCGTCGAGAGGGCGGCCCGGGCGATGCCTTCGGTGAAGGCGCGTGTGCGTTCGAGCAGCGCATCTCCGGCTTCGAGCAGACTCCCGCCGATGAGCAGGATGGCGTCCGTGCCGAAGGTCTCGACGAGTTCGGCGGCCCGCTCGACCTGCATCCCGCCCGCGGGCACGGGGAAAGCCGGGCGAAACGGGGGCCACGGGCATCGGAGCGCCTCGGCGACGTCGAGGCAGACGTCGCGGGGAAAGCTGAACCGCCCGCCGTAGTTGGCGAAGATGACGGCGTCGGCCCCGAAGAGCCGGAAGAGCTTGCCCGGCAGCAGCCCGGGGCGCATCCGCGCCGCGCCGGTGAAGCTCGGGTGCGCCAGCACGGGCACGTCGAGCCGGCGGTGCGTCAACTCGTGGAAGAAGGGCAATCCCACGAGCATGGGCGCGACCATCACCGCCTCGGCTCCGGCCTTCCGCGCGAACTCATATTGCCGGAGGATGGTCTCGGGCGTGCCGGAGAGGTTGGGCACGTAAACCGATCGCGCGCCGCTTCGGGCCGCCCCTTCGGCGACGGCGTCGAGGCAGGCACGGACGCGCGCCTCGAAAGGGCAGAACGGGTGGTCGGCGAGGTAATGATCGTCCTTGATGAGGTCGACGCCGCCCTCGGCAAGCGTGCGACAGAGGGCAGCCGTCTCCTCGACCGACAGGCCCACGGGCTTGAGGGCGGAAGCCGTCAGCGGGCGGTCGTGGATGCCGAGGCGCGCCCGCAGGCCCTCGATGCCGAAGCGCGGCCCGCGGAAAAGCGAGGCCAGCGGCTCCGGCAGCGTGAAGTCGTCGAGCCGGACGCCGGCGTGCATGGAACTGTTGCCGAAGAGCACGTTGAGGAACTGCGCGGGATCGGCGGCGGCGGTGCGCACGGGCAACGTCAGGGTCACGCGAAAGCCGCCCGCGGGATCGGGGACGGGTGCGCTCCGACGGCCCATCATGTGCGCGCGCACGAACGGGTAGCGCAGGCCCACCCCGCGCGGCGTCTCGATGGTCTGTTCCAGGTGCACCGCTTCGGCAAGCGCTTCGGCGCGGTCCGCCGCGACGTCGAGGTGGTACGTAGCTTCGAAATAATCCATCCGGGATTCGGCTTCATGCGAAAAAACGAGCCCTCGTACGCGGCGGGGCAGGCAACTTCGGGCGAGAGGGCGGCGGCGCTCACACGGTGACTTCAGGCTCGTAACACGCGCGCGCGCTGTAGGCGGCGCCGATGATGCCGGCCTCGTTTTGAAGGAGCGCCGGCGTCAGGTCCGCCTGCGTCTTCAGATGACCGGAAAACTTCTCCCATTTCTTCGGCCGACTGATGCCGCCGCCGATGATGAGAAGGTCCGGCGCGAAGAGAAACTCGACGTGTTCGAGGTACCGTTGAAAGCGTCGCGCCCAGGCCTTCCAGGGGAGGTCGTCGCGTTTGCGGGCGCTGTCGGCGGCGTGAGATTCGGCGTCGCGCCCGTCGAGTTCGAGGTGGCCGAGTTCGGTGTTCGGGACGAGGATCTGATTGATGAAGAGCGCCGAGCCGATGCCGGTGCCGATGGTGAGGACCATCACGAAATCGTGCCGATCACGGCCCGCGCCGAAAGCCATCTCGGCCACGCCGGCGGCGTCGGCGTCGTTGAGCACGAAAGTCCGGCAGCCCGTTTTCTCCTCGATGAGCCGCGCCGCATTGGCGCCGATCCATCGCCGGTCGATGTTCGCAGCGGTGAGCACCGTCCCGTGCTTGACCCGCCCCGGGATGGTGCATCCGACGGCGCCTTTCCATTCGAAATGCTCGACGATTCGATGCACGGCCTTGACGACGGCCCTGGGCGTGGCGGGCTTCGGCGTGGGGATGCGGAAGCGTTCCGCCGCCAGGGTTCCATGCACGATGTCCACGGGCGCGCCCTTCACACCCGATCCTCCGATGTCGATGCCGAGGATTTTCAAGGATCCGAGGAGTTTTGATGACCGAAAGGGAGACGATTGACTTCGCCCGGCAAAGTACGGCGTCGCGCCCGGCGCGTCAAACGCTCGTGCCGCCAAAGAAAGTAAAGGAAGCGGAAGCAATTTAGCGCTTCTTTACCACGCCATTGAGCGCCATGCCCTATTTTATGGCGTTCGTCTTTCAACCCCAACCTGTCCTGAAGAGGCCTTCTTCCCATGAAAAGATTTTTGCTCCTCGCCGCCCTTTTTCTGACGTTCGGTCTGAGTTCGTGCCAGTGCTCGGACAAGCCGCCCATCGGTCCCGTGGAAAACGCGCGCGCCTCGGTGGCTGCGCCGATGCCCCTCGTTTAGGGCGCCCGACGTCCGCTCCGCTCGTTTTCGTGCTCCCTCGCGCCATGTTTCTTTCGGATGAAAAGATCGAAGAGATCCGCGCCGCCACGGACATCGTGGAGGTGGTGGGGGACTACGTGCGGCTGAAAAAGCGCGGAGCGAAATTCTGGGGATTATGCCCGTTCCACAGCGAGAAGTCGCCCTCGTTCAGCGTGGATCCCGAGCACAACCTTTTTTATTGTTTCGGTTGTCGGAAGGGCGGCGACGTGTACACGTTCGTCCGGGAGATCGAAGGCGTCGGCTTCTTCGAGGCGGCGAAGGCGCTTGCCGAGCGGGCGGGGGTGCCGCTGCCGGAAGACGCTGCGCAGAAGGAACGGGCCAACGAGGTCGAGTCGATCTATAACGCGCTGCTCTTTGCGGCCCGTTTTTTCTATATCCAGCTCACCCAGACCGAGGCGGGGAAGCCCGCGCTCGAATACCTGCGCGGACGCGGATTTACGAAGGAAACGGTGAAGAAATTCCGTCTCGGCTATGCGCCGGATGCGTGGGACCGGCTGCTCCACGCGGCGGAGGCGGAGCACATCAAGGTGGAGACACTCGAGAAGGCGGGGCTCGTGATCCCGCGCCGCGAGGCAGACGGCTATTACGACCGGTATCGGGGGCGCGTCATCTTTCCCATTCTCTCGCACGTGGGGAAGGTGCTCGGCTTCGGCGGACGCATTCTGTCGGCGGATAAGGATCAGCCGAAGTACATCAACTCGCCGGAGACCACGGTCTATAACAAGAGCCGGGTGCTCTACGGGCTGTACCACGGGAAGCAGGCCATCCGGCGGCGCGAAGAAGTGATGCTCGTCGAGGGGTACACCGACGTGATCTCGCTCCATCAGGCGGGCGTGGAGAACGTCGTTGCCGCCGGCGGGACGGCGCTCACGGCCGAACAGGTGAAGGCGCTTCACCGGTATTGCCAACGCATCCTTCTGCTCTATGACGCCGACGCGGCAGGGGCGAGCGCCACGCTGCGCGGCATCGAACTCGGCCTCGAACAGGGCATGAGCGTCTATGCCGTGGCCCTGCCCGGCGGCGAGGATCCGGACTCGTTCGTGCGCGCGCACGGCGGAGAAGCCTTCGATGCGTACGTGAAGAAGCATCGCCAGGATTTCGTGGCGTACATGTATGCGCAGGCCCGGCGCACGGGCGCGCTCGACACGCCCGAGGGAGAAGCCGGCACGCAACGGAGCATCCTCAGGGCGGTGGCGCGCATCCCCGACGAGCTCGTCCGGGAGTCGTACCTCCGGCGGGCGAGCGAGGTGCTCGGCGTGCCCGACATGCAGCTTCGGAGCGTGCTCGAAACGATCGGCCGAAACCACCGGCGCGAGGAACGCCGACGCGCGCCTCGCCCGCCCGCCGCACCGGCCCCGCCGCCTTCGGAGAGCGCGCCGCCGGGACCGTCTCCCGCGCCCGCCGTGCGGGAGCCGCTGCCACAGGAAAAGATCCTCCTTCGGCTCATGATCGAGCACGGCGCGCCCATGATTGAGTTCATCCTCGGGCACATGGCGGAAGAGGAGTTCACCGAAGGCCCGGCCCGCGAGGTGGTGCGGCGCCTGCTGACGATGTACGAGAACGACGACGTCCGGCCGAAGCGCCTCCTCGAGGGCGCGTACGGCCGGACGATCCAGAGCCTCGCCGCAGCCGTGATGGTGGATCCGTACGAGCCGTCGGAAAACTGGCAAAAGCGGCAGAACATCAACGTCCCGCGCCTCAATGAGGACCCGGAGGAGACGGCCGCGAGCGCCATGATGATTCTCAAGCGCATCCGCGTCGACGAGGCCATCCGGCGGCAGAAAGACGCGCTCTTTCAGGCGCAGCAGCGCGGCGAGGACCTGCGCGCGCATCAGGAACGCATGATGGCGCTTCACCGGCTACGGAGACAAATCGAAAGCCGCGCCTTTCTGGGCACGGACACCGCTTGATCCGGGGGGCGGCGCCCACGGGGCGGGTGTTTTTTTCCAGAAGGCCGAGCATCTTCCGAACCGGGCGCTCGTCTGAGACGGCGCCCCGCGATCCGGATGTGGGGAAATGCCTGACGGTCCGGCGGTTGACTTGCCCACAGCCGATGCAGGGCGACCCCCGGCGATTTCGATGAACACATGCGCCTTTCTTAAAAATTCCGCGCGACTGCGGGGAGCGCCCGGCAGCGTGCGTCGGCACTCGGGATCGCGTGATTACGGCGAGAGTACACATAAACGCCGGCCGTGGCACGTGATGGGGGCGAGGCATGAACGATCAACCCTTTTGAGATCAATCGAACGAATATGAGCATTAGAGAAGAAGCACGACACGTCGAGATAGAGCCGGTGAGCGGCAACGGGACGACGGGGGCAGCGCCGACCTCTGCCGTGCTTCGCGCCACCGCGCCCCGTCCGGTGCCGAAACGCGCCGGCCTCGACGACCCGAGGCTCTATTTCAACCGCGAGTTGAGCTGGCTCGATTTCAACTGGCGTGTGTTGCATCAGGCCCTCGATACGCGCACGCCGTTGCTCGAACGGGTGCGGTTCCTCGCCATCACGGCCAGCAACCTCGACGAGTTCTTCCGCAAGCGCGTCGGCGGGCTGAAGCGACAGGTGGCGGCGGGCGTGCACAAACTCTCGCCCGACGGGCGAACCCCCGCCGAGCAACTCGAACTCATCAGCCTGGCCGTGCGGCCCATGTACAAGACCCTCACGGAGACCTGGGAGCAAACGCTCAAACCCCTCCTCCGTGACAAGGCGCGCATCCACATCCGCGATTACGCCACGCTGAACCGGCGTCAGAAAGAGCGGCTCCACAAGTACTTCATGGCCAATTTCTTCCCGGTGCTGACGCCCCTCGCCGTCGACCCGGGGCACCCCTTTCCGTTCATTTCCAACCTGAGCCTTTCGCTGGCCGTGACGCTGCGCCATCCGAAACGCCGGACCGAGCACTTCGCGCGGTTGAAGGTGCCCACGAATCGGGGACGGTGGATCGCCCTCGACGAGCCGGGGCATTTCGTGCCCATCGAACAGGTCATCGCCAACAACGCCCACGAACTCTTCCGCGGCATGGAGATCGTCAGCGTGCACCCCTTCCGCATCACCCGGAACGCAGACGTGCGGCGGGACGAGGAGGAGGCGGACGATCTCATCGAGATGATCTCGGACGAGTTGCGGGAACGTCGCTTTGCCAAGGTGGTCCGGGCCGAGGTGGACGCCCGCATGACGGACGAGATCCGCAGCCTGCTCATGCGAGAACTCGACCTGAAGGAGGAAGACCTCTATGACGTCGAAGGACAGATCGACCTGACCGACACGTTCTGGTTGGCCGATCTCGATTATCCCGAACACAAGTACGAACCGTGGGAGCCGGTCATCCCGACGCGACTGCTTCATGAGGGCGAGGCCAAGGATCGGCCGAACATTTTCGCCGTCATCCGGAACGACGACCTGCTCGTGCATCACCCGTACGAATCCTTTCGGGCCAGCACCCAGCGCTTCATCGAAGAGGCCGCCGAAGATCCGAAGGTGGTCGCCATCAAGCAGACGCTCTATCGCACCTCCGACGAGTCGCCCGTCGTGGACGCGCTCATCCGCGCCGCCGAGAGCGGCAAACAGGTGGCGGTGCTCGTGGAGGTGAAGGCCCGGTTCGATGAGCAAAACAACATCGAGTGGGGGCAGATCCTCGAAAAGTCGGGCGTGCACGTGACGTACGGGCTCGTGGGGCTGAAGACGCACACGAAGACGACGCTCGTCATCCGCGAAGAGGACGAGGGGCTGCGGGCCTATTGCCACATCGGCACCGGAAACTACAACCCGAAAACGGCGCGGCTCTATACCGACTTCGGGCTGCTCACGTGCGATCCCGACCTGGGATTCGACCTGATCAACCTGTTCCATTATCTGACCGGGTATTCGCCCGAACAGCATTATCGCAAGCTCGTCGTGGCCCCGCGCGACATGCGGAAGACGTTCCTCCGGCTGGTGCGCGGCGAGGTGGCCAACCAGAAAAAGCACGGGAACGGCCGCATCATCGCCAAGATGAATGCGCTCGACGACATCGAGATGATCCAGGAACTGTATCGCGCCTCGAAGGCCGGCGTTCAGGTCGATCTCATCATTCGCGGGCATTGCCGCCTGCGTCCCGGGCTGCCGAAGTTCAGCGAAAACATACGCGTGATCAGCATCCTGGGGCGCTTCCTCGAACACAGCCGGATCTACTTTTTCGGCAATAACGAGGACCCGCGCCTGTTCATTGGCAGCGCCGACTGGATGCGCCGCAACCTGGACGACCGGGTGGAAGCCGTCGTGGAGGTGGAAAAACCGCTGCTCAAGGCCCGCCTGATCCGGACGCTGCGCTTCGCCATGGCGGATCGCCGGACGGCCTGGGATCTCCATCCCGACGGCCGGTACGTGCTTCGGATGCCCTCGAAGCCGGAGGAGGAGATCGGCTTTCAAGAGATCCTGATGCGACGCGCCCGCAACCGCACGCTCCGCGCGGATACGCCGTGGGACATCGACTGAGCGAGCCGGAGGCCGACGCTTTCCCGGGAAGCGGAGACGAGGCGTCTGTGGGCCGCCCGCAAGGCGTCCGGAAACAGGGACATAAAAAGAGCGGGCGGCAACATTCTCCGCTTTGCGTCGTCATGTAACGTAGTGTTCCCCAGCTTATATGTTGTCATGATCGGCCGCCTCGAACATCGTTCCCTTTCCCTTCCAGAGCGGTTCGAGCGCCGTCGCGAAAGCTACCGCATGCGCATCCTGGCCTCGACGGCGGCAAGCCTGCTCGTCGTGCTTGCGGCGGTTCGTCTTCCGATGTCTCAGTCACCGGTCAAGGTGGGATGGGAGTTCCCCCGGGACGAGCGAACGATCCAACTCGAAGACCTGCAGGAAGAACGTAAACCGGAGCCGGCCTCCGGTGTGCCGATCACGTTCTTTGCCCACCCCGAACCGGTGGAGCGCACCGAAGGCGTGGATCGGAACGTCGCGGAGGAGGCTTCGCCGGAAGAGCATGCCCCGCCGTTGCCGGACGTCCCGATGGAGCGTATGGTGCTCGCCTTCGCCGAGAAGATGCCGACCATACAGGGCGGGCTCGGCGCATATTACATCAACATCGAGTACCCGCAGGCCGCCATCGCCGCGGGCATTCAGGGAAGGCTGATCCTCGACTTCATCGTCGAACCCGATGGACGCCCCACCTCCGTCAAGGTGCTCAAGTCGCTGCATCCGCTGTGCGACTCGGCGGCGGTGCGGGCGCTTCGAAAGACGCGTTTCATGCCGGGCCGTCAGAACGGCGAGGCGGTGCCCGTTCGGATGCGCCTCCCCGTCAGCTTCCGCCTCATCGACCTTTCCGGCAGCGACTCCACCGCCACCGCCACCGACACCTCCCACGCCCTCAACGGGTCGTTCTAAGGCGCGAGCGCCTGCCATCCGGACGTGTCGTCGGGGGCGCTCGCCTTCGGTCCCTGTTTCCGAACCGTCAGACGGGCTAGCCGTGGGGGAAGGGCGACGCGAGGGCTTCGCGTGAGGAAACCCCGGCCGCAGGCAACCGACGGCTTGCCGCCTCCCATGCGAGGAAAGCTTCGAGGTCGGCGCGGACGGCGCGTACGACGGCGGAGACGACGGCCACGTCGTCGACGAAGCCGAGGCCGAAGAGGGCGTCCGGAAGGACGTCGGCGGGGTTGACGAAGTAGATGAGCGCGGCGACGGCGTAGAGGATGGAGGGCCACGGAAGGGCCCGGTATTCGTTCCGCACCCACGCGCGTGCGAGGCGGAGCAACGTGCGGAGGTCTTCCTTGACGCGGGCGAGCGCGCCGGGATTGTTCGCGAGCTTCGTATAGCCCGTGCGGATCAGCCGGGTCATGCGCGTGCGGCGCTGAAGGGCTCGCCCCGCGCTACGGAGCGCCCGGTTCAGCCCCTTGCGCTCCCGCGCCGTCAGGTCCGTTTTCGAGAAGAAGGATTTCATGGCAGGGGTTTCGTGAAGGGGAGGAATCGTACGGGCCGCGAGTCGATGCGTTTCCGCGCCCACCACACGACGCCTGCCGGGGCGTTCCTGCGGAAGCATGCCGCTTTCGGTCAACCCCCTGAGTTCCTGACGGCGACCGCACGCGAGCCTCCCGACGACGCACGGCATGGATGTCCGGGGGTATGGGCGAAAGCCGTTTCTCGGTCAACGCCGCAAGTTCCCGACGGTGAGCGCTTGACGCGAACGGTATGGGAGAAAACCATTTTTCGGCCCATCCCGTGAGTTCCTGACGGCGAGCCGTCGGGCGAGCCAATGACGCGCCGAAGGCGCACGGGCCGGCGAGCAATCCTGCGCCCCATGTCTTAACTTCCCGTCGCTCCTTCGGGATACGGTCCTTTTCCCCACCATTCCAAAGAAACAGCCATGCCCGCCTTCGTTCGTGCCTCCGTTCTTTGTGTTCTTCTCACCCTTGCCGCCGTGCCCGGCCTCTTCGCGCAGGACGCCGCCGAGGAGCCGACGATGGAGACGCTCGTCCCCGCTACGCCCGCCGAAGCCCGGCTCGCGAGCGTGGCCCGGCGAGAGGCGCTCCGCGAAGCCTCCCTCGTGCAAAACGTCGCCTTCCGGAACGTCGGGCCGACGATCATGAGCGGGCGCGTGGTCGACATCGACGCGCGGCCCGAGGATCCGACCCACTTTTACGTCGCCTATGCCTCGGGCGGGCTGTGGAAGACCACGAACGACGGGCAGTCCTTCACCCCGCTCTTCGACGATCAGGCCGTGATGACCCTCGGCGACATCGCCGTCGACTGGAACCACGGCGAGGTGATCTGGGCCGGCACCGGGGAAAACAACTCGAGCCGCTCCTCCTACGCCGGGGCGGGCGTCTACAAGTCCACCGACGGCGGCGCGACGTGGCGGCACATGGGCCTGTCCGAGACGCATCGCACGGGCCGCATCGTGCTTCACCCGGACGACCCGAACACGGTGTGGGTGGCCGCCGCCGGGCATCTCTATTCGCCCAACCCCGAACGCGGCGTCTACAAAACGACCGACGGCGGCGCGACGTGGCGGCAGACGCTCTTCGTCGACGACAACACCGGGGCCATCGACCTGGTGATCGACCCGAGCAACCCGAACACGCTGTACGCCGCGATGTGGCATCGTGAGCGCCGCGCGTGGAACTTCGTCGAAGGCGGCGAAGGCTCGGGCATCTATAAATCCACCGACGGCGGCGAGACGTGGACGCGCCTGACCATCGAAGGCAGCGGCTTCCCGACCGGGCCGCTCGTCGGGCGCATCGGCCTGGCGGTCTATCCGGGCGATCCGAACATCGTCTTTGCCGTGCTCGACAACTACAACCGGCGTCCGCCCGAGGAGGAGGAAGAGAAGCCCGCCCTCACCCGTGAGATGCTCCGCACGATGACGCGCGAGGCGTTCATGGACGTCTCCGACGACGACCTCGAAGCCTTCCTCCGGGACAACGGCTTCCCCGAGAAATACACGGCGGCAACAGTGCGGGAGAGGATCCGGAAAGGCGAGATCATGCCCGTGGCGCTCGTCGATTATCTCCAGGACGCCAACGCGCAGCTCTTCGAGACGCCGGTCATCGGCGCCGAAGTCTATCGCTCCGATGACGGCGGCGCGACGTGGCGGCGCACGCACGACGACTACATCGACGGGGTGTACTATTCGTACGGCTACTATTTCGGGCAAATCCGCGTCGCGCCCGAGACGCCCGACCGGCTGTACATCATGGGCGTGCCGATCCTCAAGTCGGAAGACGGCGGGCAGACGTGGGCGAGCATCAACCGGGAGAACGTCCACGCCGACCATCACGCGCTGTGGGTGGATGCGCGCCGCCCGGGGCATCTCATCAACGGGAACGACGGCGGCGTCCACGTCTCGTACGACGACGGCGAGACGTGGACGAAGGCCAATGCGCCCGCCGTCGGGCAGTTCTATAACGTCGCCGTCGATGACGCGAAGCCGTACAACGTCTACGGCGGGCTTCAGGACAACGGCGTGTGGGTCGGACCGAGCACGTATGAATACAGCCTCCGATGGCAGGCCACGGGCGACTATCCATACGACTTCCTCCTCGGAGGCGACGGCATGCAGGTGGAGGTCGACACCCGCGACAATGCGACCGTGTACACCGGCTTTCAGTTCGGCAACTATTTTCGGGTGAACCGGCATACGGGCGAACGCGCGCGCATCCGCCCGACCCATGAACTCGGCGAGCACCCGCCCCGCTTCAACTGGCAGACGCCGATCCATCTCTCGCGCCACAACCAGGACATCCTGTACATGGGCGCAAACCGGCTCTACCGCTCGATGAACCGGGGCGACGACTTCACGCCCATCTCCCCCGACCTCACCGCCGGTGGACGCCCCGGCGACGTGCCCTTCGGCACCCTCGCCACCATCGACGAGTCGCCCCTCGCGTTCGGGCTGATCTATACCGGGAGCGATGACGGCCTCATCCACGTCACGCGCGACGGCGGTGTGGCATGGACGCGCATCTCGGACGATCTCCCGCAACACCTGTGGGTGAGCCGCGTGGAGGCCTCGCACCATGCCGAGGGGCGCGTCTACGCCGCCCTCAACGGCTATCGGTGGGACAACTTCGAGGCGTACGTCTATCGCTCCGACGACTACGGGCAGACGTGGACGCGCATCGGGACCGACCTCCCGCTCGAACCCGTCAACGTCGTCACGGAGGATCCGGCGAACGAGGACGTGCTCTATGTGGGCACGGACCACGGCGTCTACGTCTCGCTCGACGGCGGCGCGTCGTTCATGATGATGGATCGGGGGCTGCCGTACGCGCCCGTCCACGACCTCGTCGTGCAGGCGCGGGAGAAGGACCTCGTCGTCGGCACGCACGGCCGCTCGATCTACGTCGCGAACGTCGAGCACGTGGAGGCGCTCACGCCGGAGATGCGCGAGAAGCCGGTCCACCTCTTTCCGATCGATGACGTCGTATATCGCGAAAACTGGGGCGAGCGCTTCGCCGGATGGGCCGAGTACAACGAACCGGAGATCGAACTGCCGTACTTCGCAGGGGCCGCCGGCTCGGCCGTGATCCGCGTCTCCACCGATGACGGGATGCTGCTTCGGGCTTTCACCGACGACGCCGAGCGCGGCTTGAACTATCCCGCGTACGACCTCACCGCCGACCCCGACCGCGCCGAGGCATACAATGAAAAGCAGACCGGCGAGGACGCGAAAAAGATGGAAGCCGCCGCCAACGGGAAGGTTTACCTGCTCCCGGGCACGTACACCGTCGAGGTGACGATGAACGGCGAGACGGCGAGCGGCACGCTCACGATCAAAGAGCCTCGCCGTCGTCGCTGATCCGGGACCGCCGCTTCCTTCCGAACTTCAATCACGGAACGCATCATGAACCTTCGCCCCTTCCTCCCGATGCTCGGCCTCCTCTTTGCCGCGACGGCCCTCGCGCAGCCCTCCGCCGAGGAGGTCGTTCGCAGAAGCATCGCGTATCACGACCCCGCCGGGGTGTGGATGACGCGCGCGCACCACCTCACGCTCATCGAGACCCGTCCCGGCGGCAAGGACCGGAAAACTTCGCTCGTGCTCGACTATCCGACGGGCGGCTTCTCGTACCGCTCCGAGCGCGAGGGGCGCGTCGTCGAGGCGGCGTCCGACGGCGAGCACTGTTCGGCCACGCTCGACGGCTCCGCCGACATCCCCGACGACCTCCGCGAACGCTACCGGCTCTCGTGCGAGGGCGTGCAGTGGTGGCACGCGTATTACGGCTACATGCACAGCCTCCCGATGAACCTCGCCGACCCCGGCGTCCGCCTCGATCCCGAAGTGAAGACCACGACGTTCGCCGGGCGCGAGGCCTACGTCGTCCGCGTCACGTACGAAGAGCCCGGCTCCGACACGTGGTACTTCTACTTCGACCCGGTCACGCACGCCCTCGTCGGAAGCCGCTTTTACCACGACGAAAGCGCGAACGACGGCGAGTACATCGTCTTCGAGGACGAGGTGGCGCACGACGGCATCCGCCTGCCGAAGACCATGAAATGGCACGTCAACGCCGACGACCGCTTCCTCGGCGCGGACATCATCGAGGCCTATGCCCACGACGGTTCGTGAGCGCGTTCAACGGTTCGTGCGCGTGGCCGTCGTCGCTTCTTCGGCTTCGGCCGAGAGGTCGAACTTGAGGCCGATCCAGTCTTTCACCTTGACCATGAGGAGCGAAGGCCGCTCCATGTCGAAGTCGGTGATCTTCACGTCGAACGCGCCTTCGGCACGGAGCCGATCCCCGTCTCGCATCACCTTCGCCACCGTCTCGATGGGCTTCGTGACGCCGTGAAACGTGAGGTTCCCCCGGATGCGCCAGAAAGCGTCCGCCTCACCGTCGGCGACCGAGTCGATGGGCGTCACGTCGGTGGCGTCGAAGATCACCTTGGGGTAGAGATAGAACTCCACCACTTCGGCCATGTGCGAGTCGCGGTTCCGGTTGCCGCTGTCGAACGTGAGCACCGGGATCTCGACGTGGATCGCCGTCACGGCGCCGTCCGGTCCGATCTCGACCGTTCCGGTGGCGCTATGGCTGACGCCGTCCCATTTGTGCGCGGGATGGTCCATCGCATACGTGACGGTGCTTTCTTTCGGGACGATGTGATACACCGTTTGCGCCGAGGCGGTGAGCGGAAGCGCGAGAAGAAGCGTGAGGAGCGCGCCGAGGCAGCACGAGAGGCGAGTGTTCATGAGGAATCGAGGGTTGTCGTCGGGATACGCAGGGTTCCGTCGATGCGGACGGCATGGGTGTTCGGTGCGCCGGGGATGCGGGGAGGGAGGGCTCATTTGAAGAACGTCACCACGATCATTCCCGCGCTGAAGGCGGCAAAAGTGGCATAACCGAGGGCCTGATGGGTCCGCAGCCGGGACCGCGAGCCGCCGCCCTCGTCGTCCGGCGCGAACATCGGGGTGAGGATCATGCCCGCAATGTGCAGGGCGGCGAAGATCTTGTGGAAGGTGATGGTGTCGAGCCCGCCGCCGCCCCGTATGAGCTTCGGCGGAGAGGCGAAGGCCAGCGCCGCCGTGGCCGTATAGAGCCCGACCGTGAGCGAGACGGCGGACGTGTGGAAATCTCCTTCGCCGCCGTTGAACGCCAGCTGCCCGGCGACGACCGTCGTCGCCATCGAGGCGACGGTGACGAGCCCGAGCGCCTGGTGGAGCGAGAGCATCTTCCGCCGGATCTTGACGATGCGCCGGAGGTCGTTGACGGGCTTGTCACGGTCCGTTTTGAAGATGCCGAGCGACCGGAAGAGTCCGTGCCGCCCCCAGAACCCCTTTTCGAGGAGCGACATGTGGAGCGTGTCGAGGGGCGAGCCGTCCCGCACACCCGGGCTCCATTCGGGCGTTGCGGAGCGCGTCGGAGCGGGAGCGAGGCGGACCGGGACGAGCGAGGCAGGCCGCACCGTCAGGCCCGGATGGATCATTTCCATGCGAAGCTCGACCCGGGTGAGGCGAACTTCGGGCGGAGGGGCGGCGGTCGAGTCGGGAGGGGCGGCGTGGGAGCAGTGGGGGAACGGAAGGAAAAGAATCGCGAGAACACCCGCAAGTCTCCACATGGCCGACCTCATCAGTTTTGTGGGAAGGATCATCGAGCGACAGGCGGTCGCAAGGATGCGAATGAAGTGGCAACGGGCATCGCCGGGGAGGGTTCTCAGGCTTTGATGAGAGAATGATGAGAAAAAAACGGCCCCCGGCGCGAGCGCCGAGGACCGTGTGACCGAGGCGGAGAAAGGACGCGGGAGAGGCGTTTTCGGGATCCGCGATCGGAGTCATTTCAGGAGCATCATACGCCGGGTCGCCTTGAAATCGGAGGTTTCGAGGACGTACAGATAGAGTCCCGCGCTCAGTTCGGACGCGTCGAAGGAGACGCGGTACCGTCCCGCCTCCCGGAAGCCGTCGGCGAGGGTGGCCACCTCTTGCCCGAGGAGGTTGAAGACGCGGAGCGAGACGCGGCCCGCCTCGGGGAGCGCAAAGGCGATCGTCGTCGAGGGATTGAACGGGTTGGGGTAGTTCGGGTCGAGCGCATACGCATCGGGGAGGCCCGCTCCGGCGACGACGGCATCGAGCCGGGTCGTGGCGGTCTCGGCCTTTGCGCCGGGTGCGCCGAGGTCGGAAGCCCATCCCCGCGTCGCGACGGGGGCCGCCCCCGCCGCCTTCGAGAAGGGGAAGCCGTCGCTGTCGTCCGCCGTGGGGAACGTGCCCACGTTGCCGGTGAACGTGTAGTCTCCGGCCGGCGCGCCGCCGGGGATCGTCTGCGTCAGGGTGCGGGTGAGGTTTCCGCCGGCGGGGAGCGTCTTCGAGACCTGCGCGAGCATCCGGTTGATGCCGCCCGGCCCGTCGAGCGCGAGCCAGATGTCCACGGTCTGAGCGGAAGCCGAATGGTTCACGAGGTTCAGGTCATACGTGAAGCTCCCGCCGCCCGGAGGGATGACGATGTCGTTGCTCTCCGGCGTGAGCGTGATCGTGACGTCGGGCGCGCCGGACGTCTGCATGAAGACGAAGTAGCTCTGACATCCGCCGAGGAAAAGGTCGAGCTTGCCGTCGTTGTCGATGTCGAGGACGCCGACGTCGAAGGTAGAGACGTTCCACGGGTTGTCCCGGCTGCCCCACGGATCGGCGAGCGAGCCGGAATGGAGGCCCTCATTGCGGAGCATCGTGAAGCGGCGCGAGGTGCCGCCGGTCGTGCACGTGGGGATGTCCACGTCCACGTCGGCGATGGCCAGGTCGAGGTCGCCGTCGTTGTCGAGGTCGGCGAGCTTCACGTTGCCGCCGAAGCTGGTCGTGCGGGGCGAATCGGTGAGGGTGTTTTTCTGAAACTGCACCTGCACGTCGGGGATCACGTTCACGGCGAGGTCCACGTAGTCCTGCGCGTCATCGACGACGTACACGTCCATGAGGGCGTCGTCGTTCAGGTCGCCGGTGGTGAACATGTAGGGGGAGGTGCCGGGGATCTTCTCCCAGTTGGTGAAATGTCCCGTGCCGTCGTTGAAGAGGAGGAAGTTGCCGATGGCGTTCCAGGGGGAGACGCTGTTGAGCGTGGAGGTTTTGATGATGTCCCGGTCGCCGTCGTTGTCCATGTCGTGGATCTCGACGGAGGTGCCGAAGCCGGAGTTGCGGAGGTCGCCGAGGCGGGCGAGCGTCTCGTCGGTGAAGAAGCCCGCGCCGTCGTTCATCAGAAGCACGTCGAAGGAGACGCCGAACTCATTGTAGTTCGAGAAATACAGGTCGAGCGAGCCGTCCCCGTCGAGGTCGCCGGCCCACACGGCGCAGAACTGGAGCGGCGCGACGGTGATGAGCGGGAGGCGGGTGTCGGATTCGTCGGCGAGGCCGAGCCAGTCGCCGTTGCCGTCGGCGCCGAGGTTGCGATACAACCGGGGTTGCCCGGCAAAGGTGTTCGCGATGATGAGGTCGTCCCACCCGTCGCCGTCGAAATCGCCCACGAACACGTCGCGGGCGTCGGTGGGCGTGGTGAGGAAGCCGGGTGCGTACTCGGCGGTGCGGTCGACGAGCGTGCCGTTCTCGTTGAGTAAAAGCACGTCCGTGCGCGCGCCGGGCGTGGAGAACGGCTCCTTCCGCACGACGACCACGTCGTCCCATCCGTCCCGGTTGAAGTCCGTCACGCCAATGTCTTTTTCCTGGTCGTCGTTGAGCGTGACGGTGCTCAGGCTCAGGCGCGCGGCGGTATCATCCTGAAAATCGATCCACTGGCTCATACTGTCGGCGGGCACGACGGCCCAGATCAGGAGCAGGGCGAGGAGGCAAAGGTTCCTTGGCGTAGGCATGGCATCAGAGGGGGCAAGTGGCGGCAACGAAGCAACGACGCGGAGAGCAGTCTGCCCAGAGAAAAGTGAATCTATGGCCGACGCGGCTCGCGCCCCTTATGCGAACCGAAAAGAATGGCGGCGGCATACGGAAAGGGACCTCAAAATGCCGGATCCCCATACAAAAGTCAACCCCGTCCCCGGCGATCTCCCCCTCGGATCAGAGGAAAAGAGGAGCCGGAGACGGGGCGTCTTCGGGTGAGCGATCGGGTGAAAGGGGCCTAGAAGCCTACGTACTGCGGCGGGACGATGCCGTTGAGACGGAGATAGATCGCCGTCTGCCCGCGATGGTGCGTCACGTGGTCGCGCATGGTGAGGACGACCTGCTCTTTCGTGAAGTTCTGCTCGAAGAGGCTGATCGGTTCCTCGACTTCAGCCGTGGGCATGGCCCGGATGCACGCGGCGCAATAGTCGAACACCTCTCCGAGGGCGCTCGTGATCTCGGCCTTCGTCGTCGCGCCCTTGAGGTCGATATCGGGTTGCGGCAGACCGCTGACGCGGTTGCCGAAAAAGGCGTTGGCTCCGGCGATGTGGAGCATCTGTTCGGCAAACGTGCGGACCTCGGGCGTCGGCCTGAAATCGTACGTGTCTGCGGGCATGGCCTCGGCATAGGCGAGCGTGAACGCCCCCGCGCGTTCCCACGTCGGCAGGAAGTCGCTCGCGAAATCGCGGAGCGCCCGGGTGCGGGCGGAGGAGGGGCGGGCAAGCGCCGGGGGGACGCCGCCGACGGTCAGCGCCGCCGCGCCGAGCGAAAGAGACTGGAGAAAACGGCGGCGTGCGGTGGTTCGGTTGGTCATGGCGAACGGGGGCTGAATGGAAAAGGGTCGGGGGGTAAGTGATTGTACACGGAGACCGGGTGAAGCAGGTTGCGTTTGCGCCTCGCGCTCGCGTGCGCCGTCGGCGCCGAGCGGGACCCATTCCCGGTCTCTCCCGTTTCACCGGCTTTCCTCCGACCTTTCTTTTCGACCCGGCGTGTGAGGCCCTGCACGCGCTGCCGACCCCATCCGACGAGATCATGATGAAGCTCAGACTCCTGCCCGCCGTCCTTTTTCTGTTCACGCTCGCCGCTTGCACCTCGACGCGGCCGCAGACGGCGGAACCGGAACCGCCGGCAACCGAGGCTCCGGCGACGAGGGCCGAGACGAGGGCCGATGAAACGCCCGCCCCCGGAGCCACCGCCCCGAAGGCGCGTCCGGACGACTGGTTTCAGTATGCGGAGGACGACGGCGGCTTCCCGGGCGTCGGTGTGGCCGAGGCGTACGAGACGCTTCTCAAAAATCGGAAGCCCGCGCAGACCGTCGTCGTCGCCGTGATCGACTCGGGCGTGGACATCGAGCACGAAGACCTTCAGGGCAAGGTGTGGGTCAACGAGGACGAGACGCCCGGCAACGGCAAGGACGACGACGGCAACGGATACGTCGACGACGTGCACGGGTGGAACTTCATCGGCGGCCCGGACGGGCGGAACGTGCAGTACGACACGTATGAACTCACGCGCGAGTACGCGCGGCTGAAACCCCGCTTCGAGGGCAAAACCCTCGCCGAAGTTCCGAAAGAAGAGGAGCACGACTACCGGTACTTCCTCGACCTCAAAGCCGAGTACGACGAAAAGCTCGAAACCACGAAGCAGCAGTTGACGAACATCGGCGGGTTTCTTCCGGCGGCGGAACGGGCGACGAAAATCCTCCAGGAACACTTCGGCAAGGAGGAAATCACGGCGGACGACCTGCAGAAGATCGAGTCGGGGCAGACGCAACTCGGCGGGGCCAAGCAGGTGCTTCAGTTCCTCTTGGCCAATGAGATCACGCTCAAGGACCTTCAGGATTACGTCGAGCATCTGGAGACGGACCTCCAGTATCGCCTCGACCCTGATTTCGACCCGCGTCCCATCGTCGGGGATGACTATGCGAACGTCGAGGAACGGATTTATGGGAACGCGGACGTCATCGGTCCCGACCCCGAGCACGGGACGCATGTGGCGGGCATCATCGGCGCGGAGCGGGACAACGGTTTCGGCGCGAAGGGCGTCGCCGAACCGGTCCGCATCATGGTGATCCGCACCATCCCCGACGGCGACGAGCGCGACAAGGACGTCGCCAATGCCATACGGTATGCGGTGGACAACGGCGCGGAGGTCATCAACATGAGCTTCGGGAAGAGCTATTCTCCGCAAAAGGAGGCGGTCGATGCGGCGGTTCGGTATGCGCAGGAGCATGACGTGCTGATCGTGCACGCCGCCGGCAACGACGCGAAGAACGTCGACGAGGAGGACAACTTCCCCACCCGCGTATTCGCCGGCGGCGGTCGGGCCGAGAACTGGATCGAGGTGGGGGCCACTTCGTGGAAGACCGGCGAGAAACTCGTCGCCGACTTCAGCAATTACGGGGCCGCCACGGTCGATCTCTTCGCGCCGGGCGTGGCCATCTTCTCGACGCTCCCCGGCAACGAATACGGCGAGCGGCAGGGGACGAGCATGGCGGCTCCGGTGGTCTCCGGCGTGGCGGCGCTCGTGCGGGCCTATTACCCCGACCTTTCGGCTCCTCAGGTCGCCGAACTGCTCATGCGGACGGCCACCCCGCACGCGGGCGAGCAGGTCGCCGTGCCCGGCACGGACGGCGTCGTGGCGGACTTCGCCACGCTCTCCGTCACGGGCGGCATCGTCAATGCGTACGCGGCGCTCAAAACCGCCGGAGCGATGGAGAAATGACCCGCGATCCGCGCGCTCACGGCATCATCTCAACGGCGGGATTCGAGAGGCGGGCGGCGTATTGGGGCGGCGTCGGGGCCAGGCGGGGGAGCAGAGCCTCGCGCACGGCGAAAAAGGCTTCGCGGTTGGCCTCCCACACCGGCCCGGACGAGGGGAAGTCTTCTCGGAGATGGTTGACCTGACTGCCGTTCTTCCAGAACCGATAGCACACGTGCGGTCCGGTGGCGAGCCCCGTGCTGCCGACGTATCCGATCACGTCGCCCTGCCGGACCTGCGCGCCGGGACGGATGCCCTTCGCGATCTTCGACATGTGGAGGTAGCCCGTCGTGTACGTGCCGTTGTGCCGAATCTTGACGTAATTGCCGTTGTACTTTTTGTACCGCGCCTCCACGACCACCCCGTCGCCGGTGGCGCGGATGGGCGTCCCGCGCGGCGCGGCATAGTCGGTGCCCAGGTGCGCCTTGTAGCGCTTCTGAACGGGATGGAACCGGCTCCGTGAGTACCGCGAACTGATGCGGGCAAACTTCACCGGCGACATCAAAAAGGCTTTCCTCAGGCTGTTCCCCTCCTCGTCGAAAAAGTCCGGCTTCCCGTCCTGAACGAAGCGAAAGGCGAAATAGTCCCGCCCGGCGTGGCGAAAGCGGGCGGCGCGGACGGCTCCGATGCCGAAGGGCTGCTCGTCGACCAGCTTTTCTTCGAAGATGACCTTGAAGGCGTCGCCTTTCCGGATGCGGTAAAAGTCGATCTGCCAGGCGAACACTTCCGAAAGCTCGACGGCGAGCGCGGGGTCGACGTCTCGATCGGTGAGGGCATTATAGAGCGAACTCGTGATGACGCCTTCGACTTCGCGCTCCACCACGCGCACGGGACGCTCCCGCTCATACACCCTGAGCGAGTCCCGGAGGTCGAAGACGACGTAGCGAACCGGGTCCTGTTCGTAGACGAGATACCGGACCGACTGAAGCGAGTCGTCGGTGACGTAGAGACGGATCGACTTGCCCGCGCGGAGACGGCGCACGTCGAAGACGGGGCGGGCGATCTCGGCGGCGCGGACGATGATGGGGTAGGCGACGCGGTGCGGGGCGAGCAGGTCGGTGAACGTCTC
>Ga0256841_1000367_pt1 | contig 48272 bp, 46 predicted proteins | sample 356308metaG_FD_185971 | JGI IMG/M metagenome (GOLD analysis project Ga0256841, IMG submission 185971) | Hydrothermal vent microbial communities from Mid Atlantic Ridge, Atlantic Ocean - 356-308 | ecosystem: Environmental > Aquatic > Marine > Hydrothermal vents | place: Atlantic Ocean: Mid...
ATCTCGCAATAGTCGCCCCCCACGCGGGGGCGTGGATGGAAGCCTTGACTTTATAAGTCGTCATTCGTATTTTGCAAGTCTCTCCTTGTGCACAGGCGGCGCAGCAGCGTCTGACGGGCGAAAGCGCGCATGGCGGGAAAGTTGGTGGCAGACATGGCAAACAGGGCGTTTCGCGTACGTGCGGTTTTTATGGATGTGGATCCTTATGGCGGGCGGGCTGAGGCACAGACGCCGGGAGCGGCGGAGTTGCTGAAAGCGGCGTCGGAGCGCATCAGCCGGCTTTATGCGCACAAACTCAAGATCGCGCTTTTCGGCCGGGACAGCGCCAAGGTGCTGGCGGGTATGCCCGACGATGTGCGGGCGCTGTGCGACGGGATGCAGGCCGCCGACAATAGGGCCGCAACGCCGGCCCATGACCTGGCTGCAGTGATCCGGCGCACGCTCGTTGATCTCGAGGTACCTGCAGGCAGCGCACTTGTGGTGTCCGGCCGGCCGGACCTGCTGTCGGCCGCCGCCCGGATCGGTGCTGTGACGGTGGCCCTGGGGCTGTGTGCAGACGGCGCAAAGATCCCGACGGCAGATTACACAGCCGCCGACCCGGCGGAACTGGAAACCGTTGTCCGCCTGGGCCTGCCGTTATCCGGCGGGAAATTGCCCAATGATCTGCTGGCGCGCCATTTCGGGCGGATTGCCATTGACGATCCGGCCCTGCTGGTACGGCCGGGCGTGGGCGAAGACACGGCCGCCGTGGACATTTCCGGTGAAGAAGTGCTGGTGATCAAGTCCGACCCGATCACCTTCGCCAGCGATGCCATCGCCCGCTATGCCGTGCTGGTCAATGCCAACGACATTGCCACTGCCGGCGCCGTGCCGCGCTGGCTGCTCACCACGCTGATTTTCCCCTCCGGCTCAACGCCTTCGGAAATCCTGCAGGTCATGGACGAACTGCAGGCTGTTTCCAGGCGCTTTCAGATTACCCTCTGCGGCGGCCACACCGAGATCAGCGATGCGGTGCGGCGGCCGGTAATCACCGGTATGCTGGCGGGTACGGTGATGCGCCGGGATCTGGTGGACAAAGCCCGCATGCGGCCGGGTGACCGGATTTTCATCACCAAGGCGCTGGCGGTGGAGGGCACGGCCCTGATTGCCCGCGAGTTTGGCGCAAAACTGCGCCAGCTGGGGATGCCGGCGGCCGAGATCGACCGCTGCCGGGATTTTCTCGAGCACCTCAGCATTTTGTCCGAAGCGTATGCCGCCTCAACGCTTAAAGGCGTCAGCGCCATGCACGACGTGACCGAGGGGGGGCTGGCCACGGCGCTGACCGAGCTGAGTTGGGCCGGGGGCTGCCGGCTCGAGGTGGACATGGACGCCATCCCCGTCTTTGCCGAAACGCGCCGGGTCTGCGATCTGCTGGGCATAGATCCGCTGGGGCTGATCGGGTCCGGTTCGCTGCTGATCTGCTGCCGTCCGGCGGACGGGGACCGGCTGGTGGAGCGGGTACGCAAAACCGGCGCAGCGATCACCCCGATCGGCAAAGCCCTGGAAGAGGGGCACGGGGTGCGGGCTTTGCAAAATTCCCGGACGGTGGCCTGGCCGCAGTTCGAGGCCGATGAAATCACGCGCCTGTACGGCGGTGCCTGATTCCGCCGGCCCCGGGGCTGCTCCGCGTTTCCAGATACGCCCGGATCTTCGAGAGATCCGAAACATGGCAGGCGGCCGCAAGCGTGGGGTTGCAATAGGCCGCCAGCGGTACGCCGGCGGCGCGGGCCGCGGCTTCATCGACGCCCGAATCGCCGATATAGAGCATCTCACGGTTCTGGATGCCGAAATGGGACAAAACCCTTAACAGTGGTTCGGGGTGCGGTTTGGGATGCCGGACATCGTCGGCCGAAATGACCAGGTCGAACCAGGCATCCAGGCCGAATTTTTGCAGCACCGGACCAATGGTGTTGGTGCGGTTGGTCACCACGGCGGTCCTTACCCGCGGCTTCAGCCATCTCAACAGGTCCTCCAGATGCGGCTCCATGGCCATGTGGTCCAGGAAGGGCAGATAGTCGAGCCGCCGGCGGTAGGCCTGCACGCGTTCGATCAGCCGCGGGTCTTCGAACAGATGGGCGATGGCCGCGTGTACGGTGTGCATGTGCACGAAAGCGAACTGCGCCTCATCCATGGGCGGGCGGCCGAAGTGTTCCAGCAGGTGGTTGTAATAGCTGCGGTTGACCTGCGCGGTGTCGAACATGACGCCGTCACAGTCGAAGGCCACGGCCTTAATTTTTGTCATGGCCTTCCCCGGCTTTCCCGCCGGCGGCTGAGCCGTTTTTGCCGGCCGCCGACTCGGGCGGGCGGATCATGCCGAAAACGTTGATCGTCAATTCCGGCCGGATCGTGCTGTCCGTTTTCAGGATCACAGTGTCGACATACCGTCCGGCATCGCGCCTGACGTTTTCAACCTCGATTTTGTATGGGCTGTCGGCCTCCGGGTGGTCCATCAGGCGTACATGGATGAATTTCCCCGTACGCGCGCGGGCGGCGACAACCTTGAAGGGATATTTTTTTTCGGGTTTGACGGTGACGGTCGCCTTTATCGTCTCACCCGCGGTTCCGAACAGCCGCAGATAACGCGGCTGTACGCTGGCGAACTTTTCCACCATGCCCGAAATGCCCAGACGCAGCTTGGGTGTATTGGGGTCGTTGGTGATGACGACAATCTGTTTGTGGACCTTTCCGCCGCCGTAGCCCCTGGTATTGACCTGCACACGCACGTTGCCCCTGCCGCCGGCAGGGATGTCTCTGGTGTAAGAGACCGCCGTGCAGCCTCACCCGGTCTTGACGCGCTGGATGTGCAGCGGCGCATCCCCGTAATTTTCGATGACAAAGTCATGTTCGACCTTGGTGCCGTCCACTACCGGGGCGAATTCATAGGTGCGCTCGGGTGCCACCGCGCGCGGGGCCGCCGCCGATTCTTCGGCGGCCGGTGCCGCAGCGGACAGGATGAACAGGGCGAAAAACAGGGTCAACGCGTAAATCAGGCGTCGTTTCATCGGTGATGCTCCTTTGGCTGAGGTTATGAAAGCGGCCACGCAGGACCTAAAGCCGCGCAAAATTCCCCATGCGTGCCGGCCGGCGGAGGCGGGGCACAAGGGTTTGCCGGATCAGCGGAGGCGTTGTTCCGCAATTGCGCCGTTTGCCGTGTCCACGGTGCAGAAACCCGGGCGGCCCTCTTTGCCCATGATTTCGCCCGGGTTGAGCAGAGGCGTTGCCCCCACCGTCTCAAGGCGCTGCACGTGCGAGTGTCCGTAGCAGACCAGGTCGTAGCGTTTTGACAGCGCCAGACCGCGCCCCACTGCATAATAGTGGGTCAGCGCGATACGGAAACCGTCGACATCGAGTTCGGCCACCAGGCCGTGCAGGTGAATCCGCGTCAGCTCCGTCAGCGCCAGTCGGGTCAACTGGTGCTGGTCGCCGTCGTTGTTGCCGAACACGCCGTGTACCGGCAGGCCGGCGGCGGCGAGTTCTTTCAGCATGAAGGGCGCCACGAAATCGCCGCAGTGCAGAATCATGTCCGCCTTTTCCCGCGAAACGATCTCAAGCGCGCGGCGCAGGTTCCAGATGTTGTCGTGGCTGTCGCTCATGACGGCGATGATCATGGCCCGGCCTCCAAGTATCGGTACACGGCGGCAAGCGTTGGTGCGGCCTCTTCCGGCATTTCCAAGTTACATCATGAACACCGGATCCACATCGACTTCGAGGCGCGTGCCCGCCGCAAGCCTGGTGCCCCCTTTATCAAATATCAGGCGGCGGGTAAAGCGATGAAGTGCGCGCGTGCGCGGGCCGCACAGCAGGATCTGCCAGCGGTAGCGGTTGGCCAGCCGGGCCAGCGGGGACTCGATGGGGCCCAGCACCGTGATCTGCCCGCCGAATTCCGGCTGCCGCAGCAGCTTCCGGCAGCCGTCGCCGATGTGCGCGGCGCTGTGGCGGGTTTTGCGGGCATCGCGGCCCGAAATTCTGATCTGCACCATGCGCGCCGTGGGCGGGTAGCCCAGTTGGGTGCGGAAAACGATTTCGGTATCGTAGAAAAGATCAACATCTTGTTTTCTGGCGGCCGCGATGCTGAAATGCTCCGGGTTGAAGGTCTGCAAGATCACACGGCCGGGAGATGTCCCCCTTCCGGTGCGTCCGGCCACCTGGGCCAGCAGCTGGAAGGTGCGTTCGGCAGCCCGGAAATCGGGGAAGTTCAGCGTCAGGTCGGCACAGATGATGCCCACCAGCGTAATGTTGGGGAAATCGTGACCCTTGGCCACCATCTGGGTGCCGATCAGGATGTCGATGCGGCCGTTGCGCAGCCCCTTGAGGATGCGGACCAGAGAACCCCTGGCGGCGGTGGTGTCGGCATCCATCCTGGCTACCGTTGCAGCCGGGAACAGGGATTTGACGGCGGATTCGATTTTTTCGGTCCCCAGGCCCAGGGGCTTGATGGCGGCACTGCCGCAGGCTTCGCAGTAGATGGCCGCAGGGCGCGTCAATCCGCAGTAGTGGCATTTGTAAACTCCGGCGGCGCGGTGCAGCGTCAGGGAAATGTCGCAATTCTGGCAGCGCACCGGCCGGCCGCAGGCACTGCAGACCGGAAAGCCGGCAAAGCCGCGGCGGTTCAGAAAGAGCAGCGCCTGTTGGCGGTGCGCCAGGGTTGTCGCAATGGCGGTTTTCAGCCGGGGGCTGATCATGTGATCCGCACTGCGGGAAGAGCTCTTGCGGCGCAGGTCGACGGTTTCGATGTGCGGCAGGGGCCGCTGGGCCACACGCCGGGTGAGCCGCAGGAGCCTGAATTTTCCCTGGCGGGCGTTGTACAAAGACTGCATGCAAGGCGTGGCCGATCCCAGAAGGACCGTGGCCTGTGCCAGCTTGGCGCGCACCACGGACAGATCGCGGGCGTTGTAGAGCAGGCCACGCTGTTCCTTGTAAGAGCTGTCGTGCTCCTCGTCCACCACGACCAGCCCCAGGTTGTCGAAAGGCGCGAAGACGGCCGAACGCGTGCCCACGGCGATGGCAACCTCGTGCCGTACGATGCGCCGCCACTGGTCGTAGCGCTCGCCGGCGGAAAGCCCGCTGTGCAGCAGTGCCACGCGCTCGCCGAACCTGGCCCGGAAGCGCCGCTCCATTTGCGAGATCAGGGCGATCTCCGGAACCAGCACCAGCACCGTGGCCCCTGCGGCCATGACTTCGGCGGCCAGGCGCAGGTAGATTTCGGTTTTGCCGCTGCCGGTGACGCCGGCCAGCAGAAAGGCGCAAAACCCCTTCCCAAAGGCGTCTTTCAGCGTGTTAAAAGCCGCCTGCTGCTCGTCGGTCAAATGCGGCGGCGTGTCCGGCGCGATGGATTCTCCGAAAGGATCACGGTAGACCGGCCTTTCCTGGACCTTGATCACCCCGTGTTTCTCCAAAAACGGAAGATAGCCGGCCGATCCGGGCAAGCGCTGCTTCAGGGTTTTCAGGGGCAGGCTGCCGCATTGCGCGAGCAGGTCGATGATTTCCCGGCGGCGGGCCGCAAAGCGGTCTTCGGGGATGTCGCTTTTGGCCAGTGTGACCGTGCGCTGCATCAGCGGCCGCACCGTACCGCTCTTGATGCGGCGCCGGGCAGCTACGAGGCCGTTTCGGGCCATGCCGCGCAGCAGGGCGGCCGGGACCCGGCGGCCCAGCCTGCGGCTCAGCTGACGGGTTGAAAGCGCCTGTTTTTGCAACTGGTCCAATACGGCCAGTTCCAGTGCTCCGGCCCGGGCGTCGCGCAGGAGCGTGCGGCCGCTTTCCGTGATGGCGAAGGTCACCTGATCGGCCAGGGTCAGGCTGCCGGGCAGGGCGCACTGAATGACCTCCCCGATGGATCGCAGGTAGTAGTCGGACGTCCATTTGAAAAGCGGAAGCATTGCCGGCGGAAACAGCGGCGTGTCGTCGAGGATTTCTATGACTGGCTTGATGGCGGCGGTGTCGGGAACCGATGCCGCAGGTCCTAGTATGTAGCCGGTGATCTTGCGCTGGCCGAAAGACGCGCTGGGGCGGCCGAAAGGGATCAGCACGCGTTTGCCGCAGTCGGCCTGTCCTCTGAGAGCCGGGGGAACGCTGTAGGTCAAGGTATGCTGCAGCGGCAGGGCGACAGCCACTTCGATGAGGTCTTGCGGCCGGCTCATTGATGATTTTTTTATGGAGCGCAAAAAGGGTTTGAGTGAAAACGGCGGTGAAGATCGCCACCATCGGAGAAAGCGGCCACAGGGGGTGTACGCACCGCCGTGTTACGCCGGCGGTTGCGGCGCGGGCGCTTTCTGCCGGACGTAATACTCGGTAATGCGGTTGCCGTCTTTCCTGCGAACCGTCACTTCATAATTGTCTATGGTGATTTTTTCTTTTTCCCGGGGGATCCTGCCGATGCGCTCGAGCACGAACCCGGAAAAGGTGTCGTATTCCCTGGAGTCGGGGATGTTCATTCCGATGGTTTCGTTGACCTCATCGATTTCCGATTTTCCGAGTACGATCCACTCGCCGGTTTTCACCCGGACGATGTGTTGCTCTTCACGGTCGGTTTCGTCGCTGATCTCGCCGACGATTTCCTCGAGTACATCTTCCAGCGTGATCAGGCCAGCCACACCTCCGTGTTCGTCGATGACAACGGCCAGGTGGTTCTTGCGCCGTTTGAACTGGTGCAGCAACTGGTCGATCTTTTTGTTTTCGGGAACGAAATAGGCCGGCCGCATCAGTCTGCCGATTTCGATGGGGGCCTGCGATGTGACCTGGTGCATGAATAAATCCTTGATGTTGATGATTCCGATAACGTGGTCCAGGTCGTCTTTGATGACCGGAATGCGCGTGTAGCCCGATTGGACAACGGCCGCCAGGTCCAGCGGCTGGTTGATGTCGATGACGAACATGTCGGTGCGCGGGGTCATGATCTCCGAGGCATTGGTATCGTCAAACTCAAAGATGTTTTCGATAAATTCCCTTTCTTCCTCTTTGATCTCCCCCTCTTCTTCCACCACCTCGACAAAGGTCTTCAAATCGTCCTCGGTGATGCCCGAGGCCTGTTTGATTTTGCCGGTCAGCTTGGGAATAAAGTTAAGCAGTTTGATGGCCGGCCAGAAGAGTATCGACAGCCAGTAAATGGGATAGACCACGGCCCGGGCGACCAGTATGTTGTTGCGTGTCGCCAGGGATTTGGGGAAGACTTCGCCGAACACCAGAATGGTAAAGGTCATGACACCGGTGGCGATGCCCACGGCGTTGTTGGGGATGAATTTGAGCATCAGCGAGGTGGCGAGGGCCGACGCCCCCACGTTGGCCAGGTTGTTGCCGATCAGGATGGTGGAGAGCAGGCGGTGGGGATCATCCTTCATCTGTTCGATAAGCCGAAAGCTCCTGGCGCCGTCTTTGGCCAGGTGCCGTGCGCGCGTCCTGCTGATGGAAAAGAAGGCCGTCTCCGCGGAAGAAAAAAATCCAGATATCAGCAGCAGGCTGACAAGGATTGTAATATCAAGTGTCATACAACAAAATTAGCATCTTTTGAAAGAATGTAAAGCCGGAATTTTACCGACCGGCGTGGAGAAGTTGCCGCGTGGCCCGGCAGCAGACACACGCACAGCAGGGTCGGGGGAAATGCTGCCGCCCGCGCTTTGGCGTATGCATCTTTTCCAATCTGCGGCGGAGCCGGATCGTAGCCGCCCTGCAGGTGTCAGGAAAGCTGAAGCCGGTGTACACATCAGCGCACGGGTTGTACGGGGAAAGGTGCTATTCTCCCTTCGGGTGGCATTTGACACATCCTGTGGGGCCGACGGGAGACGGTTTTTCTTCCAAAAGCTGGGTGGATGCGGCCAGCAGCTGGTTTTTGGCCTTGATTTTCTTGTGGCACTTGATGCACAGGCCGTGGAATGCATTTTTATAGTACCGTGTCCTGATGGTCGCATCGGCGGCTTTTTGGCTGCCGGCCGGGGGCAGTTTCGCCAGGCTGTGGCAGCCGGCAGTCATGCATGATTTGACCTTCTCGGTGGCCGTCCATTTGTGGTGGCAGGTCCGGCAGGTGAAATTGAAGTGTGTGCTGTGGGGAAATTCAACCGGCGTCCGCTTGACGGTGGCGCCTTCCGGAGGCTTTAACGTTATGGTTCCCATGGGGATGCACATGGTTTCATCAGTCGGCTGTGCATTCTTGTCGGCAGCTGCAAGAAAGTTTCCGGAAAACAACACGACCGCTGCGAAAACCACGATCACAATGCCCGCTTTAAACATGCGACACCCCCCGGTAAAAGCCTCTATGGCGCACTCATGAACAGTCCGGCATTTCCGATTTGCCCCGTCTGCGGCCCGAATGCGCACTGCTTGACAGCATGCAGGCCGGTGCGGAGCGTGTGCTTCCCCTGCCCCAGGGGAAAAAGTGGTGGTCCCAACGGGACTCGAACCCGTGTTTTCGGCGTGAGAGGCCGACGTCCTAGGCCACTAGACGATGGGACCGCATTTGCTGCCGCAAAAAAAGTCATATATGGAACCGCTTGATTTTTGTCAAACATTATTTTGCCGGCGGCTGCTTCCAGCGGGCTTGGCGCCCCGGCGGAATCCGAAGAGCAGATAGATGAAAAACCCCACAAAAGGAATGGCGGCGATAAGGCCCCAAAACGCTTTTTCGCCGATCGATGTGAAATCCTTGCGCGCCACATCGACGACCGCCCATACCGTCATGGCGAAAAACGGTAGCGCGAGGATTATGACGGTCAGCGCGGTTTTGAGGTCCATCATCAGCTTCGGGCTTTTAAAAGGTCAGCGATTTTCAGGATGGTGTTGGCGTAATATCGGCTGTAGTTGTAGTGCAGCAGGACACGGTAGGCCTTGTCGCGGCTGATTCCCCGGCGCCAGCCGTAATGTGCCAGGTAGCTGGCAATACTCATGATGGCGTCGGCGTGATCGAAAAGATCGATACGCCCATCCTGGTCGCCGTCTTCGGCCAGGGAGAGCACATTGGTGGGCATAAATTGGGCAATGCCCATGGCGCCGGCATAAGAGCCACGGATGGCCACCGGGTCGATGCCCTGCTGGTTGGCATGCACGAACAGGGCCTTGAGTTCGGTGTAGGCCCACTGGGATTTCTGTTTGACTTTTTTTAAAAAAGCCTGCCGGGAGAGCCGCCGTGAGGGGGGGATGCTGTGCCACAGTTTTTCGCGCAGCCCCGGATCGACCAGAGACGCCATGGTGGACAAGGTGTTGATGATCTGGCTGCCGCCCAGATAGGTTCCCAGCTTGGTTTCCACCAGGATGATGGCGGTGATGATTTCTTTGGGGACGCCGTGGGCCTTTTCGGCGGCATCCAGCTGTTTGCGATGCAAAAGCATGTACTGGCGGGCCGCCGCGATACGCGCTTTCGTTGTGAACTGGCCGTAGTCCAGCTGGGCTTCGTTGTGCATGAAAAAAAGCGATACACTGTGCGCATCGAAAAAAACCTCGGGGCGCCCGAAGATTTTTTTCAGTTCGGCGGAATTGAATCCGTCGGCGTTCAGGCGCTGTTGCAGTCCGTCAAAAACATGGGAGGCCTGTGCCATGGCGGTGGACGCCGGCCGGCCGGCTGCAACAGGCAGGATGATCATCAGTACGAGGATCCACCGGCAGGAGGCGAAACGCCGATGGCTGTACAACCGGTCGCAGGTCCGCCGGATGTCGGGAATAAAGCGCATAAATCCGATCTTTCGATATATTTAGCAGAGATGGTGGCGACCGTTGCCGTGAAATTTTTTCTATAGCACAGCCGGGCCGGTTCGATCCAGCATCTTTTTGTTTCTGACGGTAAGCGCCTTATATGAAAGCGGACCGATGCACCGGGGCTGCCTTGATCCGCCTGCCGGAGCGTGATATAGCCGTTTGCAAAAGCGGGTTATCCGTTGCGGGCAACTTTTCAGCTGTTTCAGGGCCATGGGGAGACACCACCATGCGCAAACCGGCAAAAACGATATACATCTGCCAGGCATGCGGCAGCCAGGCCCCCAAGTGGATGGGGAAGTGCCCGGACTGTGGCCGGTGGGACGCCATGGTGGAGGAACGGCTGGTAAAAACGGAGCAGGGCAAAACCCGCGTGCCGCCGGCGTTGCATAACCGACCCGTACCCATCGACGCCGTAACGCAGAAAGACGAAGATCGTTTCAGCACCGGTGTGGGCGAGTTCGACCGCGTTCTGGGCGGCGGACTGGTGACCGGCTCCCTGGTGCTGATCGGCGGTGACCCCGGCATCGGGAAATCGACGCTGATGCTCCAGGTGCTCTACGGGCTGGCAAGCCTGGGGCGCAGGGTGCTCTATGTTTCCGGCGAGGAATCCGTACGCCAGATCACCATGCGCAGCCGTCGCCTGGAAACCGTTTCGTCCAACCTGCTGGTCGTGGCTGAAACCGATCTCGATGCCATCATGGCCATGCTGGAAAAGACGCTGCCCGACGTCTTGGTGATCGATTCCATTCAGACCATGTACAACGCTGAGCTCTCCTCGGTGCCCGGCAGTGTCAGCCAGGTGCGCGAGTCGGCCATGCGTCTGATGCTGATGGCCAAAAAAACGGGCGTGCCGACTTTTCTGGTGGGGCATGTGACCAAGGAAGGCGCCATTGCCGGCCCGCGCCTGCTGGAGCACATGGTGGACACCGTGCTCTATTTCGAGGGGGACCGCCAGCACCTGTTCCGCATCCTGCGGGCCGTGAAAAACCGCTTCGGCTCCACCAACGAGATCGGGGTTTTTGAAATGCAGGGCAACGGCCTGCGGGAAATTTCCAACCCGTCGGCGATCTTTCTTTCCGAGCGCTCCATCAATGCGCCGGGCTCGGTGGTGACGACCTGCATCGAGGGCACGCGTCCGGTCCTGGTGGAGCTGCAGGCCCTGGTCAGCAGCACGAGCTTCGGCACGCCCCGGCGCACGATCCTGGGGCTGGACCAGAACCGTGTAGCCCTGCTGGTGGCGGTGATGGAGAAAAAGCTGGGCATGCACCTGATGGGGCACGATATTTTTATGAACGTGGCCGGCGGCATGCGCGTCGACGAACCGGCGGTGGACGTGGGGATCGTGTCGGCCATAGCTTCCAGTTTCCTCGACCAGCCGGTGCAGGAAAACACCGTTGTTTTCGGCGAAGTGGGACTGACCGGCGAAGTGCGCGCCGTGGGACAGATAGAATCCCGTGTCCGCGAGGCATCCAAGATGGGGTTTTCACGTGGCATCGTGCCGCAGGCCAATTTGAGCCGTGCGGGCATCGCGGATGGTATGGCGCTGGAAGGCGCGGCAACCGTGGCACAGGTTGTCGAGGCCCTCTTCTGATGCGAACCCGTCGTACCCGTGCACGGGCTCCGGCCGGGCGGCTTGACTTCCGGCAGGTCTGAGTATATGAAAAATGACGAAAGCTAAAACAAAGGATCGCTGGTCGGATCACTACACCCGCCGGGCCAGAAAAGAGCACTACCCGGCCCGTTCGGTGTACAAACTCAAAGAGCTTCAGGCCAAGTACCGGCTGATCCGCAAAGGGGGGCGTGTGTTGGATTTGGGTTGCGCCCCGGGAGCCTGGCTGCTTTATGCGGCAGCCCGGGTGGGTGAAAGGGGGTATGTGGCGGGCATTGACCGCAAACCGCTGCACATCGCCGTGCCCGCGCATGCAAAAGTTTTCAACGGGGACATTTTCGCCTTTGAAGACCGGTTGAAAAAAGACGTCGGCCGGGGATTTCACGTGGTGTTGAGCGACCTGGCGCCGGATACCACCGGCAGCCGGCATGTGGATGCCTTCCGCTCCCAGGCATTGTGCGAAGCCGCGCTGGCCATTGCGCAGCAGGTGCTGCTGCCCGGCGGCGCTTTTGTCTGCAAGATTTTTCAGGGGACCGATTTCCAGGACTTTCGCCGGCAGGTTGCCGGCGGTTACCAGAGTTGCCGGCTCTTCAAGCCGCGCAGCAGCCGCAAGGCCAGCCGCGAAATTTACATCGTGGGCTTGGGAAAGAAACAGGAGGAGGCATGTCCGGACACAGTAAGTGGTCGACCATAAAGCATAAAAAAGGCGCTGCCGATGCCAAGCGGGGCAAGATCTTTACACGCCTGATCAAAGAAATTACGGTGGCCGCGCGCATGGGTGGCGGCGATCCGGGGTCAAACCCGCGCCTGCGCACGGCGATCCAGGGTGCCAAAAGCGAGAACCTGCCAAAGGACCGCATCGAACGCGCCATCAAAAAGGGCACCGGGGAGCTGGAAGGGGTGGACTACGAGGAGGCGGTCTACGAAGGGTACGGCCCCGGCGGTGCGGCGGTGCTGGTGGAATCGCTGACGGACAACAAGAACCGCGCTGTGGCCGACATCCGGCACATCTTTTCCAAAAACGGCGGCAGCCTGGGGGAGAACGGATGTGTGTCCTGGATGTTCGATAAAAAGGGCTACATCGCCGTCGCCGGCGACCAGGTGGACGAAGACACCCTCATGGAAGTGGCCTTAGATGCCGGCGCCGAGGATGTGCGCCAGGATGGGGACAATTATGAGGTGATCAGCGCGGCGGAGGATTTTGAAGCCGTCAGGGCGGCCATCGAAAAAGCGGATATTGCGTATATCGAAGCCGAGATCACCATGCTGCCCCAGTCCACCACCGACCTGGTCGGAAAACAGGCCGAGCAGATGGTGCGCCTGATGGAGGCTTTAGAGGACTGCGAGGATGTCCAGAAAGTGTACACCAACGCCGATATTCCGGAGGAAATCGTCGCCGGCGTGTAAGGAGCTCACTGCGGCGCATCCATCTGTACGACATCGGCGCCCGGCGGGATGGTGAAAGCAAAGAGAGCGTCATCCAGCGACGGGACAAAGCGGATGTCGCGAAATACGATTTTCGTAATGTCGCCGTAAGTGTTGACGGTGGTGATTTCGACGATATTCCATAGGTTTCTATCGATTTTGAGCGCAACGCTTTTCAGCCCGGGGGTCTTGTTTTTGGGGTGCAGGAGCAGCGTGTCGAATTGTGCATCCGCGGGCGCTGCCAGGGAAATGCGGAATTTCTGGCGCAGAATACTCAAGTCCGACAGGAAACTGGCGCCCTTGCCGTTGCCGATGATCTCCGGCGCCTTGCCGGTCATGACTTGGTTCTCCTCAGGTCGATAGATCCACAACCGCTGCCCGTCGGTAATCAACGTCTGCCTTTCGGGCTGATCGTAGTCCCAGCGCATTTTGCCCGGATACTTCACGCGGATGATACCGGCTGCGGTGTCGGTGATGTCCATGGCTTTGAGCACCGACCGCTGAAAGAAATGGGCGCTGAAGCTTTTTTGCGCGTAGTGTTTTTCGATGTGCGCAAGGATGGTGTCGACGTTCCGGGGCACGGCAGCGGCGGCGTGGGCCTGCAGGATACCCGTGCCCATAAGCAGCAGGAGTGCCCACTGGATTTTCGTCATCTTGTCTCCTCTCTATCGGCGGGATTTAAAGTTTTCAGTCCAGCAACCTGCCGATGGTCCCAAGATCATCCGGATTTCCCGGTGAAAGCGCGAGTGTGACCGGCTGCCGGCCGGGTGCCACCATTGCCGTTTGCCCGTAAACCGCCAGGCAGACGGTGTCGATCTGCGCGATGCGGCGGACGATCTGGCCGCGGTCCGCCTGGCAGATCCTGGCCCCTTGCAGAACCATGGTTTCCATGTTGTGGCGCCGGAGCTGTCTGTCCAACGCATCGGCCTGCCGCAGCATTTTGAAAAACAGGTGCTTGCGTGCCGCCAGGGCGTCGAAGATGTTTGGCGTGGCGTGCTTTTCCGCCAGAAACTCCAGTGTAAAGTCCAGGCAACTGAAGAAATCGGCCGACCGCTGGTCAAAACCTTTGAAGAAACGGTTCAGGAAAGCGACAGCCGGAGGCATTTCGCCGACACCGGCGTTTCGCAGCCGCACTTTTACGGCGGTCTGCAGATCTTGGTCCAGGCTGGCGGCCAGCGTGTGGGCAAGAGACGGAGCCAGGCGCCGGGTGATGTGCAGGCGCACCACGAACGACCCCAGGGCTTCCGGCGGAACTTGCAGGTGGAAACCGCCGCGTCCGTCCGGGAAATAAAATCGGACGTGAAGCGGCCGTCGGCTGAGGCAGTCGATGAGCGCCGCCGGGTCCGCGCTATTGTACTGCCAACGATCGAGCGTGTCTTCCAGCTCCATCTGCATACGGCGGTCGGGGAAAAGGAGCAGTTCGATCAGTGAGTCGCGTTCACAGCTGGCGCGGTCTGCGCAGATCGCAGCGACCTGCGCGGCCTTGGGGCATGAAAAGGTGGCATCGATATACTGCCGGCTTTCCGCGCTGATTTCTAAACCGCGGCCGAACAGGCTGCGAATTTGCTCGGCCAGCCGGAGGATGCGCTCGGGAAACATGGTTTGAGCCTTAATAGAGATACGGGGTCATATTCTGCATGATCTGGTGCCTGGGCAGACCGCCGACCCAGGTGTCCAGCAGCTTCCCGGCGTCGAAAACCAGCAGCGAGGGGACACTGCGCAGGTCGAACCGCGAAGACAGCCGCGGGCTGCTGTCGACGTTGAGTTTGCACACCCGTACCCGCCCCTTCCAGATCCGGGCCAGCTCATCGATGACCGGCGCCACGCTGCTGCAACTGGGGCACCATGGCGCCCAGCAGAACATCAGAACGGGCAGGGGCGAAGCCAGCACGGTGGATTCGAAGGAGGCATCAGTGACCGGCAGGGCTTCGCCGTGGAAAGCTTCGGCCGTCGGGATTTCAGCGCCGCAGCGCCCGCATTTGGCGGACATGCCGGCTTTTTCAGCCGGAATCCGGTTTTTGGCGCGGCACCGGCTGCAGCGCAGAATGAAAGCCCGGGCAGACTCTGGCAGCAGCGGCCGGCCGCAGCGGCCGCAGCGTGCCGCGGCCGCCGATTTTTCAGCCGGCACCCGGTTTTGGGCGCCGCAGGAGCTGCAACGCAGGATACGGCTGTCACGCTGCATCATGACGTCCCCGTTTGAAGTCGCTTGACGTGAAAAAGAAATCCCGCAGCACCGACACCCGCGGGATTTCACTGACGGTCAGACGTTGCGGTCGGTTATTTATTGTCTTTGACTTCTTCGAAGTCAGCATCGACCACGTCGTCGTCACCGGAAGGCGCGCTGTCCGGCTGCTGGGCACCGGCCTGGTCGCCCGCACCGGCGGCACCCTGTGCGCCGGCGCCACCCTGGGCGGAAGCCTGCTGGTACATGGCTTCGGCCAGCTTGTGTGACGCCTGGGTCAGCGCTTCGCTGAGGCGTTTGATTTCCGCCGCGTCGTCGCCCTCCATGGCTTTTTTGAGCGGTTCGATGGCCGCTTCCACCTTGCTCTTGGTCTCAGCGTCAACCTTGTCCCCCAAATCCTTGATGGATTTTTCGGTGGAGTAAATCAGGGCGTCGGCGCTGTTGCGTGCCTCCACCAGCTCGCGTTTTTTCTTGTCCTCGTCGGCATGCATCTCGGCGTCCTTGACCAGTTGCTCGATTTCTTCCTGTGAAAGGCCGCTGGAAGCCGTGATCCGGATGGATTGTTCCTTGCCGGTGGCCAGGTCCTTGGCGGAAACGTTGACGATGCCGTTGGCATCGATGTCAAACGTGACTTCGATCTGCGGGACTCCGCGGGGTGCCGGCGGGATACCGACGAGTTCGAAGCGGCCCAGGGTCTTGTTGCCGCTGGCCATCTCGCGCTCACCCTGCAGCACATGGATGGACACGGCCGGCTGGTTGTCTGCGGCAGTCGAAAAGATCTGGCTCTTTTTTGTCGGGATGGTGGTGTTTTTCTCGATCAGCTTGGTCATGACGCCGCCAAGCGTTTCAATCCCCAGTGAAAGCGGGGTGACATCCAGCAGCAGAACGTCTTTGACGTCCCCTTTGAGAACGCCGCCCTGAATGGCGGCGCCCAGGGCCACCACCTCGTCCGGATTTACACTCTTGTTGGGGGCCTTGCCGAAAATCTGTTTGACGCGTTCCTGCACCGCCGGCATGCGGGTCATGCCGCCCACCAGGATCACCTCGTTTATGTCGCCGGGCTTGAGGTTTGAGTCCTTCAGAGCGACCTTGCACGGCTTTTCGAGCTTATCCAGCAGATCGGCCACCAGGGCTTCGAGCTTGGCCCGTGTAATCTTGATGTTGAGATGCTTGGGGCCGTTGGCATCCGCCGTGATAAAGGGCAGGTTGACATCGGTCTCCAGTGAAGTGGAAAGCTCCATCTTGGCTTTTTCAGCGGCCTCTTTCAGCCGCTGCAGGGCCATTTTGTCGTTGCGTACGTCGATGCCCTGGTCCTTTTTGAACTCGTCGGCCAGGTAATCGATAATGCGCAGGTCAAAATCCTCGCCGCCCAGGTGGGTGTCCCCGTTGGTCGCTTTGACCTCGAAGACGCCCTCTCCGATCTCCAGTACGGAGACATCGAAAGTGCCGCCGCCCAGATCGAAAACCACGACTTTTTCTTCGCCCTTTTTATCAAGGCCGTAGGCCAGCGACGCGGCCGTGGGTTCGTTGATGATGCGCAGCACGTTGAGGCCGGCGATCTTGCCGGCGTCTTTGGTGGCCTGGCGCTGGCTGTCGTCAAAGTAAGCCGGCACGGTAATCACGGCGTCGGTGACCTTCTCGCCGAGGTACTCTTCAGCAGTCTTTTTGATGTTGGACAGAATAAATGAAGAAATTTCCGCCGGGCTGAATTGTTTTCCCCGCAGAACAATGCGGACATCGCCGTTGGATGCCTGCTTCAGTTCGTAGGGCAGGATCTTGATATCCCTTTGCACTTCCGGCGAGGCGAACTTGCGCCCGATCAGGCGTTTGACGCCAAACACGGTATGCTCGGGGTTGGTGATGGCCTGCCGCTTGGCGATCTGTCCGACCAGCCGTTCGCCGCTCTCAGAAACCGCAACAATCGAGGGCGTTGTCCGTCCGCCCTCCGGGTTGGTAATGACCTTGGCCTCGCCGCCTTCCATCACGGCGACACAGGAATTGGTGGTGCCAAGATCGATGCCGATAACTTTACTCATCTGTATTTCCTCCTTAGAATTATATATAAACCGCTTTTTAGGCCACAAAAATCATGCACGTTTGCAGGCTTGCTTTGAATTGTCCTTTTCCCTGGCTTTCGACACCACGACCATGGCCGGCCGCAACAGCCGGTCGTGAATGGTATACCCCTTCTGCAGCTCTTCGATGACCGTGTTGCCCGGGTCTTTATCCGTTTCTTTCTGCATGACCGCCTGGTGAAAGTTGGGGTCGAACGGTTGCCCCAGCGCATGGATGGGTTTTACCACGAACTTTTCGAAAACCTTGAGGATCTCATCAAGGGTCATGCGGATGCCCTGAAGAACGCCACCGCTGGCAGCGGCATCATTTTCGCTGCATGCCGCGATGGCCCGTTCCAGGTTGTCCACCACCGGCAGAAGTTGCTGCACAAAGGATTCATTGGCGAATTTCTTGAAATCCGCCATCTCGCGTGCCGCACGTTTCTTGTAGTTTTCGAATTCTGCCGATACCCTCAGAAAACGGTCGTAGTTCTCCTGGGCTTCTTTTCGGGCAGCCTCGAGCTGTGCCTCCAGATCCCTGATACTTGCCTTGTGCCTGGTGGACCTTGATTTGCCGCCTCCGTCTGTCGAAGGTGCTTTTTTCCGGTTTGCGTTGACACCCTTGCCGTCCGGCGGCGGGGTCGCATTTTTTTTCTGTGCCGTCATCTGCCGTTCAAATCTCCTCGGATGGTTTGCCGTTACGGAATTTAAGTTTTGACAGAAAATAATGCTATATCTAACAATGTCAAGGTGATAAATGTGGTATCCGGCGATCCCCGACAGGTGCCTGAAATTCAATCATAAGTGTCGTTTATATTTTTTAGGTGGCACGGTGTTGCAGCAGGTCATCGACGGCGGGCCAAAGAAAAAAGCATGGCGGGGGATCTTCAGACGGAGGGTTTCCGGACTGATGGAAAACGCCGGCGGCGGGCGGCGCCGGCGTCAACCCGTTGCGGAATTGCGATGTCCAGCCGTTTTCGTTTCAGGATATCCGGTAAACATGTCCTTTTCTGACAAGTGGCAGGGGGGGATTGTTTTTGGCAGCGGTGTGATAGACCAGCATTTTCCCCTGGATGGCATCTTGGATTTTGGCCACTTCTTTCCAGTAGCTGTGCACGCCGTGCGGGTGCTCAAAATCGACTTCATGAAAAACAAGATCACAGTCGCAAAACCAGGATTCGTATAGTTCGGGCCTTTTAAGAAATCGATTGATGCCCGTATCGAATTTCGTGTCACCCGAAAAACCCCATTTTCTGCCACCGGCTTCAAATTTCAGCCCGAGTGTGCCATAGGGCAGGAAGTGATGATTCCAACGGGCCTCGATCATCACGCCGTCGAGGCTGATGGGCTTTCCCGGGACAATTGCATTGAAATCGACGTGGTTTTTCATATCCGGGAACAAGCGGCTGTATTGCTCGCACAGGACTCGGTAGATACTGGGGGCACTGATCAGCCTTAATTTTTTTCTGTGATCGATGCACCGCTTCAAACAGGCTGAAAACCCGGCAATATGATCCTCGTGGTTGTGGGATATCAAAATGTCGGTCACATCATCCCAGTGTACACCGATGCAGGCGAGCGCGTGTGCGGGTTGAGCACATGGGTCGATCCATAAGGCCTTACGGCCAAAGCGTAATAGAAAACTTGACGTGGTTCCGACAAAACCATTCCCATTGCCGACAGCTGTGATTTCCAAATGATCGCGGTGCCGCCCATCCCGCTGAATCCGGCTTAGGACCTCGTTGATGATTGTATCCGTTTTGGTCGCAGGGCTGAACGCCAGACCGTCGTAAAGGGCACGGCCATGGTCGTAAACGGCCAGGTTTCCCGAAGTGAACCGAATTTCCAGATCATGGTCTCTGTAAACCCCGCACGTTCCTTTTTTGAGAACCCATTGTTTCAGCCATGGCTTGCGGACAATACGGATGCGCTTTTCGTCAAAATAGTAGGAGAAAATGGCGTCAAGATTGTGGTGCATTGTTTCCACATTCTGAAAAGACCCGATGTACTTTTTGGGGCGACTCCCATACACTTGAGCCCGCCACAATACGAATTCTTCACCTGTATAGTTGTCCCCGGCTTGGTTGACAGACCATTCAGGCAGCACAACGGCGTCCTCAAGCAGGTTGAGGCGATAGGTCAGTTTTGAAATGTCCGGCATGCTTCCGACCCGCAAAAGCCCCCGCGACGTTTTGACAAAGTCTGTGTACAAAGCACCATACTCGAGTCGCGTAACATTCGCGTCCAATGCCGTCAGTTCAGGTGGATGCACAATAACGCTCTCCTTGTCTAGTGTAAACGTTTCCAGCGTAGGGAACCTGGTTCAGCATGTCAAGGTTAAGTTGAGCAAACGGTGGGTGGAAAAATGCTTTAACTTACTATTTTGATATAAAAAATAGTATCGTGCAATAGGCTAAAAGAGGGGGCTGAACGTAGAATCGGGCCGAACCATTTGACATTATGCAGATAGTTGGGTAATCAGAATGTAAACAGTTACATCAAGCATTGATGGGTATCATGAGCACGATCCGCGATGTTGCCAGAATTGCCGAGGTCTCCACCGCTACGGTTTCCAGGGTCATTAATTCACCGGAAAAAGTGAGTCGCGAGACCCGTGAAAATGTTTACCAGGCGATGCGGCTGTGCCATTATACCTACAATGCCTTGGCGCGTGGGTTTGCCACCCGGCGTTCCCATAGCATAGGTCTTATCATCCCCACAATCACCAACCCGATTTTTGCAGAATCCACCCGCGGCATCCAGGATGTTGCCGATGAATATGGATACCATGTGATCATTGGGAATTCCGATTATCAATACAAGCAGGAAGAAAGGCTGGTAGCGGTCCTCCGGGAAAGGCAGGTGGAAGGCTTTATGATTACAACGACCGATCTGCGGGGTAAAGTGATATCTTCCCTGTTGCACGAACGCTTTCCCCTTGTGCTGCTCTACAGCACGGTACGCAAAGGAGGCATCTCAGCGGTTGGCGTGGACAACTTCAAAGGTGGTTTCCGGGCCACCGAACACCTGGTTAGCCGGGGACACCGACGCATCGGCATGCTGGCCGGCAAGTTCAGTTTTTCAGACAGAAGTTATCACCGTTGGTATGGATACCGAAATTGTTTGAAAAAATACGGTATTTCCTATGACCCCCAACTGGTGGTGCAGTCTGATTACAGCTTGGCGAGCGGCAGGAATGGCGCTGTGCGGTTGATGAATCTCAACAACCCCCCCACCGCCATTTTCTGCGCGAACGACTACATTGCGCTGGGCGCCATGGAGGGGGCCCGGCAGATGGGTCTATCGCTTCCTGATGACCTTTCCATTGTTGGATTCGATGGCATTAAAATCGGCTCTTTCATAACACCGAACCTGACAACGATATTGCAGCCGGCGTATGAGATGGGCAAAGTGGGCACTCAGGTTCTACTCAACCAGATTCAGCAAAAGATCAAGAAGCCAGTACATATCCTACTGGAAACACAGCTAATTGAGCGGCAATCGACGACACGGCCCAAAGCCTCGCACTGAGAGCTGAAAAGCGGCACTTTGCCGTCGCCTAATCGTGCACTGACAAAACTGTGCCGACAATTAACGCCATCTTGATGGGGATACAGGAGTTGGGTTTATGGCAACCGTATCTTTTGAGCATGTGACAAAACGCTTTGGCGAATACGTGGCTGTTGATGATTTTAATCTGGAAATACAGGACAGAGAATTCGTCGTCCTTGTCGGGCCTTCCGGATGCGGCAAATCCACTACCCTGCGCATGTTGGCGGGGCTTGAAAAACTTAGCGAAGGCACCATCAAAATCGGGGGGCGGGTGGTGAATCACATTCTCCCCAAAGAGCGGGATATTGCCATGGTATTTCAGAATTATGCCCTCTATCCCCATATGACGGTATACAAGAATATGGCCTTTGGACTGCGGTTGCGAAAATTCAGCAAAGATGAGATCGATCTTCGTGTGCGGAACGCCGCTGAAATACTGGATATTCATGACCTGTTGAAGCGCAAGCCAAGAGAGCTGTCCGGCGGGCAGCGTCAGCGTGTGGCGGTGGGAAGAGCCATCGTGCGCAAGCCGTCCGTTTTCCTGTTTGATGAACCGCTCAGCAATCTGGATGCCAAACTCAGGGTCCAGATGCGTACGGAAATACTTAAATTATATCACCGTCTTCAAACAACCATACTCTATGTCACCCATGATCAGATTGAAGCCATGACCATGGGGAACAAGATTGTCATCATGAACGCGGGCAAGACCCTGCAGGTTGGAAGGCCCATTGATGTGTACAATTCGCCGGACAACCGGTTCGTTGCCGGATTTATCGGCAGTCCGGCCATGAATTTTCTGGAAGTCACCCTGGTTGATGAGGGCGGGAAGCTATACGTCGACGGGGAAAAATTCCGGTTCCCGATTCCAGCTGATAAGGCGCAGGGATACATGGAGTTTAAGGGGCAGCGCTGTACCTTCGGCATTCGCCCCGAACATATCTATGAACAAGCACAAAGCAAGGGCCACGATCCAACAGTTTTGGTTGAAGCGCGGGTGGAACTTATAGAATTGGTGGGCCCCTTCGCGATTCTTCAAATTGCTTTCGGTGGTCAAATTGTTGTTGTCCAGGTTGACTCCAGCACGCAGGCCGAAATCGGCAAAAAAATTGCACTGGTCTTTGACATGCAAAAAATGCATCTGTTTTCCACACAGCCGCCCTACCGGCGGCTTGGGCGATAACATTTAGAAATGGAGGGGGGTGGACGTTTGAGGGCTAAATTTCAAATTGTAAACCTTGTAAACAAATTTCCAAGAAAAAGGAGAAGGTGCCATGAAACGAAAAATTTTTTTTAGTGTCATTTGCGCACTGACAATTGCCTTTGCGTCAAGTGCTTCGGCCAAAGTGAAGATAAAATTTTTCTATCCGGTCGGTGTCGCCGGTCCCTTGGTCAAGGTTATGAACGGCATGGTGGCCGATTTTGAAAAACAAAATCCGGACATAGACATTGAGCCTGTCTATGCGGGGAACTACAACCAGACCATGCAGAAGGTCCAGACTGCGGTCATGGGAGGCAATCCCCCGGACGTTGCTGTCGTGGAAATTTCTGAACTTTACTCCCTTTTGCAGATGGATGCATTGATTCCCCTGGATGGCTACATCCAAAAGGAAGGCGGAAAAGCTTTCCTGAAAGACTATTTCAAGGGGTTTCTGGGAAATGCTTACGGGCGCGACGGCAAAATGTACGGCTTTCCTTTCCAACGCAGTACCCCGATCCTGTATTGGAACAAGGATATGTTTAAAGCCGCCGCCGCCAAGCTGAAAGCCGTCGGTCTGGACCCTGACCGCCCGCCGCAGACATGGGATGAATTGGTTGCTTATGCAAAAATTCTGACCATTCGGCAGGGGAACCAGACCAAGCAATACGGCCTGATCATTCCCGGAGGTTGGGATGACTGGATTTTCGAGGCCTTTTCGCGGCAGAATGGTTCGCAGCTGATCAAATCCGATGGCCTGACGGTCACGTTTAATACCCCTGAGAATCTCGAAGCCCTCAAACTCTGGGTAAAGCTTATGCAGGAATTAAAGGTCTGCCCGGTATTGCGGCCCTGGAATATTACGCCTGATGATTTTATCGGTGGCGTGACTGCCATGATGTACTATTCCACCGGCGGCATGGCCAAGGTACGGAAAACTGCAAAATTCAACTGGGGCGCGGCGTTCCAGCCGAAACACAAGCAGTATGGGACCCCGGTAGGCGGAGGCGACTTCCATATTTTCAAAGGGATTCCGAAGAAAAACCAGGATGCGGCATGGAGGTTCATCAAATTTATGACCAGTCCGCAGATGGCAGCCCATTGGAGCATTGAATCCGGATATGTCTCAGTCAATAAAAAAGGTTACAACCTGCCGAAGATGAAAGCTTTTCTGAAAAAATTTCCCCAGATGAAAGTGGCGCGGGATCAGTTGAAATACGCTTATCCGAAAATGATGGCGGTAAACTATCAGCTCATTCGGAATGCCATGACAACGAATCTGGATGCGGCTCTGGAAGGGCAAAAGACGCCGGAACAGGCTCTGGCGGATGCGCAAAAACTGATGGAAAAAGCCATCAAGGGCCAATAAAAAAGGAGAACCGCGGGGCTTTTCTTCTGCGGGAAAGCCCCGACGGCAGGGAATGTTATGACGGAAAAACTCGAAAATTTAAAGTGTTATCTGTTTTTGTTCCCGGGGCTTATTTTTTTGTTTCTGTTTACCTACATTCCCATTTTCTGGTCAGTGTGGCTCAGTTTTAACCGTTGGAATCTGCTGTCTCCCAAACCCAGGTTTGCCGGCCTGGAAAACTTTATCAGGTTGTGGAACGATGAAGTGTTCTGGATCGTGATGAAAAACACCTTTGCCTTTGTCACGATCAGTATCTTTCCGACCATGATTCTGGCACTGATATTTGCGATTTTAATTGACGAGCGCATGAAAGGGCGTGTTTACTATATTTACAGCCTTTTTTATCCCACCTTGATTCCCATGGCTGCGGCCGCCATGCTCTGGGTTTACATTTACTCTCCCAACTTGGGCATATTGAACATCCTGCTGGCAAAATTCGGCCTTCCCAAACTCGGTTGGCTGGGAAGCTCCAAAACCTCGCTGTGGGCGCTGATTATCATGACCTTCTGGAAAAACCTTGGTTTTTTCATGTTGATTTACCTCTCCGGCCTGCAGAACGTCAATCGTGAGTTATATGAGGCCGCATATATAGACGGGGCCGGGTGGTGGCGCCGGCATATTCAGATTACGTTCCCCCTGATCGGGCCGACGTCGCTTTTTGTGCTGGTCGTAGCCATCATTCTGACCTTTCGTGTCTTTGATCAGATCCAGCTGATGACCGAAGGCGGCCCAGGCAACAGCTCCAATGTAATTGTTTATTATATTTTCGAAAATGGGTTTAAATTTTTTGACTGGGGCAAAGCCAACGCTTTAACAGCCATACTGGTCGTGATTATGTTGACACTTACGGTCCTTATTTTCGGCATCTTCGGAAAACGCATCACTTATACCTCGGATTAACGCAGGGTCGGCAAAATGGAAGAAAAAAAGTATGAAGTGGTATTGAAAGTCTTTGTCCTGCAGCTCGGCGCGATGCTGATGATCTTGCCGTTCGTGTGGCTGGTCTCGACGGCTTTGAAGAGTCCGGGCGAGGTTTTCACTTCAGGCCTTTCACTCATCCCTGAAAAATTTATGTGGTCCAATTTTACGGCCATAATGGACCAGGCCCCTTTCATGTTGTATATGCTCAATACGGTGATCGTCTGTACCGGGATTCTGGTGATCCAACTGCTGCTGGTTATACCCGCCGCCTATGCGTTTGCCCGTCTGGACTTTACAGGCAAAGACGTCATATTTCTTCTGTTTGTCATCCAGATTATGCTTCCGCTGGAATCGATTATCATACCGAATTATCTGATTACCAAGAACCTGGGCCTTCTCAACACGCGAACAGGGTTGATCTTGCCGTTCGTTGCCAGCGGATTCGGCACGTTCATGCTTCGCCAGACCTTCAAACAGGTGCCAAAGTCGCTGGAAGATGCCGCACTTATTGACGGGGCCGGGCATCTCCGTTTCATCTGGCACGTGCTGATTCCGCTTTCGCGCCCCACCATTGTCACCTTTTCAATGATCAGTATCGCGACGCACTGGAACGATTATTTCTGGCCGCTGATTATAACGGATGTGGATAGGGTCAGGACGTTGACCATTGGGCTGGGAATGTTCGTCCAACAGGAAAGCGGGTCGGATTGGACGCTGTTGATGGCCGCGACGCTTTTTGTCTGCGCCCCGATTATTGCTTTTTTCCTGGCGACCCAGAAAAGCTTCATTAAAAACTTTCTGACTTCCGGTATCAAAGGCTGATCGTTTTAAAGGTGCTTTGCCGCCCATGCGTCAGGAAGGGAGAGATGGTTGTGCACCCAATATCGGAACGCCGGGATTCAGCCGTCATGTGTTTGACCGGGATCGATCCATGACACAGCCGGGGTCACTTATCGCTGCTTCCTTCCGGACCTGACGAGGTTCGTGACTGTCTGTTGCATGGCGGCCGGTCAGCATGATCTGCGAAATACCGGCAGATTCCTTTAATTGGGGATTCAGCCCCGCATAAAGCGGATTTCGGGTACAGGGCACCGCTAGCTCCCCGCCTAGCACAACCATGTTTATCTTATACGCGAAACATGGTATTTTCAAGCCCAAAATGAGCGGCAGTGGAAATGTGCGCTCTGCGCCCATCTGACCCAACCGGAAAGCGTCGCAATGTCCACCCGGAGCTTTGTGCATACCGTGCGCCAGACCATCGATACATTCCGGATGTTTGCCCCCGGAAGCCGGGTGCTGGTGGCCGTTTCAGGAGGACCGGATTCGGTGGCCCTGCTGGCGGTGCTGCGGATGCTGTCGCCGGCATACGGCCTGCATCTGGAAGTGGCGCATCTGGAGCATGGCCTGCGTGGTGCCGCTTCTGAGCATGATGCCGAATTCGTGGCGCAGCTGGCGGACCGTTGGCAGATGACTTTTCACATGCGCCGTGTGAACGTGGACGTGCATGCCCGGAGAAACGGCCTTTCGCTCGAGGAAGCCGGACGGGTGTTGCGCTACGACTTTTTCCAGGCGCTGGCCCGCGAGCAACGCCTGGATAAAATCGCGCTGGGCCACCACATGGATGACAATGCCGAACTGGTGCTGATGAATATGCTGCGCGGCAGCGGCCCGCTGGGGCTGGCGGGTATTCCGGCGGTTCGTGGAAAACGGATCGTGCGGCCGCTGATGCGTGTGAACAAAGTGCAGATCCAGGCCTTTCTGGCAGCGCGGGGTATTCCCTGGGTGGCAGACCAAACCAACCTGGTGCAGCGCCATCTCCGCAACCGGGTGCGCCAACGCCTGCTGCCGCTGATGAAATCGGCATTCAACCCGGCGGTTGTGGAAACCCTGAACCGTACTGCCGGCATTGCCCGTGATGAAAACAGCTGGATCGAAACGCAGGTGGAAGCGATTTTTGCAGACTGCCGGGTTGCCGATCCCCAGAATCAACTGGCGCTGTCGGCCGGGAAAATGTGCCGCCAGCATGTTGCGGTTCAACGCCGCCTGGTTCGGCTGGCCGTGCGCCGGGTGAAAAATGACCTCAGACGCCTGACCTTCCGACACGTGGAGGCTGTATTGCAGCTGGCGCAGGCAAAGCGCAGCGGGGCGGCGCTTTGCCTGCCCGGCGGTGTGCGTGTGGAGCGCCATGGCCGGCGACTCGTTTTCCTGCAGCGCACCGGCGGGCGCCAACAGAACGCAAGTCCGCAGTCCCCGCGCTTTTGCCACCGCATCGAGGCGCCGGGCCGCTTCTGGATCGCCGAGCTCGGCATCGGCATCTGCCTGACGCCCGTTGGCCGGGAGGAGGTGCCGGACGGATATCGCGCTGGACAGCGGGTGGCTTTTTTTGATATGGATAAGGCAGGCTTTCCCCTGACATTGAGAAACGTTATCAGCGGTGACCGTTTCGTGCCGCTGGGCATGCGGGGCACCAAAAAGGTGCGCCGGTTTTTCATTGACCGCAAGGTGCCGGCCCACCTGAGGGAGCGCGTGCCGCTGCTGCTTGACGGCGGGCGCGTCATATGGGTGGTCGGCTGGCGCCTGGACGAGCGGTTCCGACTGGATGCCGGCAGCCGCAATATTTGCAGGGTGGAGCTGCTGCTTGCGTAAGCGTTCAGGATGCTTACTATGGGCCTGCCGGTAGGCGGCGGGCGATGGATCGCCGGCCTGGAAATCAACCCGAAAGAGGAATATTCCGTTGAACCCTTTTTATAAGAACCTGGCGTTGTGGCTGGTCATTACGCTGATGATGATCATGCTCTACAATCTGTTCAACCAGCAGAATCTGTCAGAGACCAACCTGAGCTACAGCGATTTTCTGTCCATGGTCAACGAAGACCGCATATCCCAGGTGGTGATTCAGGGCCAGCAGCTGTTTGCCGAGGATACCAACCGGAACCGCTTCAAGGTCTATGCTCCGCGGGACCCGGACCTGATCCGCACACTGCGCGACAAGGGCGTCAAAATCAACGCCAAGCCGCCGGCCCAGTCTCCCTGGTACATGTCGATCCTGGTATCGTGGTTTCCCATGATCGTGCTCATCGGCATCTGGATTTTCTTCATGCGCCAGATGCAGGGCGGGGGCGGCAAGGCGCTTTCCTTCGGCAAGAGCCGGGCGCGGCTGCTGTCGGATCAGTCCGAAAAGGTGACATTCGATGATGTCGCCGGCATCGATGAAGCCAAGGAAGAACTCGGTGAAATCGTTGAATTCCTCAAGGAGCCGAAAAAATTTACGCGCCTGGGCGGGCGCATTCCCAAGGGTGTTCTGCTGATGGGGTCGCCGGGTACCGGCAAGACGCTTTTGGCACGGGCCATTGCCGGCGAAGCCGGTGTGCCCTTTTTCAGCATCAGCGGATCGGATTTCGTGGAAATGTTCGTGGGTGTTGGTGCCTCGCGGGTCAGGGACCTTTTTGTGCAGGGCAAGAAAAACGCGCCCTGCATCATCTTCATCGATGAAATCGATGCCGTCGGCCGCCACCGCGGCGCCGGTCTGGGGGGAGGACACGACGAGCGCGAGCAGACCCTGAACCAGCTGCTGGTGGAAATGGATGGGTTCGAGTCCAACGAGGGCGTGATCCTGATTTCCGCCACCAACCGGCCCGATGTGCTGGACCCGGCCCTCTTGCGACCCGGGCGCTTCGATCGTCAGGTGGTGGTGCCGCTGCCGGATATACGTGGCCGGGAGCTGATCCTGAAGGTCCACATGAAAAAAACCCCCATTGCCGACGATGTCGACCCGGTCATACTGGCCAAGGGAACCCCCGGCTTTTCGGGCGCCGATCTGGAAAACCTGGTCAATGAAGCTGCGCTGCTGGGGGCCAAGCGTAACAAGGAAAAGGTCGATATGACCGACTTCGAGGACGCCAAGGACAAGGTCTACATGGGCCTGGAGCGCAAGTCCAAGGTGATCCGCGAAGAAGACCGCAAGACCACGGCCTACCACGAGGGCGGCCATGCCCTGGTGGCGCGTTTTCTGCCGGGGACCGATGCGGTCAACAAGATCACCATCATTCCGCGGGGCCGCGCGGCCGGCCTGACGTGGTTTCTGCCCGAAGAACGAGATTTTAAATACAAGGACCAGCTGCAGAGCGAACTGGCGGTGGCTTTCGGGGGGCGCGTGGCCGAGGAGCTGGTTTTCAACCGTATCAGCACCGGTGCGGCCAACGATATCAAGCAGGCCACCAAGCTGGCTCAGCAGATGGTACGCGCCTGGGGGATGAGCGAAAAGCTCGGGCCGCTCTCCTATGACCAGGGGGAAGAACAAATTTTCCTGGGCCGTGAAATCAGTCAACACCGCGATTACTCGGAGGCCACGGCACGCCGCATCGACGAAGAAATTTCGCTGTTGGTGAAAACGGCGCATGCCAAGGCAAAGAGCCTTTTGTCCGAAAACATGGATGTGCTGCACAAGCTGGCCGAGTTGCTGCTGGAAAAGGAAACGGTGCTGGGAAAGGAACTGGACGAGCTGATCCGATCGGTGCGGCCTGATTTCGAGTTTCCGTCCCATTCCTCCGCGACGGATAAGGCCTCGGAAACCGAAAGCACACCGGATTCCGAGCCCGAAAACACATCCCCGGCCGCGCAACCGGAGTAACCTGTGGAAACGGCACGCTGCTACACCATCCGCTGGGATGGCCGGGAACTGGATTTGGGTGTGCGGACGCTCGTCATGGGCGTGTTAAATGTAACGCCCGACTCTTTCTCGGACGGCGGGCGTTTTTTTAAAGCCGATGCCGCTATAGCCCAGGCCCGGGCGCTGGTGCGTGACGGAGCGGACATCCTGGATGTGGGCGGGGAGTCGACGCGCCCTTTTGCCGATGAGGTGCCGGCGTCGGAGGAGATCCGGCGGGTCATTCCGGTGATCGAGGCGCTGGCCGGCCGGATTGCGGTACCCATTTCCATCGACACCACCAAGGCGGCCGTGGCGCACCGGGCGCTGGCAGCCGGTGCCTCGTTGATCAACGACGTCAGTGCGCTGGCGGGCGATGCGCAAATGGCCGCGCTGGCAGCCGAGGCGGGCGTGCCCGTGGTCTTAATGCACATGCTCGGCAACCCGCGTACCATGCAGGTGGATCCGGTATACGACGACCTCGTTTCCGATATCCGGGCATACCTCGGGCAAGCCATCGATAGGGCCGAAAAGGCGGGCATTTCACGCGCCAAAATCATCATTGACCCTGGTATCGGGTTCGGCAAGACGGTGGACCATAATCTGCAGCTGATCAAGTGCCTCCCGGAGTTTGCCTCCCTGGATGTGCCGCTTCTCGTGGGACCCTCCCGCAAATACTTCATCCGCAAGCTGCTCAGCGACCATCCGGACCGGGCGCTGACGCCGGATGTGCCGGAGGTGGAAAACGGGACCCAGGCGATCGTAGCGGCCTGCGCCCTGCAGGGCGCTCACATCGTGCGCGTGCATGATGTGGCCCGCACCCGGCAGACACTGACGATGATCGATGCTCTGAAGGGGACTGAATACAATTCTGACCGATGAGGTCCGGGCGAAACGCACAATTTCTCACAAACTTGCATCGATGACCTTTCCACGGCCTGCCACGATTTTTCGTAAACGGTACAGATTGCTGGGGATTGTTTTACCGCTTTGCCTGACGGCGCTGTTCCTGATGGGCTGGTGGCCGGGCGCGCCCCTGCAGGAGACCGATCTGCTGATGCATGTCAAAGCCGGCCACCCGGCAAAAGGATTGGTGGTGGCCTCCTTGTCCGTGCGCGACATCAGTGTACGGGTGCGTGGCGCACCCGCACAGATCGAACGCCTGTCGACCCTGGAATTGCGCTCCTACGTTGTGCCGCTTTCAAAACTGGGGGCAGGTATACATAGCGTGGCGATCGATCGCAAGCGCATTCCGCTGCCCGAAAAAATCGATGTTGTTGCGGTTAAGCCGTCTGTTTTTATTGTCAAGCTAGAAAAGGAAATCCAAAAGCAGGTGCCGGTGGTCGTCACGGTCAGCGGCAAGCCGAAAGCCGGGTTTCTGGTCAGTGACGCCTATGCCCAGCCGGCCTATGTGCGCCTGCGGGGCCCGCAGTCACGCTTTGCGGCCCTGGAAAAAATTTCCACTCGGCCCGTGGATGTCAGCGGACAGTCGCAGCCTTTTAAAAAGGAGGTTTCACTCGTCCTGCCGAAAAGCTTGAAGCCGTTTGAATCCAGCGGCGTTGTAGTCGCCCGGATTGTCATCAACCAGAAGATCGTCATCCGGACGTTCAAAAATGTGGCCGTCGGGGAGCGCAACACGCCGTGGCCGTGTGTCATCCGTCCGGCGACGCTGACGGTGCAGCTCAAGGGCCCGGAAAATCTGCTGGCGGGACTGTTTGCCGGCAGCGGACCGGACGTGTATGTCGATCTGAAAGGTTTGGCTCCCGGCGTCTATGTGCGCCGCGCGGTCATCGCCCTTCCGCTGGGCACAACGCTTGTGCACGCGGCACCCGAGCTTTTTACGGTCAGCATCCAAAAGCCCTGAAAGCCGGAGTCACTGGAGAGGAGGAGAAACCTGTATGCTGCTGGTCATCGATGTGGGCAATACCCACATGGTCATGGGCGTCTACGACGGGGACAGACTGACGGAAAACTGGCGCGTTCACACCCAGCGGCATGCCACGGCTGATGAGTTTTCCGTCCTGGCGCGCGGTCTGCTGGCCGCCGGCCGGATCGGCCTGGACGACATCCACAGAACCGTGATTTCCTGCGTGGTGCCGCCGGTGGTCTCCGTGCTGGAGAACTTTTGCCGCAAATACCTGAAGCATGCACCGATATGGATCGATCCGCGCTCGTTTACCGGCATTCGCATCCTGACCCACAATCCGGCGGAAGTCGGTGCCGACCGGATTGTCAATGCTGTGGGTGCCTACCAGAAGTACAGGCGGAGTATGGTAGTGATCGATTTTGGCACGGCCACCACCTTCGATGCCATTTCTCCCGACGGGGCGTACCTGGGCGGCGCCATCAGCCCCGGCATCATGATTTCCGCAGAAGCCCTGTTCATGAAGGCCTCCAAATTGCCGCGGGTCGAAATCTTCCAGGCCCCTGAGAGCGTCATCGGCAGGGATACGCAGGCCAGCATTCAGTCCGGAATCATCTTCGGATATGCCGGCATGGTCGACGGAATGGTACGGCGCATGCGCAAAGAAATGGGCGGCCGCCCGGCCGTTATCGCCACCGGCGGTCTGGCCCCGCTGATGTATCAGGTGGCGGAAACCATCGAGGCCGTGGAATCCAGCCTGACGCTGGAGGGGTTGCGCTTCATCAGTGACAGCTTTAACGACTGATGCGCCCGATGATCATGTGCGGGCGTCATTCCATCTCCATTTTCCGCTCCAACTCCTTGATCTCACGACGGATGCGACGGCGATCCTCTTCCGCCAGCCCCGGCATGTTGAGCCGGCGCCGCAGTTCCAGCAGCGTCATCTCTTCGCGGTACTGGGCACATCCGTATGGCTGGTGTTTTTCCATTGGCGTACGGTCAGGCTTTTCCCAGGCTTTTTAAAGACTCCTTGAAGGTGTCGTAGAAGCGCTTTTCCTCTTCCAGGCTGCGCGCCAGGATCTCTTCCAGCCGGTTGAGATGCTCGTGATTGATTATTAGATTGACGCTTCTGTGCAGCGCCGTGAGCTGGTTGAGCGAGCGAAAACGGTTGGTGAGCATGACAATAAACATGTGGCGCCGCACCGCCATTTCAAGGTTTCTTACGAAAATCAGCACGCCGTTTTCTTCGGGCTGGCTGGTATCGAAGCTTTCATCCACCACCAGCAGATCGAACCGGTGGTAGCGCATGCGTTTGAGTGCGTCACGGGTATCTTCGGCGGCCACAACGTAAAAATCAAGACTTTTTAACGTCGCCGTCAGTTTTTTCCTGGTGGCCGTATAGGGTTCGCAGACCAGGGCCGTCCGGTTTCCCAGACGCGCGAGTTCAAAGGATTCGCGCGAAAGGTCTGCAGATGTGGCCAGCATGTCCAGATCTTCATCCGGTGCCTGGGCGACGGCGTCCCCGGCGGCTTCAGCGCCCTTGAGCCGGCTGCCGTTGATGTGGATCTTGGTTTCGCATTTCGGGCAGCGCAGCGAGAAAGATTTTCCCGGTGGCAGCTTGACATCGGGAACCCTGAGCTTGCTCTGGCAGTTGCTGCAGATAATTTCCATGGTGTGGTGCGCTCCTTTTTAAATTGCCGCTGCACGGCGGATTGCATCCGGTCAGCCTGCCGGGGGTGCCTATAGATGGTTTTTGACGTACTCCCGGTCAATATCCAGGTCTTCAATGTCGGAAGTTGACTCCCCTCGCGCACTTTTGACCATATCGATACCGCGTCCCACGATCGCTCTGCGCGAAGCGTACGCCATGGCCGTTTTTTCGGTGATCAGCCCCCGTTCATAAAGCCCGACAATGGATTCATCAAAAGTGGTCATACCGAAGGGGCGGCCGGCCTGCATGATTTCATAGAAGGTTTTCCCCTCGGATTCACCGTGCAAAATGGCGTCTTTGACCCGCAGGTTGGTTCTCAGGATTTCGAAAGCCGCTACCCGGCCGCCACCCACCTTTGGCAGAAGGCGCTGGCCGACGATCCAGCGCACCGAGTCAGCCAGCCGGATACGAACCTGTCGTTCTTCCTCGGTGGAGAACATGCCCAGCATACGGTTGATGGTCTGTCCGGCGTCGGACGTGTGCAGTGTGGTAAATACGAGATGGCCGGTTTCGGAAGCCGTCAGCCCGATTTCTACGGTTTCGCGGTCGCGCATCTCACCGACCAGGATCACTTTGGGCGCCTGGCGCAGTGCCGCCCTCAGGCCGTTGGCATAAGTGTCGAAATCGATGCCCAGCTCCCGCTGGTTGAAGGTGGATTTCTTGTGCGGGTGCTGGTATTCCACCGGATCCTCCAGGGTAACCACGTGAACCGATTTGTTTTCGTTGATCTGGTCCAGGATGGCGGCCAGCGAGGTGGTCTTGCCGGATCCGGTGGCACCGGTAACCAGCACGATGCCGTTTTTTTCCTCGGCAATATCGAAAAAAGCCTCGGGCAGGTCGCGTTCCCGGATGGTGGGGATCTTGGATTCGAGTTTTCGTAAAACAATGGAGTAGCGTCCGCTTTGGGAGAAAATGTTGACACGGAAACGGGCTTTGCCCGGAAGGCTGTAGGAGAGGTCGCACGACCCCTGCGTGTTCAGCGCATCGATCAGGCGGCGGTCGTGGTTGATCAGGTTCAGCGCGATACGTTCCGTCTGGAAAGGCGTCAGGTCGGCGAAATCCGGTTTCATGACCACCGGCATCAACACACCGGCACTTTCCACCTGAAGCGGTTTGCCGACCGTGAAATTGAGGTCGGACACGTTTTCATGGGAATCCAGCATCTGGGTCAGAATGTGATCGACTTCCTGTTTTTTCATGGCACCACTCTTTTGCTTGGGCTTGCCGCCGGATGTTCCGGCTGCAGGTTTTATACTTCCGTGAAGTCCGCCGGTGCAGCGGTCAACAGCGGCCGGAAACGCGCTTTTTCATTGGCCCTGGCATAGGCGTCATTGGGACTGATCTTGCCCTGCTGGCAAAGATCCATGATGGCGTCGTCGAGCAGTTGCATGCCATATTTTTTCCCGGTCTGGATCATGGATGAAATCTGGTGTGTTTTGCCTTCCCGAACCAGATTGCGGACCGCCGGCGTGGCGATCATGATTTCGAAGGCCGCGATGCGGCCACGCCGGTCGATGCGTTTGATCAGGGTCTGGCCGATGACCCCCCGGATGCCGTCTGCCAGCGTGGAGCGGATCTGGGGTTGCTCATGGGACGGGAAAACCTCGATGATGCGGTCGATGGTCTTGATGGCACTGACGGTGTGCACCGTGCTGAAAACCAGATGACCCGTGGACGCCGCCTCGATGGCCAGCGAGATGGTTTCCAGATCACGCATTTCCCCCACCAGGATAATGTCCGGGTCTTCGCGCAGGGCGCCGCGCAGGGCGGCGGCAAAGGACTTTGTGTGGATGCCCACTTCACGGTGGTTGATGATGCATCCCTTACTCTGGTGGACGAATTCAATGGGATCTTCAATGGTGATGATATGCTCTTTGCGCTGGCGGTTGGCCACGTCGAGGAGGGCGGCCAGGGTGGTCGATTTTCCGCTGCCGGTGGGTCCGGTGACCAGCACGAGCCCCCGCGGCAGCAACGCCAGTTTGGGCAGTACCGGCGGCAGTCCAAGCTGCTGGGCGGTCAAAATCTCGCTGGGGATTTCCCGGAAAACCGCACCCACACCATTGCGCTGCATGAAGAAGTTGGCCCGGTAGCGGGCGGTTCCCGGAATCTCGTAGCCGAAGTCCAGATCCCCGGTTTCCTCGAAAACCTTGATCTTCTGTTCGGGTGCGATTTCGTAGAGCATGGTCCTCAAATCGTCGCTGTCGAGGATTTTGTACTTGATGCGCTCCATTTCTCCGTTGATGCGCAGGGCCGGAGGCTGCCCGGCCACGAGGTGCAGGTCGGAGGCCCCCTGATCGTGCATCAGTTTGAAAAAAGCATCTATCTTGGCCATCTGTCGCTCCCGGTATCCGGCAGCCCGTACGGTCCCGATCCGGGCTGCATGGTTGTCCAGTCAAAGCCATTTAACCGTACCGCTGCATGGGTCCGGCGTACAGTTTCATTTTCGGACGGATGGCGGGAATCTTTAGGAAATCCTCGCAAAATCCGGATGGAATCGATGGCCACGGCTGAAGGGCATGCGCGGATGAGAAATGCGAAATGGGAAAGACGGCCGCCTGCGGTTCGGTTTCAGGCGGGTGCCGAAGGCCGGAAGCGCTGCCCAAAAAACTTGCCGGCTCCGGGCGAGTGGGAATATTGGGATGGGCTGTGGGGTGTCGCTTGGCGGCAGGTACCCGCAATCACAGGCCTGGCATGCAGCCGGCAGTCAGGATTGCACGTGCTGCAATCTGCGATGGGGCCTGTCAGAGGCTTGCGGGGAATGCGGTATGCGGTCTTTCAGGGCGCTTTTTTCAGGAATTTGAGCTTGCTGTACTCTTCTTCGGCGGCGTTCATTTCCTCCTTGGCGGCATCAAGCAGCTTGCTGTGGGCCTCGATGACCGAGCGTACCTGGACTTCGATCTGGATGCGCTGACGTTTCAGCCCGGCGATATCTTCGTGCAGCTGGGCCAGCCGGTTATGTGCCCGGTTGAGAATCCGCTCCGCCCGCACTTCGGCTTCAGAGACGATCAGGTCGGCGGATTTCTGGGCGTTTTCCTTCATGCTGTCCAGCATGCTGTGGGATTTCTGCAATGCCCGTGTGAGGCTGACCTCGCGCTCCTTGTACTCACGGATTTCAGCCTGCAAGGTGCTGATTTTGTCCTCCAGGGCCTTGCGGCTCTGGATCAGCACTTTGACGGCGTTGGCGATTTCTTCGAGAAAGCTGTCCACTTCACGTACGTCGAATCCCCTGAAGCGGAGCTTGAACTGACGTTCACGGATATCCAGCGGTGTAATCTTCATCAAATCTCCGGTATGCGATCAGAGCAGCGTCTGTGAGAAACGCACCATGCTGCTTATAATGAACGTTTTGGCAAAAACAATCGCCAGCAGCACCACGATGGGTGAGAAATCGATGCCGCCGAAGGTCACGGGCAGCCTGGCGCGCAGGCGGTAGAGCACGGGTTCGGTCACATTGTGAATGAACCGCACGATGGGATTGTATGGATCCGGATTGACCCAGGAAAGTACGGCGCGTGCAATGACGATCCACATGAATGCAACCAGGACCCAGTCGAGAACGGTGGCCAGCGCCAGAATAAAATAGCCGATAATGTACATGGGAAAGTCCGTCTTAAATGCGCGATTAATTGAAAAGCCTTTTGCTCCACCTCGGAAACTAAGTATATCCTTTGCGGGAAGTCAAGGCCTTTCACGCTTTCCGGGCAGATTTCGGCGGGAAAACCGTGCTGTGGGCATGCACGGGGATATCAGCCGGCGGTGGTTCGGCGGCTGGTGCCTGCCGGCGGCCGCAACGCCGATTTCCCGGGTGCCGGGCTGATGGTTTGGCCGGAAGGGATGCCGGCAATTTTGCTTGACTTACCGGAAACGAGTCCTTAAAGTCAAATGAGTTGTTTTTGCGCCGTCAACGGGCCGGATCGGCTTGCCGTGGCCCGTCTTTTTTTAACGTTACCAGAAAGGATATGTCAGGCGATGTTGTCGCAAAAAAAGATCTGTATTCTGGGCTCCGGCAATATGGGGGAGGCCCTGGTCAGCGGTATGACGAGTTCCGGGGCGAGCCGGCCGGAAGACCTCATCTGCACCGATGTGCGGACGGAAAAACTGGCCGCCATGCGCGAGCGCTACGGAGTGCGGACCAGCGAGGACAACAACGCCGCTGTGCAGGCTTCCGATATCGTCATTTACGCGACCAAACCCCAGATACTGGCATCGGTGCTGCGGGAAACAGCTCCCAGTCTTGATTTGTCCAAACTGGTGATTTCCATTGCCGCCGGTGTGCCGCTGGCAGCCATAGAATCCTGTTTGAACAAGGAATTGCGGCTGATCCGGGTGATGCCCAACATCGCCGCCTCGGTAAAGATGGCGGCTACCGCCATTGCTGCCGGAACCCATGTGCAAAAAGACGATGTCCAGCTTGCCAAGGCTATCTTTGACTCCGTGGGACGTTGTGTCTTCATCAAAGAGAACGAGCTGATGGATGCCATCACAGGGCTCAGCGGATCCGGGCCGGCGTATATTTTTCTGATCATCGATGCACTGGCCGACGCCGGTGTCAAGATGGGACTTGCAAGGCAGGATGCCCTTGCATTGTCGGCCCAGACCGTACTGGGTGCCGCCAAGCTGCTGCAGGAAACCGGGGAACATCCGGGACAGCTGAAAGACCGCGTCACTTCACCGGGCGGTACGGCCATCGCCGGCCTGCATACCCTGGAAAAGGGAGGGCTGCGCACTACGCTGATCAACGCCGTGGAAGCGGCGACCCGGCGCTCCAAAGAACTGGGAGAGATGATGATCCAGAGTTTCGCCGAAGAGTAGTTTCGGCTGTTTGCCACGCGTCCTCCGGCATGTATGCCGCATGGAAGCCGGAAAGGGACGTACGATATGCGCACCGCAGGGCGGTGCATTGAAAGTGGAAAATTCCGATGAGCATCAAAGACACCATACGGGGCAAAGGGTCCGGATTTTGCGCCCTTTTGCTGACGCTGGCGGTTTTAGGCAGCGGTTTTCCGGCGTCTGCGGGCGACGTTTCGCCGTCCGGCGTTACGCGCCATATCCGCTGGTATGCCTATAAGGATTCCCTCGAGCTGGGAAGAAAAGAGGGCAAAAAGATCTTTGTCAACTTTTACGCGGACTGGTGCCGCTACTGCGTAAAAATGGACAAGGAAACCTTCCGGGACCCCGCCGTGGTGGATTATCTGAATCGGCACTTCATTTCTGCCAAGGTCAATTCCGACACCCAGCGCCAGGTGGCCGAAAAATACCATGTGCGCGGCCTGCCGTCCACCTGGTTTCTGGCGGAAAACGGTGAGGCCATCGGCAGTCTGCCGGGCTATATCCCGGCGAAAATGCTCTTGAAGATTCTGGGTTTCGTGGAATCCGAAAGCTACAAGAAGATGACTTTCGAGCAGTACCTGAAAAAGCTGTAAACCCGGGGACTTCTACTCCGAGCTGTGCCCCATGCGGCGCTTTACCAGCCTCCAGAGTGTGGAAACAACGACGCCGGCGCTCATCAGCGCCAGGCTCAGAGGCACCCACAGCATGCCATGATAGGTGCTCTGGGTGCGGGCTACCCACACACCGGTCAGGGCGAAGCCCAGGACGGCCAGCATGCATATAATCAGGACCCAGCAAACCGCGTTGGTGTCGTACCATGGGGTCATCTGTCGCCGGTAAAAGGGGCTTTGCTGCAGATGTTTCATGGTGGTATTGTAACCGATTTTTTTAAAAGTTCAAGTGGGAGCGAAAATGACATTCCACAAACCCCTTGCCGGTTGGATTATCCAGCTGGCCGCCGTGTTTTTTTTGCTGCTGGGGAGCTTATTTTTGCAGGGGTGTGTCCCGGCTTCCAGGGCGCCGGGGATTAAGGGCATGCCGTCATCTGCCGCCGCCGACCGGATCCTTTCCGCCACCCGCAGGCAGCCCGTGAGCTTTCAGCAGATGATCGGCGACCTGCAAAAGGTCAAGGTGGTCTACATCGGCGAACGGCACACCAACCGCCGCCATCACCGGATCCAGCTGCGGATTTTAAAGGCGCTTTACCGGTCGCATCCCCGCCTGAGCGTCGGCATGGAGATGTTCGATACGACCTATCAGCCCGTGCTGGACCGCTGGTCGAAGGGGGAACTGGATCGACAGACTTTTCTGCGCCTCACCCACTGGTATGCCAACTGGAAGTTCGATTACAAATTGTATGCCGACATCCTCGATTTCATCAAAGCCAGACACATCCCTCTGGTGGCGCTGAATGTGCCTTTTTACATCCCGCCGAAGATTTCCACCGGCGGCATCGACAGCCTTTCAGCGCAAGACCGCCGTTACCTGCCGGACAAGATCGATCTGCACAACAGGGCGCATCGGGCTTATCTGAAGCGTATTTTTTCCTTTCACCACATCAAGGGACGCACCAGTTTCGAATATTTTTACGAAGCGCAGTGTGTCTGGGAAGACGCCATGGCCCAGGCCGTTGCGGACAACCTGGGACAAAATTCCATGGTGGTTCTGGCAGGCAACGGCCACATCATCCACAAGTTCGGTATTCCGGAGCGCGCATTTGCGCGCACTGGCGCACCTTTTGGTACGGTTTATCTCGCCGAATCCGGCGAGCACACCGATTTTTCTTTTGCCGACTACATCTGGCTGATACGGGGTGCCACGATTAAATCCGAACCTGTACAGCAGGCCAGAGCTTCCCTCTGACCCCTCCTCCCCCCGCACACACTTGTCCGACCGGCCGCCGTGTTTGCAAATGGCCCTTACCGGCGGCAGGGGATCTCATCTGGATTGTCCGCCATGCGATGGTTCAGGTCATTGCATACCTGCGCCATGCGGACGTGCGGCGGGTGTCGGGAAACGCCCGCTGATAAAATACCTGAATCTTGCACAGGCAATTTTGAAAACTTATAAAATTGTAATGTTATCTCATGGTTGTCTATGGATGCAGCCCGATATTTTTTAGCGTCATTGGTATGTTCGGAAACCTTCCATTTTGACTTCAAAATTGTCCGCCCTGCGGGAGCGCCGATTTTACCGCATCGACTGTGTTGCAGGGCATTTGCGTCTGTATACGAAAGCTGCATGCCCTGCGCCTTGTATAGGCGGCAAACGCGACGCTTGCAAAATTCAGGAAATAATTCTCAAGTTGTTCCCGCGGCCGGCCGATAACCCGATGTGGTGCAGACGCACGGTAGTCGAACTGCAGTCAAATTTTGGGGTCCGGAAAGCATTAACTCACGCTCTAAATTGTCTTGCTGTCCGTGTTCTGCGTTGCATCAGAGGTTACAACCAAACAGGTTGCACCCGCTGATGCCCCTTGAACACGGAGAGAAATCAGGCGCTATAGCTGTGGGCTTTATTCTTACCGTGACCCTTTAGCGAAAGTTTTTGCGAGGTGAGCCGTGAATAAATTTACGATTGTCGGTATCGGTGCGTTCATCGGCGGTGCAGTGCTTTTGGGGTTTCAGACCATTTCCACCCTGATGCAGACCGAGGGCGGACCGCTGATGCACCCCAAAAGTGGCTGGAAGCAGATGGCGCTGGTGGACATATTCAACGCAAAGTCGTTTGACTGGATCGACTCCCTTTCCTGGCAGACGCTGCAGCACGTCGCCAATTACATCGTCACCATGCCGCTGTTCCTGCTGCTGTTCGTCATCGGTGCGCTGGCCTTTGTCCTGAACGCGTTCTTCGGCAAGTAGCCGTTTCGCGCGTGCCGCATCCCGGCCGGCCGCATGCCTTTCCGGAAAGCGCCGTCCATACTCCCTGTCCGTTGCGCCTTGCAGCGACAGTAAAGCCCCGTCGATGCACACCCGTCGTTTACCTGCCCGGCGCCTATCTCCGCCTGCCGCCGAAAAGCTCGCGCACGGGTTCCCGTTGTTCGTAAAAAAACAGGTGCTGGCCCGGGCGGATCACGCGCCGGGTGTCGAGTCTGTTCCAGCGCAGCAGGGCTGCCAGGGAAACGTTGAGGTTCCGGGCGATCACCGACAGTGAATCCCCTTTTTTTACGGTGTAAACATGCTGAGGGGCAAAGGCCGGTGCCCGGCTGGCCGCTTTGCGGAAACGTTGCACAAACCCCGGCAGGGCCGATACCGGCACCAGGATACGGTAGCGGCCATGTGGCAGGTAAGGTTGCCGGATCTGCGGATTGAGATCCCTGAAGTGTTTGAAATAGGTTTTTGCGGCCCGCGCCAGTACATTTAAGTGGAGGCTACGGGGGCACACGATGTTGACATGGCCGGCCGCGATGGGCGGATAAAACGCCTTTTCAGGCAGATTGAATCCGTATTTTCGGGGGTGCGCCAGAATCAGCTTGGCAGCCAGAATTTTAAATATGAAACGCTGGGTTTCACGCGGCAGGTACAAACGGTAAAAGTCGACCGTGTCCTGGGACGCGATTGCGTTGTGCAGTCCCTTTTCTCCTATGTTGTAGGCGGCGGCTGCCAGTGTCCAGGATCCGAATTCGGCATGCAGTTTCTGCAGGTATAATACGGCGGCGCCGGTGGCCGCATCGAGGCTGCGGCGCTGGTCGATGACCTCGTCGATGCGCAGCCCGTACTTGCGGCCGGTGGAACGGATCAACTGCCAGATGCCCACTGCGCCTTTTACGGAAATCACGTCGGGCCTGAGGGCGCTTTCCACAACGGCGATATACTTCAGATCGTCGGGGACGTCATTTTTGCTCAAGATGCCGGCAATGGGTGTGAGGTAGCGGCGGGAACGCTTCAACCACAGAATCACCTGGGGCCGGTTCCAGACCGCGAGCAGGAGCTCCTTTTCCAGCCGTTCCCGGACACCGGGCGTAAGCAGCGGAACCGCCTCGCCGCAAAATACCAGGGGCGGATCGATCTGCAGGCTGTCCGCCAGCGGCGGAATTCTTTCCGCTGCCGGCGGTTCCTGCGCCTGCGCGGCAGAGGTTGTCCACAGCATGGCAATGAGTCCTAGGAGCACCCAAACGCCAGGATTGGATTTCATTTAGCGATACCTCTCAGGCCGGGGTCGGGAGCGGTTTTCCCCCGGAGGCCGGCGACTGCCGACGCCGGGCTGTGTGTGGCTTTCTTGTAGGAGCTATGGCGGGGTTTGTCAAATGCTCCGTTGGCCGGGTTTCGGGTTGAGGGCCCCATGGGGGTGTGGTATAGAGCCTGCAGACGCGTTGGCCGTCTCCGGCTGGTTTGATGGACGGCCGGAACCGATGTGTCGCAAACAGCCTTTGGCATGCATTTCCGTACATGTGGTGCATGCCGCCCGCGCTGTGTCCCAACCGAACGGCCATGGCCCGAGGCCAAAGCAGGTATTGTGCGGGTCTGCAGAGACTTTTGAAAAGCCACCAGGAGGTAATCATGCAGAGCTATGATCCCGATCAGGCCATGACGGAAGTACGCCGGGAATTCGGCGAGCACGGCGGTGTGACCCCTTCCATTGCGCGTTCGGCGACTTTTACCGTCATCGAGCCGCAGACCATGCCGGAAATTTTCCGCGGCCTCCGGGGGCCGGACAAAGGCGGCTGTTTCCTGTACAGCCGGCATTTCAATCCCACGGTCGACGTCCTGGCCCGGTATCTGGCCGCCATGGAGGGGACCGAGTTCGCTCTCTGCACGGCCAGCGGCATGTCGGCCATCGCCTGCACGCTGCTGCAGCTGTGCAGGGGAGGCGACCATATTGTTGCCAGCGACACGGTCTACGGCGGGACCCATGCGCTGCTGAAAGACCTGTTTGCCGAAATGAACATCCGCACCACATTTGTGGATCCATCCCGCATCGAGGAATTCGAAGCGGCCATTGTGCCCGAAACGCGCGTCATCTACACCGAGACCATCGGCAACCCCACTTTAAAGGCGGCCGACATTCCCGCTCTGTCCCGGCTGGCGCATGAGCGGGAGATCGTGCTGGTGGTGGACAACACCTTCACTCCCATGATGATTTCACCGGCCCGGCTGGGAGCCGACATCGTCGTTTATTCGATGACCAAATTCATCAACGGCGCCAGTGACCTGATTGCCGGGGCGGTCTGTGCCGAGCGTGATTTTATATACCGGCTCATGGACCTGCACACCGGCCGGGTGATGCTTCTGGGGCCCACCATGGACCCACGGGTGGCTTTCGATATTCTGCAGCGGCTGCCGCACCTGGGACTGCGCATGCGTGAACACAGCGCACGTGCCCAGGCCATTGCCGAGCGCCTGCAGGCCCTGAACGCACCGGTGACCTATCCGGGCCTGACGGCTTATGCCCAGCACACCCTGGTGGAGCACATGGTCAACATGGGCTACGGGTACGGTGGCATGCTGACACTCGACTGCCGGACCCGCGAAAGGGCCGAGCAGCTGATGGCCATTTTGCAAAACGAGGAGCGTTTCGGCCTGATAGCGGTTTCACTGGGTTACTTCGATACGCTGATGTCCTGCTCAGGATCTTCCACGTCATCGGAAATTCCGCCCGAGGAGCAGGCTGGCATGGGGCTGTCTCCGGGCCTGTTGCGTATTGCCATCGGTTACACGGGCGGGCTTGAGGCCCGCATTGGGCAGATCGAACGTGCGGTCAGGGCGGTTGGACTGGTTTAAGGGCCCCGAAAACGAAGCCCCTGGCGGGAGTTGCGCTGCGCCATGCGCGTGCGGATCATGTCCAGTGTCGCCTGCTTTTGCAGCGCCCAGGCGGGGGCCACCAGCTCGTCGGCATGCGGATCGCTGGTCAGGCGCTGGATGATCATGCCCGGCGGCAGGAATTCTAGGAACGTGGTGACGATGTCCACGTATGTTTCCTGATCGAGGCAGCGGTAGCGATTGCGGCGGTAGAGTGTTTCCAGCGCCGTGCCGCGCACCACATAAAGCAGGTGGAGCTTGACGCCGTCGATGTCCATACCGGCTAGTGTGCGGGCGGTTTCCAGCATCTGCCGGCGGTTTTCGCCGGGCAGACCCAGGATGACGTGCGCGCAGATTTTGATGCCGCGCCCGCGGGTGGCGGCCACGGCGTCGTGAAAGCAGGCAAAGTCGTGGCCGCGGTTGATGCGCGCCAGTGTCGCGTCGTGAACCGATTGCAGCCCGTACTCGATCCAGATCAGCCGGCTGCGGGCGTAGCGCTGGAGCAGCGCCAGCACGGCTTCGTCGATGCAGTCCGGCCGCGTGCCGATGGACAGCCCCACCACGTCCTTGGCGGCCAGTGCTTCGTCATACAGTCGCCTGAGGGTTTCCACGGGCGCGTAAGTGTTGGAGAAAGACTGGAAATAGACCAGAAACTTTTTGGCCTTGTAGCGCGCTGCCAGGAAGCGCCGGCTTTCTTCGATCTGTGCGCGGATGCCAAGGCCCCTGGCGTGAGCCCCGGTTCCCGACCCACGCTGGTTGCAGTAGATGCACCCCCCCATGCCGCGCGTGCCGTCGCGGTTGGGACAGGTCAGGCCGGCGTCCACGGCGATTTTCTGCACCCGGCAGCCGAAAAGGGCGCGCAGGTAGGTGTTCAAGTCGTTGTAGGGCAGCTTTGGCGGCATATTTCAGAATCCGCAGGAATTCTAGACAAATGTCCGGTTACCCGAAATCCTATGACGTGATCGTGGTTGGCGCCGGCCACGCCGGCTGCGAAGCGGCGCTGGCGGCCGCCCGCATGGGCTGCCGCGTGCTGCTGGTGGCCATCGATCTGGACAAGGTGGCGGCCATGCCCTGCAGCCCCTCCATTGGCGGCATGGCCAAAGGGCAGCTGGTCAGGGAGGTCGACGCTCTGGGCGGCCAGATGGCCAGGATCGCCGATCAGACCGCTATTCAGTACCGGCGTTTGAATACCAGAAAGGGCCCAGCGGTACAAGCCTCCAGGACCCAGAACGACAAGAATCGCTACCATGTCTTGATGAAAAAGGCGCTGGAAACACAGCCGCGCCTGGATCTCAAACAAGCCATGGTCGAGCGGCTGCTGATCGCCGGCAACGCCGTTAGCGGCGTCGAAGATCAGACCGGTTTCGGATACCCGGCGCGTGCCGTCGTGCTGGCCACGGGCACCTTTTTAAGCGGCATGGTGCACATCGGCGCGCATAGCTTCAAAGCCGGGCGTGCCGGCGAATTCGCGTCCTATGGCTTGGCACGGCAGCTCAGGGCCTTCGGATTCGAGCTGGGCCGCATGAAAACCGGCACACCGCCGCGGCTGAAAAAATCCAGCATCGATTTTTCCCAATTCAGTCCGCAACCACCGGAGGGTGCACCGCAGCCGTTTTCTTTTTTCACAAAGCGGCTGGCGATGCCCCAACTGCCCAGCTACATCGGGCACACCAATGCCCAAAGCCATCGCATCGTGCGGGAGAATTTGCAGCATTCCGCACTTTACGGCGGATTCATCGCGGGGGTCTCCGCGCGCTACTGCCCTTCCTTCGAAGACAAGATCGTCAAATTTCCGGACCGCCCGCGGCATCAGGTCATCCTGGAACCCGAAGGCTTAGACACCGAAGAGATCTACGCCAGCGGCCTGGGAAACAGCCTGCCCATGGAAGTCCAGATCCGCTTCGTACGCTCCATCGCCGGACTGGAGGAGGCCGAAGTCACACGGCCGGCCTATGCCATCGAGTACGACTACGTCAATCCCAGCCAGCTGCAGCCTACGCTGGAAACCAAACGCCTGGCCGGCCTCTACCTGGCCGGGCAGATCAACGGCACCTCCGGTTACGAGGAGGCCGCCGCCCAGGGCCTGTGGGCCGGCATCAACGCCGCCAGCCGGATCCAGAAACGGCCCCCTTTTATCCTGGACCGTTCGCAGGCATACATGGCCGTGATGATCGACGACCTGGTGACGCGCGGCACCAACGAACCCTACCGCATGTTCAGTTCACGGGCCGAGTACCGCCTGACCCTGCGCGAAGACAATGCCGACCTGCGGCTTATGCGCTGCGGCCATGCGCTCGGACTGATCGATGATGCGGCTTTGAAGCAGGTCGAAGAACGCCGCCAGCAGGTGGCACGGGAAATCCGGCGCGTGCGCAGTAGGCTGATCCGGCCGTCCGAACAGGTCAACCGCTTTCTGGCTGCGCAGGGATCCCCGCCGCTCAAACAGGCCGTGCGCCTCGACCGGCTGTTGAAGCGCGCCGAACTGGATTACCGGGCGGTGGAGACATTGGCCCCAAGCCCCGTAGCGGTCAGTCCGGCCGTTGCCCGCCAGGTGGAAATCGAGGTCAAATACGAGGGCTACATCCGCCGCCAGATGCACGAGATCGAGAAATTCCGGCACCTGGAAAGCATCAAGATCCCCGGCGGCTTTGATTTTAGCGCCGTGCACGGCCTGTCCAACGAGCTGAAAGAAAAACTCAACCACATTCAGCCGGTTTCGCTGGGACAGGCCTCGCGCATTGCCGGCATGACGCCGGCGGCGCTGTCCGTAATGATGGTGGCACTGAAGTCACGGGCAGCCAGTCCGGACCAAGAGGCTTCCGGTGCTTGACACCCGGGGGGATCAAACTTATTATAAGCTCCTAAAATAAGAGAGTGTTTTGCCTGGCTTTTACAGAAGCGGCAAGGCAGGCGGAGGGAATTTGCAACCATGTCGGAAACCGATTACTATAAAATTTTAAACGTTTCCAAGAAGGCCAGCAGCGACGAAATAAAGAAGGCCTACCGCAAGCTGGCCATGAAATACCACCCCGACCACACCAAGGGGGACAAGGCCGGCGAGGAGAAATTCAAGAAAATCAGCGAGGCCTACGCGGTGCTGTCCGATCCCGAAAAGCGCAAGCAGTACGATACCTTCGGCGCCGACGGTTTCCAGCAGCGATACAGCCAGGAGGATATCTTCAAGGGGTTTGATTTTGGAGATATTTTCAAGGAATTTGGTTTTGGCGGCTTCAATTCCTTCAGTGGCAAAAGGGGCGGCATGCGCTTTTCTTTCGGCGGCGGGAGTCCCTTCGGCAGTTATGGGCGGCAGCGCCAGGCCAGTGCCAAAGGTGCCGATCTGATATACGAACTGCCCCTGACGCTGCAGGAAATCGCCAACGGTACGCGCAAGAATATCAGCTTCCAGCACGAGGGGCGTTCAGAAAATCTGACGGTCACCATCCCCAAGGGAATGATCGAGGGGAAAAGACTGCGTCTTGCGGGCAAGGGGCAGCCCAGTCCCTATGGTGGTAAACCAGGCGACCTGTTCATCAAGGCAAAACTCATTCAGGATCCACTTTTTCAGGTTGACGGGTACGATTTGTACATTGACCGCCAGATCCGTCTCAGTGAGGCGCTCCTCGGTACCCGGCTGGCGGTGCCGACGGTGGAGGGCAAATCATTGAACCTGAAAATTCCAGCGGGAACCCAGCATAAAACCAAGATGCGCCTTGCCGGTCATGGGCTGCCTCATATGAAAAGCAATGACAGGGGCGATTTGTACGTCCGGATCCATGTCAAGTTCCCCAAGCGACTCAACGCCAGACAGAAAAAACTGGTTGAGGAACTGGCCCGTGAAGGGCTATAAAAGCTTGCACTTCGATTCAAATAACGCTATCCTGAATTCAAAATGGACCAGTTGGTTCAATTTGGCCCATTATGTCTCCCGCGGGTCGGTACGATCCCCGTTCCTTAACGATGCGTTTCGATAAATAGCATAACAAAATCAATATAATGCGACGTTAACGGCAATCTGCCGGAAACTTGGCATCCAACTTGCTGATACCCTGCAGCGGACAGGTCTACTGTGATTCGGGACCGGCTTTGCGGGGCGCACAACCGGCCGTAAGCTGCGTTAATCCTTTTGCAATCATGCCTGAATTCATACCGGTCCTTTCCAGAGAAGCGATTCAGCATGCGGTGGCATCGCTGGCAGAAAAAATATCAGCAGATTACAATGGCAGGCACTTGGTGTTGGTCGGTGTACTGAAGGGTGCTTTTATCTTTTTATCGGACCTGGTGCGGCAGATATCGATGCCGGTGGAAATTGACTTCGTGTGTGCCGCCAGTTACGGTTCGGGCACCTCAACTTCAGGCCGGGTGCGGCTGACCAAAAAACTGGATGTCGATATCGAAGGCAAAGATGTGGTGGTGGTTGAAGACATCATCGATACCGGGCTGACGCTGGCATGCCTGATCGAATATCTGGAATCATTCGCTCCCAGGTCGCTTCGGGTGTGCGCGCTGATTGACAAACATGAGCGGCGCCAAAAGAAAATCCAGGCCGACTATGTCGGACAGGTGATTCCGGAGGGTTTTCTGGTGGGTTACGGTCTGGATTATGATGAACATTACAGGAATCTGCCGGAAATATACCATTTGAAACTTTAAAAAGCGGGGGCGATCCATGATCCTTACCTGTGAGAACTGCATGACCAGCTTTAAGCTGGACGACAGCTTGATCAAGCCCACGGGGACTAAAGTCAGGTGTTCGAACTGCAAGACCGTTTTCATGGCCTACCCGGCGGTGTCCGCGGGAGCAGCCATGGGCGGGGAGCCTGAACATCCGGATGCCGGCCCGTCCAACCATACGCCGGAAACCGAAGGCCAGATGGAAGCCGCCGGTTTCGATGCGTCACAGCCCGAACAGATGTTGAATATGGATGAGGCGGCCATTGCCCGCATGCTGGAGCTGGATGAATCCGCCGCAGCGCCGGTATCTGACGGGGATATGCCGCAATCGGAAATGCAAGAGCCCGGCACACCGGACCAGCCGGATGAAGATCTTCAGTTGGATTTCGATCTGGGAGTGGATCTCGAGAAAAACGGCATTGATGTGGCGGAAATAGCAGATATGGATTCCGGCAGAATCCCGTTTGACTCCGAAGCCGAGGACATCGAGGAGATCGCTCTTTCGGAACTGGAGCAGGTTTCGGCAAAAAGTTCGTCCGCACCGGAAGCCGGGGCTGACGAGATCGACCTGTCGGAGCTGGAGCAGGCGTTGGAGGAGAGTCCGGAGGCACCGGAGGCCGCGCCGGCCGAGGAGCCGGAGCCGGAGTTGGAGCTGGACTTGGGCGGTGGAGAGGACCTGGCATCGTCCGCACCGGAAGCCGGGGCTGACGAGATCGACCTGTCGGAGCTGGAGCAGGCGTTGGAGGG
>Ga0256841_1000368_pt1 | contig 48206 bp, 58 predicted proteins | sample 356308metaG_FD_185971 | JGI IMG/M metagenome (GOLD analysis project Ga0256841, IMG submission 185971) | Hydrothermal vent microbial communities from Mid Atlantic Ridge, Atlantic Ocean - 356-308 | ecosystem: Environmental > Aquatic > Marine > Hydrothermal vents | place: Atlantic Ocean: Mid...
TCAACCTTCCTCAACTACCTTTTATTCATTTAAGTGTTAAAAACAAAAAATAAAGACGGCATATTTTTTGAAATTGTTATTAAAAAATTAAAAAAAATTACGATAGTTAATTATCAAAAATGTGATTAAAATCACAAAGTTTGCAAAATATTCCAACAGGTAACAATAATGAACGAAAATTTTGAAGTAGTTAAAAAGCTTTTAGATACAAATGATACGGAAAAAATAAGAACAACCGTAGAAAATTTTCAAATGGTTGAAATGCCGGATAAAGTTGTGGAATATGTTTCGGCAAAATTACTTTTGGACGATAACGCTGTTAGAGATGTTATCACAAGAATCCTTTCGCACAACAAAAATAAAAAAATATCTCACTACCTTGTTCCTTATATTTCTTCGGATGTAATAGCCGCAAGAAATCTTGCCGGAGAAATATTACTTAAAAGAAAATCCGATTCTGTTGAAGCGATGCTCAACTATTTGCCGGAAGCAAACGACGATGACCAAAAATTTATTATTGATATTTTAGGATTAATCGGAGATAAATCCGCTACCGAAGAAATAATTAACGTTCTTAAAATTACCAAAGATGATAATACAATTCTTGCTTGTATAGAAGCATTGGGCAATCTCAAAGCAGCCGAAGGTGTTGATGAAATAATAAGTATATACGATGCAAATGAACTTTTTCAACCTACAATAATAGAAGCACTGGGAAAAATCGGTACGCCAGAATGTGTAAATTTTATAAATGCAAATTATTATGGAGTGGATGAATTAACAAAATTTCCGTTAGTAGAAAGTTTGGGGGAAATCGGGAACGAAGAATCATTCAATATGCTTATTAACGATTTGCAATATTTGGATACCGCTTATAAATGGGTGGCAATAGAAGCCATAGGTAAACTACAAGAAAGGCTCAACTTGGATTTACCGGCAGATAAAGTACTTAAAACTTCTTTAATAGAAACACTTGAATCTTCGGACGATCAGTATAGAAAATCGGCAATAAAACTAATTAACCTTTTTGACGGCGAAGAAATTATTGAATATGTATTTAGCGTATTTGGCAAAGATGAAAACGTAGATTTGGAATTAAAACAATATTTCCAAAAATATTCTTCCGTTTTCTTCCAAAAAATTATTGATTATATAAAAACATCTCCGGCAAATCTAAAATTATGTGTGGAACAAATAAAAGAATTAATACAAATAGACGAAGGAGAAAGTTTACAAACATTAAACGATAAACAATTAAGAGATTTTGTAGAAGAGTTTACCGTTTTACTATCTAATCCGGATGAAGAAGTTAGAAGTTTGGCAATAGAATTGCTCTTTTATCTTGATGCGGAAACAGCTTTGCTTTTTAGCGATACAATGCTTGAAGATACAAATTCTTGGAACAGATTAAAATTATTGGAAATAATTCAATATGGCGATGATCCGAGAATAATTGATTTAATAAAACAACTGGCAAAAGACAAAGATGAGGTTGTTAAAGAAAATGCACAAAATATATTAAATGAACGCGGTTTAACTAATTTAGAATTTAAGGAATAATAATGCTTAACACATCACCTACTTTAAGATCTACTTTGGGTTCTTCGTTAAGATCAAATAGTTTGGGAAAGTTAAATTTAGGCTTGGGTAATATTTCCGCTCAAACCCCAAAGTTAACTCCGCAAGAATTTGAAGAATGGCGAAAGTATATTTACGATTTGTGTGGAATCTATTTTCAAGATAATAAAAAATATCTTTTGGAAAGTAGATTGCAAAAAAGAATGAAGCATCTGAAACTGTCTTCATACAAACAATATTTACAATATCTGAAAACAAACCCCAAAAAAGAAGAGGAAAAAATTCAACTTTTTGAAGCAATTACTATTAATGAAACGTACTTTTTCAGAAATCAACCGCAAGTAGATGCGCTTGTAAACACTATTATTCCGGAAATTATAGAAAAACAACCCGGACCATTTAAAAAATTAAAAATTTGGAGTGCCGCTTCCTCTTCCGGTGAAGAAGCTTATACGGTTGCCATGGCAATAAATGAAATAATTTTGCCAAAATATCCGAACTTGAAAACCGAAATTGTTGGAACGGATATAAACTATGCCGTGGTAGAAGTCGCTAAAAAAGGTTTATTTAAAGAGTATTCCGTTAGAAATATGCCACCGCTTTATCTAAAAAAATATTTTAAAAAAATCGATAACAGTTATGCAATAGACCAAAAAATAAAAAATATGGTAAAATTTAAAACTCTTAATCTTTACGACGAAATTGGTATTAGATCTATGGGAAAAAACGATGTAATTTATTGCGCCAACGTATTAATATATTTCGATCTCCAATCGAAAATTAAGGTTGTAAATAATTTATATAACTCACTAAATCCGAACGGATACTTATTTATCGGCTATTCGGAAACCTTGCACGGAATTTCCAAAGCCTTTAAGCTTGTAAGTTTCCCGAAAACAATCGGATATAAAAAGGGGTAAACTAATGAAAAAAATTATTTTAATTGCCGATGATTCTCCCACTATCAGAAAATTTGTATCGTTTACATTAAAAGCAAAAGGATTTGAAGTTGTTGCGGCCTCCGATGGTATGGAAGCTATAGAACTACTGCCAATGAATGATGTGGATTTAATAATTACGGACCTAAATATGCCTAACATGGATGGTTTCGAATTAATAAAAGCAGTTAGAGAAAACGAAGCAAATAAACAAATACCAATAATAATTCTTTCATCCTTAAAAGGCAGCGAAGAAGTAAAAAAAGGTTTAAGCATAGGAGCAAATTCTTATATGGTTAAACCCTTTGATCCTAAAAGAATGTATTACGAAGTTTCAAAATATATTAACTAAAAACATTTCAAGGAAAAATAATGAACAGAAAATTCTTAATTGTAGATGATTCCAACACAATGAGAAGAATTGTTGTTAATACGTTAAAATCGTTAGGCTATACGGAATACGTTGAAGCTGAAGACGGGAAAGTAGCTCTGGAGAAATTACAAGCGGATAATTCAATCAATTTTGTAATTACAGATTGGAATATGCCGGTTATGACAGGGTTGGAATTAACAAGGGCTATTAGAGCCAATGAAAACACAAAAGATTTACCAATACTAATGGTAACTACAAGAGGTGTAAAAGATGACATCGTACAAGCTCTGCAAGCGAGAGTTTCTAATTACGTTGTTAAACCGTTTACTCCCCAAATTCTAAAAGAAAAAATTGATTTAGTACTGTCCAATTAAAAAGGTAAATATTATGAGCGATACAGTTAAAAATTTAAATGAGATGATGGGTAAACTTAAAGATGTGGAAGAAGTCTTTAAGTTCGGAAAAAAAATGTTGCCCGTTGTGGAAAATTTTATCTCTTTTATAAGCGATTTTATTCCTATTATAGAAGAAGTGAATGGTTCTATAGAAGAAACACGTTCCAAAATTCCCGAAGCTTCCAAACAAATTAATAATGTAACCAATGCCACCGAATTGGCTATTACAGAAGTACTTGACGTAGTTGACCAAATTCATGAGCAAGTAAATAATATAGACGAATGCTTAACCGATATGGTTTCGGCAAGACATTCTACCGAAGAACTTATTAATAACTTAAACAATGAAATACAAGACAATACAAAAGCCAAAGAATTACTTGATAAAATTTCAAGCAAAATAGACGTAGGCTTAGACCTTGAAATGATGAAAAACAAACTTAAAGATATAATTTCTAAAACAGATCAAATAACAATGTCGTTACAAGTGCAAGATATAACTGCACAGCAATTAGCGGCGGTTAACCATTTAATAATTTCTGTTCAACATAAACTTAGCAATTTGTTAGCTGTATTTAATCTTTCCGACAAAGATACTTTTGCTACGGAAAACTTGGAATTGCCGGGAACTCATTTTGATCCTAATGCAAGTTACAATAAATCCTCAAGCGGGCAAGATATTGTAGATTCAATAATTAGTAACGAAAAAGCTTCGCAAGATGATATTGACAAACTTTTTTCATAAATAAGAAAATAATAAAATGGCAGATTACTCTTTACTGGTAGATCCGGAAATGGCGGAAATTTTTGAAAGCTTTCTTGTTGAAACAAAAGAAATTTTAGAAAAATTGGATATTGATTTGGTTCAACTGGAAAGTACACCCGAAGATGCGGATTTACTTAACGAAATATTCAGATCTTTTCATACAATTAAAGGTACCTCCGGTTTCCTCGGTCTTGAAAAATTACAAAAACTTACGCATCACCTCGAAGATATTTTAAATAAACTGCGTAAAGGTGAAGCAAAAGTTAATTCTAATATTATGGATGGTATTCTTGATAGTTTTGATGCTTTAAACGAACTCCTTTCGGTAGTGGAAAATGAAAAAAATGAAGATTTTGATACCGAACCGTATCTCAAAAATTTGAAAGAAATATTAAATTCCATGGGAACCGAGTCTGAAACTCCGGAAGAAAACAAACAAGAAAATATTCAAGAAGAACAAAAAGTTGAAGAAGCGAAAGTAGAAGAACAAATACAAGAAGAATCTGTAAAAGCAGAAGAAAATACCGAAGTAAATGAAGCGGATAATGAAGAAGATGAAATAGTAATTACCGAAGATATGAGCGAAGAGGAAATAGAAAAAGCGTTTATACTGGCAAATAAAAAAGCCAAAGAAGAGAACCGTTCCGAACTTAAAATTATCGGAAAAGAAATAAGCTCGAACGAAACAATCGTAGAAGAACCGCCGGTTCAAAAAGATAACAAAAAAGAAATAACGGAAATAAATAAACAAAGAGAAAAAACAAAAGAAAATACAATATCCAAATCAGTTAAAAAGAAAAACGAAAAAAACAATAAACCGACTATAGAACAAACAATTAGAGTTGACGTTGAAAGATTGGACGAGTTACTAAACATAGTTTCCGAAATAGTTTTGGGAAGAAACAGACTAACGCAAGTAAATGAAGATTTTACAAAAGAACATGAAGGCAGCGAATTAGCAAAAAACCTTGCCGAAACAAGCAGACAAATAGATTTACTTACCACACAACTGCAACAAGCAGTAATGAAAACAAGAATGATTCGTATTGGAAAAGTATTTAATAAATTTCCAAGATTAGTTAGAGATTTAAGCAAGGAAACAGGTAAAAAAGTTCAACTGGTTATAGAAGGTGAAAAAACCGAATTGGACAAAACACTTATAGAAGAAATAAACGATCCGTTAGTGCATCTTATAAGAAATTCAATGGATCACGGAATCGAACCACCGGAGGAAAGAGAAAAAATTGGTAAAGATCCCAAAGGCACAATTACACTTTCAGCCGAACACGAAGGAAACCACATAATCATAACTATTAAAGATGACGGAGGTGGTATTGATCCTCAAAAAATAATTAATAAATCAATTGAAAAAGGAATAATAACAAAAGAAAAAGCAAGTGAACTTACTGATAAAGAAGCACTTAATTTAATATTTGCACCCGGTTTTTCAACGGCAGAAAAAGTAACCAATATTTCCGGACGAGGTGTGGGAATGGATGTTGTAAAAACCAATGTTACAAGATTAAGAGGTATTATAGATATTGAATCGGAAGTGGGAAAAGGTAGCAGTATAATTATAAAATTGCCGTTAACATTGGCAATTATACAAGGTTTATTGGTAGAAATAATCGGCGAAACAATTGTTATACCCCTTAACTCCGTAATTGAAGTTATTACCGTAACCGAAAACGATATTTATCCCGTTAACAAAACGGAATGTATTCGATTAAGAGACCGTGTAATTCCATTGGTAAATATAGATCAACTTCTATATCACTCCGATACTTTACCGGTTAAAAAAGATTCCCAATACATTGTTATTATCGGACTTGCAGAAAAACGATACGGAATAAAAGTTGATAAACTAATAGGACAAAAAGAAATTGTAATAAAATCCCTTGGAAAATATCTTGGCAACATAGAAGGAATTGCCGGCTCTACAATTATGGGTGACGGTAAAGTTGTTATGATTGCCGATATTGCCGAACTTATAAATAAAATTACAGCGGAAATAGAATAAAAAATTAAAAAGGATTTTATAAGAATGAATAATAAAATCAAAGTTTTGATAGTGGATGATTCTGCATTTATGCGTAAGTCATTAACCATTATGTTGCAATCGGACCCGGCAATAGAAGTTATAGCAACAGCTATAGACGGACTTGACGGATTAAATAAAGTAAAAAATCTAAAACCAGATATAGTTACAATGGATATCGAAATGCCTAAAATGGATGGCCTTACTGCACTTAGGCATATTATGAAACAAAGTCCGACCCCCGTAATAATGGTTAGCTCACTTACAACCGAAGGAGCCGAAGAAACATTAAAAGCACTGGACCTTGGTGCAGTAGATTTTATTCCGAAAGCATCTTCTTTTGTAAGCATTGCTATTTCTGCTATTAAAGATGATTTGATAAGAAAAGTTAAAGCATTTGCAAAAAACAAAAAAAATGTAATTTCAAGATTAAATTTATTTAGTGAAAAAAATATTAATACCAAAATTGTAAAACCAATTACTTCAAACAAAATAAAAACCGTACCAAAAGCAAACTACAAAGCTGTTGTAATGGGCATTTCTACAGGCGGACCAATTTCATTACAAAAAGTTGTTCCGGTATTATCTCAAAATTTAAATGTTCCTACATTCATTGTTCAACACATGCCGCCTAAATTTACGGCATCTTTGGCACAACGATTAAACAACATGAGTAATCTGGAAGTTAAAGAAGCCGAAAATAACGAAATAGTAAAAAAAGGTGTGGTATATATTGCACCCGGCGGGTTACACATGACACTTAAAAATAACGGAACAAATATTGTAATCGCAACTTCTGAGTTGCCTAAAAATATGTTAAACAGACCCTCGGTTGATGTTTTATTCGAATCGGTAGAAAAAATTTACGGTAAAAATGTTTTGTGTGTTATTATGACAGGTATGGGAAAAGACGGATTGGAAGGTGTAAAAAAATTAAAAGAAAAAGGAGCTTATTGTATTGCACAAGACGAACCTTCTTGTGTTGTTTACGGTATGCCAAAAGCTATAGTTGAAAACGGATTGGCCGATACCATTGCTCCGTTGGAAGAGATACCAAATCTTATTAACAAAGCGGTATAAAAATGAATATTTTTGATGATGCTACTTATAAAGAATTAAGCTGCGATACTTCTTCACTTGGTAATAATGTTATTAGTGCAGAAGACCTTAAAATTGTTGGAACCACAAAGATCAGCATAGAAGAAGAAACACACGAAGGTGTTAAAATAATTCTAAACAAAGATGAAAACGACAATATAAAAGAAATAAAATTTGTCTGTTCATGCGGAGAAACCAAATCGGTTATTCTTGATTATAATGAATAATAAATAACAACTGCATAATTTTAGCCAGTCTTAATCTGTAAAACCCCCTTTATATTGCCATAATAACAATATTTTAATGGCATTAATTTTGACATTATTATATTTAAAACAATAATGGAGAAAAAATGCCTTTCCCAACAAACAAAGTTTTGGAAAACGTTCTTAATTATACGGCACTTAAACAAAAAATAATTGCTCAAAACATCGCAAATTCCGAAACCATCGGATACCAAAGACGCGAAGTGAAATTTCAGGATGTTTTCAACAACGAACTTAACAAATCTTTGCAAACGGAAAATAATATATACAAAACAAAACCGGAAATGAAAATTGTAATTGATAAAAGCAATAATAACATATCCGGCTTTAATAACGTTGATGTTAATAAAGAAATGGCGGACTTGGCGGAAAACACAATTCTGTTCAAGTTTGCCGCAAAAAAAATGAACGCTTATTTTAAATCGTTACAAAACGTTATTAAGGGAGGAAAATAATGAAAATACACCCTAACTTTTCGGCTTTTAAAATTAGCTCTAAAGGGATGAGTATCCAAAAAAAAAGAATGGAACTTATTACCGAAAATATTGCAAACATTAATACAACCCGAACCGAAAATGGCGGGCCTTACCAAAGAAAATTTCTTAGTGTGGTTCAAGAAAAAAATAATTTTTTCAACCGTAACAATTTCCCCGAAATTAACGCGGGTTTAAGAATAGATAATGTAAATCATCAATTACCTTCAGAGCCCAATTCAAAAAATTTTGATACAGGTATAAAAGTAACCGAAAAAGTAGATAAATCGTTGGGAGAATTGGTTTATATGCCCGATCATCCTGATGCTAACAAAGACGGATATGTATTAATGCCAAACGTAAACGTAGTAACGGAAATGGTAGAGATGATTTCCGCAACCAGAAGTTACGAAGCAAACGTAACGGCTTTTAATTCCGCAAAAGAAATTGCAAAAATGTCTTTGGGTATTTAATATGAAAATTTCAACAAATTCAATTGGAAATTATAAACCTGTTTTATCAAAAAAAATTAAACCTGCTAATAATAAAGCAGATACGGAAAAAGTAAAATTAAATACAAAAATTTCCAAAAACGAAAAAACATTTTTTAAAAAATTATATCCAGAGTTAAAACAAGAAATAAATAATTATCGGTTTTATAATAAAAACGGTATCAGAAATGTTACATCATTAGGTTCATTATTCGATAAAAGAGGTTAATATGAAAACAAAAGAGTTAGGCGGATTTATTCCGAAGTTTAACGAATTAAAAAAACAAAACAATAGACCGAGCAGTACGGGGTTTGGCGAAATTTTAACAAATTTTGCAAAAGAAGTAAATGCAGATCAATTTGAAGCAAAAAATAAAATAACGGATTTTGTTGAAGGTAAAAACGTTGAACTTCACGAAGTAATGATTGCCGGTGAAAAAGCAAAAACTACACTCGAATTACTCATGCAAATTAGAAACAAAACAATTGATATGTATAAAGAACTTACAAGGATGTAATAATTGTGGATAAAAGTAAAAAATCTTTTGCGGCTTTAACCGGTATATTTAATAAACTTTCGTTACAACAAAAAATATTAATAGGTGGCATTGCCGTTGTAACCGTTGTTATGATTGGGTTAATGCTTTTTGCATTCAACGAACCCGTTTATACAACTTTATATAATAATTTGGCGTCCGACGAAGCCGGTGAGGTTGTTAAGTTCCTTTCCAATAAAAAGATACCATATAAATTAAAAGACGGCGGCAATACAATAGAAGTACCAAAAAAAAATGTTTATCAAGTTAGATTGGAATTAGCCGGCAAAGGAATTCCTTCTTCGGGTATGATTGGTTACGAAATTTTTGACCAAAATACTATTGGTATGTCGGAATTCATGCAAAAACTAAATTTTAAAAGAGCCATGGAAGGCGAAATTGCTCGGACAATTGTTGAACAAAAAGGAATTAAAAACGCCAGAGTTCATATAGTAATACCCGAAAAAGCTGTTTTTAAAGATCAACAAAAAGATGCTACCGCTTCGGTGGTTTTGGATATTCAAAACGGTTATCGTTTAACCGAAAACAATATAACGGCAATTACAAATTTAGTGGCGGCAAGCGTTGAAAGTTTGGAACCCGATAAAGTAACAATTGTAGATACAAAAGGACATCTTCTTTCCAAAGAACCCGACGAAGAGGGACTTTCCGTTAGTAGCAACAAACAATATGAAATAAAAGGCAAAATAGAAAATTATTTATCAAGAAAAGCCAAAGCAATTTTAGATAAAGTGCTTGGTTACGGTAACTCGGATGTAAAAGTTAATGTGGATTTGGATTTTACTAAAATTGAAAGAACCTTGGAAAACTACGATCCCGAATCTCAAGTGGCAATTAGCGAACAAACTTCAAAAAACAATACAAATCAATTAAGCAAACAAGATTCCAATCAAACATCGGCAGAATCCACAACTACAAATTACGAACTTAGCAAAACAATTGAACATGTTATTGAAGGAGCAGGTACAATTAAAAGAATTACTGTTGCTGCAGTAATTAACGGAATACAAAAAGAAATAAAACCGGGCGAAACCGTAAACGAACCGCGTAGCGAAGAACAATTAAAACAACTGGAACAACTGATACGACAAGCGGTTGGAATAGATGAATCGAGAAACGATAAAGTTTCGATTGTTAGCATTCCTTTTGAAAACTTTAACATTCAAACCGATAATGATTCCGGAGGCTTTTTACCCGATAATATCGGTCATTACTTCAACTACTTATTAATTCTGTTGGGAATTATCGGAGCCGTAATAATACTGAAGAAAATAATGAAAATGTTGGAAGAAGAAAATATAGTAATCGGTTCGCTTGCTTCAAGCGGATATAACGACGAAGCCTTTAACGGCGAAGAAAATCCGCCAACGTGGGACCCCGGTTTAGACGGAATAACGGGAAAAAAGAAAAAAAGAAATATGTCTTTTTTAGAAGTTGGAAATCTTGAAGATGAAATTTCAGACGAAGCTTTGATGAAAAAAGCAAAACAAGATAAAATAATTAACTACGTAAGTAAAAATCCCGCGGAAGCGGCAAAACTAATAAATTCATGGTTGAAAGAAGATGAGTATTAGTGAAGAAAAAAGTTTGGCAAATATTTCCAAAAACGATTTAACCGGAACACAAAAAGCAGCTTTGCTGTTAATTGCATTAAATGTGGAAACCGCTTCGCAAGTATTTAAATATTTGGATCAAGCTGATGTTGAAGCTATCTCAGCGGAAATTTCTAAAGTGGAAAATATACCTTCGCATGTTGTTGAACAAATTATAGACGACTATCACGATCTTGTAACTGCACGCGAATATGTTTTGGAAGGCGGTTTGGATTTCGCTCAGCAAGTACTCGAAAAATCTTTCGGACTTGCCAAAGCAATGGAAGTAATTGACAAAGTTAAAAACCTTACAACATTACATGGATTTGATGTATTAAAAAAAGCCGATTCTACACAACTTGTTAATTTCCTTAGTAAAGAACATCCGCAAACTATTGCTTTAATTTTAGCACATCTCAGCGGAGACCAAACGGCAGAAGCCTTAATGGAATTACCCGAAGATTTACGCACCGATGTTCTTTATCGTATAGCAACCTTAGGTAAAATTTCTCCGCAAACATTAACACAAATTGAAAAAGTAGTTGATGAATTAGCAGGATTTTCTATTAATCAAACTATGGGACAGCTTGGAGGAACTAAAAGCGTTGCCAATATTCTTAATAGGATCAGCATCAGTATGAACAAAGAAATTATTAAACAAATTGAAGAACGAGACGAAGAAATTGCTTTCGAAATAAAAAGACTTATGTTCTTGTTCGACGATATTATTCACCTTGAAGATAGAGATATTCAAAGAATTCTTAAAGAAGTTGATAGAAAAGATTTGGGATTAGCTCTTAAAGTTGCCGATGAAAAAGTTCAAGAAAAAGTATTCTCTAACATGTCTGCCAGAGCAGCGGATTTATTGAAAGAAGAATTACAATTTATGGGACCTGTAAAACTTAAAGAAGTTGAAGCCGCTCAAGGCAGAATAGTTGATCAAATTAAAATACTTGAAGAACAAGAAGAAATTACAATTAGTTTTAGAGGCGGCGGTTCGGAAGAAGTTTATGTCTAACATAATAAAGTTAAATATTAAAAATAAAAAAGTTAAAGCTATAATTACGGATAGTAAAAACATTAACAAAAATTTTACGGAACTTTCGGATACACTTGGTTCAACGGAAAATACGGAAAAGATTTCCAAACATGATATAGACCAAGCATATAAAAAAGGTTACGAAGATGCTCAAAAAATAATAACGGAAGACTTAACACAAAAACATGAAAGTGAATTGCTAAAACAATCAGAAGAATTCTACAATATAATTTCATCTTTTGAAGAAACTATTGCAAACTATCACTATAACTTTAACAAATTGGTAATAGATGTTTCACAAAAAATTGCCGAAAAAATATTGAAACGGGAATTAAAAAACAAAACAATTATAGAAGAAATTTTACAAAAAAATATTTCCAAAATAATAGGAGCAAATGAAGTAATTATAAAACTCAATTCCGGCGATTACAATATACTGAACAAAAACGATAAAGTGAAAATAATGACGGGAGGAATGAACCATATAAAATTTGAAGTTGATGATAATATAGAAATTGGTGGATGTTTAATTGAAACGGAAATAGGAAATTTAGACGCAAGAATAAACTCTCAACTAAAGGAAATTACAAAAGCATTGGAAAATAATATAATTAAAAAAGAAAACGAATGATTGAAAATACGGCAAACATATTGGAACAATACGAAAAAATAATAACGGAAACCGAAACAATAAAAGTTAACGGAAAAGTTACCGATGTTATTGGCTTTATAATTGTTTCCGTTGGTCCAAATGTTTCGTTGGGCGAAGTTTGTACTATTACGGATAAAAACGGTAATGAAGTTTGCAAGGCCGAAGTTGTTGGTTTTAAAAACGGAAAAGTACTCTCTATTGCTTTGGGAGAAATACATAACATTTCGCCATCATGCGAAATAATTGCATCAGGTAAAAGTTTTTCCATACCAGTAGGAGAAAAATTATTGGGACGAGTACTCGATGGTTTCGGAAACCCGATTGACAACAAAGGAGAAATAGAATATTCCTCTATCAGAAAAGTTTTCAGAGAACCGCCAAATCCATTAACAAGGGATAGAATTAATCAACCGCTGCAAACAGGCGTTAGAGCAATAGACGGATTATTAACCGTAGGAAAAGGTCAACGCGTAGGAATTTTTGCCGGTAGCGGTGTTGGTAAAAGTGTTATGCTTGGAATGATTGCCAAAAATACAAATGCTGATGTTAGTGTAATTGTATTGGTAGGAGAACGGGGAAGAGAAGTTAGAGAATTTATTGAAAAAGATTTGGGCCAAGAAGGATTAAAAAAATCTGTGGTTATTGTTGCTACAAGCGATAAACCTTCGCTTGCAAGAATTAAAGCCGCTTATATAGGAACTACAATTGCGGAATATTTCAGAGACCTTGGGAAAGATGTTGTCTTAATGATGGATTCGATTACCAGATTTGCTCACGCACAAAGAGAAGTGGGAATTACAATTGGAGAACCGCCAACTACAAAAGGTTATACACCTTCTGTGTTTGCTGTTTTACCAAAATTACTTGAACGCGCCGGAACATCAAAAAGCGGAACCATTACGGGATTTTATACTGTTCTTGTTGATGGCGACGATATGACAGACCCTATAGCCGATAGCGTTAGATCAATTTTAGACGGTCACTTTGTTCTATCCCGTAAAATTGCTAACAAAGGACAATTTCCCGCAATTGATCCTTTGCAAAGTATAAGCAGAGTTATGCCGGATGTTGTTTCGGACGACCATAGAAAAAGAGCAATGGAATTTAATGAAATTTTAGCTTCCTATAATGAAGCAGAAGATCTTATTAACATTGGTGCGTATGTTAAAGGTAGCAATCCGCAAATTGATCATGCATTAAATAAAATTCAGGACTTAAGAAAATTCTTAAAACAAGATATGAAAGAAAAAGCTTTTTACGAAGATACAATTGCAAAATTGAAAACACTTATAGATAAACCTTTGGTATAAATAAATGGCAAAATTCAAATACAGATTTGAAGCTATAAAAAAAATAAAACAACGAATGGAAAAAAAAGTTCAAAAAGAAATTGCGGAAATTGAACTTGAAATAAAAAAAAACGAAAATAAAATTGCGGAACTTAATCAAAATATTAGAAATGAGAAACAAAAAGTACTTAATAAAAAATCATTAAAAGCATCGGAATTACATTTTCATTCATTATACGAAAATTACTTAATAAATAAAATTGACGAAATAAAAAACAAACTTGCTCAAAAAAAAGAAGAAAAAAAAATTAAACTGAAAGAATTGGAAGAAAAAAATAAAGAAACAAAAATATTTGAAAAATTAGAAGAAAAACATTTTCAAGAATTTAATTATAAACAAAATAAATTAGAACAAATTGAAATGGACGAAATTGCAGTTAAAGAATTTATAAAAGGAAAATAAAAGTGAAAACAACAATAACATACGCATTGGTTTTTGTATTTGCATTTATAGGAACTTCGGCTATTATTTATGTGCTTAACGATAAATTTGTAAACATATTCCGGTTCGATTTTAGAGATGCTTCCATTTTGGAAGACGCCACCACATTTCAGGCAATTGCCGGAGGCGATAGCCTTATTACGGTTGACAGTCTTTTTGTAGAAGATGCTACCGATGCATATAACGATGTTGAACCGGAAGAAAACTCAAAAACCGAAAAAAAACAAAAAAGCGATATTGCAAAAGTTAAAGAAGAAATTACCAAGCAAAAACAAAAAATAAAACAATTGGAAAATAAATTTTCCGCAAAAGAAAAAGAAGAACATAAAAAGTGGCTTAAATCTACAATAAAAATGTACGAAGCAATGCGCTCTAATAAAGCCGCTCAACTTTTAGCAAGTATTCCCGATAAAGAAGCAAGGGAAATACTTTATTCAATGAAAAAGAAGAAAGCCGCCGAAGTGCTTTCAAATTTACCAACTGAAACTGTAATTAGATTAACAAGGGCAAAATAATGCAATTTAATCCTATTTTTATAAATGATATTGTAGGTACTCAAACACCTAAGAATGCTAACGATAAATCACCTAAAAACAAATATCTGTTTTCGGATATTATTAAGGTTGTGATGGATAAAAATAATTCCGAAAAAATATTGAAAAAATTGCCTTTGGAAAAACAAATAAAGAATGCGGAAATAATAGGAGGCAATTTTATTCAACTTATGGAAAAATTAAAAAACATTAAAATTTCCGATGCGGAAAATAAAACAATAAAAATTCAACTTGCGGATATTCTTCCCGAAGAAATGGCAAAATTATTGACCGGTAAAAACACCAACACAAATAATAACCAAATAATTTCTTATGTAGGCAAAGATAAAATGCAAGGTGAACTAAAAAAATTTTTAACCGACTTAGTTGGTGAAAAAATATTTAAAAAACATGTTACAAATAAAAGTGGTGTTTTTGTAAAACTTGAAGACGAAAAATCCTCCGTTAACATTGAAATTATTAAGGAAGCGGTTAATAATTCAAAAACAAATAAAACCGTTATTCATGCAATGGTAGTACCGCAAAAATCGAAATTACAAATTATTGCCGAACACAATAAGTTTCCCGATACAATTAAAACATCTAACTTTGATGTTTCCCATACAGTCGATATTTCGGATAACAAAATAAATAATTCACAAACATCAAAACCAACCCTTTCGGTTTATTCTTTTAAAGTAGAAAACAATAGCAATAAAACCGATCTTTTTATTCCAGATAAATCTGAAATGTCAGTTGAAAAAAATAAAACAAACATAAAACATTTACCCGAGATACAAACCGAAAAAACTTTTACAACCGTTTCAAAAAACACAAGAGAAAATTTATCTGAAATTTCAAAAAACAATTTGAAAGAAGATTTTAATATTTCAAAAATCACAATAATTAAAAAAAGCAATACAGCACCAACCTTAAACTTGAAAAATAAAATTGCGGAAATAAAAACAGACGAAAAAATAAAATTATCCGAAAACAAAATAACAACCCAGAACAGCAACCAAGTTGAAAACCATAACACTGCAAACAATAAGGAAAAAGAAACATCAGTAAAAATAGTTAAAGATAAAACTATAAAAGTTAAAAAGAAAACAAAAACAACAAAAGAGAACGAAAAAACAAAAATTAAAAAAGAAGAAAAGAATACTGATAAGAAGATTGAAAAAAATTCAATCCGTAAAAACATTATTTATGATAAAACCGCAAAAGAAATTTTTAAGCAAAAAAGAACAAAACATAAATCGGAATTACCGCCAAAAAACAAAACTGAAAAGGGAAAACAAAATTATAATCAAATAATAAACAACGAAACAACAAAAAATGTTGTTCCGAACAAAAAAATTTCCGTCAAAATAAAAAAAGCGGTAAAATCTATTGCAAGTCAAAAAGATGAACAAAAAAATATATCTTCCGGAATTAAATCGGAACAAAAAGAAAACACAAAACAAAATGATTTAAACTTAAACAATTTCGGAGATACTCAAAGCAATAACCATAAAGAAAAAGAAATTACAACAAAAAAGAAAATTGATTCTGCATTTAACCGAATAATATCTAAAGAACATAATCATAAAACAAGCAAAACTCATTCGGCGCAACATGAAATGGTACAAAAAAATACGAATAGAATTGTTAAATCCGTAGAAGTAATAAAAGAACTATCAAAATTTATTTTGAAACAAAAAAAAGGAAGTCTTTCTTTTACAATTAAACCGGAACATTTGGGACAGTTAAAAATAACACTAGAAACTCATAATCATATTATGAATGCGCACATACAGGTGGAAAACGATCAAGCAAAATTTTTGGTGGAAAAAAACCTAAACGAGCTTCATACACAATTGCAAAAAAACGGAGTGGAATTAAATTCCTTAAATATTTCTTTAGGATATTCTTCAAAACATAAAAACGCTTACCGTAAAGGAAACACCAAACAACAAAAAGAATTTACCGAAAATGCTAAAGAAGAAATAAATGCTCAAACAGATACAAAAAAAGCACTGGGATACAATACCTATGAATATTTGGCGTAAAAAATAAAAACGCATTTTTCGGAATATTTATAATAGAAAAAGTTAAGGAGAAAAAATGTTAGATAATGTAAGTACAAATGCAGCGGCACAAACACAAAACAACACAAACTTTGCTACAAAAAGCAAATCGTCAATGGGGAAAGATGATTTTCTAAATTTAATGATTGCACAATTAAAAAATCAAGACCCGTTAGAGCCGATGAATGGTAGTGATTATTCGGCACAATTGGCGCAGTTCAGTTCTTTGGAACAACTCCAAAATATAAATAAAAGTTTAAATACCAGTATAGATGCAAATTATTTATTGGCACAATCCGTTAATAATACAATGACAGCCGCTTTAATAGGTAAAAATGCCAAAATAGCTAAAGATACAATTACATTCGACGGCAATAACGGAAGTAGTATCGGCTATACCTTACCGGCTCAAGCCAGCAAAGTAGAAGTAAAAATATATAATAAAGCAGGTAAACTTGTAAAAACATTTGAAGATTTGGATACGTCTAAAGGCGATTATAAACTTTCGTGGGATTTTACCGATGATAACGGTAGAAAAGTTCAAAGTGGCGAATATAAATTTGAAGTAAACGCCAAAACTATGGATGGCAGCGATATGACAGCCGCTGAATATCTTATAGGTAAAATTGACGGAGTAAGATATTCCCAAAACGGAACATCCATTTTGATAAACGGAGTTGAATATCAAGTATCCGATGTATTTGAAATTTTAGATAGCAATAGTTCTAAACAAGAAAATGAAAACGTATAGGAAAATAAAATGGCTAATGTAATTAATGGAATCAACGTTCCATTTGTTCCGGTAGTTAAGCAAGAACATCCGGCTGGTAAACTTTCTAAAAATAAAAATTCTTTTGAATCGCTATTTAACAAAGAAATTGAAAAATTAAAATTTTCAAATCATGCAAATAAAAGAATTGAAACAAGAGAGTTAAAATTAACCGAAACGGATATTAATAAATTGCGAAATGCAGTTAAAAAAGCCGAAGCTAAAGGAGCAAAAGATTCGTTAGTAATGATGAATAACACGGCATTTATTGTAAATATTCCGAATAGAACCGTTATCACAGCATTAGACGTAAATAAAAGTTCGGAAAATATATTTACAAACATCGATAGTGTTGTTTTTGCCAAATAAAAAAAATTAAATAACTAACAACGGGCGGGACCTTCATAGGACGCCCAAAGATTCAACCGAACGACTGACGTTGAATCGAAAGATAATTATTAAACAAAATCCTAAGGAGGTTACATGTCTCTTATTAATTCCTTGTTTTCCGGTGTATCCGGAATACGTAATCACCAATCGATGTTGGATGTAATTGGTAATAATATTGCCAATGTTAATTCAATCGGTTACAAAAGCAGTCGCGTTACTTTTAGCGATACTTTCAATCAATTTGTCCGTTACGGAACAAACCCAACAGATACCGCCGGCGGTACAAATACTTTTCAAGTAGGTTTGGGAATGAAACTAAATTCCGTTGACCGAAACTGGAATCAGGGAACATTCGAAAGAACCGGTATAACAACCGATCTTGCTTTGCAGGGAGACGGTTTGTTTGTTCTGAAAAAAAACGGAGAAACATTTTACTCAAGAGCCGGAGCATTTATTTTTGATGCGAAAGGACAGTTGGTTAATCCGCAAAACGGTGCAATTGTTCAGGGCAAAGTATCTACTCAAGACGGAGCAATTCCTCCCGGAAATAATTTGGAAAATATTAAAATAGATTCCAATTTACGTTTACCGGCTGTAGCAACCACAAAAATAGCATGGGGTGGAAACCTTGATAGTACTTTACCTTTAACAAGATCCGAAAACTATGTTCAAACCGGCAATATAAACGGTGCAATGGCTGTGGGTGAATTTGTAGAAGAATCCAATACAGTTTATGATGAGTTAGGCAATGAATATAAATTTAAAACCAAGTATGAAAAAACAAGTGCCGATCATTATAATTTAACATACGAATTGGTAGATGCAGAAGGTAATCCTCTAGCCAATCCTATTGGTCCAACAACAATTGAGGCTATTTTTGATCCTAACGATCCCGATGGTAAAATGTTATCTTTGGATGGAAATAATCCTCCGCAAAAAATAAAAATTTCGGATACAAAATTAGGTATTAATTTTGAATATGATGCTAGCGGTGTAAAACAAAGAAGCGCAAACACTATAAGTTCGTCTGTTGATACCAACAGAGAATCTACAATGGTAACGGGAACTGTTTCAATATTCGATTCTTTGGGTAATGCCCACACAATGTCTTTAAAATTTACCAAAATAGCCGATAACAGTTGGACTTGGGTTGCAAGTGTTCCTCCGGATAGCGGAGATTTAAGCGGTAATTCCGGTAGTATTACTTTTAATACCGATGGTTCTATAAACACAATATCACCTAATCCGCCGGAAATTACATTCAGACCGCTTAACGGTGCGGCACAACAAGATATAGTTCTTAATCTCGGAGAAGAATTCAGCGGTATAACACAAACATCCTCCAGCGCAGTGGTTTCGGCTCTTTCGCAAAACGGTTCTGCTGCAGCTTCTTTAACAAATATCAGTATTGATCAATACGGATATATAGAAGGAGTTTTTACGAACGGAAAATCTAAAAAACTTGCACAAATTCTTATTTCAACATTTCCCAATAGAAATGCTTTGGCTAGCGTGGGAGAAAATATGTATAGAATTTCCGCTAATGCCGGAGAACCATATATCAGCGAACCCGGAGAAGCCAGTAATACAACAATTCAATCAGGAGCTTTGGAACAGTCAAACGTTGATCTTTCCGAAGAATTTACAAGAATGATTGTCTCTCAACGTGGTTTCCAAGCTAATTCCAGAGTTATAACCGTTTCCGATACATTGTTACAAGAAATAACCAATTTGGTTAGATAATAAAAAATACTTTGATTTCCTCGCCCCGTAATTCGGGGCGAGATAAATTTTCATTCCGTTAATTCGGAATTATTTAATTACCGGTATAAGTTTTTTCTCGGTTGGTGTAAATAATATCTCTTGTTTAGAAGAATATAATTATTATTTACATACAAGTGGCTAATATTATGCATGGTGTTTTCTCTTCTTTTTTAAAAAAACCACTATAAGTATTAAATCTTACATTTTTATTCAAAATCGTTATGGCATACCAATTGAATTAGTATTAAATAAATTCAACAAGGAAAATTAACATGGCAAAAAAAGAATCTGCTAAAAAAGAAACACCTAAAAAAGAATCAAAGGTAGAAAAACCGGAAAAGAAAGGATTAAATACAAAAGTATTTTTAATTGGATTACCACTTTTTATAATACAACTGGTTTTGGTTTACTTTATAACTGCAAATTTTTTAGTGAAAACGGTGCCCGTTCCTCCCGGTTTGGATAAGCAAGCCAATAAAGAAAAAGTTGAGGAAGATAACGAAGATAATGAAGAAGAAGGAGAACAAAAAATATTTACAATTAAAGATTTAATTATAAATCCAGCGGGAACAAGCGGACAAAGATTATTATTGCTTTCGGTTGGTTTTGCTGTTAACGGAGAAGAAAACGTAAAAAAAATTGAAGAAAACCAAGTGATTTTAAAAGATGTTATTCTTAATACGATGTCAACAAAAACATTAACGGAATTAAATAACAGAGAAATTAGAGATTCGTTAAAATCCGAAATATTGCATAAAGCAAAAAAAGCAATGCCTAAACCAAAAATTAAAAAAGTTTATTTCAGTAAATACGTGTTGAACTAAAATGGCGGAAGTACTTTCACAAGCGGAAATAGATGCACTGTTAAATACAGGCACCTCGGCGGAAGATCCTACAAAAATACTTGAAAGCAAAAAAGAAAAAGAAGTTGTTCCTTTTGATTTCAGGTTGCCTAATCGTATATCCAAAAATCAATTAAGAACGCTTAGTAACCTTAGTGAAAATTTTGCGGAAATGTTTAGTTCCTATATGATGAATAAACTTCAATCAATTGTTAATATCAGCGTAACATCGGTAGATCAAATTTATTATTCGGAATATGTTCTATCCGTTTCCAATCCTGCATGTTTATTTACTTTTGATATTAAAAAAACAGATATAAAAGGAATACTGGAATTTAGTCCGGAATTTGCACTTACATTGGTTGATAGATTATTGGGTGGAAACGGAAAAGGTTCAAAAAGTTCTCAAGTAATTACACCAATAGAACAAAAAGTTTTACAATCCGTAGTAGAAATAATAATGCGAGATTTAAGCAAATCTTGGCAAATTATAGGTGATTACAATTTTGTATTAGATAAATTTGAAGCTGATGTAGATTTTGTTCAAATAACATCACAAAGCGAAAGCGTTTTGTTAATTGGTTTTGAAGTAACAATTGGTGAAGATTCTTACATGATGAATTTATGTTTTGCTACTTATGCTTTCGATGCAATTCTTTCGAAATTATCTAATCAAAACTTATCTTCAATACGTCCTATAAAATATAAAGGCACTACAGCTAAAAATATTTTAACAAATCATCTGAAAAATACATACTTAACCGTATCTGTGGAATTCGGACAATCATCAATATCATTTAGGCAATTGCTTAAACTAAAAAAAGGTGATGTAATAACATTAGATAACGTAATCGGAGACGAAGTTAAAATTAGTGTGGAAAAAAAACATTTATATAACGGTATTACCGGTGTGGCAAATAATCATAAAGCTGTAAAAATTACAAAAAGAATTGAAAGAGGGAAAATATAAAATGGCAAAGAAAAAAGCTGAAGAGAAAACCGAACAACTCAAAAAAACAGAAACTGCAGAAACCGTAGAAGAAGAACATGTTGATGTTAGCGAAGAAGAAGCCGAAGCGGCAATGCTTGCTATGTTGGGCGAACAGGGTTTGGACCAAGATGATACAAATGTAAACGCAAGTGTTGCGGATTTTCCTCAATTTGATCCGTCTGAGAAAAAAGGTATTTGGGAAGACGATAAATTAGAATTCTTAAAAGATTTGCAATTAAACGTTTATATAGAAATGGGCAGAACCAAAATGCAAATTAAAGATATTCTTGAACTTGAAAGAGGCTATGTTATTGAACTTGAAAAACTTGCCAGCGAACCCGTTGATGTTTTTGTAAATAACAAAAAAATTGCCGAAGGTGAAGTAGTTGTTATTGATAAACATTTTGGGATTAGAATTACCAACTTGCTAGATACAAACGAACGAATATCGGGAATAAAATAATGAACGCTTGGGATATTTTTAAAATATTTTTTATCCTTTTGATAATAACACTCGTAATGTACGGAGTTCTTTTTTGGATAAAAAAATATTTCTATTCTTATGACAAAAACGGTAACTCTTCTTCATCGGTGCAAGTACTGTCAACACAAACAATTTTACCCAAAAAATTTGTATCCGTTATTCGGTTTAATAATTCAATTTACCTCTTAGGTATTTCAGAACAATCCCTAAACCTAATAGATAAAATTGAAGAATATAACTTTGAAAAGCCGGTTGAGAAAAACTTACAAAATAAACCGAATTTTTTGTCTCTGTTAAAAAAGAACATGGGCTTTAAATGAAACGATTATTATACATGATATTTGTAGTATTTATACTTAATATATTTAATATTAAAATAAATGCACAAATAAAAAAAAAATTACCCAATAAAAATCAAACACAAACAACTGTTCAGTTTCCAAAATCAACCTTACCGTTGCAAAGATTTGGTATTAATATAACAAACGATGCCGATCAAGGTGAAATTTCGGTTACATTACAATTATTATTATTGCTTACCGTGCTATCATTAGCTCCTTCAATAATAATAATGACAACATCCTACTTAAGAATTATAATAGTATTTCATTTTCTTAAAACCGCATTGGGAACCATGCAGATGCCACCAAATCAATTATTGGCGGGTGTAGCGTTGTTTATAACACTTTTTATTATGACGCCAACTTGGAATAAATTTAATGAAACCGCACTTAAACCTTATATGGCAAAAAAAATAAGTGCAGAAGAAGCTTATGAAAAAGGAATGGTACCTTTAAGAAAATTTATGTTAAAAAACACAAGACCCGAAGAGCTAAAGTTTTTTTTACAATTATCAAATATGCCACAACCCGAAACGGAAAAGGATTTACCTATTAGAATATTAATTCCATCGTTTGTATTAAGCGAACTAAGAGCAGGTTTTATAATTGGTTTTTTCTTATTCATTCCTTTTGTTATGATTGATATGATTGTTGCAAGTATTCTTATGTCCATGGGTATGATGATGCTTCCTCCTATGATGATATCGATGCCTTTTAAAATTTTGTTGTTCGTTTTAGTTGACGGTTGGACTTTAATAATAGGTTCCGTAGTTAGGAGTATAAATTTATGAATATAGATTTGGTTATTACAATTTTAACGGAAGCATTTTACTTGGTATTGCTTATTTTAGCTCCCATACTTGGAGCCGGATTGATAATAGGTGTAATAATTTCAATATTTCAAGCGGCCACTTCTATTCAAGAACAAACATTAACATTTGTTCCGAAAATAATTATTACAGCTATTGCCATTATTGTAAGCTTACCTTTTATTACGGATAAAATGATTGAGTTTACACATAAGATTTTTAACCTTATAGGAACAGTATTATAATGACAGAAATATTACTAAAGGATTTTCTAACGGGTATTATGATATTTTTAAGAATAGGAGCAATGTTTGCCGTTGCACCTGTTTATAACAACCAAAATATTCCGGTTCTTCTTAGGTTTGCTTTGGCTTTGATAATAACTTATATAACTCTTTTTAGTATCGATAAAATTAATCTTGCTCAAAACGAAAGTTTTATTGTTTTGATTTTATATGGAATTAAAGAGATACTTACAGGTGTAATTATGGGAATTACTTTAAATATAGTTTTCCATGCCGTATCATTTGCCGGTTTGCTTATTGGTAGAGATATGGGTTTGGCAATGACACAAATGTTCGATCCTTCTTCTAACACTCAAGGTAATATAATTTCAACAATACTTGTATTAACGGTTATAATGGTATTTTTTCTTATAAACGGTCATCAATTTGTTGTGCAATCAATAACATATTCATTTAAAATTATTCCTATTGGCAAATTTAAAATGACGCAATCGGTTTATAAATTATTGGTAAAATATTCTGCTGGTATTTTTATATTGGCAGTAAAAATAGCATCGCCGGTAATAGTTGCTTTTTTTTTGGTTCACATTGCAAGTGGAATAATTGCAAGAGTAAGTCCATCATTTCAAGTGTTCTTTGTATTGTTACCTCTTAAACTTGTATTGGGAATTTTACTTTTGGCGCTTGTTACACCTTTATATGTGTATCTATTTAAAAATTTAATTTTCGAATACGAAAGAAATTTATTTGAATTAGTTAAAGCTATGGGAATGTAAAAATGGCGGAAACAGACGGACAAGAAAAAAGCGAGCAGCCCTCTGCGAAAAAACTGGCAGATGCCAGAAACAAAGGACAAGTGGCCAAAAGTCAAGAAATAAATTCCCTTGCTATTTTTTCAATGGGTTTATTAATAATATATTTTTCCAAAGGTTATATAGGAGGAAAATTTTGGCAAATGTCAACCTATATTTTTTCTTCGTTAGATACTTTCGAACTTAGTATAAATATACTTGGTGTTTATGCCGCAAAGGGGATTTTATTTTTTGTTTCCGTTATGGCGCCGGTTTTATTGGTATTGTTTTTGGTTTCCTTAATAGCCGGTTACGGTCAAGTTGGTTTCAAATTTACCCCCGAAGCTTTAATGCCCAAATTTAGTAATCTTGATCCGGTAAAAGGATTTAAAAATTCGTTCTTTTCATCAAGACCTTTAGTAGAATTATTAAAATCACTGGCAAAACTCGGGCTTGTTGGAATAGTATCTTATGTAATATTAAAAACAATGATATTAAATACGGTTGGACTTATAAATTTTACCATATCGGAAATAGTACAATATATGCTTTCGAATTCTGTGGAATTTTTATGGAAAGTATCTCTGGTTTATCTTTTAATTGCCGTAGTGGATTTTATATATCAAAAAAGAAAACATAAAAAAGAATTGATGATGACCAAACAAGAAGTAAAAGAAGAAGCCAAACAAATGGAAGGTGACCCACACATAAAATCCAAAATAAAATCCAAACAATTGGAAATGGCTCAAAAAAGAATGATGCAAGAAATACCGAATGCCGATGTGGTAATAACAAACCCTACTCATTATGCAGTTGCTCTAAAATATGAAATCGGTAAAAGTAAAGCTCCTATTGTTGTAGCCAAAGGAATGGACTTAATTGCAAAAAAAATCAAACAAATAGCAAAAGAAAATAATGTTCCTTTGCACGAAGATGTTCCTTTGGCAAGAGCACTTTATAAGTCGTGCGAAGTAGGTGAAGAAATTCCGGAAAATATGTTCAATACCGTAGCTCAAATTTTAGCTTATATCTATAATCTGAAAAAAGAAAAGAAGAAAAATAGTATAATTTAATAATAACATAATCATTCTTAATTTTAATAGAGCACCATTATAAGATTATAAATAAATGAAAAACATATTAAGAAATACCGACATAATATTTGCTTTCGGAGTAATATTTATCCTCGGATTAATGGTAATTCCGCTACCAGCATATTTGTTAGATTTTTTTCTGGCAATCAATATAACAATGGCTATTCTTATTCTAATTGTTTCTCTATATATAAATTCACCTCTGGATATTTCCGTATTCCCCGGTTTGCTTTTAGTTTTAACTATATTCAGGCTATCATTAAACATAAGTTCAACCCGTTTAATTTTATTAAATGGATATGCCGGCAAAGTTATAGAAACATTCGGAGCTTTTGTGGTGGGCGGAAGTTACGTAGTAGGGTTTATCATCTTTTTGATTTTGGTTATTATACAATTTATGGTAATTGTTAAAGGTTCCGGAAGAATTTCCGAAGTAGCGGCACGCTTTACTTTGGATGCAATGCCAGGTAAACAAATGGCAATAGATGCAGATTTAAACAGCGGATTGATTACCGAAGCCGAAGCGAGAAAAAGAAGAGATGATATTTCCCGAGAAGCCGAATTTTTCGGTTCAATGGACGGTGCATCAAAATTTGTTAAAGGAGATGCCATTGCCGGATTAATTATAAACGCAATAAATATTGTTGGTGGTATTGTTATAGGTGTTATTCAAAACGGTATGAGTATAACCGATGCATTGCAACATTATACTATTCTTACAATAGGTGACGGTCTTGTTTCTCAAGTTCCTGCTCTTTTAATTGCAACTGCTGCCGGCATGGTTGTTACAAAAAATGCCGGCGGTAAATCTTTAGACAGTCAAATGAAAATGCAATTGTTAGGAAATCCAAGGGTTTTGGGTACGGTTGCCGGTGCTGTTCTGCTTTTTGCCGTTGTTCCCGGTATGCCTACAATTCCTTTTCTGCTATTGGGTTCGGGTTTAATTACCGCAACGGTTTTTGTTAATAAAAACAAAGAAACTTTAGTGGAAGAAGAAATTATTGAACCCGAAGAAACAGATGAAACCGAAGAAAAAGTTGAAGAATATTTACAAGTTGATCCCGTTGAAGTGGAAATAGGTTACAGTTTAATTTCGTTGGTTGATGAAAGTCAAGGTGGAAATTTATTTCAAAAAATTTCATCTACAAGAAAATTTGTTGCTCTAGAATATGGTGTGTTGGTTCCTCCCGTTAGAGTAAGAGATAATCTTCAACTAAACCCCAACGAATACATTATAAAAGTTAAAGGAAATACCGTTGCAAAATACGAAATCTACACCGAAAGATATTTGGCAATGAATTCCGGGAACATAACGGAAAAATTAAGCGGTATTCCAACAAAAGATCCGGCCTTCGGCTTAGAAGGTTTTTGGGTTACCGCCGATGAAAAAGACAAAGCCGAGCTAATTGGCTATACCGTTGTTGATGCCGTTTCTGTTTTATCTACTCATTTGCAAGAAACCATTAAAAAGAATTTCGATAAAATTCTTACGCGTCAAGCGGTTAAACAATTACTGGAAAACCTTAAAGAAGATTACCCGGCCGTTATTGAAGATATTAACCCAGAAACATTACCCCTGGGTACAATTCAAAAAGTTTTACAAAGCTTGCTTAAAGAACTTATTCCGATAAAGGATTTGGTGCAAATACTTGAATCTTTAATAGATTATTCAAAGGTTACAAAAAATATTGAAGTTCTAACCGAATATGTAAGACATTCTTTGGGAGAAACAATTGCATCCCTTTACAAAGATGAAAATAACATTATTCACGCAATTGCCGTAGGTGAAAATTTAGAAGAATTCATTACCAACTCCTTGGCACAAAACGGAGATGCCACTCAAACATTGGGACTAACCCCGGAAATGCTTTCCAAGTTAAATAACTCTATTACCGAACAAATGGAAATACTAAAACAATTAGGTTATGTACCTGTATTTATAACCTCGGCAACAATAAGACCATATTTATTCAGACTCATTAATTCATCTTTCCCGGATGCGGTATTGCTTTCCTTTACCGAGTTGCCGACAAATATTGAAATAGAATTTATAGGAAAACTAGAGGTTTAGTATGCAGATTAAAAAATTCAAAGCCAAAACACTAAAAGAAGCAATTGCCAAAATGAAAAACGAATACGGCAACGAAGCAATTGTTCTTAGCACCAAAGTACTTGATGACTTTTCAAACGGTATTGAAAAAAAAATATTCGAAATTACAGCCGGTTTGGATTCGGACGAAAATTTTGAACTAGAAAAACCGAAAACTCCTGCTAATAATAAAGCTAAAGATTTTCAAACCGAAATAAAAAAAATGACCGAAAAAATTTACGGCGTTTCTTCCAAAAAGAAAAAAAATATCAAACCGAAAACCAACAATAAACTTAACACAAACAAAATAGATACCTCTGAAATAAAAAAAATTAAAAATCAATTGATTGATAAAGATGTAAACGAAAACATAGCCGATGCCGTTGTAAATAAATTAATGCAATACACCCCTTTGTTAGATAAATACAATAAAAGCGAATTTATTATTTCTACACTTGCATCAATGATTCCAACAAGTGATTTTAAAATTAATACCGGCGGTAAACCGAAAATAATTTCTTTGGTTGGACCAACCGGAGTTGGTAAAACTACTTGTATTGCTAAACTTGCTGTTATTTCTAAAATTTTACACAACTTGAATATTGGACTTATTTCTATCGATACATACAGACTTGGAGCTTTGGATCAGCTGAAAATTTTTTCTGAAATTAGTAATATAGATTTTCTTGTTGCTTACGAACCGACGGATATTAAAAAATTTATGAAAAAATTTAATAACAAAGATATTGTTTTTATAGATACAGTGGGCAGAAGCCAAAACAACACAAAGTTACTTAACTCTATTAATGACTTTTTAACTAAAGTTAAAGTAGATGAAACTTATCTTGTATTAAACAGTACGGCAGATTATAAAATTATGAAAGACGTTGCTAAAAAATTTAAACTGCTAAACTATAACGGATTAATATTTTCAAAACTGGACGAAGCAATTTCATACGGTAATATTATTAATTTGGTAACCGAAATAAAAACCCCGATTAAGTATTTAACAAACGGACAAGTTATACCGGACGATATAATAGCTGCCGATAGCGAATTTATTGCAAAAATGATTCTAAGAGGAAAAATAAACTAATGTTGGGTCAAGCAAAGCGATTATTGGAATTAAAAAATTTAATACAAAAAGAGCAAACCGAAAACAAAGACGGGAAAATTGTTTCTTTTACTTCGGGCAAAGGAGGAACCGGAAAGTCATTTCTATCCGGAAACATTGCCTATTTACTTTCCGAAACAGGAAAAAAAATATTGCTAATCGATTTGGATCTAAACTTTTCAAATTTAAATACTTTGTTTAACATTCATTCCGCAAATACAATTTATCACTATCTTACATATAACAAATCTCTTTCGGATATTATAGAAAAATATAACAATAACTTGCATCTGATACTTGGTGAATCCGGTAAAACGGACCACCCTGCATTTAGTAATCAAAAAGCGGAATTAATGATTAACGAACTTAAAAATTTATCGTACAAATACGACTATATTTTAGTTGATACTCGTTCCGGAATTGACGAAGGAACGTTAAAATTTTTGATAAATTCCAACCAAGTAATTTTTGTTGTTACGCCGGAGCCTACTTCGGTAATGGATTCTTACGTAATTCTGAAAATGTTAAAAATAAACGGAGCAGATAATTCCTTAAAAGCAATAGTAAATAAATGTTTTACTGCCGAAGAAGGTAAAGTAACATTTGATAATTTGGACAAAGCAGCCAAACATTTTCTTAAATTGGATGTGGAATACTTGGGTGAATTAAACTTTTCGGAAGAAGTTATCAAATCCATTCGTAATCAAATTATTTTTCTTGAAGGGCAAAACTCTTCGGAAATATCAAAGCAAATAAAAAAAATATCTTTGACTTTTCAAAAACAAACATTTGGTTAATAGTAACCACGCAACCTTCCTTTAATTTATTTAAAAGTGCCAAAATAACCCAAAACCAAAGGAAAAATAAAATAATAATTGGTACGCTCTTTGCCTTAATATTTTGCAAGGAGAATAAATGAAAAAGATAATTTTTAATCTCGGTTTACTGGTCTTTTTTATATCATTAATTTTTTTTAGTCGGCAAGGAATGTTAGTACAAGATATACTGATAAAATCTTTCGCTGTATTTTTTGTGTTTACTTTTATGTTAACAATACTTGCATTAACATTTATTAAAGCCGTAAATAAACTTTCTAACGAAAAACAAAAAAACTATTATAGTTAAGTTATAGGAATAATTCAATATGGATAATGCTACTCTATGGGCGGAATATAAAAGCGTACCCTCCGAAGGATTAAAAAAACAAATTATGATTAACTATACAAACTTGGTTCATTACGTAATACATAATTCAAAATTTATGAACCTTAACGTAGTTGAAGAAAAAGATTATTTTCAATTCGGGGTTGAAGGATTAAGCGAGGCAATTGAAAGATTCGACCCTAATTTCGGAACAAAATTCGAAACCTATGCAATTCAACGAATAAGAGGTAAAATAATAGATGAACTTCGTAAACTGCAAATAAAACCCCGAACAAATTATCAAAATCAAGATCCCACAAAAGTTATTTACAAAAACGTATCGTTAGATCAATCATACGATGTTGACGAAAACTTTACTTTGGCGGATATTATTCCTTCCGAATACGAATTGCCCGATGACGAATTCAACCAGAATGAAAAAAAGAACTTACTAATTGAAGCAATAAAAGAACTGAATGAAAGAGATAGAATTATAATATCACTTTATTATTACGAACACATGAACTACAAAGAAATTGCAAATGTATTGGACATAACGGTTTCCAGAGTTTCTCAACTTCACAGTAAGATAATGAAAGAATTAAGAAAGAAAATTGAAAAGCAATATAATGAATAGCATAACGGAAAATAGCATAAAAGAAAACAGAAAGATTTATGATATTCTTTCAACCGTAAATAATATTCCTCCGGTGCCGTTTATAATTCAAGAAGTTGCAAATCTAATTGGAAATCCGAAAACAAATGCCGCAAAGCTGGGAAAAATTATAAGCAAAGACCAAGGATTGGTTACAAAAATATTAACGGTTGCAAATTCTCCTTTATATGGAATTCCGCGCCGTGTTTCCACAATAGATTTTGCAATTGTTGTGCTGGGTTTTGAGCAAATTAAAAATATTGTTATTGCTTTATCTATGATGGAAACATTAAAAGTATTGGGAGATAAAAAATTTCCGCAAAAAAAATATTGGATGCATTCTATAATTACCGCCATTGCCGCTCAAAGAATTGCAGACGATTTGGGATACCAAACCAGCGGAGAAGCCTTTACTGCCGGCTTGCTTCACGATTTGGGCATTCTTGTTATTTATAAAATTTTTAACAACGAGTATAAAAAAATTACTGACACAGTGAAAAAAAATAAAATTGCCTATTTGGAAGCCGAAGAAAAACAACTTGGAATTACTCACCAAGAAGTAGGCGGTTTTTTAATTGATAAATGGAACCTTCCTTATTCGATTGCCGATGTTATTTATAATCATCATAATCCTTCTTTGTCAGAAAATTATTCCGAGCTTGCTTCCTTAATTCATTTGGCTGATTTTATGACGAAAAAATTATCCATTGGTAATTTTATTTGGGACGATTCCTCAACTTTAGATTTGAATATAATAGATATTTTGAAACTTGGAGATGAAGAATATTTGGAAAATTTTATTTTCAGTTATAAAGATTTATTCGATAGTCAACTAAATACAATTAAAATATAATCACACTTAATTAATAGAAGGTAATAAAATGGATGAACAACAACTTAAAGAAAGAAGACTGAAATCCGAAAGCGAACTGGTAAATGTTTATAACCTTCCGGCAATGTCCACCACAATGTTGGAAGTTACAAATCTTTTGGATGACCCTTCAACAAATACCGCCGATTTAAGTAGAATCATTGGCAAAGATCAAGGGTTGTCAACAAAAATATTATCAATTGCAAATTCTCCTTTGTACGGACTAACAAGAAAAGTTTCAACAATCGATTTTGCAATTTTAATTATTGGATATCAAGATATAAAAAATATTGTTGTTGCTTTAACTATGGTAGATTCGTTTAAAAACAAATCCGATAAATATTTGGATCAAAAAGAATTCTGGATGCACTCTATGTTGGCCGGAACAGCGGCTAAAAGAATTGCAGAAGATTTGGGACTTAAAATAGGTAGCGAAGCTTTTGTTGCGGGTTTGTTACACGACCTTGGCGTTCCCGTAATGCATAAATTCTTTAAAACTGAATTTGAACAAATAGTTAACGAAATAGAAGAGTTGGGAACACCTTTATTAGAAGCCGAAAAAAAATATCTGGGAATGAACCATCAAGAAATAGGTAAATTTTTAACCGATAAATGGCATTTACCGGAACATCTTTCCAAAGTTGTAGGCAATCATCACAATCCGAGTACCACAGATAAAGACGTTTTAACTTCCGTTGTGCATGTTGTTGATTATATGATTGAAAAACTTCAAATTGGTAATTTTTATTTGGATAAAGGATTACAATTGGATGAAAGCGCTTTGGAAGTTATTGGAATATCTTCAACCGAAGAATTGGATGCATTTATAGAAAGTTATAGAGAATTATTTAACGAAGAAATTAGTTCGGATTTATTTCTGAAATGATTATACATAAAGTAAATACCGCAAAAGCCAAATTGCTTTATGAATCCATTACCGATATTGCTTCGGAAAAAGAAGAATACGGTAATCCGGCATTCGGTAATTCCGAATTTCAAATGCTTGAAAAATATTCGCATTTTGTTCAGAACTTAATAGCGTTCGAAAAAGAAATTAAACGAATTGAAAATTTGGAATCTCTTTTTAACAGTTTTACTCTATACTTAAAAAGAATTATTCCGGTTAAAGATGTTACTTTAATGTTTTTTGATGATGTTGATAATAAGTTAATTCCGTTTAATAACAAAACCGCTTCAAACATTGATAAAGCAATGAATAACTTTAACAAAGAAGGTGTTTTTAAAACCGTTTTTTCTCAAAATTCCTCTATTACAATTCCGGACTTGGAAAGTTATAATTCAAGCGGACCGAAGCTTCATTATTTAATTTTACCTGTTTACGAAAAAAACAACTACGGAATTCTTTCCGTATTAACTTCCTTGCATAAAAAAAATATTACAACACTTGAAAAGAAAAATATAAGTATTCTGCTTAACATTTTACTTGGCAAAGTAGAAAAAATAAAACTTACGGAAAAACTAAACGAAACCTATGACGAACTTCAAACGTATCAAGCAAAACTGTCTAACGATTTCAGACTTTCGGCTATTGGTGAAATGACCGAGGGAATTATTGAAGATATAACCACTCCCTTACAAGTAATAGTTAGTAATGTAGATATTTTATCGGAAGAAACAAAACCGCTGACCGAATTGAAACATATAAAAAATCAAACTAAAAAAATAAATCGTATTATCAACAGACTTGCAAAATTTGCCGATGTCAATCAAAAAAATATTAAGCTAAAATCTTGTAACATAAACAACATAATTAAAAATTACTTTCTACTTGTAAAATCTACATTGGAAAATTCCAACATGGAATGTATTTTGGATTTTGATAATAATTTACCTCCTATATTAAGTAACCCCAATTATATATATCAGCTTCTGACAAATATTTTTTCAATCCTAAAAAATTTCAAAACCCAAAAAAGCGGTGTTATACTCCAAACAAGATTTAAAGAAAATAATATTTACCTAAGAATTATTTCAACAATAAAATTCAATACGGTTAATAACATAATGGAAAACGACCAATACGGATTGGTAATTAAAATTATTAAAAACATAATGAAAAAACATGAAGGAGCCGTTGAAATAAGTTCGTTTAATAACGGAGGTACGGCAATTTCATTAAAATTTCCACTAAAAAGAAAAATAAGAAAATGAAAAAAATACTATCAATATTATTTGTAACTATTGTGCTAACTTTTGTAAACAATGCACAAACAAAAACCAACAAAAACATTACAATTCATAATTCGGCGGTTAATTACGAAAACCCCAAAATGAATTTTATAAACGAAAGAATTTTTACAACATCCATAATTATCAGCGAAATTGCATTACTATTGGGAATTTTATTTTATTGGAAAAAAACATATACCGAAAGCAAAATTGATAATAAAACTATATTCAAAAAAAATATTAAAGCATTAAGAAACGAACGGATAAAATATTTTGAAAATGAAAAATTATCTGCAATAAGAAAAACACTGAAAACAAAAATTAAGAAAAAAATTATAGACGGAAAATTTATAACGGCAAAAGCCAAACAGATGAAAATATCGAAAGGCGAAATATTTTTGGCACAACGCCTTAAGCAATTACAAACAAAATTATAATGACGGAAAATATTACAAATATTATCAACTACGAAAAACTAACCGGTATTGGAAACTCTGCCAAAACACATTTTTGGTTAGAACCCGGCTCAATTGTTTCTATAGAACTTATTGAACAATTGGAAAAAGGTGTAAAAGTTTTAATTAACGGAAAATTGTTTATTGCAATAATAGACGAACCTATTCCGTTAAAAGAAGAAATATTGGCATTGGTTACCAATGTAAAAAAATTATCATTGTCTTTAAATTTTGAAAATCAACTTTATAAAAACAAAAAAAAATTGTTGGAAGAAATTTTTATAAAATTAAAAATAGCACCGGATAATATTTTGTTTGAAATTTTGGAAAATATTATTAAAGAAAAAAAACCATTAATAAAAACCAAAATCATTCAGCTCTTTGAACTTATCGGGCAATTGAATTTGGAATCCAATTCAATACAAATATTGTTGCTTATTCATCTGGTATGGAATAACCTGGCAAATAATAATTATGCAAAAGATTTAATAACGAATTTATTTCAAGAACCGTTCGAATACGTTTGCGAACAGGTGGCGGAAACAACCAAACAGATATTATTTACCGGCATTCCGCAATATATAGCAAAAGAAATAACCGACAAATTAATTTATAATGAAGATTACAACAACACAATTGCACTTGGTAACAAAACCGAAAGCATTATAAAAATAATTAAAACATTAAGCAATTATTCGGAAACCCGAAACGAGATAAAGAACAAAAAAGAAATAAATAGCTTTATTGAATACGGAAGTAAATACGTTTTACAAAAAATAGTTTTACAACAATATGATTATTATCCCGATTTGATTTTGGTAAAACATAATAATGATATAGCCGAAATAAACGTTGAAATAAAAAAACACTCTACTCCAAACGGAACGCCGACATACAAAATAAAACTTCAATATAAAAAAGAACCATTGGAACTAAAAGGTTTGTTAAAAGATTATTTATTAATCGGTAACATTTCGGCAAACATAAACAATAGTAAGGAAATAAATGAACAAATAAAAAATACCGAAGAAAGATTATTACGGAAAATAAAAATAAAAACTAACATTACAATAAATAATGAAGTGCAAAACCAAAACATGCAACATTTAAACTACTTGGTAATAAATAAACTTGTCTCTTAAAAAAATTACAATGGAAAATTGTAGATGAAAAAACTTTTGGAAATTGCATACGAAAAAAAAATATTAAAAGAAAAGAATAAACTAATAGAAAAATTAATTGAAAAAAATAAACAGGAAGAAAAAACAATAGAAACACTAAAAAATGAAATTGCAAAACTCTTAATAAATATTTCTCAAAAAAGGAATTGAAATGATTAAAGGATTATTTAACGCATCGATAAGTATGCAAGATAAAATACATAACATACAAATAATAGCCAACAACCTTGCAAACATAAACACAAACGGTTACAAACGAGAAATACCGTTTAGCGAATACATGAAACGAAACGGAAACGAAACCGTTAAACAAATAACGGATTTTAGTGAAGGTGAATTTGTTGAAACCGGTAATCCATTGGATTTGGCTATTTCCGGCAGAGCATTTTTAGCGGTAAAAACCAACCGCGGAATTGAACTTACAAAAAACGGTTCGTTGAAAATTAACGGCGAAGGCTTTCTAACAACAAAAGACGGTTACCCTGTTTTAGGCGAAAATGGTGAAATAAATATTAGCGAACAATTAATCGATTCCAAAGCAAAAATACAAATAACAACCGAAGGAAAAATAAAATTAAACGATAGGAAAATCGATACATTAAAAATGCTGAAAGTAGAGGACCCGAAATTATTACTACGTTCGGAAAATGAAAAATATTTTGACCCAAACGAAAATTATCTGCAAGCGGATTTTAATGATTATCAAATACATCAAGGTTTTGTGGAAACATCAAACACAAATCCCATATTGGAAATGCAGGCAATGATACAACTGCAAAAAGATTACGAAGCATCGCAAAAAATGATTGCCTCTTTGGATAATATGTTGGGTTATAACAAAGAAATTGGAAAAGTATAATATAAGGAGATAAAAATGCCTACAAGAGCACTAAGAACAGCCGCTTCCGGTATGTATGCACAACAACTTAATATTCAAGTTATTTCAAACAATATTGCAAATATGAACACAACAAGTTTTAAAAAAAGCAGAGCGGAATTTAAAGATTTAATTTATCAAGAAGTATCTGCAAATCCGCAACATAACTTTACACCGGGAACGGTTGAAGGACCAGAAGCTAAAATTCAAGTTGGTAGCGGTGTTAAACCTTCTTCAACACAAAAAATTTTTACACAAGGTACACTTCAACAAACCGGACACGAATTGGATTTAGCAATAAACGGAGACGGATTCATTCAAGTAAGAAAACCGGACGGTACATTTGCCTATACAAGAGACGGTGCTTTAAAAATTTCTTCGGAAGGCTCTTTAGTTACAACCGACGGCTATTTAATTGAACCGGGCTTTACGGTAAACGAAGAAACATTAAGTTTGGAAATTTCTAAAGACGGCGTTGTTACAGCTAAAGAAATCGGTGGAGATAAAGTTGAACTTGGAACCATTGAATTGGCAAAATTTGTTAATCCCGCTGGGTTAAAAGCCGAAGGAGATAACTTATATACAGAAACCGAAGCTTCCGGTCAACCAATACTCGGTACGCCCGGTCAAGAAGGATTCGGTGAACTTTATCAAGGATTTCTGGAAACCTCCAATGTTGACATTGTAGAAGAAATGATTTCGATGATTAGTGCACAACGTTCTTATGAAATTAATTCCAAAACAGTAAAAACAGTTGAAGATATGATGTCTATTGCCAATAACTTAAAACGATAGTTATGATAAATCTTTTAATTAACATATTGCTTTCGATCATTGTTTGGAGCGGTACAATCAAACAAACAAGCAGTATCGATGCCGCACTGAAAAGCGTGTTGGTAAATATTAACCGGTTTGAATATAAAATTATTTCTCCCAAACATATTAATAAATCGAAAATAAAAATTGATAGTAAAAGAGAAATCAAAATCGAAAAAGGTTATGCATATTTGCCGGTTCTATTTAATTCAAGACGTAAAATTACAAACGGAATAATTACACTGAAAATAAAACTTTATAAAAACGTTGCCGTTGCTGCGCAAGATATAAAACGTAACAAAAACATAACCCAAGCAGATTACAGAATAATTGAGAAAGAAGTTTCATCTTTAAGAGGCAAGCCGCTTGAAACAAACGGTAACTTAAATAAGTTAAGAGCAAAAAGATATATTAAATACGGTACGGTAATTTTACAAAACATGGTGGAAGAAACTCCGGATGTAAAACGCGGAACAAGAATTACCGCTTTTTACAGACGCGGCATAGTAAATATAAGCTTTAATGCAACGGCTAGAACCTCCGGGAAAATAGGTGATGTTATCAAAATAAAACGTGATGATAATAAACTTTTTAAAGCAAAGATTATTAGTTCAAATCAAGTTAGAATAATAGAGTAAAAAAAATGAAAAAAGTCATAATTACATTCTTAATGTTTCCGTTAATGCTTTTTGCTCAATCCATGAAAGAAAACGGATTTCGTTCATTATTTTCGGATTATAAAGCCGTTAACCTTGGCGATGCAATTACAATTATAGTGGTAGAATCTTCTAAGGCGGCCAATAATGCAGAAAAAAGCATTGGTAGAAAAAGCAAAATCGGATTAGGATTATCCGGCGGAATAGACGGCACCGGTTTACCTAAAGCAAATCTAGATTTAGGAACAAGAAATGATTTTAAAGGTGGCGGTACCGCAAAAGCTTCCGGAATGGTTAGAACCAAATTAAGTGCTTTGATCGATTCGGTTTTATCTAACGGACTATTAAGAATTAAAGGAAGCAGAAAAATTGTAATCAACGACGAAGAGCAAACAATTACAATTAAAGGAATTGTAAGAACATCCGATATTCGCTCGGATAATACGGTTTATTCTTACAATATATCGGACGCCGAAATAATATTTAAAAGCAATGGACAAATTAATAATGTTCAAGGACCCGGTTGGGTAACAAAATTATTCCATTGGTTATTTTAGGAGTTAAAATGAAATTAAATAAAATCATAATAATTTTTTTATTTATCAATAATATTTTTCTCGCTCAAAGAATTAAGGATATTGCTTATTTCAAAGGTATTAATCAAGAACAACTGATTGGTTACGGTTTGGTAGTTGGTCTTGCCGGAACCGGCGATAGTTATCGTTCCACTTTTACGGTTCAATCTGTTGTAAGTATGATGAAAAGGTTTGGTATAACGGTTCCGCAAACAAATTTAAGAACAAGAAACATTGCAGCGGTAATGGTAACGGCAAAAGTTAGTAATTTATCAAAACCCGGTAGCGAATTTGACGTAACGGTTTCTTCTATGGGAGATGCAAAAAGTTTAATGGGCGGAACTCTTTTAATGACACCGCTTTCAACCCAAAACGGAAAAGTTTATGCAATGTCTCAAGGTGCTGTTTCAATTGGCGGTTATGATATCAATACAAAATCCGGCGGGCGTGTTGCTAAAAACCATGCACTTAGCGGCAGAATTCCAAATGGAGGTATTATCGAAAAATCCTTAATGGAAGAAGGTTATATTCCCGAAGCCTTAAGCGTAATACTGAAAGATCCGGATTTTACAACTGCAACATCTATGGCCGATTCCATAAATAAAAAATTCGGTGGAACTATTGCAAAAGCAAAAGACGGTGCAGAAGTTTCCTTAACCATTCCCTCCGATAAACAAAATAACCTGACGGATTTCTTATCGGAAATAGAAGGTATTCAAGTTAAAAAAGATGTAATTGCAAAGGTTGTATTAAACGAAAGAACCGGTACCGTAGTTTCTGGAGCCAACGTTAAAATAGCACCGGTTTCAATTTCTCACGGTAGTTTAAATATTACAATACGATCCTATCCTTTAATTTCGCAACCGTCTCCGTTTTCTAACGGACAAACAACGGTTTTTAACAATCAAGTTCCCGATGTAAAAGAAAATAAACAAAACAGTACCTATTCTATTAAAGGTGCTTCAAATGCACAAGAAGTTGCCGCTGCATTAAATTCACTTAAAGTTTCGCCAAGAGATATAATTGCAATCTTCCAAGCATTAAAAGAAGCAGGTGCATTAACTGCAGAATTGGTGATAATGTAATGAAAGAATTGGAATTAAAAATATCAAACGGTAAAGCCCATTTTAAAAAGCCCGTTAAAATCAAAAAAAGATTTACGGAAACAGAAAAAAGAAAATTAGCCAAAGCTTCGCAAGATTTTGAAAGCGTGTTAACCACAATGATGTTAAAGAGTATGACAAAAACAACAGGTGGCTTGTTAGGTAAAAATAATTACGGTGGCGATGTTTTGGATGTTTTATTTGAAACAAAGATTGCGGAAAAAATTTCGCAAACCAAAAAATTGGGAATAGCAGATAAAATTTTTAAAAGTTTAACAAATGAAGAATTAACCACATTTAAAAAAAATATTGCAAAAATGTCGAATAAACAAATTGATAAACACCAATACAAAAAATTCATCGATAAAAAAGATTTAAACTTAAATGAAAAAGCTTTAAAAAGATTAAAAAAATTCGATTTATATATTAAAGATGCCGCAAAAAAATTTAATGTGGATGAAAAACTTATTAAATCGGTAATACTTACGGAATCATCCGCAAAAGCCGATGCAAAATCGAAAGCAAATGCAAAAGGATTAATGCAATTGGTTGATTCAACCGCAAATTATTTGGGTGTAAAAAATGTTTGGGACCCAAAAGAAAATATTATGGCGGGAACAAAATACCTATCCGAATTACTGAAAACATTTAACGGTAATACGGAGTTGGCTTTGGCCGGTTACAATGCTGGGCCCGGAAACGTTTTAAAGCATAAGGGAATTCCTCCATTTAAAGAAACACAAAATTATGTTAAACGTGTAAAAAATTATTTAAATAATTTGGACTAATTATGAATACCGAAGAGTTAGTAAAAATACTTGAGACACAGAAAAATAACTTAAAAGCATTATTGGAAATTGTAATGAGCAAGCAAAAAATTTTATTAAACAATCAATTAAAAAAATTACCTCATTACATTGCTTTAGAAGAAAAGAAACTTCTTGGTGTGCAATTAACCGAAGAAAAAAGATTACAAATAATGCAAACTATATTCAACAAATATAATATTAAAAGTCAAAGGTATAAACTTCAAATATTAACAAAAGAACTCGATAATATATTACCGGAAAATTATTTACAAAATATAACAGACAAAGAAAAGGAAATAAAAAAACTTATTTCCCAAATAGTAAAAATTAATAAACAAAATTTGTTGCTTGTAGAACAATCAAGCCAAATAATTTCGGAAACGGTTAAAGCCGTAATAGAAACAAGTAAAAAAGTTTTTATAGATAGAAAAGGATAAAAATAATGTCGCTAAGCAGTTTATTTACCATATCAACTTCAAGTTTGTTTGCTCATCAAAAAGCTTTGGCTGTTACTGCTTCCAACATTGCCAATGCAAACAATCCTGCATATACCAGACAAGTTGTTATGTTTGGAACCGCACCGCCCGACCACAGAGCATATTTTTCTTTCGGGAGCGGAGTTAACGTAGATAAAGTACTTAGAGTAAGAAACGGAGTTACCGATACACAAATAAGAAACAATAATCAAAAATTTTATAATGCCGAAAAACAAACTACGGTATTAAAACAAGTGGAATCCTTATTTTCCGAACCTTCGGATTTGGGTTTGTCTAATCTTATTACAAATTTTTTTAACTCTTGGGACGAATTGGCTGCCGATCCGCAATCATCGGCATTAAGAACAACGGTTGCTCAATCTGCACAAAATTTATCCGAGAAAATATCCTCTGTCTATAGCGGTATTACTCAAACCAAGTTGGATCTTAAAAACGAAGCCAAAGATACGGTTGATAAAATAAATATAATAGTTGAACAATTACATACCGTAAATTCTCAAATTTACGAAGCACATGTGGTGGGAAATTATGATAACGATTTAATTGATAAAAGAGATTCTTTGTTAGATAAACTTAGTCAGTATGCAAATATAAACGTTTCAATAGATAAAAATGAAGTTGCTAACGTTTCAATTGGCGGCGTTTTTGCCGTAGACGGTTTGCACCATGTAAAATTCGATTTAAAACAAAAAGGTGAAAAACTTGTTTTGCAAACAAACGGAGAAGAAATTAAATCCAATATTCAAGGCGGTTCTTTAAATGCATTGATAAGTATGTTTAATGTTCAACTTCCTGAAAAATTAAATAAGCTTGATGAGTTAAGCTCAACTATAATGACCCAAGTTAACGAAATTCATTCCAAAGGTTATACGTTAACAAAACCACCGCAAACAAACATAAACTTTTTTACAGATTATAAAGACGGAGTATTAACAATCAACCAAGATATAATTGACGATCCGTATAACATTGCCGTTTCTTCCGACGGTACGGACGGTAACAATAAAATTGCATTGGATATAGCCGCAATAAAAAACAAAGAAATATTAAACGGAAGAACCATAAGCGAAAACTATTCCGATTTGGTTAGCGGAGTTGCAAATAAAATAAATTTGGAAGAACAAAATCAAGAATCATACGGTTTGGTATTGCATCAATTAAATCAACAAAAAGCAGAATATTCCGGTGTTTCAACCGACGAAGAAATGGTTAACATGGTAGAATATCAAAAATCTTACGATGCAGCAGCCAAGCTTATTAAAGTAGCAGACGATTTATTACAAACATTAATAAATATGGTATAACTATGAGAATACCGGATTCATTTACACGGCGAAATTACTTAAGAGCATTGAACAGAACCAAAAACGATTTGGCGGAAATTCAATATCAACTTGCCACCCAAAGTAAGGTTAACAAACCTTCGGATAATCCCTTAAGTAATTCAAGAATTATGAGATTGCAAAGTCAACTTAAAAGCATAAATACCTACAGAACAAATATTAGCTACGGAAAATCTATGTTGGATAGTACAATTTCGGCTTTAGACGGAATGCAATCCGAAGTTGAAAACATTGTTGTTGAACTTACTAAATTAAATTCTCCGGTTGTAGATAATACATTGGAATCATTTGCAACGTTTATAGAAGGTACAATAAAAAACTTAGTTGAACTGGCAAATACAGATTTTAACGGACAATACAACTTCGGCGGTACGGAAAACGGTAGCAAACCGTTTACATATAACGAAACAAACGATAAAGTTATACAAAACGTTCAACATATTGGTGGCGATAAAGAAGTTAGAATATCGAAAGGGATTAAACAAAAATTTAATATTTCAGGAAAAGAAGTTTTTCAAAGCGTAGCAAAACAAACCGGCAACCTTAATTCCGAAAGTAACCCGGGAGATGTACAATCGGCAAGTAGCAAAATTTATGATGCACAAGGGAACGAATACACATTAAATACAATTTATACTAAAACAGCCGATAATACATATTCCTTAAAATATACAATAGTTGATAAAGACTCTAACGAAATTAAAAACGAAACCCTAAGCGATATTAAATTTAATTCGCAAACCGGAAACTTCGAATCAATAAACGGTGATCCTTTCGGAGAAATACATATCGAAATGCCGGATAATAAAATTGATTTTGTGATAGATGTTTCAAAATTACAAGAAAAAAGTTCCGCTACAAACATCAAAACCGCTTTAAGTCAAAAAGCAAACATATTTGATGTTTTAATATCAATTAAACAAGGATTAAAAGAAGGGAAAAAACCAACAGCGGAACAAGTGCAAATGGTAAAAGACTTTAATCAACATTTGCTTAATAAACTTTCCAAAGCCGGAGGTATTCAAAATAAATTGGATTCGGTAGAAACAGTTCTTAACAGCAGAGAACTTGAGGTAACTCAGTTGCTCTCGGCAGAAAAAGACGTTGACGTGGCAAAAGCATTGGTAGATTTACAAACCAAACAATACACATTGGATTTAACATATAAAATATCATCTATGATTTTACCTAAATCACTAATGGATTACTTATAATGCTAAAAAAATTCGGGAGTGTAATTGGTTTAGTTATAGGATTTGTTTCCATCTTCGGAGCATATTATTTGGAAGGTGGCACTTTTGGTGCATTGTTTATTGCTTCTTCCATAATAATAGTTTTCGGAGGTACATTTGCCGCTACAATAATTGGAGTGGGTATCGAAAAGTTTTTAAGTATATTCTCTCTAATTAAAAGAGCATATTTTCCGCCCCGATACGATATTAAAAATTTAATATCCGGATTTGTAATTATTTCTAAAAAAAGCCGGAAAGAAGGAATACTTGCAATGGAAGGACAAATTGCAAAATTGCTTTATCCGTTTCCGAAAAAACTCATCCGTTTGGTTATGGACGGTACGGACATTGATTTACTGGAAAATATTGCTCTTGGTGAAATTAAAGCAATGCAAAACAGACATTACTCGTTTATTTCCATATTTAACAAAATGGGCGGATACGCACCTACAATGGGAATAATCGGAACAGTAATGGGACTTATTATGACGCTTGCAAATGCCGGCAAAGATCCAACTATACTTATACATAATATTGCTACGGCTTTTATTGCAACACTTTGGGGAATACTTAGCGCAAATTTACTTTGGTTACCAATATCAGACAGATTAAGAGAATGTCACTTAGAAGAAAAACAAATGATGGAGCTTTCTTTAGAGGGAGTTATGGCAATACAAAGCGGGGAAATACCCTCGATAGTAAAATCAAGATTGATGAGTTTGTTGCCTCAAAAAGAACAAGACAGCTCCGTAATAAAATTGAAATAGAAGATAACTTCCAAGAAAGCCATACGGCGGGAGCAGAACGTTATTTGCTTACCTACGCCGATCTTATAACATTGCTTTTAGGATTGTTTATTATTCTTTATGCTGTTTCGAATATTGATGCGGATAAATATAAAAAATTTATGAAAAGTGCAGGTATATTTTTCGGCACAAAAGAAATTCTTCCTGAAAACGGAAACAATAACAGATTACAATTAATTGGAAGCAAAGAAGAATTAAAATCAAAAATAGAAAATTTTATTAAAGAATATAATGTTCAAGATAATATTAAATTAACGGAAAACGAAAGAGGTTTTACAATTAGCATTTTGAATAAAATATTATTTAAATCCGGAGAAGCCAAACTTTCTGACGAAGCCAAACCGATTTTGGCAAAAATAGCTCAAATATTAAGAACCTTACCAAACGATATCAGAGTGGAAGGAAATACAGACGATGTACCAATAAGTACACCGGAATTTCCGTCAAATTGGCATTTATCAATAGCAAGAGCAACAAATACCGCTTATTACTTAATGCACGATTTGGGCGTTAACCAAGAAAAAGTAGCAATAGTTGGCAATGCAGAATTTAAACCTGTAGTAAAAGAAAATACCAAAGAAGCCAGAGCACAAAACAGAAGAGTTGATATTGTAATTTTAAATAAATAAAAAGGATATTTATGATAATTAAAAATAAACAATTCGGCGAAATTGAATATGATGAAAATTCGGTTATTAATTTTCCCCAAGGATTACTCGGGTTCGAAGAGCTTAAAAAATTTCTATTAATTCAAGAAGAAGACGGCCTTTTTGTTTGGTTAACTTCGTTGGACGAACCGGAAATTATATTTCCCATTTTTTCAATAAATCTCTTGGAAGAAAATTACGAAACTCCCACGGAATACGAACCCTATGGGATTGTTAAACTGGATAAAGATCCGGAAAAAGTTACCATAAACCTTAAAGCTCCGGTATTTATTCATAAAAAAGATAAAAAAGGATTTCAAAAAATAATTGATAACGAAAATTATCAAATTAACTATCAACTGTTTGTTAATAATAAAAAAGAAAAATAAAATGCTTGTACTTTCCAGAAAAGAAAATCAAAAAATAAGAATAGGTAAAAACATAATTGTTAGTATTGTTTCAATTTCCGAAAACAATATTAAAATTGGAATTGAAGCACCTAAAAATGTAGAAATTTTTAGAGAAGAAATATATTCGTTGGTTAAAACACACGCTAAAGAAGCCGTAATAAATAGTAAAAAAGAATTGAGTAAAGAATTTAAAGCTTTAAAAATCAATAAAATTAAAAAAAATGAAAAAAAATAAAGTTAAAGTCTTAATAATTGACGACAATGATTCGATACTACAATATCTGAAAACTTTTTTAGAACGTTACATGTTCGAAGTTCGAACAAGTTGTGACGGTTACGAAGGTATTCAATATTCTGCAGAGTTTAAGCCGGATATAATCTTTTTAGACCTAATGATGCCGAATATAGACGGAATAAAAATGCTTCAACTGAAAAAAGTTCTTAATGATATTAAAGATATTCCGGTAATTGTTATAAGTGCCAATACTGCAAGAAAAAACGTACTTGCGGCAATTGAAGGAGGAGCAGATAGAGTTTTAGCTAAACCTATAAATACTCAACAATTAAAATCTACCGTAAACGAACTTTTAGGAGGTAGTTTTTTTGAAGTGAAAAACCCGGATATTTTATATAAACCGGATACAATTAAACAAAACAAAGAAATAGCAAAAAATCTTATAGTTTCTTTCGAAGAGAAAAAACATAGAATTGAAAAAGCTATTTATTTAAGAGACGAAAAAACAATTAAAGAAATTGCAGAATATTTTTTAAATCAAAGCAAAAAACTAAACTCGGAAAAATTTATTGAAATAAGTAATGAACTGAAAAATAAAATTTATCAAAAACCATCAGACTGGATGTATGCGGATATTAAACTAAAAGAATTAAACAAAATTATTAAAGAAATAAAACTTCAATTTTCATAACAAAACAAAGTAAATTATTATGTTAATTATAGTTGGTGCAATAGTTGTATTGGGAAGCTTGATAACCGGATTTACATTAGCCGGCGGACATTTGGAAGTATTAATACAAGTTTCCGAATTTATTACAATCGGCGGTGCGGCAATTGGCAGTTTGTTAATTATGACTTCGATGGATGATTTGAAAAAAATATTTGCCGCAATTCCCCGAGCAATATCACACAAATCACATTCAAAAGAAGATAACCTTGTTCTTTTAAAAGCCTTATACGAATTATTTTTACTGGCACAAAGAGACGGGCTATTATCTTTGGAAAAACATATAGAGAACCCTGCCGAAAGCGAAATACTTTCGCAAGACGAAAAACTGATAAAAAACGAATATGCTTCGGCATTTCTTTGTGATACTTTAAAAGTTATGTTATCCGGCGGCGTACCTCCACATGAAGTTGAATCCCTTATGGATATAGAAATTAAAACGTTTAAAGCGGATTCACATCCGGCACATTCTTTATTAACAAAACTTAGCGACGGATTTCCTGCTCTTGGTATTGTTGCCGCTGTGCTTGGTATTATTGTTACAATGGGAAGTATTAACGAAGGCGCCGCAGAAGTCGGTCATCACGTAGCTTCGGCTCTTGTGGGTACTTTTTTGGGAATTTTAATGTCTTACGGTTTTATTGGACCTTTGGCGACAAATATAGAACACATGTCTGAAGCAGACGTAAGATATTTGGAAACCATAAAAGAATGTTTAATAGCCTATGCAAAAGGAAATCCTCCAATAGTTGCCGTTGAAATAGGAAGAAGAACTTTAATGCCCGGCGAAAGACCTTCGTTTTCGGAATTGGAAAGTTACTTACGTGGAAAAGGTGAATAATTATGGCCGACGAAAAACAACCAATAATAATTAAAAAAGTTATTGAAGGCGGACACGGTCACCACGGCGGTGCATGGAAAGTTGCCTATTCCGATTTTGTAACGGCACTAATGGCACTATTTATTGTCCTTTGGATACTCGGTCAAGATGATTCCGTTAAACAAAAAATAGCCGGATATTTTAATGATCCGAGCGGATTTGCTATTGGAACGGGACCAACGGCTATAGAAGGAAATAATGCAAAAAAAATTATGCCCAAAGAATTAACAGAATTGCAAAGACAAAAGTTGGAAAAAGAACGCCTTGATAAAATGGGCAAAGAATTAATGGATAAATTAAGCAGTAAAGATTTTGATAACATTGCCGACCAAGTTGAAGTTGAGTTTACAAAAGAAGGTTTAAGAATTGAATTAATTGAATCCAGTCACGATGCTTTTTTTCAAGTAGGTACTGCTAAGTTGGAAGAAAAAGCAAAAAGAATATTAAAATTAATCGGTAAAGAATTAGCTAAACACGATAATAAAATTGTTATTGAAGGTCATACGGATGCAAGACCTTTCCCGGGTGGCAGAAAAGGTTATTCCAATTACGAATTAAGTGCCGATAGAGCTAATGCAGCACGAAGAGCCTTACTTGATGCGGGTGTAAAAGAACAAAACATCGATGAAATACGCGGGTACGCTGCAAACAGATTAAAAAACAAAGATAATCCTTTTGATGTTGTTAACAGAAGAATTAGCATCATTGTTAAATATTCAGAATCTTCATCAGATAAAAAGAAAAATCAAATTGAAGAATAATTTTTACTTCATAAAATAACTTGTTGATAATTGAAAAATGTAAAATTTTCCAATTGCTATGCCGAATTTATCAAATACGAATCCGCTCAATTGCAATATTTAATCAGAGTGCTCTTTGTTGTCTGATAAATTTTAAAACATATTTCATCCCTAATTATCAATAAAAAGTATATTGACAATTAAGAAAGTTATCTTATTATTGTAGTTAAAATATTTACTAATTATTTTTTCCCGAATGAATAAAGAAGAACGTATATTGGTGGTTGAAGATGAAAGCGATTCACGCTTTTTATTCGAACGCCTGCTAAAGAAAAACGGTTACATTGTTAAAACAGCAGAAAACGGAGAAGTGGCTCTTAACATTTTGGAACAATTTAATCCGAAAGTTATTTTGGCTGATTGGACAATGCCGAAATTAAATGGTGTTGAACTTTGCAATATCATAAAGAAAAAAGACGATTTTAAATTAATTTACTTTATTCTTCTTACCGGCAGAACTTCATTAAAAGACAGAGTGGAAGGTTTGGATACCGGTGCTGACGATTATTTGGTTAAACCTATTGATAATCAAGAATTGTTGGCTCGTATTAGAGCCGGACTTAGAATACACAATCTGCAAAACGAACTGAAAAATGTTGAACACGATAAAGCCGTTGTAGAATTGGCAACTACAATAGGACACCAAATTAATAATCCTCTTGCAAGTCTTAAAATGTCTATAGAATCATTAAAAGAAGAAATAGATAATAAAAATAAAAGCACACAAGAAGATATCTTTATAATTGAAGAATCATTAAAAAGAATACAAAAATTTGTTAAAGCTCTGCAAGAATTAAAAAGTGCCGAAACAACCGACTATACATCCGACAATAAAATGCTTAAAATTTAGATTGTTCTTAATAATTCCAAGCCGATTTAACCATCTTAACAAATTACAAGTATCATAAAAATCAGCGTTCCTATTT
>Ga0256841_1000369_pt1 | contig 48054 bp, 42 predicted proteins | sample 356308metaG_FD_185971 | JGI IMG/M metagenome (GOLD analysis project Ga0256841, IMG submission 185971) | Hydrothermal vent microbial communities from Mid Atlantic Ridge, Atlantic Ocean - 356-308 | ecosystem: Environmental > Aquatic > Marine > Hydrothermal vents | place: Atlantic Ocean: Mid...
GGCATCCCTTGGTGAACGAGCACCGTCCCCACCGGATACGTCCGCTGTGGCGCCAGCGGCTTCACCCCCTCCCACCGCAACGCCGCCGCTGACCCAAAAAAGAACTGCCTGACATCCGTTCGCTTCCTCTTACCTTGACGGGATACCCTCCATCCTCCTGCCAACCAAAATGTCACTCATATTGCTTTCATTGACTCATCGACACACTGCCGCATCACACTCCACGCGATCTGCTTTCTCACCTGGCGTCCCTTGCTCAGCACGCACGGCCACCGCCGGATACTTCCTGACCAGCATCGTAGGCTCGCATATCCTCATCGTTCCCCTCACACGACCGGCAGGATCGGCGCTATTTTACCAGAACCCTCTGCCCATGTCACGATGGATTGCCCCATGCAGTGTGCTGGGTGAAGGGTGGTCACTTCAAGAGCCTGGAGCATGCGCCTGAGGAAATGCGCCTTACAACCGTGAAGCCCTGGGATGCCCCGCCCAGTGGAGCAGGTCTGACTCGACCGCCTTGTCACGATGGCAAAAAGGGGATAAATTGACAATGAAAGCGAGATCTCCGATTATAATGAGCTTGATGTCGCCATCGCCCGGAAATTTCGATCGGTGTCAGGAGCGTGGGCGACGCTGATCACTCATCGACGAGGAGACTGAGGCGGTGAACACGCTCAGGGAGAGCCGGGAAGAGAAGCGAGCCGGTGGACGAGGGAGTCTCATCGCCCACCGATAATGATCTGGCGTCTCTTCGCGAAGGGAAGAAAGGACATGCGGGCTGTTATCCAAAGGGTCACCTCAGCGGAGGTGAGAGTCCACGGGACATGTGTGGGAAAGATCGGGCGCGGACTCCTCGTTCTTCTCGGCGTCGGCGCTGAGGATCGAGAAGCCGACGCCGAGTATCTGGCCGAGAAGATCGTCCACCTGCGAATCTTCGAGGATGAGCAGGGGAAGATGAACTGTTCCCTCATGGAGGTGAAGGGCCACATCCTCGTCGTGTCGCAGTTCACGTTGTATGGCGATTGTCGCCGGGGTCGTCGACCGTCTTATTCGGCGGCGGCGCCACCGGATCGAGCCAAGCAGCTTTACGAATATTTCGTCACTCGCCTCAAGAGCTATGGAGTACATGTAGAAACGGGCGTGTTTCAAGAGATGATGGACGTGGAGCTCGTCAACAATGGACCGGTCACCATTCTGCTGGATAGTCAGAAGACATTTTAACCTTTGCTTCCCGGGCACCGAGTGCTGGATAATCTGAAGGGGCGAAGGTGATATGATGAAACAGACACTATTAATCATCATTCTTCTCTTCTCGCTGGCCGCCATGGGTGTTCAATCGGGGCGCGTGCGCCGAGGCAAGAGTGTAGAGAAGTCGGAGACCGCTGAGCTCCCGTTCAACCTCGATTCGTCGCGACCCGTACTGGTCAACATGACGCCGGAAGAGTTCCGAGCCTGTGGATTGAACAAACTCACCGAAGAGGAGTTGGATCATCTGGATCGCTGGATTCTCGACCTGTTCGTCAAACTCAAGTCATTACCCGAGGGACAGTCTCTCGCATCGGCGTCCTCTTCGACAGAGCGCGTTCGTCAGGAGGAAGCCGAATTGGAGCGGCAAAGATTGGAAGCCCGCGCCCGCGATCTAGAGCAGCGTCTCTCACTGGTGAATCGCGAGGCCACGCGGATGAGCTTCGACCTGAATCAGGCTCGCCTGGCTGCTTCTCGAGGAGACTGGAACTCGGTTTACAGCTCGCTGTTGCGGCTGGAATCTTCGGTGGATCGAATCAGACGGGTCAGCCAGTGAGTCATGTGTTGCCGCCCGGCGAGCCCTTCACTCAGGATGCTGGCTCACCAATGGGGAAGACCTCATCGCTGACCCCAGAAGGGCATCGATGAGTTTTGAGCGTGCCTCCAGCGATGAAAGCAGGGGGCGCAAGATGGCCTCTCAGGCCTGGAGGAGTGAGCGTTGCACAAAGAGTATCATCGCTGGTACAGTCCACATCTTCAGCAAGAGATGCCCTTGGTCGTCTACGGCCATTATGGCCAGCCGCTGCTGATGTTTCCCACCGCGGCCGCTGATTGTGAGGAATACGAGCGCTTCGGACTCATTGACGCCATTGGGCATCACATCGACGCCGGGCTGGTGAAAATTTTCTCCGTCAACAGCATCAATCTCCAAAGTTGGATGAACGATCAGATCCATCCGGCAGATAAGGCTCGCCGACAGGTACAGTATGATCGCTACATCATCGACGAGGTGGCTCCGTTCATGGAGCACCACTGCCGGACGCCGGGCATAGCTTTGGCCGTCTCCGGGGTGAGCTTCGGTGCCTTTCACGCCGCCAATACCCTATTTAAGCATCCTGAGCGCTTCACGTGCCTGCTGGCCATTAGCGGAAGCTACGACGTGAAACCCTATTGCCATGGGTATTATGACGATAACATCTATTTCAACAACCCGGTCGATTACCTGAGCAATCTGGACGATCCCGCTCTTCTGGATCAGATCCGACGGTGCTCAATTACTCTCATCACCGGTCAAGGGGCCTGGGAGATGCCCGAGCGAACCTATCAACTCTCAGAGATTCTTCATCGAAAGGGAATCCCTCACCACCTGGATGTGTGGGGAGAGGACGTGAGTCACGATTGGCCGTGGTGGTGCGCTATGTACGATGCCTATATCCCTCGACTGTTCGGTCGGTGAGTCGAGAGCTTCGGAGATGACGGTGGTCAATCACGCGGAGTGGCGATGGCCAATCTTGGCTGGCTCCCGCTCGGGTTCAGATTCCACCGGCAGTGTGGATTCGATGATCGAATAATCGCGATCGCGCCGATAGGTGGCCGCAATCATTTCGGCGAGAAGACCGAAAAAAATGAATTGCACGCCGACCAGCACGAGGATCGTCCCGAGAAGCAACAGAGGGCGGTCGCTGAGCCATTTTTTCATGAAGAGTCGCTCGAAGGCCAGATATCCATCGATGAGGACTCCAATGATGAACAGGACTAACCCCATGATGCCGAAGAAATGAAGCGGTCGATTGGTGTATCGAGTGAGCAGAATGACTGTCAACAGCGTGAAAAACCCGCCCAGGAATCGCCCCCAGCCGAATTTCGATCGACCATACCGCCGCGGCGCATGTTCAACTTTCACCTCGCCAATGCGAAAGCCGCGATAGCTGGCCAGCACCGGAATATACCGGTGACGTTCGCCGTAGACGCGGAGTTCGTCTAACACTTCCCGGCGATAACACTTGAAACCGCTGTTGAAATCGTGAAGTCGAACGCCGGTGAGGGCCGATGTGACCATGTTATAGATCTTGGAAGCGAACCGCTTGGACCAGGAATCGCGTCGTCGGTATCGCCAGGCGGAAACGACGTCGTAGCCCTGCTCAAGCGTGCTCAATAACTTGGGCATCTCTTCGGGCAGATCTTGTAGATCCGCATCCAGGGTGACGACGATATCGTATCGGGCCGCCGCGAAGCCAGCGGCCAGGGCCGCCGACTTACCGAAATTACGCCGGAATCGTATGAGGCGAACTGTCGGATCGGCCTGACGAATGCGGCGAAGGACTCGGTATGAGCCGTCGCGACTCCCGTCATCGACGAATATGCACTCACTCTCAGAAGCGACCCGGCTGAGGACGGCTCGCAACCGAGCGTGGAGTTCTTCCAGGCTGTCTTGCTCATTGTAGACGGGAATGATGACCGAAAGCCGCCACCGGGCTGGAGATTGCTTCTCTTCCATGTTCACAGAGTATACCATAGAACTACTTGACAATCATCTCAAAAAAACGTTGACTGAACCGTGGGAGAATGGTAAAATGCACCACGTCCATGGTTGGTATGGACGGAGCAGAACAGTCGTGGCTCGATTTTGTAAAGTCAGCATGATGCTGGCGGGGGGCGTGAGATGGATAGCGAGAGAGAACCAGCACCGGCGCGGGACGTAAGAATCCCCCGGCAGTGGGTGATGAGGAGAATGAAGTCCCCGTGCTGGTTCAGCTCTGAACATACACACTAAGGAGGGACATAATGCGCAGATCAACGATCATGCTCAGCGTCTTCGCAGCACTGGCATTCTGTATACTGGCGGCCAATTTCCAATCCGCGGTGGTAGCCCAGAGACCGGCGCCACCAGCACCCAATGATAACAAAGCAGATGCCATCGATATTACCGGGCGTACGGTCTTCCGGGCTCGCTATGATACCACAGGAGCCTCTATTGAAGCCGACGATCCCTGCATCTCCTGCTGCTTCTTCGCGGTCGGGCAGAATGACAAGACGATCTGGTTTGTCAAAACCGTCGAGAACGATGGGACGGTTGTGCGCGTGAGCACGATTGGGAGCGACTACGACACCGTCGTTTCCGTTTGGGATGGATCGGCTGGCGCTCCGACCGGTGTAGGGGGACCTCCCTGCGTGAATGATGCGGGCACCACTGAGCTGGCGTGTAACGATGACGCTGGTGGGACGCTTCAATCAGAGGTCTCGCTGGTCGCCAATGCGGGCGACGTTCTCTATATCGAGGTCGCCGAGTGCACGGGAACGGCGACGGGCTTTGGTGGTACGGCGGTGATCACTATCTCCCAGCTCGGACGATAGGAGAGGTGGTTTGGCATGGATTGAGGGTCACCGCGCGACTATGCGGTGACCCTATTGCCTTTGACCGCCATCAGGCAGCGCGCCATTTCTTCATTCCCCACATACATTGAGGTTTCGCGTTAATACCGCAAAAAAGCGCCAATATAGCCGGCTTGTGCCAATTGAGCGGCGGCCTGGCCGTTGACCTCCTCCACCTGCCCCCCCGCACTGATGACCCGTTCAATCGCCCGATTGATCAGATTGGGTGCCGGTGCGAGCGAGCCACCACAGTAGAGACATCTCTCGGGGCGATTCTCCACATAGAGCATGCTGCATCGAGAGCAAACGTAACCGTTGGCAGAGAAGTCCTTCCCATAGAGGAGCTTCCACACGCGGCCTTCATTAATGGCTTGAATCGTATCGGCCAGGCCGGTAACGGCCCGGTCTCCTTTGTGGGCGGCCGTCACTAATGACTCGACGAGTTTCTCTTCGTCGGCCCGTTCGGCCGCCATTTCGAGTTTTTGTGTTTCTCGAAGAACATCTTGATGACTCGCTTGAATGGGTAGCGAGAAAGTACCGATGAGCAGTCGATGGAGGGACTTCGGTAAAACATGCTGGAGTTCAGAAACGGCTTGCTGGCCACCACCGATGACCAGGCGGTCAAACCGGTGGAGCTCGGTCAACTCCTTGAGCCGTTCGGCGACCTGTTTCACATGCCAGAGGACGTGCTCGTCGTGGTGTCGTTGGAGCCGCTTCTGGGCGATGATGCGGTCACGCCCGGCCGTCTGGGTGACTGGAGGAACCTCTTCGAAAACCCCTTCATGTTCTTGAACCTCGCCAAGATAGACGGTGAACAGGCGGGCACGGCCCTGATCAATGAGCACCACACCATAGCGTTCGTGCTCGTCCAGGATGGTGATCAAAGGCCGCAAGAAGAGAGCATGGTTGAACCGGGCCATATTGGGTAGAGCGAGAGGAAGTTCCTGCTCCCACCAGAAGTCGTGAGTGGCGTCCGAGAAGATGAGGAGGGTCTTCTTCCGGGGGATGTAATTCTTCACAAATCGACGCACTCTCTCGCGGTTCAACTCGAACTCCCGGCGCGCCCGGGCATCGTGTAATTCCTGCTCCACCGATTTGAGCATGTTGTTGAGGGCGCGCTCGAATCCCCGATTGAGGTTAATGGCCTTGGATTGATCGACGTCCAGATAGAGGCTCAGCACATACCCATCACCTTGAGGTTGGTAGGATTTCAACACTTGTAAGTCCTCATATGTCACCATGGTACCCTCCTTTCGCCGCTCAGCGGCTGATCGGGAAAGGTGGGGGATGGGAACGGTGACCGTTCAACACCACCCCTCCCGTGAGGCTCTTCAGTCTCTCGCCGGATCCGTCCCCGTTTCCTCGGATACCCTATGCTCGCTCATTCGTTCGACGGTGAAACGGTAATACTTCACTGGCGCCGTGGGAGGAAGGTTGGCTTTCCTCATGGCGAGGGCGACCTGCTGCTCCGCCGTATCAATACCTGGGAGATCCGGCAGCAGGAGGCCACGCCGCCCATCCTCACTCTCGACCATGACGCCGTATCGCTTGGGATCAAGGTCTTGGATGCCGGAGACGGGTTCCAGGGGTGAGAGAATGTCCACCGAGAAGATGAGTTCATCAAGTTCGTCAAGACGAACCGGCTCGAAGCGGGGATCTCGCGTGGCCGCCGATACGGCATTGTAGATGATCTCTTCGGCGATCGTGCTTCGTGTCGGGGCCACCGTTCCCACACATCCACGCAGTTCCCCGTTGCGCCGCTTAATGGAAACGAATACCCCAGCTCGCTCGGCCAGTTTCCCCTTCACGGGAGCGGGAGGGGAGAGGTATCTCCCCTCTTTGAGGAACGTCTCGACGGCGCGACGAGCCAACGCGAGGACGTCTCGTTTCACATCTTCTTGGCGGCCGGTCTCGCCTTGCTGAGCTCCAGGCTGTGGGGCTTGGTCCTCGGCGAAATCGGCCAGGATGGCCGTGAGGTAACCCACGCCAAAGGGACCTTCGTAGGAAATGACACGGGGATGATGAAATGTTCTCCCATTGGCGCCCAACGCCACCAGGAGCGACTGATATGTATCCTCGCCAGCCAACTCGCGCAGGGCTGGATCGATGTTGAGAATATCGTCCACCGCCCCGTTGGCTACAGCAGCTACAATCCGTTCATCGTAGAGGTGCGCGCGGGGATGGTACTCATACGGCGCGTCTGGAGTGAGCCGATGACTCATGTCGCCGCTGGCGATGAGCGCGATCTTTCGACGGAGCTGCCGAGCGGCCTCGGCGATGCACTCGCCAAACCGGAAATGACGATCAACGTCGAGCTCGAAGGGGAGGCCGAAGACGACGATGGAGGACGTCCACCCCGCTTCCCGGAGGAAGTACAGAGGCACGAGCGCACCATGATCGAGTTCACGTCCCGCCGGGATCATCCAGATGGAGATCCCTCGATCGTGACAAAGGGTGGCGATGCGCGACAGAAGAGGGACATCGTTGGGGAATTCCAGTTCAACATGGGGGGCGAGGAAGGGAGCGAAATCTCCACGGAGCCGAGGACCCGTGTAAGCACTGAAGGACCGCGGATCTCGGGGAGCATGGGGACTGATGACGACGACGGAATCAGGGGTCACAGCCACCAATCGGTGCATCACTTGGCGGAGCCCCTCCACGGTCTGAGTCACCTCATTGAGCCGATCCCGCCCGATCTCGGGGATGATGATCGGTGGGTGGGGAGAAAAACAGGTGAACGTGACGACCTGTCCCATGATTCCACCTCCATGTATGGGGAACGCGAGCGGTCCGGAACCACTCTTCTCTCGCCCCGATGGGCGCCTTCACTCAGGTCCGCGCCTCCGATCCCGTCAAGCTGCCTCGGCCAGCTCCAGCTGGGAGAAAAGGTCCGCCGGGTTCATCTCGCGACCTGTTTTCAGGTCAGGATCTCGACTATCGACGAGGAAAAAAGACACGTCCAGGTTGGGGAATCTGCGCTCAACGAGTTGGCGCGTGAGGGGAGCTGGCACGTAAACGATCAGTTCGGGATTGGCCAGTTTGCTCCGTCGGACCGCACGTTCGTCCTCCCAGACAGCGATGGCCGGGCGGCCGTTGATGTCGACCGTCAGAATGTCTCCATTCGCCTTCCGAAGGATATAGGGTGTCTTGGCCATCTTCCTCCGAACCCCTCCCGTTCATCATTGTCATTCACGGCGCACGTCGCCGAGGTGGGTGAGAGCCACCTCGGCTCATCGAGCGCCTACTTTTGCGGTTCGAGCACGACAAATTGCGTCATACTCGTCCGATGATTGAAAATCAACAGCAGCACGCTCTTTCCTTCGGCTCGCGCAGCGGCGCGACGGAAATCGGCCACACTGCGAATCGGTTGACGATCGATCTCCTGGATGACGTCGCCGGGCTCGAGCCCTGCCTCGGCCGCGCTACTGGTGGGCGCCACGCGGGTGATCACCACACCTTCGGCGTCCGGCGGGAGTCCGAGACGACGGCGAAGGGTCGGCGTCAACTCATCAACCTCAATGCCGCTGAGTGGATTCTGGCGACTGAATTGTTGACCCGGACGACGTCGTGGGGTTTCTTCCCGCTCGGTGAGCGTGGCCGTGAGCGTCTTCTCCTCTCCGTCTCTGAACACCTTGATGGTGACTTTCGTCCCTGGAGGCGTCATCGCCACGATGTTGCGCAGGTCATCAGCATCTTCAACGCGGTGCCCGTTGAATTCGAGGATGATATCGCCGCGCCGGATTCCCGCTCGGTCGGCGGGGGTGTCCGGTTCAACGCTGCCCACCAAGGCACCACGGGCCTCTTTGAGGCCGAATTTCTCGGCGATGACCGAGGTCACATCTTGAGGTAATAGTCCGAGGTATCCTCGGATGACGCGGCCCTGTTTCAGGATCTGATCCATCACCGCACGAGCCATGTTGATGGGGATAGCGAAGCCGATGCCCTGGTTGCCGCCCGCGCGGCTGAGGATCGCCGTATTGATGCCAATGAGCCGTCCATGCATGTCGACCAATGCCCCGCCGGAGTTGCCCGGATTGATCGCCGCATCCGTCTGAATGAAATCTTCGTACTGGGCGATGCCCAAATTACCACGCCCCGTCGCACTGATGATGCCAAAGGTGACCGTATGCCCCAGGCCGAACGGATTGCCGATGGCCAGGACGAAATCGCCCACATGAACCTTCTCCGAATCGCCGAGTGGCATCGCCGGCAGGCCCTTGGCATCGACTTTGATGACGGCCACATCAGTGGGAGCGTCCGTTCCCACAATCTCGGCTTCGACCGTATCTCGTCGATCGGCGAACTTGATCTTCAACTCTTTGGCTCCCTCGACGACGTGGTTGTTGGTCAGAATATACCCGTCCGGGCTGACGATGACTCCCGAGCCGAGCGCCGTCTCCCGCTGTTCTCTAGGAAGGCCAAAATCCGGGCCGAAGAATCGACGAAAGAAGGGATCATTGAAGATAGACGGCAGTTCTTGACGAACGATTTTGGTGGAGATGATGCTCACCACACTCTTCCGGGCCGATTGGGCTACAACTCCCAGACCCTTGTCCAGGGAAAAATCCTTGGACGCGGATGTGCCGGGCGAGGACGTATCGGCCGCCACATAGACGGGAATGCGGCTTTCGTTCCGAGAGTTGCGAAACGGAGACCACGACGTGTAGACGGTGATGGCCGAGCCGGCCAAGAGCCCAACGATTAAGACCATCGTGGCCGTGAGGATGGACGTCCATCGCTTTCGATTCGCTGATCTCATTGTGTATGACCTCCTTTGTGCTCATGGCATGGAGCCGGGTCATCATGGCCCGGCTCTCACTCCCGCTGAAGCCAAGTCTGCTCCCCGTTCATCGCCGCCGTTCTACCTTCGCCGTCCGTCCCGCGGATTGAATCGGGACTCCCGGGCCAGTTGCTCGAACAGCCGGCGCTCGGTCGGCGTGGGATCGGGTGGGACGACGATTTTCAGGCGCACATACTGATCGCCTCGACCTCCACGTCGACGCGTCAATCCTAATCCTCGGAGCCGGAGCTTCCGGCCCGCCTGAGATCGAGGCGGAACGGTCACTTCTGCCGTTCCATCGAGCGTGGGCACTTTGACGGTTGTGCCCAAGACAGCCTCCCAAGGAGTGATAGGAACTTCTACCGTCACATCGTCTCCGGAGACCTGAAACAAGGGGTGAGGTTGAAGCTTCACTCTCAAGTAGAGATCTCCTGGCCGCCCTCCGGCGATGCCCGGTTCGCCTTGACCAGCCAATCGAATCACAGAGCCATCTCGAACGCCTGGAGGGATCTTCACTTCCAGAGACTTCCCATTGGCCAGAGTAATCCGCCGCGTGGTTCCTCGATGCGCTTCCTCCAGGGTGAGAGGCAATTCCATTTCCACATCGGTTCCGGGAATCGTCCACGTCGAAGGTCCAGCGCGGCCAGTTCGCCGACTCCGTTTGAACGGGTCGCCAAAGAGCAGTTCGAAGAAGTCACTGAATCCGCCACTCCGACCAAAACCCCAATCGAAGTCGCCAAAATCGATGCGAATGTTCTCCCATCCCGGCGGCGGCGTGAAATCGGCGCCCGCTTTCCAGTTCGATCCCAATCGGTCGTACAATTCGCGTTTCTTGGGGTCGCTCAGAACGGCGTAGGCTTCGTTGATCTCCTTGAACTTCTCCTCGGCCTCCTTATCCCCGGGGTTCACATCCGGGTGATATTTTCGGGCCAGCTTGCGATAAGCGGCCTTGATCTCCTCCTGAGTCGCTGACCGACTCACTCCCAGGATCTGGTAGTAATCTTTATACTTGACGGCCATCTTTCCACATCACCGATTGCTGCTGGCGGCGCGCGTCTCCAGTCTCGTTCCCCAAGCTCCCAGAGGGTTTCTGGAGACCTCAGCCTCGCCAACTGAGCACCTGCATGAGCTCTGCCCGGGCGAAATTCTCTTCCCGGCGCGCCCGGCTCAGCTCAGCGATAGCCTTGTGATACTGTTCCTTGAGCTTCTCTGGAGGGCGAGGTCCCGCATCGCGCAGCTGCATGTTCAGGTCGCGTACCCGCTCCAGCGCTTGATGGACCTTCTCCCGCTCTTGGAGCAACCTGAGCATGAGCCGACCGAGCAATTCCTGGCGCGTTTCTCGGCGAGGTCGTTCCGGGATCTCTTCCTCCTCGTATTCTTCGAGGGGCTCAATCTCCTCCTCTTCTTCCACCTCAGCAACGTCCTCGCCAGCGGCATCGGCGGCCAGCGCTTCTTCGTCCTCGCTCAGCTCGGTAATGGCTTCTTCTGCCGCTTCTTCTTCAGGTTCAGCTTCGTCCAGGGCTTCTTCTTCGAATTCCTCTTCCAGCGACTCGAGCTCCTCCAGCTCCAGTTCCTCCTCGAGTTCGGGTAGCGTCTCGTTGGCCTTTTCGACGACTTTTTCCTCTGCTTTCGCTCGTTTACGTGGCATATCCCACTCCCTCAATGAGTTTTGTGATCGCGGCGTGGTTATGAGTGCCTCATTCGCTCGGCATCATTTCATCAAGCGTCGGCGCCCGGTACCGGAGGCGATCCTCCGTGAGTTCCTGAAGCGCCTGATTCACAGCCCAGGCGACGCCCTGGTTCTCAGGATGTCGAAGGAGTTGACTCGCTCGCTTGGAAACGATTGAACAAACTAAATAGCGACTCCCAACCTTTGATAAAGCTTGCTCCACAAGCTGCTTCCTCTTTGCTCCTTCCATACTCCCCTCACCATGTTGTTATGCTGAAGTCACTAGCTGAGAAGCGACCAGCGACTTTGACGAACAAACCGTATTATACACAAAAACCACTCCAACGTCACCCGTGGGAGGTCGCTCCTTTTTCACCCCCCACCTGATATCCGCTCGCCTCTGACTCCCGTTCCGACACAATCTTCATTCCTCGTCTCGAAATCGCCACTCCATATGGATACGCTCGGGGACGACGTCATCGCCGCCACTCCCCAACCATGGATTGCCCATCGAACCCGCTCATCTCGGCGGCGGACCTCACACCCACTCACTTCAACCCGCGATTGACGCTCCATCACGTCGTCCTCGTTTAACCGATAAACATAATAAAATATGAGTATTATTTTGTCAAGCTCATGATCGCCGCTGGTATTGGTGAAGCCTGTCAAGAGATTAATTTTTCTGTAGTTAGCTCCCTCGTCGTTGAATGAGAGGGGGTTGGGGAGTGAGAAAAACTTGACAAAATCCGACTCATATATTACGATTGGGTACGGCTGGGCTCGAAGAATGCTTTGGTGGAGCGAAGGGTATGAAGCGCCGAAAGAAAAAAGGGTATACCATTAGCGCGGTGGCCGAAGCCTACGATATCCACCCGCAGACGCTCCGTTTGTATGAGCGGCATGGGCTTTTGAAACCCTCGCGCTCCCGTGGCAACACGCGCTATTATACCGAAGAGGACTTGAACCGGTTGGAGTTCATCCTCACGTTGACGCGGGACTTGGGAGTGAACCTGGCAGGTGTTGAGGTGATCCTCCACATGCGCGAGAAGATGGACGCCATGCAACGGGAGATTGAACGGTTGATGGAAACAGCTCGCCGCGAAGTCAATGAGTCGTTCAACCGTGTGGCCGACCGATTCGCTATCGTGCCTGTCTCGCGGGCATCGATTGTGCGAGTCCAGATGGACGTTCAGCGCAAGGAGGAGGCGAGTGCTTCTGATGGAAAAGCTCGCCGTCGGAGAAAGAGATAATCCGAAGAGGAAAGGAGGTGAAAGCGTATTAGCAAGAAAGAAGAAGCCATTCCAGTCGAGGGAACCGTGATCGAAGCGTTGCCCAATACGACGTTTCGCGTAAAGCTCAATGGCAATGGGCATGAGGTGTTGGCTCATTTGTCGGGTAAGATGAGAAAGAATTACATTCGTGTATTGCCGGGCGATCGCGTGCGCGTGGAATTATCCCCATATGATTTAACCCGAGGACGGATCACGTATCGGTACAATAAGTGAGCCGGCACTGAGTCACGGATCTTCATCGGAGTTCATCGACTCAGAAACGGGGGGATGGGATGGACTGGGGTCGTTGTGCCCCTCAGGGAGAGGCCTCATGGGGCGAGGCCGCCGGTGAGAAGGGCCTCATTGAGGGGAGGCACCAGGGGGGTGGAGTTTCAGCCCCATACGGTCACCGATGAACTGACTGAACTCCCCGAGTGGAGTATGGATGACGATCTCTGCGTGGCGGTCATATGGCGTTGGTTCCAGATTGACGATGAGGAGCGGAACCCCGGCCTCCCGTGCTCGTTGAGGTAAATCGGCCGCCGGATAGACGACCAAGGATGAGCCGAGGACGAGGAGGAGGTCACACTCTCGAACGGCCTGCGTGGCGCGGGCCAGAGCTTCCGGAGGGAGGAGATCACCGAACAGAACCACGTCCGGTTTGATGAGGCCTTGGCATCGATGACATCGGGGAGGAAGTTCTTGCTGGTGTATTTTGTTCTGAATCTCCTCAAAGGTGTAAGCGTGGTGGCAGTCGATGCAGTGGGCTCGACGATAGGTGCCGTGGAGCTCGATGACGTTCCTGGAGCCAGCCTGCTGGTGGAGTCCGTCGATATTTTGTGTGATGACAGTGGTCAGTTTCCCCATCCGTTCGAATTCGGCGAGCAGGTAGTGGGTGCGGGTGGGTTGAGCCTTCAGGAGGGGAGGGATCAGTTTGAGAACCTGTCTATAGAATCGCTCGGGGGCCAGCCGAAATCCCCACGAGGAGAGGCTGACCATCAGGTGGAGATCATTCCACAGCCCGCCTTCTGAGCTTCGAAAATCCGGGATGCCCGCCTCCGTGCTGATGCCCGCTCCCGTCAACGCGACCATGCGCGTGGCGCCATTGAGGTGCGCGACGGCCCGGTTCAGCTCATCATCATGGGACCGCGTCATGGGATGCTCTTTGGCCGAGGTCATTTCTTCCATTGACCCATCCCCGTGCCTTCGTACGGCCAATCGGACAAGAGCTGGATGGTGTCCAATTGATTGGAAAAAGCCACATGTTTAATGCCGCATTCCGGACAACGAACGTCGTCGCCGCGCCGGGGTTGGATATAGGCGGGCCGGGTGGGAACGAAGTAGATGGCCTTGAAGCTCACCTTATCTTCCGGCCCGTAATAATCGTAGATATGGGTGTTACAATAGGTGCATATCACTCGTTTCATGGTTCACCTCCCTCATCCCGTGGCGCGGTGAGGATGGTGCTGGGGGGTGAGCCATTCGTTGCGGCTCGCCACCTCACCATTGCTGATCTGCATGAGGACGGCATAACTCATACACCAGGAGCTCGAGTTGAAGGGCGGGTGGACCGAGCGAGCTCTTGAGCGCTCGATCGACGGCGGCGATGCGCTCTATCCCTCGACTGATCTCCTCGCGTGAGATGCGGCGGACCTGCTCGTTGAACCGACCCACGCGCTGGGGCGACAGACCCACCGCTTGGGCCACTTCGCTGTTGGGGGCTCCCTGCGCCATCAGGTCTTTGGCCAGCATCATACGTCGGTAGAGTCGGGAGATCACACCCAGTAGCATCACCGGCGGTTGGCCGGCCTCCAGTTGCCGTCGCAGTAATTTGAGCGCGCGCCCGCGGTCCCTCTCCAGGAGCGGGGCGTCCAGCTCAAAGTTAGAGTGCTCCTTCAGGTACGGGACGAGTGTCTCGACGTCGGCGCGACTGATCGGACCCCGGCGCACATACGTGATCAATTTGTCCAGCTCGTTCACCAGCGGTCGGAGATCCGGGCCCACCCGCCCGATGAGCATGCCGAGCACGCCATCATCGGCCGTGCAGCCATGTTGACGGAGGTAATCTTTAGCCCAGGCGGCGGCCTCCCGATCGTCCAACGGGCGAAATTCCACGACCGTACAGGTTTTCAATAGCGCATGCGTGACATTTCGCCGCCGATCCGGAGTGTCGTAAAAGAAGACGACGGTGGTCGTCTCGTTCGGGCGCTTCACGTACTCGATCAATTCTCGCTCCCCGGGAGTCGACGCGGCCATCCGAGACGATCCCGAGCCGCTCTGTCCAGCCGGCTTAAATGCCCGGTCCAACTCGCGAACCAGCACCAGGCGGCGAGCCGATGAGACGGGGAGCTGGCGCGCGGCATCAATGATGCGGGCCAGCGGCGTTTCGCCGGCCGAGAAGACCGAGAGATTGAATGCGCGACCGGTGGGATTCAGAGTACGTTCGATGAGCACTTGGACGGCCTGCTGCTGGAGATACCGCTCCGGTTCCTGGGCGACGGCTCGCCGGCGACCTTCGGGCAGGGGCCCGGTGAACAAGTAGAGCGGATCTATCTGGCCGCGCTCCACAGCTCGCATGAATGCCTGAGGCGTGAGCGTCTTCATGTCGTCATAGACCTTCCAACAGCGTCGTGATCAGACTCCGAGCGAATTCTCGCGCGATGCGATCGACGGCCGGGTCTTCTTCATTGAAGAGAGTGGCCGGGCCCTCCGGAAGTTCGTACTCGCCACGAAAGACAAAATCCGGTTGATCGAAGAGAAGGCGGTTGGTTCGTCGATCTCTCAGCGTGACGCCAATGGTGATGGTGACTTGAAAAACGCGGGTGCGCCCGGTGTCATCCAGCAGCACGCCCGCGACGTCGAATCCCTTGATGTCGCCGCGGAGAACGACGTCGGCGTGCTCGGGCGCCGAGGTCACTGTGAGGCGTCGATGGCGTCGTAAGATTTCATTCATGACGGCTTCGGTGAACCGTTGCTCGACGCGATACCGTAAGCTGGTGTTCTTGAACGCCGGCACGGCGATGACGTGGACATCCTTGGGGAGACTCCCTTCCGTCCCCGCTCGATGATATCCGCAGGGTCCGGCGGCCAGGCTCAACGCCGCCAGCAGAAGGAGAAGCCCAGATCTCATGTCACTTGACCACGACATTGACCAGTCGCTGCGGGATGACGATGATTTTAACCACCTGCTTTCCGTCGATGAACGACTGAACCTTTTGATCGGCCAGGGCGGCGCGTTCGTATTGTTCCCGCGATGCCTCGGGCGGCAGATAGATACGACTGCGCAGCTTCCCGTTCACCTGAACGGGAATCTCCAGCTTCTCTTCGCGCGTCAACGCCTCGTCGTATTGTGGCCAGCGCGTCTGGGTCAAGCTCTGGCGATGGCCCAGTCCTTGCCACATCTCTTCGGCGATGTGGGGCGCGAAAGGCGCCAGCATGACGACGAGGGCATCGATGGCCTCGCCGAGCACCGTGAGGTCCATTTCGCTGGCCGCCGTGACCTCGCCCAGGGCGGCATCGAAATCGTAAATGGCATTGAGCAATTCCATCAGTTTGGCGATCGCCGTGTTGAATTGATATCGCTGCTCGATATCGTTGGTCACGCCGCGGATTGTCTGGTGCGTCTTTCTCAATAACTGGCGCTGAGCTGGATTCAGCGCATCGACGCGATCCATCGGGCGGGCATGATGTTCTCGTAATGCCCGATGCCACTTCCACACCAGCGCATAGACCCGACGCAGGAAGCGCGCCGCTCCTTCGACGCCTTCTTCTTGCCAGCGCAACTCGGCTTCCGGCGGAGCAGCGAATAACATGAACACGCGAACCGTGTCAGCCCCATAGATATTGACCATCTCATCGGGATCGACGCCATTGCCCAGCGACTTGGACATTTTCAGCCACTGCCCTTTCTTGGGCCCTTGCGTCACCAGGTTAGTGACCATGCCCTGCGTCAGGAGCTTCTTGACCGGTTCGGAAAACTCGATGAGGCCGAGATCGCGCATGAAGCGCGTCCAGAACCGGGTGTAGAGCAGATGCATGACGGCGTGTTCGACGCCTCCAATATACTGTTCCACCGGCGTCCAGTAGCGAACGATTTCCCGGTCAAACGGCGCGCCATCGTTTTTCGGATCGCAGTAGCGGAAATAGTACCAGGACGAATCGACGAACGTGTCCATCGTATCGGTATCGCGTCGGGCTGGCCCCTGGCATCGAGGGCAGTTCGTGTTGGCGAATTCCGGCACGTGGTCGAGCGGCGAGCCGCTCTCGCCGGTGAAGGGCGCGTCCTCGGGCAATCGAACCGGCAACTCGTCTTCGGGCACGGGGACGATCCCGCATCGAGGGCAATGGATCATGGGAATGGGCGTGCCCCAGTAGCGTTGCCGCGACAGTCCCCAGTCGCGCAGTTTATACTGAACCGAGGCCGTCCCAAACCCGTGCTCTTCGGCATAGGCCGTCATGCGGCGAATGGCCTCTTGGTTGGGCAATCCATCGAATGGCCCGGAATTGATGAGGACGCCCTCGCCCACGTAGGCCTCGGTCAGTTGGTCGAAGACGATGGGCTCCCCTCGCTCATTCAGTGGAGCGATGACCTGGCGAATGGGGAGGCCATACTTCTTGGCGAATTCGAAATCCCGCTGATCGTGCGCCGGGACCGACATGATGGCGCCGGTGCCGTACTCCATGAGGATGAAGTTGGCGATCCAGATCGGCACCCGCTCGTCGTTATAGGGGTTCCTGGCGAACAGCCCGGTATCCAGACCTTCTTTCTCCGCTTCCTCGGCCGAGCGCACGCGCCGATCTTGCTGCGCCAGACGGCGGCTCCAGGCCAGGATCTCCTCGCCACGTGGCGATCGTTCGGCCAGCGTCTTCACCAGCGGATGCTCCGGAGCCAGAATGACGGCGTTCGCCCCATAGATGGTGTCCACGCGAGTGGTGAACACGGTGATCTTTTCATCTCCGCCCTCCACGGGGAAGTCCACCATTGTCCCCTCGCTGCGGCCGATCCAATTGCGTTGCATGGTGATGACATTTTCCGGCCAGCCCTCCTCCAATTCGTTCAATCCATCCAGCAGCTCTTCGGCATAGGCCGTGATGCGCGCAAACCACTGCTCCAATTCTCGCTGCTCGACCGGCGAGCCGCATCGCCAGCATCCTCCTTGCGCTTGCTCGTTGGAGAGCACCGTCTGGCATCGTGGACACCAGTTGACCGGGGATCGCTTGCGGTAGACGAGGCCCCGTTCGTACATCTTGAGGAAGAACCACTGATTCCAGCGATAATATTCGGGCGTGTGCGAAGCGATCTCGCGCCGCCAGTCGTAACTGAAGCCCATGCGCTGGAGCTGCCGGCGCATGTAAGCGATATTCTCTTCGGTCCACTTGGCCGGATGAATCCCGTGCTGGATCGCCGCCTGCTCGGCGGGTTGGCCAAATGAATCCCACCCCATAGGGTGGAGCACGTTATACCCTCGCATGCGCTTGTACCAGGAGAGCGCATCGCCGATCGAATAATTGCGGACATGTCCCATGTGGATGCGCCCCGATGGATAAGGGAGCATCTCCAGACAGTAGAACTTCGGTTTGCGCGGATCAGGATCCACTTCGAAGGCGCGCATCTCGGCCCAGCGTTTCTGCCACTTCTCCTCGATCTCCTGGGCGAAGTACTTTTCTCTCATAACTCGTTTCTCGCGTCGATGCTCGATCGTCTCAAGATGGAATTATACGGCGATCAATGAGCGAGGGCAACGACCGCGCTCCGACACTGTCGGACGAGCGCCGGCCGGTGTTCCTCGGCTTTCGTCTACCTCGTCACAGCGAACGCTTCGTCCAGGGCCGTCACCAGTTGATCGATATGGTCCTCGGTAGCGATGAGCGGTGGACCAATCCGGATCACGTTTCCATAGAGTCCTCCACGACCGATGAGTACACCTCGTTTTTTCGTCTCCTCGAAAATCTGCATCACGGCGCGAGGGTGCGGCTCTTTGGTCTGGCGATCTTTGACCAGCTCGATGCCCTGCATGAGTCCCAGACCGCGGACATCGCCGATGAGCGGATATTTCGCCTTCAATTCATCGAGCCGACCTCTGAGATAATTGCCAACTCGGCGAGCCCGCTGGGGCACGTCGTTCTCTTCCATAAAGCGGATCGTCGCCAACGCCGCCGCGCAGGTGACCGGATTGCCCCCGAACGTCGAGAAGGTGAGCGATGGATAGGCATCGGCGATCTCGGCCGTGGCGATCGTCGCGCCGATGGGAAGGCCATTGGCCAGACCTTTGGCGAAGGTCATCACCTCCGGCCGAACGTCCCAATGCTCGATCCCGAACCACCGTCCCGTCCGTCCCCATCCCGTCTGCACCTCATCGCAAATGAAAATACCTCCATAGCGATGGATGATGGCGGTGACCTCCTTGAAGTATTCCTCAGGCGGCGTGATGTATCCGCCGACGCCCAGAATGGGTTCGGCGATGAGGGCAGCGACCGCGCCCGAAGTGCTCGTCTGAATGAGTTCCTCGACGTCCCGGGCACAAGCCAGATCGCACGAAGGATAGGTCAACCGGAAGGGACACCGGTAGCAGTAAGGCGCCGGAGCATGAACGACGCCGGGAACGTAGATGCCGTGTCGCCAGGGCGCTTGTCCCGTGAGGCTCATCGCGCTCGGCGACCGCCCGCTGTATCCGTGTCGGAGGGCGATGATCTCCTGACGTCCAGTGTACAGCCGGGCCAGCACCAGTGCCGTATCGTTCGCTTCGGTGCCGCTGTTGGTGAAAAAACTTTTTTGCAGATTCCCGGGGGTCCGGACGGCCAGTTTCTCGGCCAACTCCACTTGTGGGCGGGTGACGTACAGCGTCGAGGTATGCGTGATGGCGTTCAGTTGTTCGATGATGGCGCGATTCACCTGTGGATTGGCGTGCCCCACGCTGACGGTGAGGACGCCGCCAAAACAGTCGAGATATGTATGGCCCTGATCATCCCAGACGTACATGCCCTCGCCCCGTTGGAGCACGAGGGGGCGCTGATAGTACGTGCCGACGGCGGGGAAGAGATACTGTTTCTGTTTATTGATGAGGTCATGAGGTTGCACGAACGTTCCCTCCTTTCGGGTCACCCGACGGTGACCATTGTGCTCTTTGAACACCTCTGACTCGACCCCGGCGGCTCGCGCGCCGATATTCCCCGGAGAGACGCGATTCCGCCCGAACGTTTCGATCCTCGCGTGCCCGCATGGCCCCCCCGTTGGACGGGCGTCCGCCCGGCGAGTCACACCGTCTCTCCCCGCAAGATCGCCGGAATCGTGAGGAGCATGATCTTGAAATCCAGCCACAGGGACCAGTTTTCAATGTAGTAAATGTCCAGTTCGACCATCTTGTCGAACGGCAGTCGATTGCGGCCGCTCACCTGCCACAATCCGGTCATGCCCGGTTTCACGTCCAATCGTTTTCGATGCCACTCCGAATACTGTTCCACTTCATACGGGATGGGCGGCCGCGGACCGACGATACTCATCTCGCCCTTCAAGACATTGAATAACTGAGGCAACTCGTCCAGGCTGTAGCGTCTGAGAATGCGTCCTACGCTGGTGATGCGGTCATCATCGGCGACCTTCCCATAGAGTCGCTCGCCATCGGGTCGAGCGGCGATCTCTCCCTGAATCAACTGGCGCATATGCTGGCGGTGCGGTTCATCGTCGGCATCGAGGCGCATGGTCCTGAACTTATAGCAAGTGAAGACGCGCCCGTCCATGCCCACCCGTTCCTGACGGAAGAGCACGGGGCCGGGCGAGTCCCATTTGATGAGGCAATAGATGATCACCAATAATGGACTCAGGAGCACGAGGCCCAAAGTCGCCATGATGATATCGGCCGTTCGTTTCAAATAGCGGTTGGGTCCGCTGAGCGGCTCCTGGAAGAGTTTGAGCATGGGCAGCGCCCCGAGCTGACCGATGTCCGTCTTCCGTGGCAGCGTGTGGAGCAGGCTGGGGACCATACTGAATCTCGTTCGACGATAACGCCAGCTCTTCATGATGGTTTCGAAGAGGAGGCGCGGGGAAATGTTCGGATCGGTGATGAATACTTCTTCGATGCCAAAGGTTCGGATGATCTCGGGTAACTCGTGGAGGCGCCCGATGACCGGATATGCTCCCAATGACGTGCCAGCCCCTGGACGAGAAGACTCCTGACTGGTGACGAGGCCGATGATCCGATAACCGAGCTGTGGCCGCGCCGCGATTTCTCGCAGGCAGATGTCGGCCAGATCGCCCTGACCCACGATGATGGAAGAGATCAAATTGCGTCCTCGGCGCCGCAGGTGAAGTTGCACGCCTCGCACCAGGCCGCGCGACGTCCAGTATCCGAGAAGCGCCAGTCCCCAGTCCAGTAGAAACACGCCGCGCGAATAGGAGTATTGACGATATTCGAAAAAGCCGCGATACATGAACGTCATCACAATAATGACGAGCGAGGCCAGCGTGACGGCTTCGAAGATCCGCACGCCATCGTCCAGGATCGAGAATTCGCCTTTGAGCTCATAGAGCCGCTTCCAGCGAAGAGCCAGGAGGCGAACGACCGGCACGATGAGGAAAAGATGCCAGTAGGGCCGAAACGCCGGCCAGGAGATCGTCTCCACCAACTCGATCGGATTCAGTAGATGCCACACGTCGGCGGGATCGGGAATGTGATTCAAGACGCGTAGCCGATAGGCGAACAGGAACGCGCCCCAGGCAATGATCACATCCCCCAGGAGGAGAGCCGCCTGAGCGGCAACGAGAAAAAGCGTCGAGCGACTCTCCCAAGCTCGCTCGATCGCTTTTGCCTGCGCCGCCCCCACTGCATGGGCCATAGGCTGGCATTATACCCAGCCACACTGAGCGGGAGCAAGATGCCGGTGCTCCCCGCCCATCTCCTCGCACTCGAGATGACCGACGATCGGCGACTCTCCCGAACCGCCGGGAGCGCATCGATCCGGGAGAGCGTTCAGGGAATCCGCGCCGGTCTCAATCGGATGTAATCGAGCAGACCGAGATCAAAATAGGTGCGATATTCGCCCGCTTCGTAAATCTGGACGAATCGATCCATGCGCTGAAGCAGTGTGGTGATGAAGTATCCCGGCAGGGCTTCGGGATGCCGGTGGCCGAATCCCACATAGGCCCGAATGATGAGGCTGTGTTCGTCGCGCGGAAGGCTCTTGACGTTTTCGACGAAAGCCGAGAATCGTCCCTGCTGGAGGAGATAGAACTCCACATTGGACGTATAGAACGCCGATACCTGCTCTCCCCATCGACGCACATGGTCGCCAATGGCGCGGAGGGCCTTGGGGCCAGCGAAATCGCCAGTCACCGGGATGATCAGATTTCGCTCCTGGAGCCGCTTGACGAACTGGAAGGCTTCCTCCGAGGCGAGAAAGCTCCGCTGACGCCCGTAAAGATCGGTCTCCACGAGCAACTGCCTGAGCGTGGGAAACCAGCGCCAGGAGCGCCTCAAGTGCGACTGATAGCGGAGATCGAGTCCGGATCGATAAAAGTTGCTGTAAATGAAGTCGATGCGATTCTGATCGTCAGGGGTCAGGTCGAACCGGAATCGATGCGCAATGAGCTCGTAGACGCGTCTCAAATTGGCCTGGTAATAAAGTCGATCGGGAGGGAGGCCATCCATCACCTCGACGAGTTCGTCGATGGAGATCTGTTCCCATCGTCGATGCTCTCGAGGTAATGGACGACTGAGGAGGAGCGAGAGATACTCGGCGCGATGACGGGCCATGATGAATAAGGCCTTAAAGAGCAGATGTTGGAGCAGATTATCGCGCCGGATATCGAGGATGAACGCGCGCACCGGGCGAATCTGGGCGATGTAGGTGAAATTCTGCTCCGGTCCAACGCCGATGTACACGCCACCATGGAGATTCAATTCGTCGAGCTTATTCAACACCTTCTGGTATCCCAATTCATTGGACACCAGATTGTCGCTGGGAAAGTATCCCCCTTCTTCGGAGAGCTCAGCGATGAGCTGCGCGAATGGAGGGGACTGGGGAAGGTTGACTTTGGGAACGCAACTCCAGAGCAGCGCCGCCAGTACCGACAACGTCAACAGCGCCCGGATCACCGTGCTCCTGGTGATGCGCCGCTCCATCATATGGAGGTTACTTTAGCTGGAACGCCCTCGGCGATCAAGGATTCTGGGAGTTCATCCATCGATGCATTCGAGGACGCCGATCGGGCGTAAAGCGTCTCCAATGGGACGCGATATCATGTGTGGCGCAAGACGGCATCGTGCGCTCTTCTCTCCCAAGAGGTAAAGCCTGGAGCCCGTTCATCATCTTTCCGGCCATCGATAAAACCCGTATTTCCCCTTCACGGCGGGCTCGTGTTCGCGAGCGATTCTCCGCGAAGAGGAGAACGGGAAGGCCCGTCATAGGTCCTCGCCAGACCTTGCGATGAGGGCCGGACCACCTCCACGGCGAGTGGGAGTGAAGCTCACTCGTAGATGTTGATCAATCCCTGTGTTCCTTGCTCGCCGAACCCTTTGGTGACAGCCTCGGTGAACAAAGAGTAAGCCAATCGGGCACCGGGCAGATCATCTCCGATATGCTCGATCCACTCCAGGACCAGGCGGAGGTCCTTCTGCTGCAACTTGATCATGAACCCGGGAGAAAAATCGCCTTCCAGCACTTTGGGACCCAGATGCGTCAACATCCAAGAACCAGCAGCGCCACTGGACACGACCTCCAACACGCGCTCGAGATCCAATCCGGCTTTCCTGGCCAGATGAAGTCCTTCGGTCATGGCGACGATGTTCAAAGCGGCGATCACCTGATTGACCATCTTGGCGCGTTGACCGCAGCCGGATTCCCCCAGATAAACGATGCGCTCACCCAGAGCTTCGAAGATGGAGCGACAGCGCTCAAACGTCGGTCGATCTCCTCCCACCATGATGGTCAACGTTCCTTGGACGGCCCCCCGCTGTCCCCCGCTGATGGGGGCATCGAGCATCTGACATCCCTTTTCCCTCAGCTTCTCGGCGAATGTCACCGTAGCATCGGCCGATATGGTGCTCATGTCGATGACGACTTTTCCCGGCGCGAGGCCATCCCAGACGCCATGGGGAGCGAACAACACGTGCTCGACATCGGGAGTGTCCGAAACGACGGTGATGATGACATCGCTCCGCTGCGCCAACTCGGCGGGCGATGACGCCTCTGTGGCTCCCGCCGCCACCAGCGGTTGACACTTGGATCGCGTTCTGTTGAACACGGTCAAAGGAAATCCCGCTCGTAACAGATTTTGCGCCATCGGCTGTCCCATGATGCCCAATCCGATGAAACCGATTTTCTCTCTCATCGCTCCATCCTCCCTGTGCCGCCCAATTCTAATCCAGGGACACTCATTTTTCTATGGGGTTGGATTTTTTCGGTGTGGCTATCAAAAGTGATAGCGCCCCATCAGCTCTCAGAGACAGGCTTCTCTCTCAGAGCTCGAGGGGATGAGGCATCGATTCCATGGAGCATCTGTTGGGCTCCCGTCTGGCGCCCCCTGGCGAGTCCGAACGTCCGACTGTCGCACCGGCTTTGAGGGTTCAGCTTGACAGTCGAAGGCCGATCTGACTACCTTAGACGACCATGATCATGACGATAGAGAGGATGTCGGTGGTGGCCAGCTTTTTCCACTGGCTTTGGGTGGGCGCTGGTGAGGTGTCGATGATATTCGATGCCCGGACCGAAATGGTGTTGGGGTTGGGATTCATCCTCGGCTTGAAGCATGCGCTGGATGCGGATCATCTTGTCGCCGTCTCCACCATCGTGAGCGAGCATCACAGCCTGATCCGATCGTCGTTGATCGGAGCGTTCTGGGGAGTCGGTCACACGCTCTCGCTTCTTCTGGTGGGTCTGGTGGTCATTGGCCTGCGGGTGACCATTCCCGAGCGCGTAGCGCTGGGATTGGAATTCGCCGTGGCCGTGATGTTGGTCCTGTTGGGGGCGAGCGTGTTGTACAAGGCGGTGCGACTGAAACTGCACGTTCATGCGCATCTGCATCCGACCGAGCGGGGGCTCAAAAAGCATACGCACGTCCACGTCCACGTCGCCGAAACGCATCATCACGGGGAGCATCAACACTTCCTCACTCAGGCTCGACGTCCCCTGTTAGTGGGAATGGTACATGGATTGGCCGGAAGCGCGGCGCTCATGTTACTCGTGCTCACGACGATTTCCTCGCCGTGGCTGGCGCTCATATATATCGGCGTATTCGGCGTCGGGTCCATCGGAGGGATGCTGGTCATGAGTTCGCTCATTGGATTGCCGTTCGTGTGGACGGCTCGACGCTTCGATGGGCTTCATCGAGCGATCAGGCTCACTGCCGGAATGTTCAGCATCATCTTCGGATTCTATCTGGGCTGGCAGATTGGCTTTCACGAGGGGTTGTTCCGGTGACGCCTCGAAGAGCCCGGTTCTCACTTTCATCATGAAATGCCCTTGACAGCCAGCCCGATTCCGCATTTAACTTTGAGTTTTTGTCATTGAGAGTCATGAATAGAGTCAAGTTCGCTATTCCCAAAGGCTCTTTGGAGAAAGCCACATTCGCTCTCTTAGAGCGCGCATGGTATGAAGTTCGTGGACGCGAGCGCACCTATCGTCCGACCATCAATGATCCAGACATTGCGCTGAAGTTGTTGCGTCCTCAAGAAATTCCAACGTTGGTGGCCGAGGGCCTCCACGATGTGGGCATCAGTGGAACGGACTGGATTCGCGAGACGCGGGCCGATGTCGAGACGTTGCTCGATCTGGAGTATGGTCACATCAAATTGGTCCTGGCCGTGCCTCGTGATGTTCCCGTCGCCTCGCTCTCGGAATTGATCAAAATGGCGATTCGCGACGATCGCCCGTTGCGCATCTCCACCGAGTATCTGAACGTGAGTGCGGAGTACATCAAAGCCGATGCCGCCTATCGGGAGGTATTCGGCGCGGTCGACCCAGTGGTCATCACGCCCTGGTGGTCTAAAGGAGAGAACCCACAGGTCAGCATTTTCCTCTCCTTCGGGGCCACGGAAGCCAAACCGCCGGAAGATTGCGATGCCATCATCGATGTGACTGAGACGGGCACGACGTTGCAACGCAATAATCTGAAGATCATCGATACAGTGTTGACCTCATCGGCCGTGCTCATCGCCAACCGACAATCGTTGGCCGATGTTCACAAGCGAGCGAAGATTTTCGACATCGTCACCTTGCTCAAGGGCGTCATCGAGAGTAGCAAGAAGCTGCACATCTTCGTCAACGTGAAGAGAGAGAACCTGGAGGAGTTGCTCAGCCGCCTCCCGGCGTTGAAGCGGCCGACGGTCAGTCCTCTCTCAGACGAAGGATGGTATTCCATCAATACGGTCATCGAGAAACAGCAACTCTTGCAGTTGCTTCCTACGCTGCGCAAACTGGCACAGGGCCTGGTCGTTCACGAACCTCAGCAAATCCTCCCCCTCGAAGAAGTCAGTCGCGATGAGAACAACGAGTGAGAATGCGTTTCTTCGCGTCGAGCGGCTCACTGCGCGGAACCTCGCTTCGGTCGCCGCCTCCCTTCGCCCACCGCATGGGATCGATGCGCGGGTGAAGAAACGCGTCCACCGGATCGTGCGAGAGGTCGCCTCGGTTGGCGACCGCGCCCTGCTCGCTTACACCGAGCGATTCGATGGCGTGAGACTCACGCGGGATGAATTGCGGGTCTCTCCAGCCGAAATCGAAGCGGCCGTCGCTCAGGTCTCCCGAGCGGAACTCCAGGCGCTGAGGCGAGCCAAGGCTCATATCGAAAAAGTCGAGAAACGCACGCTCCATCGCCTCGTTCATTCATTGGAGACGAGATCTGGGGTGAGGATCGATGCCTCGTTTCGACCGCTGGAGAGCGTGGGCTGTTATGTTCCTGGAGGACGAGCGGTCTACCCGAGTTCGGTACTGATGAATGTCGTTCCGGCTCGCGTGGCTGGCGTCCGACGGATCGTGCTCTGTTCACCTCCCGGCCCCGCGAAGACCATTCATCCGCTCATCCTAGCCGCAGCGAAGTTGTGTGGCGTGACGGAGATCTATCGCGTCGGTGGAGCCCAGGCCATCGCAGCATTGGCCTATGGGACGAAGACGATCGCACCGGTAGAGAAGATCGTCGGCCCGGGAAGCGCCTATGTAGCAGCGGCTAAACTGGCCGTCGCCGATCAGGTGACCATCGACCTCCCCGCGGGACCGAGCGAGTTACTCATCATCGCTGATGACACGGCCCGAGCGTCATACATTGCTTGGGATCTCATCTCTCAGGCGGAACATGGTGCTGACAGCATCGTCGGTCTGGTGACAACGTCCCGGCGGATAGCCCGGGACGTCGTCTCTCTTTTGTCGGCGACGATCGATCGCGTTGAGCGGTCGGAGGTGGTGCGCGTGGCGCTGGCCGATCACGGGTTCGTGCTGGTATGTGATTCCATCGAGCGCGCCGTTCAATTCGCCAACGCCTTCGCTCCCGAGCATCTGGAAATCATGACTCGGCGCGCGCGCGCGCTCGCCCGACGCATCACCTCGGCGGGATTGATCCTGATCGGCGATCATTCGCCCGTGCCGGCGAGCGATTATGTCGTGGGAACGAATCACGTCCTCCCCACCGGTGGCGCAGCTCGGGTGTATTCCGGGCTCTCGGTGCTCGATTTCTTGCGTCGGGTTCACGTCGTCGAGTGCACGCGCGCCGGGTTACGACGCCTCGTCACTCCCCTTGAAATACTGGCGCGAGCCGAAGGATTACCCAATCACGCGCAGGCAGTGAAGGAGCGATTCACAGCATGAGCGAGTGGATGAAGCAGAAACTTCACTGGTTAGAGCAGGCCGAAGGCTACCGCATGCCGGAATCCGCCGATGTGGAGCAGGAATTGGGGTTGCCTCAAGACATCATTAAGCTGGACGCGAACGAGAATCTATTCCTGCCCGCAGAGTTGCTGAGAGCGTTGGCCCGAGAGGTCGCCGATGAACTGGACCCTCGATTCTATTCCACCGTTGAGTATCATCGTCTGGTGCGCGCCCTGAGCGACCGAGTGGAACTCTCGCCGCAGCACATCGTGTTAGGCAACGGAGGCGATCAGATCATCGATCTGGCGGCACGAACGTTTCTGGACGCCACGGCCAAAGCCGTCTCCATCTCGCCAACCTACTCGTTCTATCGCCTCCGGGCGCGATTGACCGGCGCAGCGTGGACGGAAGTGCCATTACGCGAAGATTTCTCGCTCGACGTCGACCGCTTGTTGGACGTGGGCCGGGAAGCCCAGATGATCTTTCTCTGTTCGCCCAATAATCCTACCGGGAATCGGCTCGATCCGGAGCAACTTCGATTCCTTTTACGGCGCTTCGACGGCATCGTGTTCATCGATGAAGCTTACGCCGAATTTGCCGGAGAGACATTGGCTCGTTGGGTGACGGAATTCCGACATCTCATCATCATGCGCACTTTTTCCAAACTCCATGGGCTGGCCGGACTCCGACTCGGCTATATGCTGGCCGATCCCATCATCGCCCGACCGTTCGCCGAGAAGATGCAATATCCTTACAGCGTGAGTACATTCACGCTGCATATGGCCTTGAAGCTGCTGGAGCACGATGAACATGTGCGCTCGGCAGTCGAACACATGCGCCGTGAACGGGCGCGGCTGCAACGAGAGCTGAATGCTATTGAAGGAATCAGGGCTTTTGATTCCTGCGCGAATTTCATCCTGTTCCAGGTGAATCGACCGGTGGAATCGGTGCACCAGCAGTTGATCGAGCGGGGCTTATTCCTGAAGAAGATCGGCGATGTGATGTCATATCAGAATTGTCTCCGAACGACCGTGGGTCCTCGAGAAGTGAACGATCGGCTCGTCAGCGCCTTGCGGAGGATATGTGAAACTTAGTCGGCGGGAGTATCACCGAGTTCATGTCGAGGGGCGCGTCGCCTATATTCGGCGAGACCGCGTGAATGGTCTCAGCGAGGTGGAAGCCATCATCTTCGATTGTGATGGCGTTTTAATCGATACGCGGCGATCGTATGATCAGACCATCGGACGAACCGTGTGCTTCATTCTCGATCGACTGGTGGGGTTCTCTTTTCCCCGACGAGTGATCACGTCATCGATCATTTACACACTGCGCGGGAGCGGCGGATTCAATAGCGACTGGGATTCGACGTACGTGATCCTGCTCTATCTTTTCTCTCGACTTCCCAAGCCGTTTCTCCTCCGTTTTCATGAAGCCCGTCAAGGGGTGGTCCATCCGCCGGAGAGTACGCCCGCGCTGGCAGAAACGCTCCGGAGCCTGGCGTCGGCGCTTCGCGGGTCGTTGCCCGAGAAATGGGTTCGAGAGCGCGTCAAGGCGATGCGAGCCGGATTATCGAGATTCGTCGAGCAGGCCGATCATCGGGGAGTGTCCTCATTGGAGGGGCGACTCTTGGCGGATTCCCAGCCGGAGTGGCGCCGGGCGGCAGTGCGCTCGTTCAAAGCGTTGCTCGGCTATCCGGAGCGGGCGGGTCAGAGCCTACTGGCGACGGTGTTCGATGAGATCTTTTATGGCGCTCGCCTGTTCCAGCGCGTTCATCGCCGAGGGGCGCAGTTTTATATGGGAGCAGGAACCATCGAGAATGAAACGGTGATGATCAAGGCTTCCACCCTTCGGCAATTGGTGGCCATGGTCGGATCATCGAATGTGGGCATCGCCTCGGGTCGCGGGAGCGCGGCGACGGAGAAAACGTTGGGGCGGTTGCTCAATTATTTCAATCCGCGGGCGCGCGTTCATCTGGAAGACGAGGAACTGCTGGCCGATCATCATCCGATGCAAGAAGCTAAAGCCAAACCCGCTCCCTATGCTCTATTGAAGTCAGCGCGAGCCATGAAACGCTTCACACGCGCACTCTACGTGGGAGATTCGGCCGAGGACGTCATCATGGCCCGACGAGCCAATGAAGTGGACCCTCGATTCCTCTTCGCCGGCGTCATCAGTGGAGCCCATCACCAAAGGAAGCGGCGGATGTTCGTCGAAGCGAACGCCGACGTGATTCTCTCCTCAGCGAATCAATTGCCTCGGATTTTACGGGCCTGTCAGCGGAACGCCCTTTCTCGAAAATAAGTGGCGCAAGCTACCACTATTTCGTCCTTGCCGTATGACCTCAGGGCTATCTGTCATAGCAAGGAACGCCACCATTCCCGGAAGGATGCGATGTGACAGCCTGAAACACGCGCTTCGGGAACTCCCCCAATCTCATGTGCGGTGAAGAGCAATATATCCACAGCGGCGAGCATGTGTGATCCCCTTTGATGGCCGCACTCGAACCACTCTTGACTCCATGGGGCGCGCGTTGCATCATCCTTACGGCCATGAATACCACGAGGAGGCAGGAACGATGAGGCATCGCGTCGTCATACTTCTGTTGTTATCGGTCAGTTTGGGGATCACGATCACCGGGGTGACGCTCGCCCAACAGACGCATCCGTTTTCGGTCCACGATCTCCTGGCCATGGATCGCATTTCGGACCCTCGCGTCTCCCCGGATGGGCAGCACATCGTGTTCGTCATCAGTTCCACGGATCTGGAGGCCAATCGGCGGCGGACCGATCTCTGGCTGGTGAACGTCGATGGATCGGGGCTTCGGCGATTGACGTCGCATCCGGCCAGTGACTTCAATCCCCGTTGGGCTCCCGATGGAAAGTTCATCTGGTTCCTCTCTACGCGCTCGGGGTCATCGCAAGTCTGGCGCATTCCCGTCGATGGCGGCGAAGCCGAACAGGTCACGGATCTTCCTCTCGACGTAGGGAATCTCATCGTCTCACCTGACGGTTCACGATTGGCCTTCACGATGACCGTCTTCCCCGATTGTGACACGATCGCCTGCACGAAAAACCGATTGGACGAGAGAGCGAAGCGCAAGGCCAGTGGGCGTCTTTTCGAGCGCCTGTTCATCCGCCATTGGGACAGATGGAAGGACGGTCGCCGATCGCACCTGTTCGTCATGCCCGTCAAGGGCGGCGAGCCCCTCGACGTGATGAAAGGAATGGATGCCGACACGCCATCACAGCCGTTTGGTGGGCCTGAAGAATTCACCTTCACGCCCGATAGTCGCGCGCTCATTTTCACGGCGCGTGACGCCGGTCGCGAGGAGGCATGGTCCACGGATTTCGATCTCTATCTCGCGCCGGTGGATGGTTCGGCGCCGCCGCGCTGTCTGACCGAGGCGAATGAGGCCTGGGATACGACGCCGGTGTTCTCGCCCGATGGTCAGACGCTCGCCTATCTGGCCATGGCTCGTCCCGGCTACGAGTCCGATCGCTTCCGAATCGTGCTGAAACCCTGGCCGGAGGGACGAGCGCGAGTATTGACCGAAGAGTGGGATCGATCGCCCAATGCTCTCGTCTGGGCGCCGGATGGCCGGACGATTTACGCCACGGCCGCCAATCTGGGTCAGCGGTCGTTGTTCGCCATCGACGTGGCCACCGGTCGCGTTCGCACACTGGTGGAGGGTGGAACGGTGAGATGGCCCGCCGTGGCCGGAGATCGCATCGTCTATGGATGGGATCACCTTCGATCGCCCGTGGAACTCTACTCGGTGAAGCCGGATGGCGCCGATGCTCGAGCCATCACCAGGATCAATGCCGACCGCGTCGCCGCCGCCCGCATGGGCGAGCCCGAACAGTTCACATTCAAAGGCTGGAATGACGAGACGGTCTACGCCTACGTGGTGAAACCGGTCGATTTCGATCCCTCCAAGACATACCCGGTCGCCTTTCTCATCCACGGCGGTCCGCAGGGCTCATTCAGCAACACGTTCCACTATCGGTGGAATCCGCAAGTCTACGCTGGCGCCGGGTATGCGGTCGTCATGGTGGACTTTCACGGCTCCATCGGCTATGGACAGGCGTTCACCGATTCCATTCGCGGCGACTGGGGCGGCAAGCCTCTTGAAGATCTCAAGAAGGGGCTGGCGGCGGCTCTGGCACGTTATCCCTGGATGGATGGTGATCGCGTGGCGGCATTGGGTGCTTCTTATGGCGGTTATATGATCAACTGGATTGCCGGGCAGTGGCCCGATCGGTTTCGTTGCCTCGTCAATCACGACGGCGTCTTCGATCAGCGGATGATGTACTATGCGACCGAGGAACTCTGGTTTCCGGAATGGGAACATGGTGGGCCCTACTGGGCGAATTCGCGCGCTTACGAAAAGCACAATCCGGCAAACTATGTGCAAAACTGGAAGACGCCGATGCTGGTCATTCACGGGGCTCATGATTTCCGCGTGCCGGAGACGCAGGGCATCGCTGCTTTCACGGCGCTGCAGCGGCGCGGTATTCCCAGCCGGTTCCTCTACTTTCCCGATGAGAATCACTGGGTTCTCAAGCCGCAGAACAGCCTCCTCTGGCATGAAACGGTCATCGGCTGGCTCGACCGGTGGCTCAAAGAAGAGGCATCGAAGTGACAGTATGAGATCGCGAACCGATGTCCTCAAGTACGAAGGAGTTCCTGTGGCCAACGGATAAAGTGTGAAGCGAGCCATGAGAGCGCGATCACAGAACGAGTTCGGCCATGGTGCGAATGGCCTCAACGGTGGACGTCGCGCAGATGAGCGTCGTTATGCCCGCCTCCCGCCAGGCATCGAGTTGATCGCGAATGCGCTCGCGCGGGCCGCAGAGGGCGACTTCATCGACAAGGGCGTCGGGCACGGCGGCGGCGGCTTCGCCTTTCTTTCCCGAAAGGTAGAGGTCTTGAATGCGCTCGGCAGCTTCCTCATAGCCGTAGCGGCGAACGAGATCGTTGTAGAAGTTTCGGCCGCGCGCGCCCATGCCGCCGATGTAAAGGGCCAATATCGGCTTGACCAGGGCGCGGCAGGCGTCGACGTCATCTCCCAGCACCACGGTCACCGTCGGCGCGATATCGAATTGGTGCCGGTCTTTCCCATCGGTGCGCCGGGCGAAGCCTTCATCCAGCGATGCTCGAAAGAGCGCCATCCGGTGGGGGGAGCAGAACAGCGCCAACCACCCATCGGCGATTTCGGCGGCCAGTGCGACGTTCTTCGGGCCGATGGCGCCAAGGTAAATGGGGAGGTCGGCGCGCAGCGGGTGCACGATGAGTTTGAGCGGTTTCCCCAAGCCCGTCCCTCCGCGCACAGGAATGTCGTAATACTCGCCGTGGTATTCCAGCGGCCGTTCGCGTTTGAGGATGAGACGCACAATCTCCACGTATTCGCGCGTGCGCTTCAGAGGCTTGCCGTAGGGAACGCCATGCCACCCTTCGACGACCTGTGGCCCGGAAACGCCCAATCCCAGCAGAAAGCGCCCGCCGGTCAACAGATCGAGCGTGGCCGCCGTCATCGCCGTCATCGCCGGTGTGCGCGCGGGCATCTGCATGATGGCCGTGCCCACATTGATGCGTTCGGTCTTGGCCGCCAGCCAGGTGATGGTCGTCACGGCATCGGAGCCGTAAGCTTCCGCCGTCCAGACCGAATGATAGCCCAACCGGTCGGCTTCCTGTGCCAGAGCGACATAATCGGCCGATCGTGCCCCCCAATATCCCAGATTCAATCCCAGTCGCATCGGTATTCCTCCTCTTTTTCAACCGCGCTCCTCGATGTCCTTATGAAGCCCGTGCCGCCGAAAGCCAAATCTTACACGCCTGCGGGGAGAAGGTCCACCGCTGGAGCGCGTGGGATGATATGAACGTCCATTTCCTGCGAGGGTGATGCAGAGATCGCCTCGCGTTGACGCTGGAGCGATCGCGAATATAGAATCGCCTGTGGAGGCATGAAGATCGCCAGTTGGAACGTCAACTCGATCCGGGCGCGGCAAGAGCGCTTGCTCCGGTGGCTCGCCGAGCAGCAACCGGACATCGTCTGTCTCCAGGAGCTGAAAGTCACTGAGGAGCAGTTCCCATTCCAGGCATTGCATGAGGCGGGTTACCGAGCGGCCGTCTATGGCCAGAAAGCCTATAATGGCGTCGCCATCCTGGCCCGCACCGAACTCACCGATGTCGAGCGGGGATTCGGCGACTGGAAGGAAGAGGCTCAAGCGCGCCTCATCGCCGCCACCGTCGATGACCTTCGCGTTCTCTCGGTTTACGTGCCGAATGGAGCGGAGGTTGGTTCGGAGAAATACGCTCATAAGCTCCGCTGGCTCGATCGCCTCAAGAGATACCTCAAAGGGTGTGATCTGCCCGAGCGGCCGCTCGTCATGTGCGGCGATTTCAATATCGCGCCAGAAGCCCGTGATGTGGCTCATCCTGATGCCTGGGAGGGTACTGTCCTCTTCAATCCGGAGATGCGCGCTGCCTTCCGCGAGCTTCTCGATCTGGGATTGATCGACACGTTTCGGAAGCATGAGGCTGGAGGTGGATTCTATTCCTGGTGGGATTATCGCCGGTTGGCCTTCGTTCGCAACGATGGATTGCGCATTGATCACATACTGGCCACACCGTCGCTGGCCGATCGATGCACGGCTGCCTGGATCGATCGCCAGGCCCGAAAAGGACCGAAGCCGTCCGATCATGCGCCGGTGATCGCCGTTTTCGACTGGCCTTGAGCGTATGGCGTGATAGGGGAGCGCGGCGCTGGTGCGCCGGACACCGATTGTCCGTCCTCGCCATCATACTCGTGGAGACCGTCACATTCGCCTGGGAGTCTTGAGCTATGCGAGAAGATCACGAAAAGATGGCCCGCACGTTCGATCAATGGGCCGAGGCGGGTCGCGCCGAAGCGATGGAGGATGGTCACCGCGATGTCGTGCATCAGGTGGTGGAAAAGATGGACATTGGACCGGGCGAGCGCATTCTCGATCTGGGATGCGGCAACGGTTGGGCGACGCGTCTCCTGGCCCGTCGGGCGCCCGAAGTGGAAGCCGTGGGCGTCGATATTTCGCCCCGGATGATCGCGCGCGCACGCGCGCGGCACGATCCTCGCCTCAGTGCGCGATACGAAGTGGCCGCCTTTGAATCGCTCCCATTCCCCGATGGATATTTCGACCGCGTCTTCTCCATGGAATCGATATACTACGCCGTCGATTTGGGGAAAGCTCTTCGAGAAATCCATCGCGTGCTCGCGCCGGGCGGCGTGGCCGAGGTGATCATCGACTTCTACCTGGAGAGTCCGGGTACGGAAGTCTGGGGCGAGCTGGTCGGCGTCCCCATGCACTATCTGAGCGAGGCTGAATGGAAGCGCGCCTTCGAGGCGGTCGGATTTCGTCCGGTGACCACCCGGCGGATCGTCGATCGGCGCGGTCCGGGCGATCCGACCCGTTTCACACCGACCCCGTGGTGTCCCGATTGGGAGACCTGGGTGTCGATTCACCAGTGTGGCAGTCTCTGGATTCACGCTGTGAAGCCGGCGTGAAGGGCTCTGGTGAGAGAATGCACGGCGATCGGTCAATCATCGCTCGTCGGGGGGGAGGAACCAGCATTTCCGGAGTGCCCATCCGGGTTCTCTCGCCGCGTCCACATGGAGAGCCTTCCTCCCATGTGGAGCGAGTGGCGCAAGTTAGCAACTTGCGCCACATCACGTCGTCCGCGGTAGATGCGAGTCCCTGGGTGATCCTCGGACAACGTTTGTCCCCCTGAAGCTCGCCAGCCCGTGAATGCGCATTGGCGCCGGTCACTTCCACTGGGCGCGGCGGCTGACGCACCGGCGCTTGTTGGGGTCATCCCTCCGTGGTATACTACGGGTGATTTCCCATACGTACTGAGCGTCCGATGAAGAAGAGGGGGAGCATCTCCAGGCAGGAATTGCATCACCTGTTCGCACGCGCTCACCACGGCGACCGCGAGGCGCGAGAAAAAATTTTTTCTCTTTTACGCGGGAGATTTCTGGCCGTGGCGAAATATAAATTAATGGAGGACGATGTTGAGGACGCTGTCCAGGAGGCGCTCATGGTTGTGCATGAGCATTTTTCAGAACTGGCGAACGTGGACCAATTAATGGCTTTCACATTTGGTGTCCTGCGCCATAAGATCGGCAACATTTATCGAAGACGGGCGCGGCGGGAGCGCTATCGCGTGAGGCTGGAAGAGGCTCCCGAACCGACCTATTACATGGACGGAGCGTTAGACGCCGCTCAGTTGGATCGACTCATGCTCCAGGCCATTCAAAGACTGGGGGCGAGGAAGCCTGAATGTCGAGCGATGCTGTTGGGCTTGCGCGAAGGGCTGAGCATTGATGATTTCTCTCGCCGATGGCGACTCTCCCGGTCCGCGCTCGACAAGCGCTTGGCTCGTTGTCGACGAGCCCTGCGACGCATGTTACGGGAGGAGTATGGCTTGCACCTATGATCTCGATCAGGCGACCCATATTAACCTCATGCTGTGTGGCGGATTCCACGGTTGAGGGAGGGTCGAAGGAGCGAGGATAATGAAATGTACAGATCCACGACTTCAGCGATTGATCACTCGATATGAGCTGGGCGCTCTGGAGCCATCCGAGCGAGAACAATTTGCCGCTCATCTGCTCCAGTGCGACGAGTGCTATAACGAAGTCTACGCCATGGAGCCATTCATGGCGCCAATCCGTGAGCGCCGGGGAGCCATCCTACGCGGGGAGAAGACGGCCGATCCCACCATTCTCTCCACGGTCATCGATGAGGGAGCGCAGCTACCCTTCTGGTTGCGAAAATCGGTGTTGGCGGCGGCATCACTGCTCGTGATGATCGGTGCAGGGGTCTTATATTTGTCTTCGACGAGATGGTCGCCCGTCCCGAGCGGAACCAGGCCTCCCGGATCTGAGTCACCTGCCTCCGAAGCGACCGATCACCTCCCATCGCCGTGGAAGGAGTTGGCCATTCCCAAGCCCGACTATATCCCAGCGAGCGGAGGAGCGGTGCTCCGCGACGACCGGTCGGCAATGGCCTTCGAGCGCGCGATGGCCGCCTATCAGGAGAACCGGTTCGCTGCGGCAGCAGAGCAACTGGAGGTCGTCAGTCGGCTCGATCCAGAGCATGCTGAGGCGCATTTTTATTGGGGCGTGTCGCTGTTGCTGGCGGGCCACAGCCGGGAAGCCTTGCCTGCTCTTAAACAGGCTGTTCAATTGAGTGCCGGTGCCGAGCGCGAGCGGGCGCGCTACTATCTGGCGCTGGCCTATCTGAAAACGGATCATCCCAAATCGGCGCTCGCCGAACTGGAGGTCATCATCAAAATGAATGGGCCATATCGAGCCGATGCCGAGCGGCTGAAGCGAGTTATCGTCGAGGTACCTCAATAAAGCCACAGAGGTCCAGAGTCATGAATGACATGAACAGACTGACCGGACAGATGATCGGCTGTGCTATTGAGGTGTACCGTCACCCGGGACCCGGACTTCTCGATGTGATCTGTGAGGCGGCATTATGTATCGAATGGAAAGCGGCCGGCTTGACATACAAACGATAGCCTGCTTTCCCGTCTTTACATAAGGGAAGAACGGTTGAGCCGTATTGCCTCGATTTGGTCGTGGAGGACGCCGCTATGGTGGAACTCAACCGCGTTGAGCGATTCAATCCCATCTTCGAAGCCCACGTTTTTATCTCTCTGAAAGTCACGGGAGCAAAAACCGGGTTGTTGAGCAACGTTGACTCGCGATTCCTGCAAGATGGAATCAAGAGATTTATTCTTTCTCTCTATAGTGGCGGGAGATATTGGCCATGAGATGGAGCTGGAAGCTGTTCTTCTTTGGCGTATTCCTGATCATATGGGCGGCGCCGGGATATGACCGATTGCCACCAGAACGTATTATTCATCTTGACGAGCGCCGTGAAGGCACCTTTCGCCCCAGAGATCCGATCAGAAGAGCCCCGCCGCGCGGACCCGCACATCGCTGGGCATTCAACGGCCAGGCGGGACAACAGATCACGATTATTGCCGAGTCCTATGAGTTCGATACCTATTTGTTGCTCATCGATCCCCGAGGAGAGCAGATCGCCTGGAGCGATGATAGTGATGGATTGTTCAATGCGCGGATTCGCGCGACGCTCCCGGCGGCAGGACGCTACAGGGTGATCGTCTGCGGCGTCAATGCCGATCAATACGGTACGTATTGGCTCTCGTTGGAGGAAGGCGATCGCGAAGCCGATTGGAGCGAGGAAGCCGTCTCCACTTATTATCGGCGAGGGATCGAGTGGGCCGAACGCCGAAAGAGTCGACGCGCCCTGAGTTGGGTGAATCTGGCTGTGGGGAGATACTTCCGCGAGCGTCGACAGTGGGAACGCGCCGAGCAGCATTATGCGCAGAGCCTGACCGCCGCTCGAGAGGCCGATTTCCTGTACGGCCAATGGGCCGTCGCGCTGGAACGGGGCACGTTGTTGACCCAGCGCATGCGGTATGATCAGGCAGTTGGTGAGCTTCAACGGGCCCTGGAGTTGGGCAGAAAGCTGCGGGCCGCTGATCAGGCTGAAGCCCTCGTCTCAGTCCAACTTGGCGATCTTTACTACTACATGGACAGGGAGGAGCTCGCAGAGATTTATTATCAAAACATCGCTGAGCTCGTCGAGCAGACCGGGTTTCCGTCTACCTCATCGGCCCGACTCTACATCTCATTGTTTAACTTTGTTCGTCTCCAAGATAAGGAGAGGGCCATTAAATATGCGCGAAAGGCTTATGCCTTACGCGGAGGAGTGGATCCACTATTCAAATTCCAGGCAATCTTCACTCTGGCTGATGCTTATTCTCTGTCGGGCAGGTCCGAAGAGGGACTCAGACTAGCGACTGAAGCTCGTCACCTCGCCCATCGTCTCGGCTGCACAGGGGAGGAAACCTTCATGCTCATTTGGATGAGCATGGAATATTACCGCTTGAATCGTATCGAACAAATGATCTCTAGGGCTCGTGAGGCAGTTGAGTTAACGGGTCCAGACAATGAAGACCCTGAGCCTCGGCGAGTTGCTTTACAACTCCAGGCCGATGGGGAGATGCTGAGAGGAAACTACGAGGGGGCTCTTCAATTGTGCTTAGAAGCCCTTCGGACAACAGAAAGGGCTTGGGTGAGGGAGCCTGTCGAGGAATTGCAGTGGAACTATCTCGCTCAATCAAAAGCAATCTGTACTCAGATCATTATGAACCTGTACGCCTTGAATCTCCGTCATCCGAACCGCGAGTACGCCCGTCAGGCTTTTGATTTCGCCGAGCGTAGTCGTAGTCGTTCATTATTACAACAATTGAGAATCGAGCAGGAATATCCGGACGCCTCGAAGAAGGCTTCCTGGCTCGATCGAGATCAGCGACTTTTAGAAAAGATCTCAGCTCTCGAGCGAGAGCTGGTGCTTTTGCGCGCCGGAGGTCAAGCGGATCACGCCACCCTCGATCGCCTGGAAGAGCGGCGGGCCCGTCTTGTCGGAGAGCGCATGCGGCTTCAAGCTGAGATCCGGCAGACTATGACCAATACCTATCACGCCGCTCAATTGTCTCCTCTCACGGCCGAGCAGGTGCAAAAAGAGTTTCTCGCCGCTCATCCGAACACGGCCATTCTCTTTTATCAACTGGGCATTCAAGAGAGCTTCCTCATCGTCCTCACGCGCGAGAACGCAGGACTTTTCAAGCTGCCCGATTGGACGACTATTGGCGAAACCGTGGCCGAATGGCGCGCCTACATTCGCCTGCAATTAAAGCCGGCCGGACGAACGGCGACGGCTCTTCGCGACTATGCCCGCATCGCCCATCGACTCTATGAAATGCTCGTCAGACCGGCCGCTCGGATCATTCGAAGTCGTGATCTCATCATCGTGCCGGATCGGGCACTGTATCAACTCGCTTTCGAAGGATTAATCGTTTCCCAACCAGAGCGCATTGAGGATCTCGGTCAACTCCATTATCTGGTCGAGGATCACTCCGTTACCTATGCGCCCTCAATCTCCGCTCTTGCAGAGATTGAACGACGACAACAGCGCAGAGTCGCGAAGGCGACAAAGAAGTTACTTCTACTGGGCGATGCTGTATTTAATGAACGTGATCCGCGGATGGTCCAAAAAAGACCGGTCAAACCTGACCAAGATGAGACACGAACTATGGCCTATGGTGCCCGATTGCGTGCTGGGCTTCACCGGCTACCAGCCACTCGCAATGAGATACTCAGTATCGCCCGGCTCGCTGAAAGTTACCAATGGAGTCCAGATGTATGGCTTGGTTTTGAAGCGAGCGAGCGGAATCTCAAGACGAAGGATTTATCTGTATATGGCTTGGTACATTTGGCGACCCACGCTATCGCTGATCCAGTAGTTGGTGACTTTTCCGGTATCATTCTCTCGGTGAGCGAAGGTCATTCTGATGATGACGGGTTGCTTACGGCGGCTGAGGTTTCTCACCTTCGATTGGGGGCAGATCTCGTCGTATTGAGTGGATGCGCAACTGGCGATGGTCAAGTGACCAAAGCTGAAGGCGTCGTCGGACTGAGTCGCGCCTTTCTCATTGCCGGAGCCCGCCGAGTCTGTGCCTCTCTCTGGAAGGTCGAAGATGATGCAACACGACAATTAATGATCTTGTTGTATCGTCATCTCCTCACGAGAGGACAATCACTCGCTCATGCCCTGCAGCAAGCAAAAATCAAATTCCTCCGTCGAGGCCGCCTGCCTTTCTTCTGGGCGCCATTTGTCCTTATCGGAGCCCCTGATTGAAAGATAGCGAGTGACAAATGGTGAGAGAAGGTGCCCGTCACTGGTCACTCGCCACCGGTTTTAAGACGACATGGCTGGCATGCTGCTATTGACAGCAGGTCAATCCTCTCTCACAACACCAGGTTCGTGAAGGGGGGAGTTCATTTTGTCCAGACATCTGCATCATTGCCGGTGGCTCCGGATCGGGCTCAGATTTTCCCGCCGGGTTCATCAGAAGCATGCTCAAAAACAAGATCGCCATCATCCATCTGATCATCAACATCGCATTCCCTCCTCTGATCGAAAATGATGGATTCTGTGGGCGCTGGAGATAGATTTTCCCCAGCAGCGCGCTGGCCCGATAACCGCTCTGTGGCAGCTCGGTCGCGCTCTCTCATCCTGGCCTGAGCGCTCAGGTCTCTTCGGTTTTCGGTTCGAACCGGCTGAGGCCCTCAGCCTCTTCCCACTTTCATAATTTCGCCAGGCGTGGTTTTCTCCCCCTGACGGAGAAAAAATCAGACTCAGCGACCAGCTCAGCGGACTTCTTGACGATCTCTCGCCACCGAGACACAGAGGCGCAGCGCCCGGAACGTTTCAGCCACCAGGAAGCACAAGCATCACAAAGGATCACTCATGGCGCTCGGGAACCACACCGAAGGGATGAGCAGGGCTCTTTTCGAGGGAGTCTCCTGCGGCGGTTCGCGACGATGAGGGAGAAGGCGAGCCATCGTCCATGGTCCATCGTTTCTTTAAAAAAATTTCATCGGGGCGGGAGATTTGGCCGTCTGGTGAAATATATATAGATGGGGAGGGAAAGTGATGATGGACAATCCCAAGCCAGACATCTCTCTCACCGTCGAGGGACTCACGCCGGGTGACGGTCGGTGGTGGCATCCGGCACTCCGACGAGCGTTGCGCCTGGTCATGCGCGATCTAGCCGAGCCGGTCTCGTTCGCGGCCGTGCTGGCCGTGGCCGGTGTGAGCAAGTCGTACTTTTGCGCGCTCGCGCAGCAGACCTTCGGCATGAGCTTCATGCGTCTGGTCAGACGACTGCGGGTGAGACGGGCGGCCGAGCTGCTGACCACGACGTCTCAATCCATCACCGAGATCGGTCATGCCGTGGGTTTTGGTGATCTCCGGCAGTTCGAGCGCGCCTTTCATCAGGTCTACGGCTGCGCTCCGACAGCCTATCGGCGCCGAATTCGAGAAGAATGGCAGCAGGAATTTCTACACAGTTTAAGCGAGGCGAAAAAATCGGACTGGATGACGAAAAGACCGGACTCTTCACCGAGCCAATGTCAGCGAAACGTCATATCATCCAGCATGAAATGAGGATGGTTATGAACGGGATGAATGACTCCTTGATCCTTCACCGATCGGTGCGCAATGCACTAGGGGCGCTGAGCCTTTTGAGCGCCTTCGGGTTCATCACCAATAATCTTGGACCGCTCGCGCCGGAGTTAAGCGCATTGCTCGCGCTCTTATCGTTAACCTTTTTTGTTTCGCTGCATTTTCCCAAGCGAGCGGCCAGCTTCAAGGGATGTTCGAAGACGTTGCTTTTGCTCGGAGTTGGTGCGTTAACCGCGGCTTTCATACTCTGGATGATCGGTGGCCAGATCGAGCGCTGTTTGGCTGTCGTTTTCCTTCTTCTCTCGTTGAGCTGGATCAGCAAAGCTTTCGGCGATGCACAGGCCACACTCTCTGTTTCTCTGTTAGCCGCTTTGCTCATCAGCTTGTATGTGATTCTCTATCAGTACGTCCCTCCTTTGTGGTTCGGTGTTCAGGCTACGTCGCGACTCTTTTCTCAAAGCATTTCTCATTTGGTTGGAAAGGAGATGCAGTTCGGAGCGACCGCTTCAGGCTTCCACCTGTTAATTTTCTTCCTTTTATACACGCTCAGCTTCTTTTGGCTGGTGACGCAACGGTCTGGGAAGGCTCTGCTCGGCATCGTTGGGCTTGGGATCTTTGTTCATGCTCTCTATCTCATTATTCATGATCCGATCTTCGTCCCACTTCTGAAGCTGTTCGAGAACCCATATCATGTAGGTCACAGTCACTATAGGCCCTATACCATCACCGCTCTCAATACTCCGATCTTCTTTCTGGGCTTACTTTGGATTTTGCTCTTCTTGCTTGTGCGAACATGGTCAGTGCGGGAGCCTCAGGAGCCCGCTCATCGCTCAGTCCATATGATCATAGGTGCTGGCTTGGTGGGCCTGGGGATGATAGTCCTGACGTATTGTCCCATAGAAACAGAGACGGGCGGCAAAGTACTTCTCTATGACAGGGGAGTCGTGAACTGGGATCGTCCAGTGTTTGGCAAGTATGGGGAGCGCAGCGGTGGTATGTTTGGCATGTTGCCGGAATTTTTGCAAGCAGCTGGATTTATTGTGAAACAGAGCCCGATTATCTCAGACGCCATTCTGAATGACTGTCGGGTGCTAGTCATCATCAATCTCCAACACCCCTTCGCTCCCGAGGAACATGCGGCCATCTGGCGATTTGTCAGGAAGGGGGGGGCGCTCCTGGCGCTTGGAGATCATACAGGTCTTGGGGGGATTCGTGAGCCACTTAACGAACTGCTTCGGCCCGCCGGAATTGAGTTCCGTTTCGACAGCGCGCATTACATCGGGGACTGGGATCACGCCTTCGAGATTCTCCCTCATCCAACGACTCGAAGAGTGCTGGCCGATCGTGGACTGGGCATATCTGTGGGTGCTTCGCTGAAGATCTCCGCATCGGTGACCCCCGTCGTCATTGGCAAATATGGGTTCTCAGACCTGGGCAATGCTAACAATACGCGCCGGGCCTTCTTGGGCGACCGAACGTACAATCCGGGCGAAGCGTTAGGTGATCTTGTCCTGGTAGCGGCCACCCGATATGGGCGGGGCAAGGTTATGGTCTTTGGGGACACCTCGCCATTTCAGAACGGCACGCTCGTTAAAACTCACCGATTTGTGCGAAATGTCTTTGATTGGTTGGCGACTCGATCGGACGCAGATCCATTTCCATCTCGTATCTTCATCGGCCTCTCCTCTCTTTTGGCGGGTAGCGGGCTGCTTATGATCACTGCGCCGATCTCTATGGGCATTTCTTCGCTGGTTGGAGCCTTACTTTCGGGAGTCATCGTAACCGGAATCCTTCTTCCGTTCGGAGATGAAGAAAAGCTATTGCAAGGAAAGATGGCTTATATCGACCTCTCTCATCTGGAGCGAGTGAACCTCGCCTATTGGGATGACGACGCTTTCTTAGGGTTATCCTACAACTTGATGCGTAACGGATTCTTGCCGCTAGAGATGGATCGCTTCTCTGAAAAGGCCCTTCGGAGCGGCGAGGTCTTCATTGTGCTGGCGCCAACCAAACCATTCTCTCGTTCTGAGGTCCGCGCTCTCACGCAATATGTCCGTGAAGGAGGAACGGTTCTTTGGTGTACTGGGTGGGAGGAAGCGCGAGGGTCACAGCGAGTGCTCCAAGCATTTGGGTTCGAGTTGGAGGATATCCCACTCGGGCCGGTCAGACCTGAGAGCAATACGGCTGGCCTGCATTTTTATAAGGCCTGGCCCATCCGCCTGAACGATCAGCAACGAGCTGACGTCCTCTGTTCTTTCAAAGAGCCGGCCTACCCCCTCATTGTGGAACGGGTATATGGCTCTGGCCGGTTCATTCTCGTGGGGGATGCTGGCTTTTTGCTTAACGCCAATCTGGAATCACTGAAGAGTTATCGTCCAGAAAACATTGCGTTCTTGAAAGAGCTGCTTCGAGCCGAATCCGGTGGCGAGCGGGTGGCTCTGAAAACGAAGGAGGAGTGAGATGAAAGCGTTCTGGGTGGGGCTTGTTTTCCTCTCATTAATGTGGGTCTTTATTCTGCCCATATATGAATCCCCTCATAAGATCTGGGTGAGCCTTCTGTTCTTGGGCGTGGCAGCTAACAGCATAGCTTTTGGGCAGATGAAGGTTCAGCCGATCTCGCCGAGCATGGTTCTACTTTGGGGACCGCTCGGGCTCTTTGTATTCGTACTTCCCTGGCCTTACACGCTGGGAGCGATTCTGTTCATGCTCGCACTGGTGAGCAGTCTGATGGCGGGCGAGAACCGAAAGATCCAAGCCGTGGTTTCAGGGCTCGGATTCACCGGATTGGTGCTTCTGCTTCAGGCCATCATCTGGCCGGTCTATGTTCATGTGGCTGCTCGATGGCATACGGTTCCAATCCTGAATCCAGTTTTGAGTTTCATCCTCCACTTGCTGGGTGCCCCTGTGAGCTTCGATGAGGATGGCTTTTTCATTCAAACAGCCGAGGGGGTCAAGGAGCTTTTTACGACCTGGGAGAGTCTGGGCACTTATGTTTTCCTGAATGTGGTACTTGGTAGCACGGGGCTTCTTCTCTTTTCCAGACGGATCCTGGAATCTCTCGGACGGTTGCTTCTAGTCCTCACGGGCTACGCTATTGCGCGATACGTATTCCTGTTGCTCGCTTTTGCGAGCTTTGAGACGACAGATATCTTTTGGCGACGTCCCTGGTTGATCCTGAGCTTTCTGCCCCTCCCGGTCATTTTAATGAAGTTTGTACCGTTAACTCGGACGCGATCGGTAGAAGTACCAACTTTCTGGTTGAACTGGCGGACAGCCACTTTCGGCATTCTGATGGGGATGGCTGCCCTGGTACTGAGTGGTGTGTTCTTGTTCCAGGATCCGGGCGTGAAAAAACAAGGGCGGGTACTCTTTGATGAAGGTCATAGCGACTGGGAATGGATGGATCGGCCCTTTGATACCGAGTGGTATGGCGAGCGGTCCAGCTACAATTACTACTGTCTGGGACAGTTCCTCAAGCACTATTATGTTGTGGATATCAGAAAGGATCCGCTCTCGGCAGAGCTACTGAAAAATTATGATGTGCTGGTTTTAAAAACGCCCACGACCCCATATACACCAGAGGAAGTTGAAGCCGTCGTTCAGTTTGTGAAGGCGGGAGGTGGACTCCTGCTCATTGGTGATCATACCAATGTCTTTGGCATGAGTACGTATTTGAATCGGATCGCGCGTCACTTTGGCTTCCGCTTCAAATACGATGCCACCTACGACTTAGCGACCGGCAGTCTATCGTTCTACGAGCCGCCGCGTCGTGGGCGCCATCCGGTGCTCGGCTATCTGCCGTTTCACATGTTCGCAACTTCTTGTTCGCTCCAAGCGCCGTTGCTTTCGGAGAGCGTCATTGTAGGATATGGACTGAAGGCGCTCAAAGCCGATTACTCACAGCGCAGTTTCTTTCCCAAGGAGGCTCACAGCGCCTCGGCCATGGAATTTGGGTTATTCTTACAGACGGCGGCTTCTAAGCAAGGCTTGGGTCGCGTGCTGTTTTATACTGATAGTACATGCTTCTCCAATTTCTACATGTTCATGCCCGGCAAGCCCGAGTTGGTCTTAGGAGCGATCGAATGGCTCAATCGCCGGAATAAATATCACACGCTCAACCTTTGGTTTCTCTTGCTGAGTCTGACCACTCCGGTCATGGCTTCCTATCTGGCGCGACGGCTCCCTCGGGAACAACTCCTGCTGTGGGGGCTCTCGGGCGTCTTGATCGGGGGGGCGATTGGCATCGCTACCTTCGATGCCTTGAACCGGCGCACCTATCGGCCACCGGAGCCCCGTACACCTTACCCGAGGCTCATTTTTGAGGCGGAGCATTCGACCTATTATCTTCCAGTCAAGCACCTCCAAGGCAAACACAATACCGATATGCACACATTTTACGTGTGGACGCAACGGCTAGGTTTGATACCAGAGGTGAGCTACAGCTTCAAAAAGGCACTGGAGAGTGGTGACGTGCTGGTACTCATTAATCCCATCAAGTCGTTCACACCAGAGGAAGTCGAAGCTTTCATCAACTACGTGGAGCGCGGGGGGAAAGTCCTGTTGCTCGATGACCCGCGCAATCATACCAGCTCGACCAGTTACCAACTGCTGAACCCTTTCGATCTTCGCATCTCATTTTATGAGATTCCGAAAGGCACTCTGGTGAATGCAGCGGGCGAAGTGATCTGGCAAGGCGAGCACTTTGGAGAAGTTCAAGGCGGCGAGCCCCTCCTCTTTGTGCAACCACTTGAGAAGCGTTCACAGGCGAAATCGCGCAGAGAGAGTGCGCCGCCGAAGCGTCCTGTGCTCGCTCTTGCCGGAAGGGGTCGAGGGCTGTTAGCGGTATTGGGCTGCTCATATATGTTCACGGGGCAAGTCATGGGTTCGACCTCGACAGTGCCCGATGAGCGATTGCGCAAGATTTACGAACTGGAATACTGGATTTTCAGAAATATACTGAAGCTCGGTCAGAAGGCCGTGCGATCAGTGCACACGCCTTTGAACACGCTCTCTGAGGGCCGATCCTGTCCCATAGCCGAGGGCGCGCTGGTTCTTAGACCGATCGCGAATCGGTCTGGTACCCTGGCGAGAGAATCAGCACGACGAATTTGAGGATATTGCAAGTGCATATCGAACGAATCGTTCTGCCAAACGCCCGAACATCGGGTAAGGAGGTGCCGGCTTGAAACTCGAATTCCACCACATCCCGTTGTTGATTACTGGGCTGCTCGTCGGCAGCCTGACTCACGCTTTAAAGGAGGTGTTTCTATGAAACGCAGATTCTATGACTGGCCATTATTGACCATTGCCTTGCTCATTAGCAGTTTGGTCTATGCTTCACCACAGCGTGTGAAGGAAACATCTGAAGTGGCACCGGTTTTCAGGATGTCACTTCAGGACGCCATCCTTCGACTGGAAAGCAATGGGCAGCGTCAGTGGCATCGACGTCTATTACCGAACTCTGGTGTTCCGGCTGCGGCGGCGAAGACATTCGAGTTCATCACCTGTGGGACAGCCTGCGATGGTGAGCCGGGGCCGACCGAAGAAGTGGGCACCTGCCAAGGTCAGGTCACTTGCTTGAGCACGTGCGCGAATACTTGCCAATCCACATGCTCGAACACCTGTGACCAGTTTAGCTGTTTTGGCAGTACCTGTGACGCGGGTACCTGTGCGATGACTTGTTCTGGATTTCGTTGTCCGTGACCGAGGCGCATAGTAACCTTGACATGTGATATTTCAGACCCAATGCAGACATACAACTTTCCTTCTGTGGGTCACTGGGTCACCGGCTTCTGGAAATCAGCGAGAGGATGATACATTTATATAGCCCCTGGTGACCCACAAAGGGACAAAACGGGGATGGTATATGAAAGCCTTAACCGTCGTTCTGTTGATATTGGCGACAGCCGTTCCCTTCTCCGAGGCACAGGAAAAGGCAAAGCCTGATCAGATTCAAGAGGGCACGGTTCAGTTGAGGGCAGAGCTCGTCGAGCTAGATGTGATCGTGACCGATGCGCATGGCCGGCCGATAAGGGATCTACAAAAAGATGACTTCGAAGTCTACGAGGACGGGGTCAAACAGGAAATAGTGGCTTTCGAGTCAGTCATTGAAACTCTCGGTCTGCCCGCTGGGGTGACGAATGCTCCCCCTCGGATCCGCTCGGAAAGAAGCCGCGAAGTTCGAACTACTACACCAAGGTCCGTCCGGTATAGTGTATTCTATATCGCACATGTCACATTCAGCCACGAAGACCGAGTCCTGATGGCAGCCAAAAAGCAGAAGCTTTTCCGGTCCCTTGAAGACCTCGTCTTCCCCTCTGATCGGGTGGCGTTCGCTCTTGATGGCAAACTGATCAAGGATTTCACCAACGACTTGGCGTCGATCAAAGAGGCGTTTGGGAATGTCATCCTAAGATCGAAACTTCGCGCTGTTGACTTTCAACAGCGAGCACATACGGGGCACTCGGGGACGGAGAGCGGGCAGTCCTCTCTCAGCCAGATTCTCGCACGGCAGGAGGCACTTTTGTCGACTGTCGAGGCTCGGAATGCCGAAGAGGAGTGGCGAATTGCCTTACTGAAGTTAGCGCGGTTCGTCAGAGCGATGGGTGTTTTACCGGGTCGAAAGCACTTGATTTGGATTAACAGAGGGATGCCATCCGGCCCCCAATATACTGACCTGATAGAAAAAATCATCAGCGCGGCCAATCGGGCTGGGGTGAGTTTTTATATTATTGACGTGAGGGGGCTCGCGGCGGTTCCCATAGTGCCTCTTGAGCAACTCGGCATTGATGATCCGCGAAAGAGAAACGTGGCCAA